>Ga0105047_10005956_pt1 | contig 20753 bp, 23 predicted proteins | sample MAT04_FD_78384 | JGI IMG/M metagenome (GOLD analysis project Ga0105047, IMG submission 78384) | Freshwater microbial communities from Lake Fryxell liftoff mats and glacier meltwater in Antarctica - MAT-04 (megahit assembly) | ecosystem: Environmental > Aquatic > Freshwater > Ice > Liftoff... | reverse complement strand
GTCGACGATCAGCAGGCGGCTCTCGCGGCCGAAGGGCTTGCCGATCTGCAGGTCGGCCTTGCCGCCGAGTTCGATCGTGCCGTCGGGCTTCCACTTCGTGGCCGCCTCGAGCACAGGATGCGCAGCCACGGGCAAGGGAGGGAAGTCCTGCATGAACTTCGTGGTTCGGTCGAGGGCGCGGCTGCGGAGCTCGGCCCAGTCGGCATCGGTGAGGCCGGCGACGTAGGTGCCGCGGCCATCGGTCTGGTCGGCGAGTCGGGCCAGCGCGTCGTCGACCACCTGTGCGGGGGCCGGCTCGCCGCGCCAGTTGATGGCTAACTCGATGGCCTTGTGGGCGACGAAGCCGGCGGCGGTGCTGGGCCGCCAGGCGAAGTCGTCGGGCGCAAGGTAGGACGCCTCGCAGCCGTGCACCTTCGCCAGGAAACCCTTGCTGACCCACAGCTTCTCCCCGGCCAGCCGCTCGGAGAGCTGGGCGAGGGCGGTGATGGCCCGCGCCTGCAGATCGTCGACGAACTCCTCGGTGAACACGATGGCCTCGTCGCTGCGGCGCAGCAGCGCGAGGGTCTTCTGCTGCGTGGGGGTGAGGGCGGCCGGTTCCTGCACGCCGGTGACACTACCGAGCAGGTGTCGCAAGGAACCGCGTCACACCCTTCTGGCACCATCAACGCATGGCCACCAACCAATCCGCGCTCGACTTCGCCCATGCCGCCCGGCTGCTCGGCCGCGAAGCACGCCGTCGTGGCCTGGTGGCACCCAGCTACCGCTGCCCACCGCGCATCGTGGGCGTGCAGCGGTCGCTGCGCCGTTATCCGAAGGGCGGCGCAGTGGTGGCCGTGCAGCTCAAAGGGCGCCCGTGGTTGGCAGTGCTCGGCGACATGATCGAAGGGGTGGTGGTGGCCAACAACCTGCGTCCGCCACAGGCCGATCGTCTGCGCAGCGACCTGTGGCATGTGGTCGGCGCGCAGGCCGGCGCGGCGGCGCAGGTGGCGCCCGCAGCGGCACGCCCACTAGCTCCGCGTGCTGGTCCGGCGTTGGAGAGCCCGCCGTTGGAAAATTCGCCACGCAAAGATTTGCCCCTGGAGAGGTCGCCATTGGGGAAGGTGGCGTAGGCGGCGCCGGCTAGGGGATGTAGAGGTAGAGCACCACCGATTGGCCGTCGGGCACGCTCTGGCCGGCGCCCACCAGGTCGTCGGTCTCGAATGCTTCCGGCCCCAGCACGAACACCAACACCAGCGAATCGTCAGGTCCCAGGTAGCGGCTAACCGTGGTGCCGTCGATCTCCAGATCGAAATCGTCGAGGTAGCTGAAGTTGCCAGCGTCGTCGAATGCCCTGTTCACCAACGACGTCGCGTCGTCCAGGCCCAGCGTGGTGAGGTACCCCGTGCTGTAGCCCAGCGTGTCGGTGATGCCCAACGCGCCGTTCACGGCAGCCACGCTGACCGGCGAACCGAGCTCCGCAGGCAGGGGCAGGTCGCCCCACCAGTCGGGTTGCTCGATCTTCGGGTCAGGGTCGCACTCGGCGCCATCGTCGGGCAGCTCCAGGTCGGCCAGCACGGCAGCTTCGATCTCGGTGACGCAGGTGCTCACCAGCATCTGACCGTGGCCCTCACCGTTGAACGTGAGCAGCCGGGCATTCGGGCCCATTCCGGCAGCCATCTCCTCTGCCCACCGGAACGGTGTGGCAGGGTCGTTCTTGCCGCCCACCACCACGATTGGTCCGTCGCCCGAGTAGTCGAGCTCGATCAGCTCTGCAGGCCCCATCAGCTCGCTGCAGCCGTCGAGGTCCTCGCCCTCTTCGGTCGTCAGATCTTCCAGCGTGATGTCGGCACCGAAGCGCGGTGCTTGCTCGCGGATCTTCTCCAGCAGGCCTTCGGGGTCGTCGGTGGGTTCGGTCACGATGCCGCTGGCGCAGCTGATGATGCCGATCGACTGGAAAAGCGTGTTGAACGTGCCGTCTTCGTTGCGGCCTTCGTATGCGTCAGCCTGCTGCAGTAAACCGGCGCCGTTGCCGGCCTCGGCCTGGGCCAGGTTGGTGGCCAACACCGGCCAGTCGCTCTCCGAGTAGAGGGCGGCGGTGGTGGCACGGTCGAGCGTGCTCTGGTTCACACCGCGGCCATCCACCGTCAGCGGATTCTCGTCGAGTGTGGTGCGCAGCCCTTCCCAGCGGTCGCCGACGTTGGGTGCGTAGAACGGGCAGGCAGCGTCGGCCTGGCACCAGGCGACCCAGTCGTTGAAGGCGTTCTCGAAGCCGACGAGTTGGGTGAGGTACTGCTCGTCCACGCTGTCGCCAGCCGGGTCGAACGCGCTGTCGAGCACCATGGCCCGAACGCGGTCGGGGAACAGGGTGGCGTAGACGCCACCCAGGTACGTGCCGTAGGAGATGCCGAGAAAGCTGAGCTGATCGTCACCGAGGCCCGCCCGAATGAGGTCCATGTCGCGAGCTGTGTTGGCAGTGCTGTAGTGAATGAGGGTGTCGCCGTAGTTCTCCAAGCAGCCCTCGGTGAAACCGCTGCCGGACTCCTCCAGCAGGGCCTCCTCCTCGGGTGTGTCGGGTGTGTCGTCGAGGTAGAGGTGCGTGTCTTGGAACTCGTCATCCACACAGCGGATGCCGCCGCTGCGATCGACGCCGCGAGGGTCGAAGCCCACCAGATCGAAGTTGTCGAGGCCCATCTCGCTCTGGATGTAGGTGCCGCTGTACGCGATGGGGTCGAAGCCCGAGCCGCCAGGCCCACCTGGGTTGAACAGCACCGCACCCTCGCGGTCGCCGACGGCGGGCACGCGCACCATGACGATGCCGATGGTGTCGCCCGCGGGCTCGGCGTAGTCGAGCGGCACGTCGAGCGTGGCGCACTCGAGCTCCTCTTCGGTGACAGCCTCGTCGGTGCACACGCCCCACTCGATGGCGGCCACGTCGACCGGCGGTGTGGTGTCGGTGCTGCCGGTGGTGGTGTCAGGGGATGTGTCGTCCGTGGTGTTCTCGGGCGCAGTGTCGGCTGTGGCCGCCGTGCGCTCCTTCACCGTGACTCCGCTGCTGCTGGTGCACCCGGCGGCCAGGACCGCCGCTGTCAGCAGGAGGGTGGGGATTGCTCGTTGCCTCGCTCGCATGCCGCCACGGTAGTGGCCGCCAACGTGCAGAAAGTGTCGGGCTCGCCCGCAGGCGCGGAGGGTGAGACCCGCCGGGCTCAGACCTGGCGACCGAGGAACTTCAGGAACTCGGTCTGCAGGTCGTCGCCCTCCGCCACCTCGACCTTCGGACCGAACACGCCGGGCATGCGGATCATCGCATCCATCGGCTTGAGTCCGGAGTACGCGCCCTCGACGGCAGCCTCGTCGAGGCGCTCGTCGCCGCCAACTGCGCGGGCGAGGTCCCAGGTGTGCACGAGCACGTCGCTGCTGACCAAGCGGCCGATGAGCTGCTCGGCGGGCATCGGCCCGAACGGGCCGGGCAGCTGAGTGGTGAGGTCGCCGGTGCCGACGCCGGTGAGGAATGCGTCGCGTGCGGTGTTCCACGCAGTGACGATGTCGTCGTCGGGGCCGATCTCGGTGGCTTCCTTGCCCTGCAAGCCATTGCCGAGGCGGTTGAGGTTGTTGCCGACGTGCACGACGACGTCGCGGGCGGTCCACCCCTCGCACGGTGCGGGATTGCCCCAGGAGTCGGCGGGTGCAGCCTGCACCCGGCTGTCGAATGCCTGAACCAGGCCCGTTGCGCGATCGATGACTTCGTTGCTCATGGCTGCGACCGTACACGCGCGGCCCCGTTCGCGTGCGCTCGGTAGCGCCAGGCGCAACGGAGCGCACATGAACCTCGGGGGCTAGCGTGCTGCCAGGCCCGGGTGGCGGAATTGGCAGACGCGGGGGGCTTAAACCCCCCTTCCCGAAACGGAGTGCGGGTTCGAACCCCGCCCCGGGCACACGGTGCGAGGCTGGCGAGCGTCGAGTTCAGGCTGCGTTGCCGGGCCGGAAGCGGCGGCGCTGGGCTCGGTTCAGGGTTGGACCGACGGGAGGAGTTGAGTCGGCCGATCGAGGCAGCGCACCGCTGTTGCGTGGCACGCGCAGTAGAACCTGGCCGGGAGCAACACCTGCAGGACCTGGCCGGGCATGGGAAGTCCGCCGTAGCGGGAAGCCCACGTGCCGAAGCAGTCGGCATGGAGGTGGTCGGGGTGGACCCCGACGCAGCGCACCCATCTGCACCCCCACTTCAGTCACGAGTCGTCACCGAGCAGCCGATCGAGATCGATCCCGTCGCCGCCTGCTGGTGCGTGCACGAGGTTGGCGATCAGACCGAGCGCGGCGACGGCTCGGAGCGCTGCCCGAGTTCTGCGGTCGCCCTGCCCCGTTCCAAAGCGATCACCCATTGCCGGCTCACCGCGATCCCGAGCTGACTCGACACACTAGGTTCGGCGGTATGACGTCACTCGACCTCGATGCTGCGCTGGCAACTGCACACGACACGTACGCCGATCGTCGGCCGCGGTCGGCGGCGATGGCCGCGGCGGCGGCGACGGTGATGCCCGGTGGCAACACCCGCACGGTCTTGCACTTCGAGCCGTTCCCGTTTCGAGTGGAGCGCACCGAGGGCTCGGTGTTGGTCGACGTCGACGGGCACCGCTGCGTCGACCTGCTCGGCAACTACACGGCCGGGCTGTTCGGCCACCAGGTGCCGGCCGTGCGCGATGCGATCGTTGCCCAACTCGACCGGGGCTGGGCGATCGGTGCCACGCATCCGTTGGAGATCGAGCTGGCCGAGTTGGTCTGCGCCCGCTTCGAGTCGGTCGAGCAAGTTCGGTTCACGAACTCCGGCACCGAAGCCAATCTGATGGCCATCGGCACGGCGGTTCATGTGACCGGTCGGCCCACGGTGCTGGTGTTCGAAGAGGGTTACCACGGCGGTGTGCTCAGCTTCGCTCACGGGGCCGGACCGCTGAACGTTCCGCACGATTTCCTGCTCGTGCCGTACAACGACGTGCCAGCGGTGGAAGCAGCGTTCGTTGCGAGCGGCTCGTCGATCGCCTGTGTGGTGGTCGAGCCAGTGCAGGGTTCCGGCGGCTGCATCCCCGCCGAGCCTGGCTTTCTCGAAGCATTGCGACGGCTGTGCACCGATCACGGCAGCGTGCTGATCTTCGACGAGGTGATGACATCGCGGCTGCACCCCGGCGGCGCGCAGGCGCGCTTCGGTGTGCTGCCAGACATGACCACGCTCGGCAAGTACCTCGCCGGCGGGATGACCTTCGGTGCGTTCGGTGGCCGGCGTTCGGTGATGGCTGCGTTCGACCCGGCGCGCGGCGGTGCCCTGTCGCAGGCGGGCACGTTCAACAACAACGTCGTCTCCATGGCTGCCGGTGTGGCAGCGCTGCGCGATGTGCTGACGCCCGAGGCACTCATCGCCCTCAACGATCGTGGCGACCAATTGCGCGAACGGCTGAACACCACCTTCGCCGGTGCCGGCCTGCCCATCACGGTGATTGGCGTCGGCTCGATGATGAACCTGCACACCGACGACGACCGATGGGTGGCGCTGTTCTTCCACGCGATGCTCGCTGCAGGCTTCTACCTCGCTCGTCGCGGGATGATCGCGCTCGCGCTCGACGTCACCGACGAGCAGCTGGAAGCGTTCGCGCTGGCCGTGGAGCGCTGGGTCGCAGAGTGCAGCGCATGAGCCGCGCCGCGTCGCATCTGCACCTGGGCGTTTGGTAGCGCTGGGCGCTACCCGGCGCGCAAGTACTCCTCGAACCGGGCGAAGGGGTGGCGTCGCGAGGTGACGCACGGGGAACGATTCAAGAGTCATGTGGAGTCGGCGTCAGGGCGCAGTGCGACGGTCCAAGCGTTGGTCGGCGATCGCTTCGACGCGAGCGATCATCACTGTCGTGCTGGCCGTCGGTTCGGCGGCGAACCGCAGGCCGTACCCGTCGATCAGCGCGAACAGCGTTTTTACCACCTCCATCCGGGGTGACGTCAGGGCGAACACCCGGTCCTGCACGCCGCTGACGATTCGCGGTTTGGGCGATCGAGCGAGTGGGTAGGAGTTCGACATGAACAACCCCAACATGGATGAAGCAAAGGGCCGGATCAAGGAAGCTGCAGGCGATCTGACCAACAACGACGACCTGAAGCGCGAAGGCAAGGCCGACCAGATCGGCGCCAACGTGAAGGACGCCGCCAAGAAGGTTTCGGACAAGGTTTCCGATGCCGTCGACAAGGCGAAGGACAAGCTCACCGACCGGTGACGCAAAAAGATCGGCAGTCGCATGGCGCTCTCCCGTGACGCCGCGACCGCTCGGTTCAGCGCGCTGTTGCCACCCCCATGGCAGTGGCGCGCTGAGCCCTTTCGGGGGTTCCCGAGCTCAGCTGGCTCTCCGCATGCGGGCCTGTTAGCCTCTGCAAAAACTTTGGGAGTGCCGGGAAGTCGGGTTCGGCAGCCGGTTTGACGACCCAACTGTTGGAGCCTCCCTTGATCGCCATTGTTGTTGCACACCTGGCGTTCGGAGTCGCAGCAATGATCCTCGGCCGTCGTCTCGGGCACAGGGTCTTCCTGCTCGCGGCCGTCGCACCGCTGCTGAGCGTGGTCTGGGCGGCTACGAAAGTGGGCGACATCCGCGCTGGTGGCGCGGTGCGCGAAACGATCCGGTGGGTCCCGGAGCTCGGCATCACTGTCGACCTGCGCCTCGACGGGTTCGCCTTGCTGATGCTGGCCCTCGTGTCGGGCGTTGGCGTGCTGGTGTTCATCTACGCCTACCGATACTTCGACCATGGCGTCGAGTCGCCGGGCAAGCTGGCGGGAACCCTGGTGGTGTTCTCCGGGGCGATGCTGGGGCTGGTGCTGGCCGACAACCTGCTGTGGTTGTACGTCTGCTGGGAGCTGACGTCGGTGACCTCGTATCTGCTGATCGGCCACGACGATCGTGAGCCCAAGGCGCGGGCGGCAGCGCTGCAGGCGTTGCTGATCACCGGGATGGGTGGCCTGGCGATGCTCGGTGGCTTCGTGCTGTTGGGTGTCTCGCAGGGCACGTTCCGCATCAGCGAGTTGGTGGCCAACCCTGCATCGGGTGGCCTCATCACGGCCGCGGCGGTACTGGTGCTGCTCGGCGCGTTCACGAAGTCGGCGCAGGTTCCGTTCCACAGCTGGCTGCCCGGGGCCATGGTGGCCTCCACGCCGATCAGCGCCTACCTGCACTCGGCGGCGATGGTCAAGGCAGGCATCTTCCTGGTGTTGCGGCTCGGGCCGGCGTTCGCACTCACGGCGACGTGGCGCACGCTGGCGGTTGGCTTCGGCATCGCGACGATGCTGCTCGGTGGCCTCCGCGCCCTGCGGCAGAACGACCTCAAATTGCTGCTGGCGTTCGGCACCGTCAGCCAGTTGGGCCTGTTGATGACGCTGGCCGGGCTCGGTCATCCTGACGCGGTCATCGCAGCGTGCGCGTTGCTGCTCGCCCACGCCGCGTTCAAGGCGGCGCTGTTCATGGTGGTCGGCATCATCGACCATCACACGCACACCCGCGACCTGCGCGAACTCGGTGGGTTCGGCCCAGGGTGGCGACCGACCATCGTCGTCGCAACCATCAGCGCAGCGTCGATGGCCGGCGTCGCTCCGTTCGCAGGATTCATCTCCAAGGAGGCGGCGCTGGAGGCAGTCGTCCGCGGCGACGCGTTGATGAAGGTGGCTCTTGTCGGCATCGTGCTCGGTGCGATCCTGACGGTGGCCTACAGCATCCGGTTCGTGTGGGGCGCCTTCGTCGCCAAGCCATCCATCGCGGCGGGGGAGAACGTGGCCGCTGCCGCATCAACACCCGCGCTGTCGTTCCTTGCTCCGTCAGCGTTGCTCGCTGCCATCACCGTGCTGTTCGGCGTATGGGCCGGCGTCTTTTCGGAGCTCGTCCGGGTCGCGGCTCGCTCGATCGACTCGGCAGCCAAGGCCAAGCTCTCGTTGTGGCACGGCGTGAACCTGCCGCTCACCCTTTCGCTGACGGCGCTCGCCCTGGGCGCAGTTGTCTTCGCCGCTCGCGACCGGCTCGACCCGCTGCAGGAGCGCTTGCGTTCGAAGTGGACCGCGTCCGGTGGTTTCGATTCCTCGGTGAGGGGCTTGCTGAGCACCGCCGACCGTGTCACGAGCATCGCTCAGCCGGGTTCGCTGCCGATCTACATCGGCATCATCCTGCTCACCGCGGTGACGGTGCCAGGCGTCGCCCTCATCGTGCTCGGTGTATGGCCGGGCTGGCCGGAGTGGCTGAGCACGACCGCCCATCTGCCGGTTGCAGCCATGCTCGTCGTCGGTGGGCTCGGCGCCGCTCTGGCGTCTCGACGTTTCGTTGCGGCGCTGTTCCTCGGCCTGGTCGGCTACGGAATGACGTTGCTGTTCGTCGTGCAGGGCGCGCCCGACCTGGCGTTGACGCAGTTTGCGATCGAGACGCTCACGGTCGTGCTGTTCCTGCTCGTGCTGCGCTTCCTGCCCGATCGCTTCGAGCACCGAGCCTCGGGCCTCAATCGCACCCTCCGCGTTGCAGTGTCGGCAGCGGTGGGCGCGTTCATGTTCGCCGTCATCGTCATCGCTTCCGCCGCCAGGACTGCGCCGCCCGTGTCGGAGGCGATGGTCGAGCAATCGCTGCCGGAGGCTGGCGGTCGCAACGTGGTGAACGTGATCTTGGTCGACTTCCGTGGGTACGACACGCTCGGGGAGATCACCGTCTTGTTGGTCGCCGCTATCGGCGCGGTGACGCTGGCCAGAGTGGGCCGCGGGCGGGGCACCGAGCCACCCTCGGCGGAACCCGACGAGGTGACAGCATGAGACGCTCCGTGATTCTCGATACGTCGATCCGGTTGGAATACCACCCGGTGTTGGTGCTGTCGTTGTACCTGTTGTTCGCCGGCCACAACCAACCCGGTGGCGGTTTCGTCGGCGGGTTGGTGGCCGGCATCGCGATTGCACTGCGATTCATCGCCGGTGGCATCGACGAGGTTCGCGCGGCGCTGCCCGCGCGGCCATGGAGTCTCCTCGGCCTCGGATTGGTGGTCGCATCGGTGACCGCCGTGGTTCCGCTTGCCTTCGGTGGCGCACTGCTCGAGTCAGGAAAACTGCAGTGGGATGCGCCGCTTCTCGGCACGATCAAGACCACGACCGCGCTGTTCTTCGACATCGGCGTGTACCTGGTGGTCGTCGGGCTGGTCCTGATGATGTTCGAGGCGTTTGGCGAACCGACTGCTCCTCCTGTCGCGCTACTCGAGGACGGTGAAGGGTCATGAGCCTGCTCCTCGCGTTCTGCACTGCCGCGCTGTTCTCGTTCGGCACGTACCTCGTGCTGCAGCGCCGGCTGAGCCGCATCGTCATCGGTGTCGGTCTGCTCGGCCACGCTGCCAACCTGATGCTGTTGCTCTCTGCCGGCGAGCGTGGACGGCCCGTCTTCATCGGTTCCGATGGCGATTTCACCGATCCGCTCCCGCAGGCCTTGGCACTGACGGCGATCGTGATCACGTTCGGAGTCACCGTGTTCCTCCTCGCCCTGGCGTATCGGAGTTGGGTCGTGTCACACGACGACGAGGTCGAAGACGACGTGGAGGACCGATTGATCGCATCACGCCTCGCCGCCGACGGTGCGACCGCCGAGGCGGACCCGACAGGCGAAACCACCGGCTCGACCGGCCACGTCGGTGAGGTGCCGTCATGAACGACCTCATCGTCCTGCCGGTCGCGTTGCCCCTGCTCGGGGCTGCCGTGTGCATCCTCGTCGGCAAGTCCCGAACTGCGCAGCGTTTCGTCTCGATCACGACGTTGGTGGTGGTGGCGGCGATCGCAGTCTGGATGGTCGTCGACGTAGACGCCAACGGAACGTTGGTCACACAAGCGGGTGGCTGGCCGGCGCCGGTCGGTATCACACTCGTTGCGGATCGGTTCGCAGCGATGATGCTCGCCGTCTCAGCGATCGTGCTGTTGGCAGTGCTGGTGTACGCCGTGGGGCAGCGCGAGGCCGAGGGTAACCACGTCGGGTTCCACCCGGTGTATCTCGTGTTGGCGGCCGGCGTAGCGTCGTCGTTCCTCACCGGCGACCTGTTCAACCTGTTCGTGTCGTTCGAGGTGATGCTCACGGCCAGCTACGTGCTGATCACTCTGGGAGGCTCGAAGGCGCAGGTTCGCGCCGGCATGACCTACGTGGTCATCAGCCTGCTCGCGTCCACGCTGTTCCTCGCTGCGCTGGCCATCACCTACATGGCCACCGGCACGGTCAACATGGCCGACCTCAGCGGCCGCATCGCCGAACTGCCCGAGGGGCTGCGTTCGGCGCTCGGTCTTCTGCTGATCGTCGTGTTCGGCATCAAGGCCGCGTTGTTCCCCCTCTACTTCTGGCTACCCGACAGCTACCCGACCGCACCGTCGCCCGTCACAGCAGTTTTCGCCGGCCTACTCACCAAGGTGGGTGTGTACGCGATCATCCGCAGCCAGACCCTGCTCATCCCCGCAGCAGACCGCGCCGGCACCGTGCTTCTGGTGGTGGCTGCCCTCACGATGCTGGTCGGTGTGTTCGGCGCTATCTCGCAGAACGACGTGAAGCGCGTTCTGTCGTTCCACATCGTCAGCCAGATCGGCTACATGATCATGGGCCTCGGCCTGTTCACCGTTGCCGGCTTGGCCGGAGCACTGCTGTACATCATCCACCACATCATCGTGAAGACCACCCTGTTCCTCACATCAGGGCTGATCGAGCACGCCGGCGGAACGGGTCGTCTCGCCCGCATCGGAGGCATCGCACGGCGACTGCCGGTGCTCGCCGCGCTGTTCGTGATACCAGCATTGAGCCTGGCCGGAATCCCGCCGTTCTCCGGTTTCGTGGCGAAGCTCGCGCTCGTCTCCGCTGGGCTCGATACCGGCGAGTACGCCGTGGTCGCCATCAGCCTGCTCGTCAGCCTGCTCACATTGTTCTCGATGACGAAGATCTGGGCCGGCGCGTTCTGGGGTGAGAGCCACGGCGACAACGGCAAGGAACTGATCGTGGAGGGTCGGCTCGGCACGCCCCGGGTGATGACCCTGGCGACAGCTTCGCTGGCGGTGCTGAGCATCGCCATTGCCCTTGCGTCTGGCCCGCTCTATCGGTTCTCGGAGCGTGCAGCCGACGACCTGCTGCACCCCGCCCGCTACGTCATGGAGGTGCTGGGTCGATGAAGCACTTTGGAGTCGGGCTGGGTCTGGTGGCCTTCTGGGTCGCCCTGTGGGGAGGGGTGACACCGGCCAACGTGTTTGGCGGCATCCTGATCGCAGCGGTCGTACTGGTCGCTGCGCCGCTGCCGCGGCCGTCGCGCAGTCCGTTGGTCATCCATCCGTTCCGGGTCGTCGTGTTCGCCGTGTACTTCCTTCGCGAGTTGGTCAAGGCCAACGCCGCAGTTGTTGTCGCGGTTCTCCGGCCCTCGTCCACCACGATGTCCGGCATCATCGCCGTGCCACTGTCGAGCGACTGCGACGCGTTGATCACCATCATCGCCAACGCCGTCAGCCTCACGCCTGGCACGCTCACCGTCGAGATCGACCGCGACCCACCCGTGCTCTACATCCACGTGCTGAACCTCACCGACATCGGGCAGGTCGAGGCCGACTTGGCGACGCTCGAACGCCATGCAACTCGGGCATTCGGGTCCGTCGCCGCCATCGAAAACGTGATGGTTCGCAGCGTCGGGGGCCCTTCATGATCGCGGTGGCGTCGGTGTTGCTCGGCGTCGGCGGTGTGCTGTTCCTGACTCGGCTCGTGATCGGCCCGAAGCTCTCCAGCCGCGTGGTGGCGCTCGACGGTCTGATCACCACGATCATCGCTGCGATCGCAACCGATGCCGCACGCACCGGTTCGGCCGTCTTCCTCGATGCGGTCGTCGTGGTGGCGCTCGTTGGGTTCATCGCCACCGCTGCTGCAGCTCGCTACATCGAAGACCGGGGGGACTGACATGGTCGACGACATCGCCGGCATCATCACCATCGCCGGCGCAGCGCTGGTGGCGATCGCCGGGCTCGGCGTGCTCCGCTTCCACGACCTGTTCAACCGCGTGCACGCCGCCACCAAGGCTCCGACGCTGGGCCTCTTGCTGATCGCCACGGGTGCCGCGATACGGCTGGGTGACTGGGCGGGCGGGCTGAAGCTGTTCGTCGCCGTGTCGTTGATCTTCATCACGGCGCCGATTGCCGCGCACCTGGTCAGCCGAGCTGCGTACCCCGATTGGAAGCGCGACCAACTGCCCGGTGGGCGCGACGACCTGGCCGGCAGGGCCGAACCCGACACCGACCCGAGTGGCGGGGTGAACACCTGAGCGAGAGCGTCTCGTGCGCTCCCCATCCTCCAGCGCCGACGCGACGCACGAGAAGGGCACCAGCCGGCGGGCGGATCAGGCCAGCTTGACGATTGAGTCGCCGCGGGTGATGGTGCCGGCGACCACGACCTTGGCGCAGATGCCGCGGAGGCGGAACTGCTTGCCGACGATGCCGTTGATCCAACGATGTGCGGCGAGACCGAAGCGGCGGGTGAACTTGGCGCAACCCGTGTGGGGTTTGGCGGTGACCTCGATGACGGCGGAGCCGATCTGCAGCCGGGTGCCGGTGGGCAGGTTCTCGGGCGACAGGTCGAAGTCGACGAACAGTTGGTCGCCGGCGATCGGCATGCGGGCAGCGTCGCCCGCCACCAGCAGGGCGACTCGCGAGTTCATGATGTTCAGCTGTGCATCGAGCTCGGCCGCGCCGTCGCTGCTGGACCGGCTGCCGCGTGCGAGCCAGTTGTCGCCGACCAGCCCGACGACCGTGTCGAGCTCACCGGCCTCCAGCACCTCGCGCTCGCCGACATCGGGCCGACGCACGATGAGCTCGAGGCGCCCGCAGTCGCTGGGGGACTGGCGCACCGCTGCCAGCCACTGGTCGGGTTCGACCACCTGATGCTCATCGGGGCCGAGCGTCCAGTAGCCCGCCATCAGCTCGCGACTCCAGTCGGGTTGGAGGACGTCGCCGCGTGGCCCGAACTCGGTCATGTACGGCTTGATGTCGAGCACCGGGGTGCCGTCGATGGCGTCGAGACCGCGCACCTCGATGACACCGCCGGGCCGCACTGCCATGAGTTCGCACACGGTGACCCCGATGCGGTTGGGTCGGTTCTTCGCGCGCTGGGCCAGGATGCCCACCGTGGGCCAGTCGGTGTTGCCGCGCGGATGCCGACTGCCGCGCTCCACGCTGTCAGCGTCTACCCGATCGAACACGTAGACCACCTCCAAGTGTGAGAACGCGCGCAGGCCGACAGCAGCGTCGTCGTCCAGCACCGTCAGGTCGAGCTGGATCGTGCTGTCGACGCGATCCCAGTCGTCATCGATGGGCTCGACGCGTTCGTTGCGAACATGGCCGATGGGTGTCATCTCGTACCGCATTCCGACAGTCTGGTCGACTGAGGTCGCCGCTGAGCGGCGGCGCTCAGGGGCGTGTCACAAGCTCGACGTTGCGAGGGTCGGAGCTAGAGCTCGAGGCGGGCGATCCACAGCCCGGGTGCGTTGAGTTCGGCAGGGGTGGGCAGCGGCTGCGGCTTGCCGAGTAGCTCGATGAGACCGGCCTCGCCCACCCGGTCGGCGACGCCGGCGGTGAACACCTTGCCGCGCTGTACCTGGTCTTGCGTGAGCTGGAGGCCGAGAAGACGCTCCACGAACAGGTCGTCGGGGGATGTCTCGACCCGGCGTCGACGGACGGCTTCGGCGATGCGCAACGCGTCGCCACCGATGACGCGCGCCGCCACTGCGTCGACCAGGTAGTCGACCGAGCCGACCACGGCCGCAACGGCAGCGTCGAGTTGTGGCGCCAGCAGGGCCTGCTCTGGCGACTGCACGGCACCCAACAGCAACGCCGGGTCGGACAGCATTCGCTGCATCGCAGCCATTGGGTCGTCGGCGTCGTTGATGTCGAGCGACGAGAGCTTGTCGGCGACTGCCGATGGGTCGGGCCGGAAGGCGCCTACGTGCTGGCGGACCATCGCTGTGAACTGGTCTCGCAGCGGCACGATGGAGAACAGCGTGTGCCCGATCATCTCCTGAGCGAGCACCCACAGCCGCATCTCGTCGACCGGCAGGCTCCACTCGGTGGCGAACTGGTCGATGGTGGCAGGCACCACCAGCAATGCATTGTCGCTGCGCGGGATGGGCAAGTCGTACTGCCCGAACGTGCGGCCGGCCATGCGACCGACCATGGAACCAACGGCCATGCCCATCATGGCGGGCGCCATCATCTGGCTGAGGTTGGCCATCATGGCCATCATCGGGTCGGCGGCATCGTCGGTGTCGAGGTCGGTGCCAGGCCGGCGGCCGAGGGATGTGGCCAGCTCGGTGAACAGCGGGCGGTAGGCCTCGAGCGTGCGCTGTGCCCACACGCCCTTGGTGACCGGGGTGATCTCGGGGAACGACGTGTCGAGCGCGGTGAGGTCGCGCACGTGCATCTCGATGATGCGAGCCAGCTCGGCCAAGGCGATGCGTACGGTAGGGTCGACGTTTGGCTCGCTGGCTCCACTGTTGCTGGCAAGCCCGGCGAACTGGCGCGCTGCATCCCAGTTGAGAGGGCCCTGGCCGGCCAAGGCCTTGGCGAGGTCGCCGAACATGGGGAGGTTGGCGAACGGGTTGTTGCCGAACTCCGACGGATCGGGGTTCGACGGAGTCGAGTCGTCTGCCATGCGCGCAGCCTACGGCGCGCGAAGCAACGTCGAACCCGCGACCGCGAACCGGTAACGTCGTCGACGATGGACACGCAGGGCAGCGCGACCGCTGGAGCCGGCAGCGAACTGCTCACCGCCACGCCGGTGTGGGTGAGCGACGGGACGGGTGGCCTGGGTGCGCGGGTCCTGCGCCTGCTGGCTGGCACCCCCGGGGTGCGTGCCGCGGAGCCCGACGACTGCGACGTGCTCGTGTGGCTGTCGGCCACCGATGCCGATGCTCGCGCCGTGCGGCGCGAGAGCGCGCTGGCTGGGTTGCTGGGCGCGCTCGCCGACCATCCGCAAGTCACCCATGTGGTGCTGGTGTCGTCGGCCATGGTCTACGGCGCCTGGGCCAACAACCCCGTGCCGCTCACCGAAGACGCGCTGTTGCGACCCGACGTCGAGTTCCCATTCGCGCGCCAACTGGGCGCCGCCGAGCAACTGGTCGACGAGTGGCGGCTAGCGGTGCCCGGTCGCACGGTGTCGGTGCTGCGGCCGGCGATTGCTATGGCCGCCGACGGCACCAGCCGGTTGGCGAGCGCGCTCGCCGCCGGCATGGGGCAGCGGCCTGGCGAAGCCGACCCGCCGGCGCAGTTCCTGCACCTCGACGACTTGGCCAGCGCGGTGCTGCTGGCCTCCCGGCTGCGACTCGACGGGGTGTACAACGTCGCGCCCGACGGGTGGGTGGCCGGCGAACGCGTGCGTGCGCTGGCCGGTGCCGTGCCGCGCGTGAAATTGCCCGATCGGCTCAACGAAGTGGTCACCAACCTTCGTTGGCGATTCCAGCGCGGGCCCATCCCGCCCGGCCTGCGCAGCTACACGCGCTCGCCGTGGTTGGTCGCCAACGATCGCTTGAAGGCGGCCGGTTGGCAGCCATCGGTCACCAACGAGCAGGCCTATGTGGAGGGCACCGAGGCCAAGTGGTGGACAATGGTGTCGCCGAAGCGGCGCCAGGAGATCGCCCTCGGCGGCCTCGCGGTGCTGGTGGCGCTTGCCACGTTGCTGGTCGTGCGCGCAGTGCGCCGCGCCCGGGCACGCGCATCCAGGCGCTGACGTCCGACGCCGCGAACCAGGTTTCACGCACGGCGTAGCGGGGTACATCAGGGTTCACCCGCCGTTCAACGAGGACCGTGGACGACCCCGAGAGGCTGACTTATGTCGACTGACGAGAAGATCACCAAGAACCTGATCCAGACCCTGGAGGATGGCAAGGAGGGTTTCGCCAAGGCAGCAGTTCGCCTGACCGATACCGACCGCTCCGATCTCTGCGCCAAGTTCAACGGCTACTCGGCACAGCGCGAGGGCTTCGCCAACGAGCTGAAGTCACTGGCCGCGCAGTACGGCGACGAGATCGACAAGTCCGGAACGATTGCCGGCACCGTGCACCGCGGCTGGATGGCGTTGAAGGACGCGATCTCTGGTGACAACCCCGAAGGCGTCCTCGACGCCGCCGAACAGGGTGAGGACCACGCGGTCGCCGAGTACGAGAAGGCACTCGGCGATACCGACATGTCCGATGGGCTGCGCGTTGTCGTGCAGCGCCAGTTCCTGGCCGTGAGGGCTGCGCATGACGAAGTGCGCGACCTTCGCAATGCTCATGCCTGAACGGCTGTGAACGCGTGATGGCGCCTCGCGCTGCTGCCCCCGCTGGCGGCGCGGGGCGCCTCCGTGCACGCCTCAGACGGCAGTTTTCGGCGCCGCCAGGGTTACCACAATGGTGACGTCGGTGGCGTCGGACCGACGAACCACGAACTGCACCGCGTCGCCCGGCGCGTGCTGAGCGAGCGCGTCCGCGAGGGCCTGGCCGGTAGTGAGCATCGTGCCGTCGATCGAGATGATGACGTCGCCGCTGGTGAGCCCGGCCGTGGCCGCTGGTCCTTCGGGGTCGATGGCGCCGATGCTGAGTTTGCCGCTGGGGTCGTCGTTGAGCACTACGCCCAACCACACCGGGGCGGCGCCGCCGAAGGAGCGCATTGCCTGGTGCAGTTGGTCGAGGTTGTCGAGGCGCACCAGACGCGTTTGCCCGTCGTCGCCGTGAGTGCACAGCGCGACCAGTTCGCCGCGCTGGTTGACGACAGGCGTGCCCTCCACCGTGGGTGTGCCGTCGAACCATCCGGCTGCGATAGCGAGGTCGTCGGCGACGGTGGCGGTGCGAGCGGAGTCGCCGTCCAAGAGGGTGAGCTGATCACCCGGTACCACCCCGCTGGCCACTACGAACGCCATCGTGCCGCTGGCGGTTTGAGGTGCCAGCACTGCCAACCCACTGCGATCATCGACGAACAACACCTGCGCGGCGGCGACCGAGCCGTCGGGCAGCATCAGGTTGACGGTCTGGTCGGCCGACACCGCCTGGGCAGTGGTGACCACCAGGCTGCCGCCGTTCACCGCCACTGCGATTGCGACCTGTGACACCTCGGTGCCATGCTGCACCTGGTAGGTGAGCTGAGGAGCGTTGCTGGTGGCCACTTCCGAGGTTTGCTGCGACCCAGCGGGCGCCGAACCCGACGACAGCGAACTGGCCGCCGTGTCGATCGGGGCCTCGACGCTGCCGATCGAGCTGGGCTCGACGGTCACGCTGGCCGCACTGTCGTCGGCGCGGAATGCAGCCGTGGGACGCACCGACGAGTTGGCGCTGCGGCCCGCCTGGGTGGGCAGCATCGTCCACAGCACGGCCAGCGCGAGCGCGCACCCGATGGTGCCGGTGGCCATTGTGAGCCCGCGGCCGATGGCCAGCGGCGGCTCGGAGTACAGCCAGGCCTGCTCGCCCATCTCGCTGGGGTGGCGCCACTCGCGCTCGTGAGCGGGCAGAGGGGCTACCTCGTACTGCTCATCGTCGTCCCATTCGCTGCGGCTCACGAAGGGGGCAGGTTAGTGACCATCGCGCGACAAGTGGGATCGCGCGTGACGCAGCCAGGGCCGACTCGGTGGCTGCGACCGCGATCACGGCTACCATGCCCAGTTGTGCAACCCCCAATCGCCGGTCACTCATGGTTGGGCATCACCGACCACGTGTTGCCCGTTGGTGAGGTCTACGACTGGTGCCTGCAACCCCAGTGCGGTGCGGTGGTGCTGTTCAGTGGCACGGTCCGCGACCACGCGGTCGACGATGCAGGCAACCTGCGTTCCAACGTCAGCCATCTCACCTACGAGGCCTACGAGTCGCAGGTGGGCCCCGCGTTCGGTGCCATCGAGGTCGAGTTGCGCCAGCGCTGGCCGCACAGCGGTCGAGTCGTGCTGCTGCACCGCACCGGTCGGCTCGAGCTGATGGAGAGCTCGGTGCTCGCAGCCGTCAGCGCTCCGCACCGGTCGGAGGCATTCGAGGCAGCTCGTTTCGCAATCGACGCGCTGAAGGCAAGCGCCCCCATCTGGAAGCACGAAGTGTGGGCCGAAGGCGCCGACTGGGGCATGAAGGCACAGTCGCTCGTCGCCCCCCATGAGGTGTCCACCGCTACCTACGAAGTTGCGCAGGGCGGTGCCGGTTGATCCCCGCCATCATCGGTGTCGTGGCGCTCGTCGCCATCTTCTTCGCCGTGCGCATCATCAAGGCCGGTCCGCGGGGTGAGCCTGGCGTGGTCAGCTTCCGCAAGCACATCGACGCGCTGTCGCCCGAGGCCCGTCGTGAGGTCATGGACCGCGTGCGTCCGCCTGACCGCGACAACCCCGACGAGCCGAGGCGCTGATCCGTGGCACGCGACCTCGCCATCGACCTCGGCACTGCCAACACGCTCGTGTACATGAAGGGCAAGGGCATCGTGCTCAACGAGCCCTCCGTCATCGCGCTCAACCGCCAGACCGGCGAGGTGCTCGCCACTGGCCGCGAAGCGTGGCAGATGATCGGCCGCACACCTGGCTACATCGTGGCCGTGCGCCCGTTGCGGGGCGGCGCCATCACCGACTTCGAGATCACCGAGCGCATGATCCGCCTGCTACTGCAGCGCGTCGGCGTCTCGCGCTTCACCCGGCCGAAGGTGGTCATTTGCGTGCCGTCGGCCATCACCGAGGTCGAGCGTCGCGCGGTCACCGACGCGGCCCGACGCGCCGGTGCAGCCGACGCGCAGCTCATCGAGCAGCCCATGGCCGCGGCAATAGGTGCCGACCTGCCCATCGACGAGCCGGTCGGCAACATGGTCATCGACATTGGCGGCGGAACCAGCGAAACCGCGGTCATCAGCCTTGGTGGCATCGTCGCTCTGGAAGCCGTGCGCGTGGGCAGCTTCGACATCGATGCCAGCATTCAGGCCTTTGTGCGCCGCGAGCACGGCATCGCCATCGGCGAGCGCACCGCTGAGGAAGTGAAGGTGGCCATCGGTTCGGCCGCGGTCACCGACGACGAAAGCCAGGCGGAGGTGCGCGGTCGCGACCTGATGAGCGGCCTTCCCAAGACCGTGGTGCTCACGCCGGAAGAGATCCGCTTCGCCATCGACGACGTGGTCAGCAGCATCATTGCCTCGGTGGTGCGCTGCCTGGCCAAGGCGCCACCCGAGCTGGCGCAGGACTTCCTCGTGCGCGGCATGTACCTTGTCGGTGGCGGCGGCCTGCTGCGCGGCCTGGCCCAACGCATCGAGAAGGAAACGCAAGTCCCCGTGCGCATGTCGAACATGCCGTTGGAGGCAGTTGTGATGGGTGCCGGCCACTGCATCGAGCACTACGACGCCCTCAAGGGCATGTTCATGGGCGCCCGCCGGTAGCGACCTGGGGCGCCGCGTGGTGGATGGTGCCGTGTCGTATCGGTTGGTGACCGTTCGACTCCGCCCGCTCCGACTGCCCAAACTCTCATCCGAGTGCCACCCGGCCCGACGGGGGTGCACGTGCCACTCGTTGGACCGTACGCACTCGTGTGGTCGGCTGACACTCGGATGGGCTGTATCGGGGTAGGTTCGACGGGATGCGGAGCCTGATCGACCACGCGCACATCCTGGACGCCGGTCTGGCGGCGATTCGGGAGCAGTACACGCTGCCGACCGAGTTTCCGGCGCACGTGCTGGCCGCGGCCGAAGTGGCGGTGCGGCGCGAGCCCACCGAGCACGTCGACCGCACCGATTGGCCGTTCGTCACGCTCGACCCGGCCAGCAGCACCGACCTCGATCAGGCGTTCGCCATCACCCGCAGCGGCAACGACCTGCTGCTGCACTACGCCATCGCCGACGTGGGCTGGTTCGTGCAGCCAGGCGATGCAATCGACACCGAGGCCTGGCAGCGCGGCACCACCATGTACCTGCCCGACGGCAAGACCAGCCTGTACCCGCCGGTGTTGTCGGAGGGTGCGGCCAGCCTGCTACCCGACGGTCCGCGGCCGGCGGTGGTGTTCCACGTGCGCGTGTCCGACGATGGTGCGACCACACTCGACGGTGCCGAGCGGTCGCTCGTCCGCAGCCGCGCCAAGCTGGCCTACGACACCGTGACAGCCGCCGAGCTGCCTGCCGACTTCGACGAGCTCGCTCGCCGTGTGCACGCCGGGGAACTCGCCCGCGGGGCCGGCAGGATCGACCCGCCCGAACAGGTGGTCGAGCGCACCGAGCACGGCTACGAGCTGCAGTTCCGGCCGCGCCTGCCGTCGGAGGACCACAATGCTGCCATGTCGCTGGCGGCCAACATGGCGGTCGCCCAGGCGATGTTGCAGGCGGGAACAGGGTTGTTCCGTGTAATGGCGGCTCCCGACGAGCGTGCTGTCCGTCGTCTGCGCAACACCGCCCGAGCCTTCGGCCTCCAGTGGCCGACCGACCTCACGCTCGACCAGTTCGCCCGCACTCTCGACGGCGCGCAGCCCGCGCAGGGTGCGTTCATGTTGGCCGTTCGACGTGCGGGCGGGGGCGCCGACTACGTGCCGTATGAAGCCGGTGTGACGCCGTGGCACGCGGCGATGGCCGCAACTTACGCCCACGCCACCGCGCCGTTGCGCCGCCTTGCCGACCGGTACGTGATCGAGGCCACGCTGGCCATCGCGAACGGTGCGGCGGTGCCCGCCACGATCGCCGGCTCCTTCGCCTCGGTGGCCGACGTGATGAACAAGGCCGACACCGTAGGCAGCCGGCTCGAGCGCGAGGTGGTGGAGTTGGCGGAGGCAGTAGTGCTGCG
>Ga0105047_10005955_pt1 | contig 20754 bp, 20 predicted proteins | sample MAT04_FD_78384 | JGI IMG/M metagenome (GOLD analysis project Ga0105047, IMG submission 78384) | Freshwater microbial communities from Lake Fryxell liftoff mats and glacier meltwater in Antarctica - MAT-04 (megahit assembly) | ecosystem: Environmental > Aquatic > Freshwater > Ice > Liftoff... | reverse complement strand
TGGTCATGGGTGACGTGGATCATGGTATGGCCTAACTTGTGGTGCAGCGTCTTGATCTGGGTGCGCAGTTCTCATTTCATATGGGGGTCGCTCACAGTCAGGGGCTCATCGAACAAGACGGCGTTTACATCTTCGCGCAACATGCCGCGGCCAAGGCTGATCTTTTGCTTGGCATCGGCGGTCAGGCCGCGGGCCTTGCGGTCCAGCGTCGCCTCCATTCCGATCATCTGCGCGATCAGCGCCACACGCGATTGAACATAGGCGGCGGCCATACCTCTGTTTTTCAACGGAAATGCCAGATTTTAGCGCAGGGTCATGGTGGCGTAGACCACGGGAAACTGGAACACCTGCGCGATGTTGCGGGTGGCGGTTGGGGCGTCGGTGACATCGGTCTCGCCGAACAGAACCCGGCCCTGTGAGGGGCGCAAGAGGCCGGAAATGATGTTCAGCAGCGTGGTCTTGCCGCAGCCCGCGCGGTCGATCTCGGCCCTGGATTTGCCGATCAAGCGCAGCGGCGAGGCGATGTTGTCATAGACGCTCATGCCGGGATAGTTTGTGAACTGCTGGCAAACCATCGCCACTTTGCGGTCTTGCACAAACTGTCCGGTGACGTCCTGACCATGCCACAGGATGCGTCCGGTGGTGGGGGCATCCGGGCCCGCCATCAACCGCATCAACGTGGTCTTGCCCGAAAGGGTCGACCCCAGCAGCACATTCATCGTGACTTTTTGCAGCGCGAGGTTGGTGGGCTGGATATATGCCAGCCCGTTCACCACCCTTGACACGGCTTTCAGTTCAAGTGCAATTCTTCGTCGTCATTCGGCCGTCAAAGCATGGGCCCCGACGACCGCCGGTTCGGTTTGGGTCATATAAGCATCGAGCGCTGCGATCTGTTCGGGCGACAGACGCAGGCCCAGTTTGGTGCGGCGCCAGACCACGTCTTCGGCGCGGGTGGCAAATTCGTGGGACATCAGCCAGTCCACCTCTGCGGCGGTCAGTGTGGCGCCGAAGTCCTGGCCCAACTCGGCAGCGGATTTGGCGGGTCCGAGCAGGGTTTTCGCCTCGGTGCCGTAGGCGCGGATCAGGCGCGAGGCCCAGTAATCGGTCAGGAACGGGTGGCTGGATTTCAGCGCGGCCGTCAGGGCGGGCACGCCGTCCACTGCAAAATCACCACCGGGCAAGGCCACGCGTGCGGTCCATTTGCCCGTGGCGGCGGGAAAATACGGCTGCAGCTTTTCCAAGGCACCTTCGGCGAGCCGGCGATGGGTGGTGATCTTGCCGCCAAACACGTTGAGCAAGGGCGCCGCTGTGGCATCGAGGCTGAGCACATAGTCGCGTGTCGCGGCGGTGGCCGATTTTGCGCCGTCATTGTACAGCGGGCGGACACCGGAATAAGTCCAGACCACATCGTCGGCGGTGACGCTACGCTCGAAATATTGCGAAGCAAAGGTGCAGAGGTAGTCGCGCTCTTCATCGGTACACTGCACCGGGCCGGGGTTGGCTTGATAATCCTTGTCGGTGGTGCCGATCAGGGTGAAATCCTGCTCATACGGGATCGCAAAGATGATGCGGCCATCAGTGCCCTGCAAGAAATAGCAGCGATCGTGATCGTAAAGCCTGCGGGTGACGATATGGGAGCCACGAACAAGCCGGACGTCTTCGGCGGACACGATCCGGGCGACGTTGCGGATGATGTCGGCCACCCACGGGCCTCCGGCGTTGACCAGAGCGCGGGATTTGTGGTGCTGTTCGCCCGCGGGCCCATGGGTGGTGACCAGCCAGTGATCGGCGCGGCGTTCGGCGCTGAGAACACGGGTGCGCGTCAGGATCGCAGCACCGCGCTGGGCGGCGTCGCGGGCGTTCAGCGACACGAGTTTGGCGTCTTCGACCCAGCAATCGGAATATTCATAGGCGTGCTGGAAGCGCTTTTGCAGTGGCTTGCCGGCGGGATCGCGGGTCAGATCCAGCGTTCGGGTGGCTGGCAGGATTTTGCGGCCACCAAGGCTGTCATAGATGAACAGGCCCAAACGGATCAGCCAAGCCGGGCGACGACCCTTCATCCAGGGCATGAAGGTTGCCAGCAGGCGACCGGTGGGCGTATCGCCTTCAAACCGCATATCGGGGTGATAGGGCAGCACAAAGCGCATCGGCCAAGAGATGTGCGGCATGGCGGTCAGCAGGGTTTCGCGCTCCTCCAGCGCCTCGCGCACCAGACGAAACTCGAAATACTCCAGATAGCGCAAGCCGCCGTGGAAGAGTTTGGTCGAGGCCGACGAGGTGGCTTGCGCCAGATCGGACTGCTCGGCCAGCACCACAGACAGGCCGCGCCCGACGGCATCACGGGCGATTCCGCAGCCATTGATGCCGCCGCCGATGATGAAAAGGTCGGTCATGTCTGGTCGCTGCTGTTCGGTCAAGCCTGTCCCCTCCCGTGGATGACAGGACCATGCAGAGGCTCTTCGCTTTGGTCAACAGGAATATTCGTTTCCCAGAAAAACTTTATAAAACGAATATTTTGGCGCAAATAGTTCGCTAAACACAATGATTTCTCGCAATTATTGAAGAAACGCACTTTTAAGCGCTGCGCTTTGGCGTGGGGTGATCCTGCATTCGCAGCATCCATTCTGGCTTGATCCTGTCGCGGTTTTGTTCGCAGACTGAACCTGACGGTTCGCACATAAGAGAACGTTTGCATGGCCCTCAGCTTTCGCCAAACCGAGATTCTTGATCTTGCCCGCACCGATGGGCGGGTGGTCGTGGAAGATCTGGCGCACCGGTTTGAGGTGACCTTGCAGACCATTCGCCGCGATCTGACAGAGCTTGCCGATGCCGGGCATCTGGACCGGGTGCATGGCGGTGCGGTGCCCCGGACCGGGGTGAGCAACCTTAGCTATGACCAACGCCGGCGGATGAATGATGCTGCCAAGACGGCGATTGCACGCGCTTGTGCGGCGGCAATTCCAAACAACTGTTCCATCATCATCAACCTTGGCACGACAACCGAAGCGGTGGCGCGCGAGCTGTTGCTGCATGCCAACATTACTGTGGTGACCAACAACATGAACGTCGCAAATATTCTGGCGACCAATCCGGGCTGCGAGATCATGGTAGCGGGCGGCGCGCTGCGCAGGTCAGATGGCGGCTTGGTCGGCGAGTTGACGACGCAGTTCTTTGAGCAGTTCAAGGTGGATTTTGCGGTGATTGGCGCCTCGGCATTGGACCGGGATGGTGATTTGCTGGATTTTGATCTGGCAGAGGTGCGTGTATCGAAGGCAATCCTCCGGCAAGCGCGCAAGACCTTTCTGGTGTGTGATCATTCCAAGCTGGAAAGATCGGCCCCGGCTCGACTGGCATCGCTTTCCGAAATTGACACCGTGTTCATGGATCAACCACTGCCCCCCGATCTTGGCAAGAAATGCGCGGATTGGGGAACGAGGTTCTGCCTAGCCTGACCGACCTTGCGACGCTCCTGATCCAAGCTGGGCAAGCATCCTGACCCGGACGCGCCGAAGATGGCTGTGCCATGACGTCGGCTCGGCGCGTGCTTTCACACGGGCCCCCGCCAGCTCCTCCGTCTCAGGCGCCAGGGGCATTGCCACCAGCGCGGATCATTGAAGTCGAAAGACGGTCAGTCGCCCGAAGGTTTGCAGATGTCTTTGACGGATTGCCGGATTGCCGCCGGTTGGAAAATGTCTTCCAGCCAGCCGTCCCGAAAGATGCGCGGCCTGGCCTGCTTGATCGCGTGCAGGGCGCCGTCAGAGAATTTTCCGTCGGGAAATATCCCAAAAGCGATGGCAAGTTCGATGTTCAGATGGCCCAGAATGAAATCCATCGCGGCATCGCGCGGAACACCACGACGCACCGCGACGTCGGTGGCTTCGCGCAGCGCCATGGCAAAAGTGGCACCGACGGTTTCGGACAATGCCGGTTCCAGGATCGCGATATGCTCGATGGTGCAACGATGTGACCGCACGACCGGGGCATAGATCGTGCGGGCGATTTCTTCGCAAAGGCTGTAGTGCTCTTCCGGCCCCTGGATCAGTGCACAGACGATGCCCTGCTTGGCGTGGATGCCGCCAAAATAGTCTGTCTGGGCTGCCGGCTCGGTTTCTTGGCCGAACAGCGGCGGGTGGCAGGGGTGGGTGCAGAAATAGGTCACATCGGCGCGCTCGGGCATTTCGCCTGCCCAGGGTGCTGCTGCATCCAGCACGATAAGCGCGGTTCCGGGGCGCAGATCTGCGATGATCTGATGCGCGATCTTGCCGATCAGCCGATCCGGCACCGCGAAGATGACAACATCGGCCCTCGCGGTGGCCTGTGACTGTTCCACCACCTCAACGCCGACAAGATCGCGCAATTGCGCGCGCGCAGGCACTGACACCTCGACATGGTCCACGGTGAACCGCGAGCCCATCAGGTTCTTGGAAAGCCGCAGGCCCATTTTTCCGCCGGCACCCAGCAAAGCAATTCTCGTCATTCCGCATCTCCTTCTATCGGGCCGGACCACCGCCGCGCCGAATCCAGTCGAAATAATCAAGGCTGCCCATTTGCCCGCCCTTCAGCGCCAGTTGCAGCCCATCCAGTCGCGTGTCTTGCGAATGCGCCAAACACAGCGCGGCCCCGGGGACCGTGGGGGCAAGGGCTGTCAACGCGTAGATGCCAAGCTGCCGGGCTGCATGGCCCGACGTGTCGCCGCCGGAAATGGCGGCCCGCTTGATCTGTGTCTTGCCCAGCAAATCGGCCAACAATAGGCCGAGCATGGTGCCAAGTTCATGGTTCGCGGCCCCTGCGGATAGACCGCGCCGATCTGAAGCGGCGCGAAAATCCTTCAGGGCTGAATCTTCGGGACCTTTGGCGCTGTAGATCAGCACATCCTGCCCGGTGGACAGCGCGTCAATCGCTGCCGAAGCTGTGCTGGCAATCGCAGAAGGTTCGCTCAGGCAAGCTGCCGCATCCAGTGCAAGTGTTGAAAAACCATGTGCGGATGCGTGGCTGATCTGGTCCGCCGTCAGCGCAGAGGCTGAACCGGAGATGGCCACCATTTGTTTTGAACGACCTGCACCGGGGACCACTGGCGCGGCACCGATGAGACCTTCGCGCCGCCAATGGGCGATCAGCGCGTATTCGATGCCCTGCGATCCGACGGCCAGCATTCCGCTGTTTCTGTGATCCCAAAGCAGCGCACCCACCTGCGCCAGATCGGCGGCTGATACTGTGTCGACAGCGATCAGGTTTCGGCCGCTCGCCAACTCTCGCTGCAACGCCGCTGACGCCGTTCCAGCGTTCTGAAGATCCTCAAGCGAAATCAACCCGATCGGGCAGCCGGTCTGCGACGCCAGCACCCGGCGCACGTCCGCCTCATCCATCGGTGTGACCGGGTGCCGGCTCATCACCTCATGCCGGTCAAGCCGGGCCACACCGGACGGGCCGGCGGCGAACAATGTGCCAAAGGCCTGGTAGCGGCGTATATCCGGGGCCGCCGGAAAGACGGGCATCCAGCCGCCGAAGACCTGTGCTGCCACGTCCGCGGCACGGCCAATGGAGCCGACCTGCGGGTTTGAATCGAATGTCGAGCAGATCTTGTAGTGACTGATCGGCGCGCGCAGGGACTTCAGCCAGCCAAACACGCCCGGAAGTTCGGCGTCCATCCATTCCGGGGTTTGCGACCGCGCGGTTCCGGCAAGCCCGATGCCGCGCATATCGGAAAAGCGTCGAGCCTGATCGGGTGTGGGCGGGTCAAGAAACAGAACTGACGGCAGGCCCGCGAAGGTCAAGACTTCCATGCTTGCCGCCGAGCCGGTGTAGTCATCGCCATACCAGGCAACCAGCGGGCCGGGGGGGAGCGCGGCATGCATCAACGCGCGCCGCCGAGCGGATGTTCGGCCAGGGCGAGATCCCAGGCGGCGCGCAATGCGGCGACGCCTGCGGCCGGGCCATCCGGGTGACCCATGATCCCGCCGCCTGCGGCATAGATCAGGTCTGGTGTCCCCATCCGTGCGAGAGTTTCCTTCACCTGGGCCGTGCCCTGGCCTGAGGAGAACACCGGCATGGCGATGCAGGGCAGCTTTTCGAACATTGGTGTCAGACAGGCGCGCGCGGAGGCGATGACGCTGTCGTCCGGCTCGCAGAACTTGTTGTTCAAGCCGTTGACATGCATGTGGTCCGCCCCGGCCAGCCGCCATAGTTTCTGCCAGGCGACGTAGGACCACCCCAGCATCGGGGCCCGGCTCAACGCACCCCAACCATTGCGATGGGCATGGATCGGCAATGCGCTGTGACGTCCAAGCGCGATCATTCCGGAAAGACCAACCGAATTCAGGCTGGCCATGACGCAGGTGCCACCCAGTTCACGAACCAGATCGTGCCGCCGCCGCATCTCATCAATCTCACCGGTCAGGTTGAAGGCGTACATCACCTTCTTGCCGGTTGCGTCCGCGTGGCGGTCGATCACCCGCATCACCGCGCGGACCCGGTCGTTGAAGGGACACGCCGGGCCATCAGCCTGCAACTCGTCGTCCTTGATGAAATCGAGACCGGCTTTGGCCAGCAAATCCACAAGCTGTGCTGTCTGATCCGCATTGAAACCGACACTGGGCTTCACGATCGTGCCGATGAGCGGACCCTGCGCGACGCCGCTGAGGCGCCGGGTGCCTGCCACCCCGAATTTTGGCCCCGGATAGGCTGCAGCAAACTCATCTGGCAGGCGAAGATCCAGTATCCGCAAACCGGAAAACTGCTTCAGCTCAAAAAGATTTCCCGCAAGCGTGGTCATCAGGTTTGGCAGCGAAGGCCCGATGTTGTCCATCGGCCAGGACAGGGTCACGCGGGCCTGGACGATCGCCTTGCCAAGGACGGCTCCGGGCAGGCTGGGGGTGGCGACGGTGCCGATCACTTCCAGCGCCTCTACCCTTGCGGCAGCGCGCGCCTTGAGTTCGGGGGTTTCGCCGGGCACCGGAACGAAGGTGCCCGAGGATTGCTCTCCCGCCATGGACTCAGCCGCAGCGCGAGGATCGACACTCGTCTCAATCAGGTAATCCGCTTCGATCCGGCGGGTCATGTCGTGCCCTTTCCCACGTCGGCGTGGTGTTGGTTTGCTTTAGGGCGACGGCGAAGGCCTTCGCCAGATGCGTCGCCCGGCTTTGGTCCAAGTCGCAGACTGCGACGATCTTGCTGTCGGCGACTGGCGCCCCCGCTTGCGTTTGGGTGCGGGCGAAAAAACCGAAGTCTTTGAAGGCGCTGCGCTTCCTTTGTTATGTCATGTATTCACCGCCAACTTGGCAAACAGGCCGCGTCCTGAGGCGAAGGGGAGCCCGATTTTCATCGCGAGCCCGATTTTCATCGCGAGGCAGACAGTTCACGCGGTGCAGGACTTTAAGGCCACGCCAGCGGACCATGCTCAGGCCGCCTGAGAATGCAGCCAGTTCAAGATCGCCGATCTTCTTCTGCGCCGGCGGCGAAGTGGTTGCGAGAAGCTGCAGGGGCAACGCGAAATCTCCGGAGGCTCTTGCTTCAGTTATGGCATGTTATAATCATCAGACCAGTTGGGAGTCAACGCGTTTCTTGGCTCCGTGGCCGGGCAACCCGGCAGGGACTGTGTGCGGTGTCAGGCGCCGTTGTCGCGGTAGCGGTTGGCGCGCGTCAGGTGCTGGACCATTGCCGCTTTGGCGGCATCAGCTTTGCCAGTGCTGATCGCTTCCAGGATTGCTTCGTGTTCGCCCAAGGTCAGCAACTCCAACCCCGGCGAGCGTACCATGTCGACATGAAACTGCGACAACCAGTCAAACAGCGAGCCGCTCAACAACTCATAGATCGGATTGCCGCCGATACCAGAAATTGCCCGATGAAAGGCCCCGTCGCATTTCACAAACAGAACGGGGTCTGACTGCGCCTGATGATGTTCATCCAGCAGAATACGCAGTAACTTTGCCTGCGCGGGCGTGCAGCGTTCAGCGGCGATCCGGGCCATTTCTGCTTCAAAGGTTGTCCGTGCATCCTGCAAATGGGCGCGCGTGACGGCGGAATGCGTCAGCATGTGGCGCATGCCTTGCCCGAGTTGATCGACTATGCCGACCATATCGGGTGCGGCCACGCGGGGGCGCTCGCCATGGCGGATGTCGATCAGCCCCATCCGCTGCAGGTTCTGCATCGCCTCTCTGATCGCGGTTCGGCCGACCTGATGCCGCACCATCAGGTCACGTTCTGATGGCAAGGCGTCACCCGGCGACAGACCTTCTTCCGCGATGAAGGCAAGCAGCCTGTCCTGCACATCATCCGCGAGTTTGCGCTTTTTGATGGGGTCAGTTCTTGGATCGGAGGTCATACCAGTAGCATGCGTGAGCCGGGATGGGTTTGCAAGAGGCACTGCACATGTCGCCCGGCGCAACGGCTGTCTTGTCGCGCAGCCAGCCCCGGAGGTCCATGCCGCGGCGGACACGGATCGATTTCGGGTGGCCGCTCAAGACGGAACTCTCACGCCGCATCGCCGGCAAACCGGCTGCGATGCAGTCGCAGGTATTCGGCGGCATCACAGCCGAAGGGTTTGCCTTTCTCCGCAGCCGCTGCGCGAAGGCGCGCACTGAGGGCCGCGCCGGGATCGGCCAATACGGCATCGGTTCCCGCCTGCGGACGCCCAGCCGTGCGGGCCTGCAGGGCATATTGCTGCGCCATGTTGGCAATCGGCGTTGCATGGCAACGGATCGCTTCAAGTTGCTTCTCGATCACGCCGGACGTGTCGAAAACATGGGTCACCGCCGCAACCGTACGCCCGAAATACCAGCGTTCCACCGTGCCGTGCGGGGCCAAGCCTTCGGCAAAATGTTCGGGGTGATGCTTGTCAAACATCGCCGTCCAGAACGCCTCGTCGGCCGCCTCGGCCAGAACCCTGTGATCCAGATTGTCTTCGTAGAACATCGAGTTTGGGTCAAAACACATCAGCGCGTATGGCCGAAGCCGCCGGATGGCGTGGATGATCCTTTCGCGCAGGGCCACGCGGCTGGCGTCGCCCAGAACATCGGTCTGCCACCCCAGGTCCTCAGCCCCGGCAAGGCCCAGAACGCGGGCCGCTGCCCGGAACTCGGCGGCATTCCGGACAATGGTCTCGGCCTCGGGCAGGCCGACCGAATCCCAGCGGTCGTCGGTGACGCGCAACGCATGCACCTGCCAGCCGGCCTGCACGAACAGCGCCAGCACGCCGCCCGCAAAGATTGCCGGATCGTCGGCATGGGCGACAACCACCAGGAGCAGGCGGTCTTTGCCATAGGTCAGGTCTTGCGCCGTCATCACCTGCGGCGTGGGGCAAAGGTCGGGAAGCAGGAAAGGGCCGGTCATGGGTTGCATCACCCCTGACCCAGCGAGGCGGCGATGCCGATCAGATAGCTGCGCGTCACGGCTTCGGCCTGGGCCTCATGGCCGTCGGCTATGGCGCGGAAGATCGCCAGCAACTGGTCATGCGAATGCCGCCGGACGATCTCGGCCACGGTGCCGTTTTCCCGGTGGCCATCGAAGCGATGGTCGATCCGCGCGGCAAGGATATGATCGAACGTCCACAGAAGAAAGCTGTTGCCCGACGCCTCGTAATAGGCGCGCGCGAACAGATAGACCCGCGACTTGAACTCGATCCAGTTGGCCGGTTCGCGCACCGCATCCAGCGCAAGCCGCAGCTTTTCCAGATGCGCCTCTGATATGTTGCGGGCGGCCAGTGCGGCCACGCCGGGTTCCAGGATCAGCCGCGCCTCGACGGTTTCCAAAAAGCTGTGTTCGTGAACGGCATGGACATCGACCTCGGCGTCCATCCGTTCAATGATCGCGGGAAGATCCTCGGCCAGATAGGTGCCCGAGCCGACCTTGCGCTTGACCAGCCCGGAGCCTTGCAGGATCAGCAACGCATCACGCACCTGCTGGCGTGAGGTCCCGTACATCTCGGCCAACTGGCGTTCATTCGGCAGTTGTTCGCCCGGCTGGAACCGCCCCTCGCGCACCCGGACCATCAAGTCAGCGTGAATTTCGTTGGCCGTCATCGGCCGTTCTGCCGCAAGTGCCACTTCTTCTGCAAAGCTCATAGTCCGCTCCCCTCAGTTCCGATGCGCATAGGCTTTGTCGAGCCGGGATTTGAGGTCGGCGACAAACCCCGCCGTGATCGTCACGTCATGCGCCATCGAATGCCAGAGCGGCAGTGTGTTCACATAGGCGCGCATGCCGGTCAGCCCCGCAACCGCCTGATCCCATGTCAGACCCATCGCCTGCGGGCGCACGTCAAGGCCAATGCCTGCGATCGTGTCCAGCATCGCGTCGGTGCCGGTTTCGTGCAGCATCGAGCCGACGACAATGCCAAGCCCCACCGGCTGGCCGTGCAGGAACTTCCTGCCGGTCTGCTTTTCCAGCGTGTAAAACAGGAAATGGTCGGTGCCTTCAATATGGCGGGGGCACCAGCCGGAACCTTGAAAGGACGTGCCCCATTTCAATCCGTCGACCAGCGCGTCGATGCCCTGATCGGTCATGGCGCGGATGCCGTCGATATTGTCGACGATGCCCTTGACCTTGGACAGCGACTGTTCGGCCAAGTCGGGGTCATAGGGCCATTTCGGCTCGATCTGGCCGGTGTCGCGGGCATATTGCCAATCCAGCACCCCGGTTTGGAAACACAGGATGTCGCCGATCCCCGACCAGTTCAGATGGCGCGGGGCCGCGCGCAGCACGTCATAGTCGATGAACACACATTCCGGCACGGCATAGCCGCGATAGATCACCTTGCCGCCCTCGCGCACCCCCGAGCGATGGGAGTAGACCGCATTCACCGACAGCGCCGTCGGCGCCTGAAACAGCGGCAGGTTGCGCCGCCAGGCGAAATACTTGGCCACGTCCAAGGCCTGCCCGCCGCCGAGGCCGATGATCGCGCGAATGTCGGTCAGGGCGGCGGCATCGCGGTCAAGATCGGCTTGCTCGATGGAATCGGCCAGATAGAGGCGATAGTCGGCGCCTTCGAATTCATGGGCAAACATCTCCCACAGGTCTGGCATGGTCACGATCAGGAAGGGCGGGTTGACGAAGTTCTTGAACTCGCCAAACAGACCCCGGCCCATTACCGTGGGAAATCCGTAGTCAAGGCAGCGTTTGCACATGTTTTCCTCTTTTCAACAGGTTGCAGTCAAACCGCCATCGGTTGCAAGGCCTGGCCCGGTGGTCAGGATGCGCTTGCCGTCAAGCATCGCTCGCGTCCTCGATCCAAGGCGTTGTCGCCCGGCCCCGTGCGGCCTTTTCCTCGCTCCAACTGCGCCGATGCCCGTCGTGCAGATTGCGCGCAGCTTCGCAGATGCTGCGGATGCGCTGAGCCACCAGCCGCGCTTCTTGATCGGTCACGTTGCAGGGATCGAGAAAGATCAACTGGTGCATCGAAAGATCGTCGCGCAGCGCCACTGCGGGGGTTCCTGCCATGGCGCGCTCAGCCAACTCCCAAGCGTGAAGGCCTGCCTGGGGCCCAAGTTTCAGTTTGACCCGGATGATGGGATTGCCCGTCCAGTCGCGGTGCGGGCTGGCTGTGATGCCCGGCAGATCTGACAGGGCTCGAATCCAGTCCGAAACGATGGCGGCCTCGCGCGCCGCTTCGGCAGCGTGATCGCGCGCCGACCAGAGCTCCAGTGCGGCAACGGCGCCGACGATGGCCTCCTTGCCCGCCTTCATCAGCCGCCCGAGACCCCGGTTCTGCAGCAGCATCGCCCGGATCATCGCCGCCCGCCCCGCGACGATGCCGCTGGTGGTGCCGGCCAGAAACTTGTGCCCCGACCAGATCACTGCATCCGCACCCAGCGCAACCGCGCTGGTCAGATCATATTCCGAGGCCATGTCCACGATCACCTTCACCCCATGCGCACGGCAGGTGGCGATGAACAGGTCCATCGGCAATTCGCCTTCGCGCACCGTATGATGCGAGACGACATAGACCGCCGCGGCAAGGCCCTCGTGGATCGCGGCCTCAAGATGATAGGTCTCGCACAATGCGGCGGTGCCAAGCGCCACCACTTCGGCCCCCGAGGTGGCGATGGCCTGGGTGACGGGCGCGCCATAGTTGATCATGTGGCTCATCATCACCGCGATACGGGCCGGACGCGTGCCGGTCGCTGGCAGGGCCTCGATCGCCGCCAGATCATCGCCGGTGATCGCAGCGGCGCAAGCCAGCGTGATGGCGGCCGAACTGGACGAGGTGATATAGCCTGCCTCGGCCCCGGTCGCGGCGCGGATGGTGCGGTTGGCCACGGCCTGCAGGTCGGATATCTGCACGAACCGGCCAAGACCGTCGGCCACCGCCGCTTGCACCTGAGGCGCGGCACGGCTTGCACCCAGCGAGGTCATCGTGCCTGCCGCATTGATCACCGGGGTCAGGCCCCAGCGCGTCATGATATCGCTCATCCCTTGATCGCTCCCGACGACAGGCCAGAAATCAGCCAACGCTGCGCGAGCACGGTCAGAACGGCAATCGGCACCATGGCCAGCGATGAGGCCGCCGCCATCGGTCCCCAGTCCAGATTGCGCGCCGAGATGAAGCCCGAAATGAAGACCGGCAGCGTCTTGGCCGAATTGCCCGCCAGCATCACCGGGATCAGGAATTCGTTCCAGGCCAGCAGCGCCACGAAAATCGTCGTCGCGGCCATGCCGGGCAGGATCAGCGGCAACACCACAAACCACAGGATCTGCCAGCGTCCGGCCCCGTCGACGGCGGCACTTTGTTCCAGCGTCACCGGCACCTGTTCGATGAACGAGGTCATCAACCAGATCGCGAAAGGCACGTTGGCCGCGGCATAAAGCAGGATCAGCGCCAGATGGTTGTCATAAACACCGAGCTTCGAGGTTATGGTGAACAGCGGCACCATGATCACGATGGCCGGAATGGCGCGCACAAGGATCAGACTGACTTCCAAAGGGCGGCGGCTGCGGAACCGGGGCGCGCGGGCCAGCGAATAGGCGGCCAGCGTCGAGACCAGGACGCAAAGCAGCGTCGAGGCGCAGGTGATCACGATGGTGTTGAGGTAGATATGCCCGAATCCCCGAGTGTCGAAGATCGCGGCATAATTCTTCCAGGTCGGCGTAAAACCGAAGAATTTCGGCGGCAGAACGAAAGTGTCATTGCGCGTCTTGATCGACGTTGACAGCGTCCAGAACAGCGGGAAAAGCGACACGAAAGCCGCGCCCAACAGGATCACGTAGCTGGCGATTTTGCCAAGGTGACGAAGGGCTTTGCGCTTCATCTCATGCCCTTTGCGCCGCGCGGCGCCACAGCCAATAGACCGGCAGCACCATCAGCACCATGAGAATGCCCAGGGCCGAGGCGCGCGAGGTCTGAAAAAACCCAAAGCCGGTGTTGTAGATCAGCATGCCCAGTGTCTGCGTCGCGGTGCCGGGCCCGCCCCGCGTGGTGACAATGAAGATCAGGTCGAACATCTTCAGACTGTCGATGATGCGGATCATCAGGGTGACCAGGATCACCGGGCCCAAAGCGGGCAGCGTGACGAAGAAGAACACCTGCACCGCGTTGGCGCCGTCGACGGCGGCAGCTTCTTGCGGTCCCTTGGGCAGGCCGGCAAGACCCGCCAGCACGATCAACATGATGAAGGGGATGGATTGCCAACTGTCCACGATCACCACTGCCCAGATCGCGGGCCATCGCGCGCCCAGCCAGTTCGGCCCGTTGAACCCAAGGCCCGACAGCGCCCAGTTGATCACGCCCAGGTCGGTGTCGAACATGAAGCGCCACATCAGCCCGACAGCGACCGGCGTCAGCAGCATGGGGATGATCAGGATCGTGCGGAAAATCCGGGTGCCGCGCAGGTTTCGCTCCAGGATCAGGGCCAGCCCGATGCCAAGCGGCATCTGCACCACGATGCCCAGCACCGTCAGCCAGATCGTGGTGCGGATCGATTCCCAGAAGCGTGGATCGGCAAAGGCGGCGCTGTAGTTGGCTAGCCCGATGAACTTCGGGGGCGCAAAGCTGCCAAGCGTTTCGTTGCGGAACGAAAGCCACGCCGCCCCCAGGATGGGCAGGGCAAAGACCGCAAGGATCATGAACCAAGCAGGCACCACCAGTCCTTCGGCCAGTCGCGCAGTGGACTTTTCGATGCTGGTTTTCGCTGTCATCGCCTGCCTGCAAAGCCCCGGTCGGGCGCGCGGTCTGACCCCGCGCGCCCGGTTGGTTTCAGTTCGCGGCTTCAGCCGCCAGAATGGGCTTCAGTGTCTCGTTGAGGGCGTCCAGCCCGGCTTGTATCTCCACCTCGCCGTTCAACATGGCGGGCAGGGCGTCGAGCACGGCCTTTTCGAACTCGGGCCAGACCCGGATCTGGGGATACCGCTCGATCCGGCTGGAGGCGGGGATGTTCAGCAGCGGCAGATAGGGATGGATCGCCAGAAGCTCGGCATCCGACGAGATCGACTCGCGCCCGATCGCTGCCGCGCCCGCCTTCAGATAGGCTTTTGCATTCGTCTTGCCGAGCACGAACTCAAGGAACTTCCAGGCGGCTTCGGGGTTCTTGGCATCGGCAGGTATGCCGATGTTCCAGCCCGCCAGATGGGTGATGTCGGCCGATCCCATCGGCATCGGCGCGGTGCCGATCTTGCCGACATGCATGTTGCTTGCCGGATCAAGGGCCATGCCCCAATAGCCGGAATACTGGATCATCGCACCAATATTGCTGGACAGGAACTTGTTGGTGACATCGTCGCCGTTGGCCGAGATGCCCCCTTCGGGACCATAGACCAGCATATCCTTGAAGAACTGGGTCGCGGCCACGGCCTCGGGCGAGTTGACCGTGGGGATCAGATTGGCATCGTAGAGGTGCCCGCCAAAGGACCAGACCAGCGTCATCCACCACCAACTTGCGTTCGGACCCCAGCCGAGGATGGCGCCATCGCCCTTGCCAGCCTCCTTGACCGCCTTGGCATTGGCCATGAATTCGTCCCAGGTCTTGGCCGGCTTGAGCCCGAGTTCGTCATAGATGTCCGTCCTGTACCACTGGATCATCGGCTCGGTCGAAAGCGTCAGACCCAGGGTCTGGCTGTCATACTTGCCGTAGTCCTGCTGGCCTTGGGCGAAATCGGCGATGTCGTATTCAGCCGAGGCCGTGATCCAGGCATCCAGCGGTTGCGTGGTACCCGCCGCGCCAAAGGGCGCGAGGAACGTGTTGTCGAACTGGGCGACGTCATATTGTCCCTGTCCCTGCTGCACCGACAAAAGCAGCTTCTGGTGCGCCTCGCCGTAGGGAACCTCCGTCACGTTTACGGTGATCCCGGTCTTTTCGGTAAAGGCCGGAATGAAGGACTGGATCGCCGCCGAGGACGGGCTGGGGATCAGGTAGATGTTCAGATCTTCGGCCAATGCCGGCATGCCGAATGCGGTGGCAAGCACGGCAGCGCCAAACAGTCGTTTTGCTTGGGTCATGTGGGCTCCTCCCGGGTTTTCATGCAACGGGACCTCGGCCGGACAGCAGGGGAACCGTCAGTCTGGCCATTGGTTGACGGCTTGCGGTAGTTGTCAACCATTTTGTCGGCCGGCGCCCGAATCGGCCGTTTCTTTGGGATATGGGATCGGTTTCTTGGTAAGACCTGCGCCAACTGGCGTTGACAGGTCAGGTCCAAAGCGCCAGTCTGCCCGAAATGGTTGGCCATTTGGCCGCAGGAACGGAGCGATGGCCCAAGTCAGGCTGGAAGACCTCAGGAAATCCTATGGTGTCCACGCCGTGGTGCATGGCATAGACCTGACTGTGGCCGAGGGCGAATTCGTCGTGCTGGTCGGGCCTTCAGGCTGCGGCAAATCCACCATCCTGCGGATGATCGCCGGGCTGGAGGACATTACCGGCGGGCAGGTCGTGATCGGCGGGCAGGTGGTCAACGATCTGGGCGCCAAGGACCGCAACCTGGCGATGGTCTTCCAGGATTACGCGCTTTACCCCAACATGACAGTCGCGGCCAATCTGGCTTTCGGGCTGCGCATGCGCGGTGTGCCTGCTCCCGAACGCGAGGCGCGCGCCCGCGAGGTGGCCGAACTTCTGCAACTGACCCCCTATCTGGGCCGCAAGCCCCGCGCCCTGTCAGGCGGCCAACGCCAGCGGGTGGCGATGGGGCGTGCTTTGGCCCGACCTGCCCAGGTGTTCCTGTTCGATGAACCCCTGTCCAACCTTGATGCCAAGTTGCGCATGGAGGTGCGCACCCAGATCAAGTTGTTGCACCGCCAACTGGGCATGACCTCGATCTTCGTCACGCATGACCAGACCGAGGCGATGACACTGGCCGATCGCATCGTCTGCCTTGATGCGGGCCGGATCGCGCAGGTTGGCACCCCGGATCAGCTTTACAACTGCCCTGAGACGGTCTTTGTCGCCTCGTTCATCGGCTCGCCCCAGATCAACCTGATCGAGGCCCAGGTGCGTGGCCGGACGCTGTCGCTGGCCGACGGGCAGACGCTGGCCCTGTCTGATGCCGTCCCCGCCTTTGCATCGCCGCGCAAAGTGCTGGTCGGCATTCGCCCCGAGGATCTGAGCGACGAGACGCGCCTTGGCACGCAGGGTGCCTCGCAACGTCTGACGATGGACTATGTCCTGTCGGAAACCCTTGGGTCCGACACGCTGTTGCTGGGCGATATCGCCGGTCAACGCCTGACCGCCCGCTGCGCCCCCGCAACCCGCCCTGTGCCCGGCGCGAAGATCATCCTTTTTGCCGATGTCGCCCGCCTGCATCTGTTTGATCCCGACACTCGAAAGCGCCTGTGACATGCCAATCCGGCCTGAAGACATCAAAGCTTTCCCCACTGCCTTTGGTCACAACCTGCTTGCCGAAGTTCCCAATTTCGTCGCGACCCCCTATCTTGTCGTCACGATGGAAGACCTTTGGCCCCATTTCGCGGCCAAGTTCCCCGCCGGAACCGCGGTTCATTTCGTCCGCTCGATGGAGCGCGCCGATCTGGAGGCCGCCTTGCCTGCAACCGCGCACTTTGCCTCGTTCATCGGGCTTGGCGGCGGGCAGGCGATCGACGCGGCCAAGTATTTCGCCTGGCGCCACGGGCGCAAACTGCACCAGTTTCCGACCTCGCTGTCGGTCGACGCGATGTATGGTCAGCGAGCCGGCGTGCGCGACAACAGAAACGTGCGCTATGTCGGCTGGGCGATCCCGGAATGTGTCTATTTCGATTATGACATTCTGGCCGCTGCGCCAGCGGCGATCAACCGCGCCGGGATCGGGGATGTGTTCTGCTTTTTCACCGGGGTCTGGGATTGGGACTATGCCACCCGCATCGGCCAGTGCGAGGCAAAATGGCCCTATGACCCGGGTCTGGCTGCCCATTCCCTGAAGCTGGCCGAGGCCGCACTGGCGGGGCGCGACCAAATTCGAGATCTGACGCCTGAGGGCATCGGACTTGTGGTCGAGGCGTTCAAATGGGGTGGCGCCTCTTTCCATGGCGCAGGGTGGTGTCCCCGCCACATCGAGGGGGTCGAACATTTCATCTTCTACGCGCTTGAGGCACGCACCGGCGTCAAGTTTCTGCACGGTCAGGCGGTCTGCCTGGGCCTGATTGCGGGCGCCATGATGCATGACCGCCGCGCCGAGGAACTGCGGCAGGCCGTGGCCGAGATCGGCGTGCATATTCGCCCCGAAAGCATGGGCATCACCTGGGAAGACGTGGACGAAAGTCTTCTCGGCCTGTCCCAATTCGTCCGAGAGGTCGGCCTGCCCTACGGCATCGCGCATGACTTCGTGGTGGACCGCACATTCCTTGCCCGGCTGCGGCGGTTGGTGGGCGAAAATGGCTGACGGTGGCGAAAAGACAACTCCGCAGACGCGGCTTTCAGTGCTTGGCCTTGTCCTGCCCACCGTTCCCGAACCGGTCGGGATGTTCCGCCTCGGCCGCATCGAAGGGGGGCTGCTGTTTCTTTCCGGTCAGGGACCGGTGATGGCAGATGGGCGTCTGGCCACCGGCAAGGTTGGCCGTGACGTGACGGCCGAAGCCGCGCGCGACCACGCCTTTCGCGCCGGCCTCGTGCTTCTGTCAGCCGCCAACCAGATTCTTGGCGGGTTGGACAGGGTGGCGGGCGTGACCAAGGTACTCGGCTTTGTCAATGCAACCGAGGATTTCGACCGCCATCCCTATGTCATCGACGGCTGTTCGATGCTGTTTCACGACGTGCTGGGCCCGCTCGCTGGCCATGCCCGCTCGGCCATCGGCGTTGCCTCGCTGCCGGGGCGGATCACTGTCGAAGTCGAGGCGATTTTCAGCCTGACGCCCTAACGGGATTGTCGCGGCATCGGCGCCTGCAACATCGAGAACATAGGCGCGATGTTTCGGTCGATGTGAACCCGCATGGATGGGCGACATCTCCCCGTGAAGGGCCTCCGATGACATCAGCCCCAGCGCGCGCAGCTTCTGCCGCTTTTCGTCGCAAGTCTCTCTGAGATATCCGATCAGCAAATTCTCAGTCCCGACAGCGGTGCGGTTGACGGGTCTTAGTGCCGAAACCGTGACACTCACCGCGGGACAAAACGGCCCCAGTTCCACCCCCCGCGGCAGGTAGTGGCGCCAAGATGGGCCAGCGCATTGAAGATCGTGCGATAGTCCACGTCAACGGCCTGCGGGTCATCATGCTGGCCGCATTCTACGGTCATCCCATAGTCAGCGGAAAACCGCATGTCTTGCGCGGTGCCGATGCTAAACATGCGCTGGCTGTCCGTCAGCCCGCCCGGTCCGGGCTTGGCCTCCAGCACGGCGCGATGGGTTTGCATCCAGCCGTGCACCACCATACCCAGCCCGAGCGAGGTCGCCAGCGCCAGTTCTTCGTCCGCCTTGGCGAAGGGTTCAAGAGCGCCCGCGTTGTTGGGGGGCCCGATCAGGGCGAAGGGAACCTCGCCCTCCAGAAACGAGTGCAGGTCCACCAGCACGTCATGTCGCCGCAGCAAGGGGCAGAACACGTTGGCCAGCCGGTCCTCGTTTGACGCGGGCACCGGTTTTTCGTGCAGATTGCGGTCCAGGTTGCGGTCGCCTTCGCGGGTATTCCTTTGGAACGCAAGGGTGTTGACGACAGGCACAAACGTGAAGACCCCCGCGCAATCTGGCGCTGCCCGGAGCGAAATTCGCCAATCGCACGGCTGATTGCCTGGGGCCGCGAGGTTCGCTGCCATGCACGCCCCCGGTGATCAACACGCGCGGGCCGGGTTGCAGCCGCGCTGGCTGGCCTGTCCGCCAAGCGGCGTCGCTCTGCCGCGCGGGCCCAAAGCTCTGGCGCGAATGCCGAACGGGTCTTGACCTCTGCCGCGTTCGCACCATCATTGGCGCGGGTTCTGCGCGGTGGTCATTTGTCTGCTGGGCGGCCCGGATAGTCTTGGCCCCAACCAAACCTTGACCGAGAGGGCCGCCTGATGCTGTCTGACGTGATCCGGCGGGTTCCCGCCTCGCCCATCGGGGCGATGTTCAACCGCGCAATCGAGCTTCGGGCCGCCGGGGCCGATCTGATCGATCTGTCGCTGGGCGAGCCTGATTTCGACACGCCCGCGCATATCCGCGCGGCGGCAATCGCGGCGATCCATGCCGGGGTGACCCGCTACACTGCCTCTGACGGTACGGCGGAGTTGAAGGATGCCGTCCGGCGCAAGTTCGTCCGCGACAACGGACTTGAGTTCAACCGCAGGCAAGTGGTGATCGCATCGGGTGCCAAGCCCTTGATCGCCAGCGCTTTGCAGGTCGTCCTGAACCCCGGTGACGAGGTCATCCTTGCGACACCGGTCTGGACCTCGCATGTGGGCATGGTGCAGGTCTGCAACGCAAAACCGGTGTTCGTGGCGACCGAGGCGAGCGAAGGGTACCGGCTTGATCCGGTTCGGCTGAAAGCGGCGATCACGCCGGCGACCAAGGTGCTGTTGCTGTGTTCACCCGGCAATCCGACCGGGGCGGTGGCCTCGGCCGACGATCTGTTGGCGATTGCCGAAGTGCTGCGCCGCCATCGCCATGTCATGGTGATCTCGGATGATCTTTACGAACATATCGTTTTTACACCCGCGCGGTTTGCCACGCTGGCGCAGGTTGCCCCCGATCTGGCCGGCAGTATCCTGACGGTAAACGGCCTGTCCAAGGCCTATGCGATGACCGGCTGGCGGATCGGCTATGCGGGCGGGCCAGAGTGGTGGATGGCAGGGCTGCGGGTGCTGTTCTCGCAAACCAGTGGCGGGCCTTGTTCGATCAGTCAGGCTGCCGGCGTGGCCGCACTGGACGGCCCGCAAGACTTTCTGGCCGATTGGTGCGAAACCTACCGCCAGCGCCGTGATCTGGCGCTGAATGAACTGGCAAAAGTGCCTGGCCTGCGCGTCGCCAAGCCCGAAGGCGCGTTCTTCGTCTATGCCAATTGTGGTGCCCTTATTGGCAAGCAAGGTTCTGGCGGCGAGGTGATCGCCACGTCGTCCGACCTGGCGGACCACGTGTTGCGGGCCGGGGTGGTCACGGTGCCGGGTGCCGCCTTTTACGCCGATCCCTACCTGCGCCTGTCGGTCGCGACATCAGAGGCCAACATCATCGAAGGCATCCGCCGTCTGGCGGCGGCTTGTGCTCAACTGACCCCGAGAGGCTTGTGATGACGACTGACATGGCCAGTTTTGCCGAAAGCCTGCGCTACGGCGATCTGCCGCCCGATCTGCTGGCGATCCTGCGCCGCAGTTTTACCGATACGATGGGCGTGGCGGCCATCGGCTCCAGCACTCAGATGTCGCGGATTGCCCGGCGCGGCGCGGTGGCGG
>Ga0105047_10005953_pt1 | contig 20761 bp, 21 predicted proteins | sample MAT04_FD_78384 | JGI IMG/M metagenome (GOLD analysis project Ga0105047, IMG submission 78384) | Freshwater microbial communities from Lake Fryxell liftoff mats and glacier meltwater in Antarctica - MAT-04 (megahit assembly) | ecosystem: Environmental > Aquatic > Freshwater > Ice > Liftoff... | reverse complement strand
GCGGGTTCGAGTCCCGTCCACTCCGCCAATAAAACTGTTTTAGATCAATGTGTTAGGTGCCTGTAGGCCCTGTCAGTGCCAAGTCAGTGCCAAAGTTCTTGATAAATATCTCCAGCTTCTGCTTCTCGCGGGACTTGTCGGCTCTGTCAATCCACTTGCTGTAGCGCTCAAGTGTCATCCGCATGTTGGTGTGTCCAAGCTGCCGGGACACCCACATGGGGTTGGTGCCTGCCATCAGGTTCATCGTGGCGAAGGTATGCCGCGATTGGTAGGCATCACGCTGCCGAATGCCTGTAGCCTTGAGCGTGCGGTGCCAGGCTGCAAGAGGCTTCGCGGTATTGTTCCAGGCAAGCTGCGTATTCGGGTTCCTGAAAACCTCCCCACCCATCAGGTAGGTATGGGCCTTCTGCCGGGACAGCGCGGCCACCGCTCGGCTGTTTAGCTCGATGTGGCGTACCTGATAGGTCTTGGTCGTCTCCTTCTCCTTACCCCAAACCTTAGCTCGGTGAATTTTGACTGTTGAGCTGTTGAAATCCACATCCTCCCATCGAAGAGCTATTTGCTCGGAAGGGCGGAGGCCAGTGAAGATCGCAAAATCGTAGTAATTGAACACGGGCTTTGAAAGGTGCGAAGCCATCCAGCCCAGCACCAGTTCAACTTCGGGGAATTCCAGGGGGTCCGGGTCGGGGCGCTGAGGCTTGAGATTTTTAATCCGCGCTGCCAAGTCAGCCTTGATAACTCCGTCGATGAAAGCTGCGGAGAATATTCCCCTCAACGGGATCATTACGTTGTTGCGAGTCTTGTTGGTCTTCCACGTCCCTTCAGCTAACGCCTTTTTTATCTGGGTCAGTGTGATGTCTTCTATGTCCTTCCCCCCAAGCTTAGGGAGCCAAAAGGCGTCAAGGATTCGCCTGTAGGACAGGCGACTAGACGGCGCCAGCTCATGCAGTGTTGTCGCGTACCAATCCTCAGCGACCTGTGCGAGGGTAGGCCGTTGAGGAGCAACCGAGAACTTGGAATCAGGGAAGTATTCAGCGAGGTTTAGTACCCCGTGCTCATGTTTCCGCAGGATTTCCTCTTTCATCCGTTCCGCGTATCTTAGGTTCGCCGGAGTCGGTTTTATCTGTAGCGTCAGGCGTCCATAGCCTATGTTTCTGAGGTCGATGAGGATCGTCGATACCCTCGGCACGACGCCTTCCCTGGTTGTTCTGCCCATTTCTCGTATGCCTCCAAATCAAAAAGGATGTCGCTTAGGGGTGACCACTTCCAGTGAATCCCCTCAGCCCAAATGCCACGGGCCAAGCGAGCCCTGGCCGCTCTCTCTGTGAATCCAGTCACCTCAGAAAACTTAGAGATGGTGACCCAACGTACTCCGTTCTTGAGTTCTGCCACGGCGATTTCCTCGCTCTTGTTATTGTGAAGCCAGGGCCTGCAACGGCCCTGGCTTGTTACGGCGTGTAGCGATGTACCTCCACGCCCGCCTCGGTGAGCATCTCACATGACACTGCTGCCTCCTCGCCCCACCTCACCGTGTCTATAGCCTGGTACGGAGCGATGACTTCCTTGATCCCCGACTGAATGATGAGGCGAGCGCAGGTGGAGCACGGGAAGAGCGAGGTAACGAGGAGCGTGCAGCCGTCAAGGCTGACCCCACTCCTCGCCGCTTGGGCAATGGCATTCTCCTCCGCGTGGGCAGTGTAACGATACTTGGCGGGGCGCTCATGCCGGCTCTCAACCCCATCGTTCACGCCCCGAGGCATACCGTTGTACCCGACACTTCGAATCTCGCTGCCCGGCCCAAGAACCACAGCCCCCACCCTAGTGCTGCGATCCTTGGACAGGCTGGCGATGGCTTCGGCCACACCTATGAACTTGCGGTGTTTCGGGTTCAACTCAGTCCCCCTGTGGCAACGAGTCAATGATGTTGAGCAGCGATTCGCGGGTGCCCACCTGGAGCTTCACGAAGGCAGGGTCCTCATGGACCTGCTGGAGTGTTCTGAATATCTCTGGCGCGGCTTTGCGTACCGCCTTCGCCAGCGCGGCCCCCGGTAGGTCCTTGGCCGTGACTTTGTTCTTGCCCTTGGCCTCGGCCCCTCCCATAGCCTTTTGGAGCACTGGCAGGGCCTTATCGCCATGCTTACGCAACGTAGCGATGGCGTTGTCAGCCGATAGCGCACCGCTGCGTACCATGTCACGTATTCCGAGAGGGGCGCCCATCAGGGCAAGCAACTGCTTGACGTAGGACAGTGAGAGGGTAGTGCGGGTTGCGATCCCTTCCTCGTCCCATCCGAAGCTCTGCAAGCGTTTGCAAACCACCCCCGTCTCAAAGGGTGTCAGGGGTGTGCCGCTATTGGAGGTGATCAGCGCAACGGTCAAGTCCTCCTCACTGGTTGAGGAGGACTTGACCACTACCGGGATCGTCTCGATGTTGGCGCCTTCGGAGATCGCGATCAACGCTGCCTCGTGCCGTGAGTGGCCGTCTGCCACGTAGAGCACCTGCCTGCCCTCTTCCATCGCGACGAAGCAGGCCAACGGCTTGTCCTGATAGAAGCCATTGGCCTTCATCGAGTCAGCCAACCCCCGAATGTGATCCCTGTAGGCGTCATTGCGCTCGCGGACGTTCAGCCCGCGCTGGATGTAAATGCCACGGATGGGCACTTGCCACAAGTCTCGGGACTTGGCCCCGGCCTCGTGCATGGCCTCCTTCACGTTGCCGGACACGACTGACAGTTGGAACTCTTCTTGGTTCTTCATCTGATTCTCCTTATAGGCTGATCAACTGATCAGCAAAACTCTCACTGATTTCGTCGTGAGTAACGAGTAACAATTGCTGAAAACCTGATGCTGCTACGAAGCCCACCATACCGGCCGCACGATCAGCGTCGCACGCGGCGCCGGGCTCGTCGAGCAGCATGAAGGGGCAGTGGGGCAAGAAGGTCTTGATGAGGGCTGTGCGGATGGCGAGGCCAAGGATGTCTAGCGTACTGCCCGATAGGCTCTCTACTGCTTGGCCATCAACCTTGAACCCATCCTTGTCTTTCGTTACCACACTCCGGGCGCCCCTCATCTGGCTGAAGAATGTAGAGACCGCTGCAAGCACTGTGTTCCAGAGCTTGTCAGCGATCAACGGCCGCGCCGCCTTCACCTTCTTCATGAGCGTGTTGTTGAAGTAGAGATGGGCAATCTCGTCGCGCATCTGTTGGAGTGTCGCCTGAGCTTGCGTAACCCTATCCTGGTAGGCTTGCCAGCTAGATTTCGTCTCCTGAATCTTGGCTTCAAGGTTTCGAGCGTAGTGCTGGAGCAGAGAAATCTCGTCCGTAAGCGCCGAGCAGTCCCGCTCTGCCTTGACCTTGGCCTCGTAAAGTTCAGCCATGTTTGGAATGGCAGGGTACTCCAGCAACTGCTGCGCCAAGCGGTCAAGGTACTCATCGTCCTCAATCAGTGTTTGTGTCAGCGCCTCGGCTCGGGCGCGGGACTTGCCAGCAGCCTCACGTTCAGCCTCCAGCCACTCAATCTCACGTTTCAACGCCGCCTCATCAGCATGAACGGCGCCCGGAGCCTCGCCCCTCCAGGCCAGTTTCTGGGGGTAGAAGTTCAGGTCCGCCGTCACGTACTGTCCGTGGTCACGCAGGAACGTCAGGAACGGTTTCGCGGCCGAGGCCACGGCCCTCAGGTCTTCCTCCTCATGCTCATATGTCTTCCGCATGTCATTGCAGGCGGCGAGGCCCCGTCGCAGTTCGGAGACCTTGGCATGGATGTCCGCGTTCTTCTTGGCAACTTCTGGGAACTGGCTTACGTCCTGGTTGCAGAACCCACAGACTGAGGCTGCGATCTGCTGGGCCTCAAGCACCCGGATTTCCGTTGCTTGCTCCCCTGTTGCTTTCGTTGCCTGTTTGAGGAGGGATCGGAGGGAATCAATCTTCGCCTGGTACTCCTCCTCAGTCCCCTCCCAAAATACCGGGGGGTAGAGGAGTTCGGAAAAAGCTGAGTAGATACGCGCCTTCTCCGCATGCTCGCCAGCACTAGACAGTTGAGCTTTCAATGCCCTGATGCGCTGCTCGTCGGGGACCAGCAATGCCTTGGCTTCGGCCTCGGCCCTCTGTACCCCATGGACGGCGCGATTGCCCCGAGCTCGCCTGGTATTGTTCACCACTGTCTCATTCATGCGGGCAGCGCCACTGGCATTCTCATGGGCATTACGCGCCGCGTAATAAGCGGGTTGGAGGACTTCTCTCAAGCCTGTTTTGGCGGTCTCCTCCCTCCCGGCCTTCTCGTCGATGTCGTCCCGGAGCGCCTTCAACTCCGCATCGAGACTCCCACCAGGGGGCTGGAGCGTAGCCAACTCGGCTTCCATCGTAGCCAACTTCTCTTCATGGTAGGTGGCTGAGCCGGTGAGGAGCCGTTCGCCCATGACCTCGATCAGGCGATCCAGCACATCGAAGTCTGAGAGGGTTTCGATCATCTGCATGGTGGCCTTCGGCCCTTGCGACAGCGCCCCACGGAGGTCCCCTTGATTCGACATCATCAAGCGGGTAGCTGCACCAATCTCCGCGCCGAGGAGATTGGCGGCGAAGTTGGACACCTCGTTCTGGCCGGTGACCTTGTTGCCCACCCCATAGTTCACCTCTGCGCCTGTTTTGGCGCGGGAGAAGGTATAGTCGAAGTCGCCGATGCGGATTGAAAGTACAACTTTCAAACTGCTTTCAGCTTGCCCCCAGGTCACGGCATCAACTAGGGGCGTGCGCAGCGCCTTGGACCCGAATAGGGCGTAGGCAACGGCTTCCATGAGCGTGCTCTTACCCGACTCGTTCGGCGCCCTCAGCACGGACATACCGGGCTGGAAGTCAATGACCGTATCGGTCAGCTTCCGAAAGTTCTTGGTTTCAATTCTGAGTAACATAGCTCATCTGCTCCTTGATGACTTCTTGTTCCTTCGGCTCCAGTTGTTCAAGCAAGAAGCCGATCACATCGAACTTGGTTGCGTTCTCAAACGACTGAGGTAACTCGTTCATCTCGGCAATGCCATCCACCAGCACTGCGTTGGTGACGACGAAGGCGTCTGACTTCTGGCGGAACTTGGCGATGGCATTGACTAATTCCGCAGCCTCGGCCGAGGTGGCAGTCCCTGTGACACGAACGAACTTCGCATCCGCGCCGTTGAGTTCACGCCAATCGACCTGCTTGAAATCCCCAGCGTTGCCCCAGGTGGCGAGACGGGTAATCTGTATCCCGTCAAAGTCAAAGAGGCCGTGGATGTCATGGAGATACTTCACGCCATCTTGTTGACCTGCACTGTGGCCCCCGAGGCAGTCGGCCACGGAAGAGGGTATCTGGTTGCCCAGGCACACCACCTTGTCGTTGAAGTAGCTGCGGTGCTGGTGCTCGTGGGCGAACATCACCAGGCACCCATGATCGACGAACCCCTTAGCTTGTTCGCGTGTCACGTTAAGCGAATGGTCGGAGCGCTCGGCAAACTTGTTGTCGAAGTTCGCGTGCAGGAGGATCGTCACGTTCGTCAGTTCCGCCGCCTTCACCAACTCCATATCGAACAGATCCTGGTTCGGCATGTGGGGGATGGCATAGACGTTTTCTGCAACACAGGTCAGGCCCTCACCTACATTGACCACCTGAACCTTGTCACTCATTGCGGCGAGGAGGGAGGCGAGCAACTGAAAGCTGCTCATCTGCATGCCACGCGGCTGGTAGTCATGGTTGCCGGCGACCAGGATGAGCCGCTTGCCCGTGGCCTTAAGCCACATCATGAGGATGCCAAAAACTCGCCAGATATCTGAGGTGGGGACCGTGAAGGTATCAAACAGATCCCCCAGGATCAGGAGATCGGAGTCCGTCTCCGCCACCAACTCGTCGAACCTCGTGATGATGAACTCTGACAGGGCCGAGGCCGAGGCCGGGGTCGTGCCTGACTTGCGCGAAACGCCAACGTGAATGTCATTCAATACCCGCAGTGTGGTCACATATCCTCCTCGTTGCGGAATCCCAGGAATACGGGGAAACGCGGTTTATCTTTCACACCTATCTCGAAACTTTTAAACTTCACGATCTGGCCGGTGTAGGCATTTCGGTTCGCGAATATTTCCTCGCGATCTGAAGCGGTGAAGCCGGTCCCGATAGAGAACTCCACGCCCGTCTCGATGTTGCGGACGAGGAGGGCGCCGAGCGTGTTCATGGGAACCATGTTCTCTTTGTGGCTGCTGCGCTCAGTGTGGCCCAGCGCATCCTTCTTCGCCTCGTTCTTGTTGCTCAGCAATTCCTCGAAGCCAATGATCTCCGCCTCGGCATCCGTGAAACGCTTGAGTTTCAACATCCAGCCCTGCTTCTCGGTGCTGCGCCCGTGCTTGTACTGGCCGTCAGGGTGGCGAAGGATCAATCCCTCATAGCCTTCGTTCAGGTATGCCTGCTCAAGCTCCAGCAGCGTACCCAAGTTTGATACATAGTGCTGTGCCAGCTTCTTGATGCGGGGGTGTCGGACAGCGTTAAGCATCTTCAGGCGGGTAGTGAAGGGCATGGACGGGGCATCGTGCCTGTCAAAAACATAGAACGTCACATCGGGCTCGCCGTCGTGAGACATCAGGGCGGAGTTGGATACCCTATAAACGTCAGAGGCGTTGGGGGGGCCGACGATCAGCTCCCCATCCAGCCCATCCAGGTCACGTGACCCAAACAGCGCCTGAACGTGCGCGTTTGGGATCAACTTGAGCGAGCGTGAGAGCATCTGACCTGTACTGACGATGCCGCGAATCCCGTCGAGCTTGGCTGATGCAATCAACGGGAATTGCAAATTCTCGATCAAGCACGCGGCCGCGAGCATGGGCTTGAAGGTACTCATTTGAACCACCCCGTCGACTCAAGTGCATCCTCCGCCGAGGCGAACATCGGATAGACGGCGAGGTCGAAGCTCGGGGGCAACGCATCAAGGTTTGCGAATTGATACCCTTCGATGAGGCGCCACAGGTCGAGCCTGCTCTGATAGACCACGATGGAGACCTTGCCACCTGCGTGGTAGCGCTTCTTGATGCGGGCGATCTGACGAATCTTGCTGACGGGGAGGCGAAACTCATTTTCAGTTTCCTTCACCTCAATGACGCCGTGGTGTTGGGGGGTGTAGAAGGCGAAGTCGGCAACCTGTGCCGCTACTCTCCCCATCGCAGCGCGTGCATCCGGCAGCCTCTCGTAGTCGAAGTCGTGGCGACGCAGATTCACATTGTTGAGGTAGTCATGGACCTCCCCTTCAGCCCACTTGCCGGGGTCAGCGTTCGATTTGTTCTTGCACTTGCTCATGGCAAATTTCCTTTGCTCTTATTGTGTGGGAGGGGGGTGCGGGCCGTTAGCGCGGCCCGCACCTTTGCTTCAGTTGCCGGGTAGGAAGTTGGGAGTTGGACCCCCCACACGGTCACGAAGGGTTTCTCGCCACCCTTACGATGTGCGGGTGCCGAAGCACCTGGCGCTGTAATTAGCCCCACCTGCGCCTGGGGTAGTGAAGTTATGCTGTGGCAGTCTCCTCCACAAAGCATTGATCAAGAGCACGCTGGATGGCCGCTGCGTCGAAGGTGTCACCACACTCAATCTGTTCGGCAAAGTTCCGCCCGAGTGAGATCGAAGCGATGAGGGGGACCCTCATGCCGGCGTAGTCCCCGGTCATACAGTCGTTCATTACGCGGACAACCTCAAGTACATCGTCCCTATGGGCAGAAACGACAAGTTCGTCATGGACGGGGCCGATGAAGCGGGCGTTACAACGGAACATCACGCCCGATTTCCACAGGCGGGTCATCGCCAGCTTTGACATCTCCGCTGCGGAACCTTGGATCATGAAGTTCGGGCCTTGCCGTCCGGCGCGTTCCGCTTCCCACTTGTCTTCAGCGAGGACGGCGTGTGCGAGGTGGCGACGTGCCCCCATCATGGTGGTGACGTAGCCGTCGTGTAGCAGCCGCGAGCGCACATCATCCTTCCAGGTCTCCACCCCGGGGAACATGGCGTACTTGGCGTCAAGGAACATCTGCGCTTCCTCGACCGAGATAACCAGCATCTCGGAGAGTTTCACTGCCTGGGCGTCGAACTGCGCTGCGAAGTTGACGTTCTTCCCGTCCTTGCGCAGGTCATCCGCCTTCTTGGCAATCGCCTCGTCTTCGGACTTACGAAGCTTGATGAAAAGGTTGTAGGCCGATTCAGGCTGCGCTGGATCAACGCCATCCTCCGCGAAGAGACGGTCTACCCACTCCGCTCCCCACTTCTTCCGCATAGCCCCTGACGCAGTGATGGAGTGGATGTCCTTCAGCTTGTCCCCGATATAGCAAGCCAGCATGTTGCTGTCCTGCGATTGCTCAGCCATCAAGCGCAGCTCCTGGCCTGAGAAGTCGAGTGAGATGATCACGCCATCCTTGCAATGAGGAACGAAAATGCCACGGAACTTGACACCTTCCCCCTTCTTCGGGAGCTGCTGAAGGTTGGGGCCGCTGCTGGAGTAACGCCGCGTCACGGCCGCGCACTGGTTCAGACTTGAATGCACCCTCCCATCCTTCCAATGACGGACGTGACGGTAGGGTTTGTAGAAGAGCTTACGGCGGGTCTCCACCGTCTTCAGGCTCTGGATTGCTTCCAGCACAGGGACGTTGGCTACGTCACGGTCGAAGGCGAGGGCGAAGGCCAAAGCGAAGTCATCCGTCTTCGCTTTGGCCTTCAATATCTCGCTCTCTTTGGCAGTGAGCGTGATGTCCTTCGACCCCTGACGAATCTTGTTGAACTTCTGGACCGCCTTGGCAAGCTCTGGCTTCTTCTCCCTCTCGGTGGCCGTGGCCTTGTTAACGAGCCTGATGGGGAGGGCCATCACGGTGTAGAGCAGTTCCTTCATCTGCTTAGGGGAATCAAAGTCGATCACGGGCTCGTCTCGGTACGTAGACCTGATCCAGTCATTGATCTGGTGCAAATCCCCAGTGGCCATGAACCGGGCAAGGAGTGCCGCATCGTCATGCTCCGCCACTTCCACAAGCTTGATCAGCTTCTCTGGCGTGCGCACCTGTGTCTTCAACTCCTTGCCGGTCACGAGGTAGAAGATTTCCTTGATGCTCTTCGCATCGAGTTCCGTGAAGACCGGGCACACCGTTCCCTCCCATCCATGCCCCATGAGGTAGGTGCGGATAGTCCCCCACGCTTTGCCACGAGTGGCATCGTCATCCTTCTCAATCTCGAACATGCGCTCAAGTGAGATGGGGGTGCCCTGCACGAAGGCGAGGGCGGCCAAGTAGGCTGGATACACCTCAACTTCCTTGTACACCTCCCAAGCCTTCTCAATCTCGCAGATCACGCGGGCGTGGTTGTAGAGCGCGGCCGTGCAGATCGCATCGTCCGCGCCGTAGGCGAGGACGTGTTGAGCGGTCAGCTCGTTCATTTTGTAGCGCTTCTTCACCTCCCCCAATTCAGGATAGACCTCGATGACGCGGCCACCGGCCGGCAGATCGGTATCAACCCCCGTCAGCACCGTCACATGCTCATAGGTTTCCTGCTCGTAGCGGAGCAGGCGAGCGGAAAGTTTCTTCAAGCCTCTCGACTGGTTCTCATCCACGTAACTGAAGAGTATCGTGGTGTCGTGGATGTTGGGCAGGAAGCCGTGATACACAGGGTCATCCGCCCAGGACTGCCCCCACTCCTGATAAATTACGGAGAGTTCAAATGAAGCGTTATGAACGACAATCACCTTGTCCTTCGGCACCCTCGCCACAAAATCCCGCACCTGTTCAATCGTCAGGTTCCCCTCACCCGCATGGTCGTGGGTGAGATAGAAAGTGTATTGGCTGTTCTCGCCAAAGGTGAGGCTGAGCCCCGTTAGTTCGGAACCGAACACATCCACGCCCAAGTCCCCGTCTTCCGCTTTGCCCTTCGCAGTCTCCAGCCACTCATCCGACTCAGGAGGCGTAGAGGTTTCGATGTCGAGTGAGACGAAGGGCGAGGCGGCGATCTTGTCCGTCGCCCAAGCCATCGCCTCAGCGTAGTTCCCGGCGTGGATCAGTCGCACCTGCCCAGCCCAAGGGCGCAGACGTGCATCCCCATCGGGGGAGAGGGGCTTCACCATGCCCGCCGTCCATTCCAGCGGCTTACGCATGGTGTTGATCTTCTCTGGGTAGAGCTTCGCTGCGGCGTAGCTGGCATACACCATGTCCGCGCCGTCGATGACCTTCTGGAGAGACTTGAGATCACCCACGTCTTCCGACAATCTGGCGAGATCCTTCTTCGCGATCATCTCAAGCATAAGGCCAAGGCCGTCCTCGCCAAAGACACAGAGCAGGTCGAGGAAGGCTTTCGGACCGAAGCCCTTGGCGCCGGGGATGCTATCGCTCGTGTCACCCACCAGAGCCTTGTAGAGCGTGATGTACTGGGGGGGGAAAGGGCCGTAAGGGTTTGCGTCCAACTCATCGCGGCGCCATAGATGCACGTCGCCGCCTACCAGCACGGAAAGATCCCCATCGTTCGACAGGATGATGCGCTCGCCGGCTAGGTTTTGAGCCAGGTATGCGATCACATCGTCCGCCTCAATGCCGTCTTGCGTCACAGCGCAGGCCCCAAGGTTGCAGAACGTCTCCACCAGCTTCACCTTCAGGGTGTTGAATTGCTCATAGGCTTCGTCGGGGCGGGAGTCACGCCCTTCCTTGTAGCAGGGCAGCATTACTTGGCGAAACTTCTTGCTGCTCTTGCCCTCGACAACAAAGATCAGTTGGTGGGGCACAGCCTGAAATTGACGCATCGCGGCGAGTAGGTGATTCAAAGCGTTCTCATAGCCGAAGGCCGCAGAGTTCACCAACACTTTGCGACCTTCGTGTTCAACCTGCTTTCCGTTCTCCTCGTCCTTCCCTGCTAGTAAGTTCATCCAGCAAATCGAGCTGACATCCAATATCAATCTTTTCATCAGTTCCTCCAATTCCCCTCTAAATACTCCCAGTTAGCCTTAAGCATAGCGATTGCAATCTCAACGACCGCCGCCGCAAACCCATAGAGGGTTGCAGGGGGGAGGACGATAAATAAAGCAACCGCCAGGCGTATCCAGCGGTTGCGGAAGGCCAAGCGGGGGCTATTAGCGCTTGGCATATAGCTTCCTTTGCTGCTCGGCGTACCTTGCGCAAGCGATGCAGCGGATGTAGCCCTGCTCCAGCCGACCCCTCTCGATCTCCTCCCCGCATTCCTCACAATCGGTCTGAGGCCAGGTGCCATCCTGATTGCGCACCTGCTCGGGCCTGGCAGCATCCCGCACGCGAGCGATGTGTGCCGCATTGGTTTCATCGGTCAAGGCGCTTGCCGCGTCAAGTGGGTCGGTATAGCGTTCGCGGGTCATCAGTGCGTCCTCCCGCGAAGCTTGATAATCAGTTTGTCAACCTCCTCCAGGAGTTCGTCGAGCGTGCCGTTGTTGATGATCAGCGCATCGGTGTCACGTGTGGTTATTCCATCCTCACTGACGTGGGCTTGCGCGCACGAGGATAGAGGGGAGATCAGATTGGGTCTGGCCAGGTGAACGATGGTGCCCCCCAGGCTTCGGATGACGTCAGCTTCGTCGTCGAACCTCACATCCGGGACCACGATGTCATCAGTCTTGGCGAGCAGTCTATAGGGCAGGAACCAGCGCTTGATCCAAATTTCTGGGCCGAACAGATCACGCAACCCCACCCCCATCTTTTGAAATATTTCCCGGTGGGTCATGCCCCAGTACTCATTTCTCTGATCCTTGTAGGCGTCAAGGAAAGTTTGCTCCATCGTGAGTCCAAAGGCGCTCTGTGCGGCGAGCTTCAATGGATCAGCGAACGCAACGCGGGTAAATGCGTAGCGCTCAAAGAGATGCCGGGCTGCGCTATCTTTGCCTGAACGGGCCTTGCCCGTGATGCCGATTAACATGGGAGTTTTCTCCTTCTTATTGTTGGAAATCTTTAATCTGGTCCAGCGTAAGCGACCATATCTTGAAGCGCCCGGAGGTTACTTTTCCAACCCCCCGATAGGGGTTACCAAACGCAGTCTGGAACTGGGGGTAACTGATGACATCCGGCACTAAGTTCCTCAGCAGGAATGAAAGGGGGTTCCCTTCCCCTTTCATCGCCTTCTTCAACCCTGATACGAGGCTCGCCAAGCCCCCCATCTGACATCTGAGTGGGTAGAAATACAGAAGCAAATCGCGTGGGTTTGGTATCCGCCAATACAGGATGGACATCGCAAGAAACATCTCGGGGGTCCCCACCCTGCGCTGTGCAGCCCTCATGAGGTTGTTGACTGCGATGACATCACACCGGCTTGGCCGACCGTGATTCCCGGTGAGTACGGATTGGAAATCGGGCGGGTCGACCGGGCGATCACCGTACTTGGAGAGCAGCACCCCGTTCACTACCCCGATCTTCCAATCAGGGGTAGTGAGCGTGACGTTCCGTGTATCGAACGCCAGCCTCGCGTCGGAGGGGGTATGGCTGGCACACCAGAGGAGAAGCGCGAGCGTGCTGAGGAGGCTCGCCTTGCCCCAAACTGGAAACAGCCATTCCGCATCAGCGACGGACAAGCCCAGCCTCTCCCTGAGCCATACCCCAGGGGTCTTCCCCCCGAACTCCCTCGCTATCAGAAACCCGTGTATGAACTCTTCATAGATGCCCCGAAGGTCCTCCACCGGAAGCTCGCAATCCATGCGAGTAAAGTCAGACAGATCAAGTTTTCCAAGTTTCCCGCTCACCCCCACCGGGGGCCTCTCCCACCTGATAGATGGCTCAGTGCCTGCCTGGAAGGGGGGCGGAGAAAAGTGCGCTTTAATCTCGCGCACTAAGGGTTTAGGATCGAATGCCATCGCTAGTAGGGGAAGTGACTGCTCAGCGTTGCCCGAAGATCGTCGTCGATATCCGCCTTGCTCCTCAGCCACCAAACGTAGTTGAGGGGCAGGGAGGGGATGAGGGAATCCTTGTGCTTACCGAAGGGCATCTTCTTCACGACGATAGGCAGCTTGGCGTATGGGACCAGTGCCGCCAGGCCCACCCCCAACTCCGTTCCTACTGCGCGTAGCAAGCTCCGACAAACCATCACATCCCCCATCGCGCTGTGTGAGTCCTCGCGGCTGTCACCACCAAGGCCGAGGTAGTAGCGCAGGGTTTGAAGCTTGTGGTTCGGTGCATCAGGGTAAACGTGGCGAGCTAGGCGCAGGGTGCAGAGCGTGTCCATCTCCGTGATGTAAGGCTTGACAAACTTCGCGTCGAATTGCGCGTTGTGCGCAATAACCGTGACCGGCTCGGTCGTAAATGGGTTGCCTACGACTTCGTGGAAAAACTCATCCAGCGTCGGCGCATCCTTCACCTGCTCATCCGTGATGCCGTGGATGCCGGCCGCGTCCGGGCTGATCCGTACTTGGGGGTCGATCAACGAATAAACTTCGTGAACGACTTCCAGGTTTTCGTTGATTTCCTGCCACGCAATCTCGCAGGGGCCGTCCTCGGGGCCGAGGCCCGAGGTTTCCGTGTCCAGTACGATCCAACGCATGTTCAGTGCGCAACGTAGAGGCCAGTGAGGCCGTGCTGCTTCAGTAAGCGCCTGCGGAATGCGTGCGCCCCACCGGCTACGTCAAGCATGCCAAACCCGCTGTTTGGAGGGGAGGCAAGGGTAATCAGGTAGCTTCGATAGTGTGCTGTTGCCTCGTTGATGCTGTTCAACAGCCGCTTAAATACGGGGTGCTCCAGGGTGTACTTGATCATTTGCTATGCCCTTTCCGGGTCTCGTTTTGAACTGAAGGGGGCGGCTTTCGCCGCCCCGTACTCATCGTGTTACTTCAGAACAAAGGTCATCGCCGTGTAGTTCTTGCCTTTCCACGACTTCGGGGCAGCCGTTACGACTAGACGCGCACCAATGGGCTTGCCGTGAGACTGGCGAACGGCCACAGCAAATTGCAAAGCCGACCATGCTTCGACCGACTGGGGGGCGAGCTGGAGCTTGACCGGATACTGATCTTCCTCAGCTAACTCCTCACCATTCGCATGGGTCAAACAACCCCACAGGTCGATGTATTGCTTGAGCTTAGCTTTGTCATAGCCCTCGGTGACACGCAGGGCTTCTACGTATTCCAGAATGGACTCGTTGGTCCCCGCGATGGTCCTACCGTCGTAGCTGAAGCGCACATCTGCCTTGGCATCGTCCGCGTCGTCGCCAGGGCTGGCAATCCAGCGGTAGTTCCATGACAAGATGGAGAGGCTGATTTCGGTGCCGAGGTTCTTGGTGTCCTGGAAGAGATTGCCCGAGGTGGCGATGACGCGCGGCGCCCCACCCATGCCCATCGCCTCAACGTGCTCGATGGCGATGGAATTCAGAGTGTCGGTCAGGCCCATCTTGAACTTGCCCCCCACAGCACCGACTGCGGTCGTGCCCGCCTTGGCTATCGCCAAGGTTGTCTCTACGCCAGCACTGGCGTGTTGAGCATCAGTTGGGGTGGCAGCCGCCACTTCCGGCGCATTAGCCACGCGAGTCGCTTGGCCGTCCAGCACACCCCCATCGGGGCTTTCAAATTGCGGTTCAGGTTTTTTCAATGCCATTTTCAATATCCTTTATAAGGTGATTCATGATTGTCATATGCAGCGGAAATAGACTATAGTCGTGCAATGTATCTATGTCAAATCATTTTGATTTAGCCCTCATAAAAATGCTCAACCCCCTCCCCATCGAGGTAATTGACGTCGATGCGGAAGACCTTGGTGAAAGGTCCGTCCTTCAGGACATCGTTGTCAACGCAGCTACGATTAATCGTGCCCCTGTAAGAATCAAGGGCGATAATGAACGCATCCTCATTATCAAAAAGACGAACGGTATTGGTGTCCTTGCACCAGCGTGAATACTTGGTGTAGGCAGCCCGTAGCTTGATATCCAGCGTGGGCTTTTCCGGCGTCCCCTGTAGGGTGTAATCCGTGCCGAAGAGAATCCGAATCCTGTCATCGTCAGCAGTCTTCGACATCATGGCAAGTATATTGATCACCTTCGACATCTCAGCCTTGACCACAACTTCGGTGATCGCCAACACTTCCAATAGCGAAGACTTCAGATCAGCGACACGCACGTCATAGCGGGAGCCAAAAACTTCAGAGAGCACCCTCCGGCCGAATTCAAGGCCGGTGATCGCCACGGCAGTGTTGTACGCCGATCTGTCATTCCCATCCAGGTCACCAAGGCTTGCTTCAACCCGATCAAAGTTCCCCTGAAATTCCGCCATGAAGTTGTCGATTTTCAGGTGGAGAGCGCCATCCACGCAAAGCCGCCCAAGTTGTGAGATAAAGTCGATACCCTTCTGTACCCTCATGAAGGGTTCGCGTTTGCCTTTCCGGGTGTCCTTGCTCATGGGCACGACAAGGCTTCGCTCTTGCATCTCCGTCTGCGTCTCCACCCCCGTCGCCAGGAATGCAACAGGGGAGCTGCGCACCCCGTGTTGCAGCTCAAGCTCCGAACTGCCCGTCTCCTTGGCTACGTTACCCTTGGGTATCTCCAGCTCGTTGTAGCACCCCTTGAGCACGTCCAGCACCATGTCCCGTTGGATCTTCAGCATCTCCCGAGGCTTGTACTCGTCGAGCACAAACGGTACTGAAGTCGATCCGGCCGTGAATTCATCTAGCGCAAACTTACGGACAGACACCGCTGAGGTGCTGATGACATCCTGCTGGTAGTAGTGCAGGCGCAGAAAAGTGTGGAGGGTCGCGGTCTTGCCCGACCCCGCCTCCCCATAAACGAGCAGCAGGGGGAACTGACGGTAACAGTGGTGGAATATCTGACGCAAAAAACAAGCCATCGCCCACCCGAAAACAGATGCGACCACACGATCCGAATTGATGGTAAGAAGATCATCAAAGAACTCCTCAGCCTCCGGTGAGTACTCTAGGGGGGCGGCCTGGTAAAGCTTGGTCCGGTACACCCCTCCCTTCTGCCTCAGCCCCTTCAAGCGGTAGTCGTTTCTGTTACGACTGACGAGGGCATCGGGCGACGCCCATATGTAGTCGATCTCCTCCGGCTCGTCTGGGCCCTTCGGGACGCGAACAATATCCACGCCCTCTCGGAAGGTCACATAGACTTTCCGGTTCGACTTGGAGGTTTGCGCTTTGAGCAGATCCGCCAGAGCCCCCACTTGATTGTCATTAGCTTGCACCGACACCCCCATGCCTAGCGTGAATTGCTGAAAGCGATTGCGGCTGTGGAACATGCCCATGTCAACCATCCGCTTGCCCTTAGCTACCCCATCAAGGAATACATTCACCTCATAGCCCACCGTGTTCCCCGTCAAAACATCCTGAAGCTCCGCCGGGTCCGTTAAACCGATGGCGCAGACCTTGACGAAGGTGTCCTCACACTTCTTCCAGATGCCCTTGGCATTGACGCGCATCCCAAGCGTTGTGCCATAGTCGGGCGGCGCGTCGTCAGCGTTCTCAGGCGTATCCACTTCGAAGCCCCCATTGAGGTCAGGGCAGGCAGTGCCGGGGGCGACCATAGACTTGATGACCCCGGCACTAAACTGGTAGCAGGGGTTGTCCGCCATGTAGTGAAACATCCGGGACAGCTCCGCCCTCCGTTTGCTTAGCGTGTTGTAGCGGTTGCCGTCAGAGCGGTGATTCTCAATCAAACCCTCGCAAGCACCGAGCAGGGCGGCTTCGGACTTGCCCATCGCATGAGCGGTAATCGCAAGCTGTGTGGCGATCTTCTGAAAGCCCACACCCTCCGCCACGTCCTCGCCCCTCATGATTGCCTGTACCGTGGGGGGGAAGTCGCCGTCGAACTTCTTCAACAGCGCCAAGTCCGCCCCTGACTTCTTGCGGTTCTTGACCGCCCTGTCAACCTTGTCCCTCGCCTGTGTAAAGGCCAAGGCCAAGGTCGGGGCCAGTGTCGGAGGCGCGAGCGAGGGGATGTACCTCTCGGCCGAGCACATGTCCTGATACATCTCCGGCGTCATCTCGAACGCCTCCGCCACCGTGATTGGAACCTTGTAGGCACCGTTGGTACGCTTGACGTTCTCTGTACGGAACATGCGCCCTCGGCGAGCGGTATAGACTCGCAGGTCCAGCGTATCCACATAGATGCCCATCGCCATCTCTTTGTAGATGGCGGGCAATGCCTGAACCCCGGAGGGGGGAACCTTGTCGATAAAGGTTTCAGACTTCACAATGATGTGGAAGCCTTTGCCCCCGGAAGCGTAGAGGCCCAGGGAGTCAAGAGCGACACCGGCCTCCTTGAGCTTAACCAGGGCCTTCTGGAACTGCGGGATCACCTCTTCGATGGAGTCGCTGTCGAAGTCAATGTAGAGAGAGCCTCGGTACTTAACCTTGGCAATGTCTTCCGCCGTGATGTCCCCGGTGAAATCGCAATCAACGTCAAGGATGGTGGTGAACGGCGGGCGCCGATCCCTGACAATCTGTTCCCTGTGGTCGGCGAGCGCAAGTTTCCACTCTGACTCAGGGGTATCCTGATAGAAAAAGTAAAACGCCATTGAACCCCCGGCTTACAGGAAGTTCAGGTCGAGGTCGAAGCCGGGGTAAAGCGCCCTCAGCCTATTTGGCGTCTCACAGTAGAGATTGCCGTAAGAGTAGAAGTCGGAGCGGTTCTTGGTTTTGATCAACACGGCAAAAGCCATACTGCGAGCCACCCCCTGCGCGGTCTGCCTTGCATCCCACCTCAATCGAAGGCTTGAGGGCACCGACATGAACACGTCGTAGTCGAATAGGCGCTTCGGAATGTAGCCTAGCTGCTGGAACTCGCCTGTACGCAGATCCTCTACCTTCATGAGCATACCGTCGCGACTGGAGCCCACAAGCTCATGAACCTTGACGGTGGTCAGGACGTCGGGTTTATTGTGTCGATTCTGCTTGTTGATCCCAGCCGGACGGTATAGGAGGAAGAGCCGGTTATGGAATGCCGGCTCGACGCGGAGGTGCCCAAAACTATTGAAAGTTTCACGGTCAGAGCCTGAAATGCGGGCTACGAGGTCGGCGAGGTTATCTTCGTCGCCTAAAAAGGAGAACGTCATAGCGGTTCCTTATTCTTATATTTCTATGGAACGATCAACGAGGCCGGATTATGGTCTCGTGCCGCATAAATGTCAAAGTCAATTGCCGAAAATGGCATCCCTCAGGTCTTGATAGCTGCCCTGCACCGAGTTCACCAGTGCATCCTTAGCAAGCAGGTTGTTATGCAGGCGCACCTGGCAGGTCTTCAGCGCGATTGCAATCCGCACATTGACCCCGTGCCTCTGCCCCTCCCTACTCAAGCGGTCACAGGCTTGCTCAAAGTCCCGTGGCACCACCGGCTCCTCAAGGAAAAGAGCGTCGCTGCAAACGGCCTGCAAACCATCTACTCCGTAGCCGGCCGAGATGGGCTGAGCAATCAGGATGCGGCACGCCGGATCGCTGATGAACTGCTCGATGTTCCTGGCCTGCTGCACCGAGGTGAGGTCGCCATAGGCGGCGACCGCGTTGTACTTGGCAAGCCTTTTAACCAGTCCTCGGTTAGTCATGCGGTAGCTGGCGAAGATCACCAGCTTGCCCCCTGCGATTTCGTCCATCACTTCCTCAATGATGTCGTAGCCGGCTGACAGTAATGTGTCGTCCTGTGCAAACACGTCAAAGTTGATGATGATCTGTTGAAGGGCGTGGTAGAGGGCAGTGGCCTGGGTTGCGTCGATCTTCCCCCCATCCTTCAGCTTCAGTACCTGATCGTCAGCCAGCCGCTTATAGAGCCGGGCATGGTCGGGGGACAGGTCGTAGAAGATCGGGGTGTAGGTGATCGGGGGCAAGTCCTTCAGCACGTCCCGCTTGTAGACCCGTACCGCATTGACCCTCATGTTGTCGGCGAGCAGGTCAAGGTTCTGCCACTTGGTTGGCTTGTTGAAGAAGTCACGCTCCTCAACGTGAACATTTTCAAACGTCCGCAGGTTGCGGTAAATCGTCGGCGCGATCAGCTTGCAGTAAGCGTAGGCGTCAGCCGGGGAGGATAAGGGCGTGCCAGTGAGCAGCATCAACTCTTGATCGTCTGCAAATTCCCGCGTCTTCTTGTAGTTGTCCGAGGCTACCGACTTTATCGCCGTGGCCTCATCCACGATCAGGACACGGGGCTTGTGTCCCAGCTCGGCCATGATGCGCACGTGATCTATCTTGAAAATCTGGATCGACATCAAGATAAAGTCGCCGTCGAGTTTGATCGCCGCCCGAGCCTTGGGCGTGCCGAGGTACTGGGTAACCTTGATGCCCGGAATCCGCGCCAGCCACCTCGCCCAAGTCTTGATGAGGATGGGCGGCATCGTCACCACGGCAACTTCCGATGTCCCCTTCAGTTTCTTATACAAGGCCGAGGCCGTGGACATGGCGGTCTTGCCCGTCCCCGGCTGTGCGTAGTATCCCGCTCGGGGCAGGGGGGACAGGACATTCACGATGTCTTGCTGGAACGGGTACAGTTCAAACGGGAGCGTGAAGTGAGACTTCACCACCTCGTAGGGTAGTTCGGACATCGGCACATTCCTTTCGTGCTCTTCTTGTTTCAGGGCTATGTGTGCCCTGTTGGTATTTCTGGAGAGCCAGGGGTCAATGACCCCTGCGCTCGGATTCACTTAGCCCTTTCCAAAATTCCCTTGGATTAACTTGAAGGCGTTGGGGGCCCCGGGCTCAGAGATTCTTGCTCGACCCCACATTGTATCAACAATGGTTTGCCCGTAATCTTCGAACAAAGCTACCTCGCGGTAGTTGGAGATCATTAGCTTGCGCATGAACTCACGCGGGGGCAGAGTGAGAAGTTCCCGCAGCGTTGGCTTACCAAACGCCGTGAGGTCTTCGTCGTGGTTTAGCGCACGCTGAGCGAAGCCAAACTTCTGATGGTCAAGTGTGTTCGCCAGCGCTGTGTAGCCGTCGAGCGTGATGCTTGGGTTAAGGTACTCATCCAGCCGTGGTTCGATCAGCCACAGCAAGTTCCAAAGCTGGGGGTCGTCGGCATAGTATTTGACGAGGCCAAGCCGATTCCCCGACCCCGCCACCCCCGTGTAATCGAGGGGTGGGTAGGGGCTGTAACAAATGCTTCCGTTATGTTGGATCATCAATTCCTTTCAAGCTTCAAGGGTGTGTGGGTTAGCCTCAATCTGGCGGACTCGATCTCTTCGGCGGATTCGAGTTCTTCGGCTATGATCTCCAGTCTGGCGGACTCGATCTCTTCGGCTATGATCTCCAGTCTGGCTGACTCGATCACTTCGGCTATAAGCTCCATAATCGTGTAGGTGTGGTCATCCATGTACGGCACGTACCATTTCACCTTAGCAAGCTCAGCAGCGACGTCCTCGGCGACCATCTTGGCCACGTCAGCGGTATCATTATTGCCCCCTGCGTAACAAAAGTCGTCTATGGAGGCTCGGGAAGCTTCGCTGGGGGTGCTGAAAAGCATAGCATTACATTCGTAAGACATGATCTTCTCCTCGGTTAATTGGTTGGGCGCTCGCCCCGTGTGGCTTTCGGCAGGTTGAGCCAAGCGTCCTGTTTGCGGTCAAGGCGTGTCGCGTCATGGTAATCGGCCATGCCGTCCCGAAATCCGTTGTCGTAGTTGTTTTTGCTTTCGCCGCCGCACTTTCTATTTCCTGGCTTGTAGCCATTTGTGCCAGCGCCGGACGTGCCGTGGTTGTAGCCGATTTCGTAAGCGTTCATGATCTTCTCCTTGGTTGTTTATCAGGCGATCTGGACCAGCACGCGCTCGCATGCAGGCAGGCCGTCATCTAGGTAAAGGAACGTGCCGAACTTCT
>Ga0105047_10005951_pt1 | contig 20763 bp, 13 predicted proteins | sample MAT04_FD_78384 | JGI IMG/M metagenome (GOLD analysis project Ga0105047, IMG submission 78384) | Freshwater microbial communities from Lake Fryxell liftoff mats and glacier meltwater in Antarctica - MAT-04 (megahit assembly) | ecosystem: Environmental > Aquatic > Freshwater > Ice > Liftoff... | reverse complement strand
CCACCGCGCGGCCGCCATTGCGGCGGCAGACTGAGGCCGACGACCATGACGCCAATGACCATCGCCGATCTCGGTCGCCGCAACTTTCTCAAAGTCTCCGCCATCGCCGGCGGCGGCCTGCTCCTTTCGGCCTACGTCCCGTTTGGGCTGTCGAAGGAAGACGAAAAACTGTTGGCTGATTTTGCGCCCAACGCATTCATTCGCGTGACGGCTGACGGCAAGATCACGATCATCTCAAAGAACCCGGAATGTGGCCAGGGCATCAAGACCATGTTGCCGATGCTCATCGCCGATGAATTTGACGTACCGTGGGCCAGCGTCACTGTTGAACAAGCGATGGCCGACAGCACGAAGTATCAAGGCCAGACGGCCGGCGGGAGTAATGCGACTCCCAGCAATTGGGACCCCATGCGTCGTGTTGGCGCAGTGGGACGTCAGATGATGCTCGCGGCCGCCGCGCAAACATGGAGTGTTCCGGTAGCGGAATGCACGACCGACGCCGGGTCGGTGATGCACAAGGCGTCGGGCAAGAAGGCGACGTACGGTGCGCTCGCGGCAACGGCTGCAACCATGCCAGTGCCTGATCAAACGAAAGTGCCGTTGAAGGATCCGAAAGATTACAAGATCATCGGCAAGTTCACGCCTGGCGTCGACAACAGAGCGATCGTCACCGGCAAGCCGTTGTTCGGCATCGATGTGACTGTACCCGGCATGCAGTACGCCGTGTTCGAAAAGTGTCCGGTGTTTGGTGGCAAGGTGGTGTCAGCCAACACCGACGTGATTGCGAAAGAACCAGGCGTCAAGAAGTGTTTCATCGTGCCAGGTGGAGCCGTGCTGAGCGAGTTGCTGCCGGGTGTTGCGATCGTCGCCGATTCGTGGTGGGCTGCGCAGAGTGCGCGCAAGAAACTCGTCGTGCAGTGGGATGAAGGCAAAACCGCAACGCAGAGCTCTGTTGGTTTTGCGGCGAAGGCCAAGGAGTTGTTTGCCGCTCCGCCAGTCAAGACTGTGCGCAGCGACGGTGATGTTGACGCGGCGCTCGCGAAAGCGACCAAGACGGTTGAGGCCACGTACGATTATCCGTTCATCGCGCACGCGACGCTCGAGCCCCAGAATTGCACCGCCCATTTTCACGACGGTCGCATGGAAGTGTGGGCTCCATCGCAAAGTCCGATTGGTGGTCGCGGCCTGATTGCGAAACACTGCGGCATCGATGCAACGATGATTGACATTCATATGATGCGAAACGGGGGCGGCTTCGGCCGTCGCTTGAACAACGACTACATGGTGGAAGCCGCGTGGATTGCGAAAGAGGCTGGCGTGCCCGTCAAGCTGGTGTGGAGTCGCGAAGACGACATGCGTCACGACTTCTATCGCCCGGGTGGACATCACCACTTCAAGGGTGGTGTTGACGCGTCCGGCAAAGTCGTCGCGTGGAAAGATCATTTCGTGTCATACGGAAGTGGTGAGCAGTTCACGCAGGCCGGAAACATGGGCGCGGGTGATTTCCCGTCCGGTTTGGTTCCCGACTACAACCTTGGCTACTCGATCATCGAGTCTGGTATTCCAACCGGATTTCTACGCGCGCCCAGCAGCAACGCGCTGGCGTTCGTGATGCATTCGTTCATCGATGAGTTGGCGCTCGCGGCGGGCGCCGATCCGTTCAAGTTCCGCATGGATCTGTTGTCCGGCGCCAGCGGTGGCGCGAAGTCCAGCGTCGATGTGGAACGCATGAAAGGCGTGCTGGAAATGGTCGCTGAAAAATCAGGTTGGGGCAAAGGACCGGCGTTGCCCAAAGGACGCGGTCGCGGCATAGCGTTCTACTTCAGTCATCGCGGCTACTTTGCCGAAGTGGTCGAGGCGACCGTCAGCAAAGCTGGTGGCGTTACCGTGAATCAGGTGTGGGTGGCCGGTGACGTCGGTCGACAAATCATCAATCCCAGCGGCGCGGACAATCAGGTACAGGGCGCCGTCATGGACGGCATTGCCGAAGCACTCGCACAGGAAATCACGTTTGAAAACGGCCGCACCAAGCAGTCAAATCTCAGCGAGTACAAGTTGTTGCGCATGCCGCAGGCGCCAAAAATTGAAGTGCACTGGCGCATCACGGACAACAACCCGACCGGCATTGGCGAGCCGGCACTACCGCCAGTTATTCCGGCGCTGTGCAACGCGGTGTTTGCAGCGACGGGAAAACGCATTCGTTCACTCCCCATCAGTAAACACGACTTGAGCTGGGCTTAAGGGAACTTCTTTCTGGCGGTTGCGTTCAAATCGAATGCAACCGCCGTCACATCACGTGCTCGGGGCATAGCGCAACTTCTGACGCTAGCTGCTCCGGGCACGGTTTACATTCCGATATGAACAACCAACAAACCCAGCGCCGAACCGTTGATGACCTGTCGACGGAAATCTTCACGAAATGGTGGCCGGGGCTCAGCGAAAACGACGCGCACGTTGAAACTGTGCGCAACAACTACAATGTGAATCTCGCGCTCGAAGGCGCACCAGCGAGCGCGTGGGTGTGCGACATTGGTGCTGGCTGGGGCGCGTTTTCATGCACGGTGCAAGGCCTCGGGTATCGCTCCACGATGATCGACGATTTTCGCGATTCCGGTTTCTACAAGGACACCGATCCGCGCTACAAAATGCAGCAGCACTTTGGTGTGGAAGTGGTCAGTCGCGATGTTATCGCGGACGGTTTGAACATGCCTGACAACTCGCTCGACGTAGTGGGGTGTTTTGACTCGATGGAACATTGGCACAATTCGCCCAAGCAGTTGTTTGCGGAGATCATGCGGGCGCTCAAGCCAGGTGGGCGACTGGTCATTGGTGTGCCGAATTGTGTCAACTTGCGCAAACGATTCTCGACGCTCATTGGTACGGCGCACTGGACCGGCATGGACCAGTGGTATGAACAGCCGGTATTTCGCGGACATGTGCGCGAACCAAGTGTACCCGACTTGCACTACATTGCACGCGACATGGGGCTTGAGCGGGTGCAGATACACGGGGCCAATTTTGCGGGAATGGCTAAACCAAGACTTCGGTTGGCGACAGCGATTCTCGACCCGTTGCTCAAGATGCGGCCGGGGTTGTGCAGTGAGATTTACTTAACTGGACACAAACCGGTGCACTCGACTTAGTGTACGCGACGGGCGGGCCCACGCGACGGGCGAATGTGCACGACGGGCGTTTTTGTGCTTTCTGGCATGCTTGACTTCGACGGACCTTTGTGCCGACGCGTGTTCGTTTAACTGACTAACTGCCTTTGGACTTTACGGACAAGGCTGGACTTTTTGGACGCTATCGGCGGGAGTTTTGGTGACGGAGCGGGTTTGCGACCCCCGTGATTTTTTTTGACAACTACAACTGCACTGATGTGCACCAAGAACGCGATTTGCGATTGCGAGCAGTTTATCAACAGAAAACGCGAATATTGAACACGCTGTACGACAGTTGTCTCTCATGGCGACATAATCCGAAAAGTCCGGTACTGTCCGTAAAGTCCAAAGGCAGTTAGTCAGTTCTCGGTCTCGCCACCTTGCATACGCCAGTCGAAGCCGAGCAGGACAAGTCCATTGCGTGCGATCAGGTAGAGTCCGGTGCAACGGTTGCGACGGGCACAGTCCTGTGCAGTCGGGTGCGAACAGCCGTAAATTCGGGTGCAATCGTAGTCCCCCACACGAAGCCCGCTGCTTATGAACCGCTACCTGTTTTTCGCCGCCGCCCTGTCTGCCGTTCAGTCCATTGCAGCGCAGGACAAACCGCTGGTCACTCCCAAAGACTACGGCAAGTGGGAAACGCTTGGGGCTGCTCGATTTTCCCCCAACGGAACCTGGGTGTCCTACGCGATCAGTCGGGGGAACGAAGAAAACGAGCTGAGGATTGGCGGCGTGGCGAATGGCGCGACGCACGTGATTCCGTTCGGCGCGCAGCCGTCCTTTTCAGCGGACTCGCGCTGGGTCGCGTATCTGGTGGGCGTCTCGCCCAAAGAACGCGAGCGTTTGACGAAAGAGAAAAAACCGATTCACAACAATTTTGTCGCGCGTAATCTCGCGACGGGCGACACCATCGCCGTTGCGGACATCGCGTCATTCAACTTCAGCGCGGACGGCCGGTTTATTTCAATGACCCGCTCCGCCGCCGAAGGAAAACGCGTGCAGGACGTCCTGGTGCAAGAACTCGCGAGTGGCAATCGGCTGGTGTTCAGCAACGTGGGTGAACAGGGCTGGTCCGATGCGAAGCCGTTGTTTGCGTTCACGGTTGCGGCGGACGGCGGCAATGGAAACGGCGTGCAACTGTATGACGCGACGACTGGATCGGTTCGTGTGCTGGAATCGTCCACGTCATTGTATCGCAGCCTGACGTGGCGCCCGCGCTCGGACGATCTGGCCGTACTGCGCACGAAAGTGGAACGTGAATTCAGCGACACGAGTTTTGCGCTGTTAGCCTGGCGCGGCGTGTCGGCTGCTACCTCCATCGCCAAGACACAGGATGCGACAGCAGGCGTACCATCCGGATATCGCATCACCGACTATCGTCGACCGAACTGGTCGAAGGATGGCGGCATCATCTATGTCGGACTGCGCAAGCGTGAACCGATCGCCGAGTCGATTAAGAAAAGCGAGGACAAGGTTTCGGACGTCGAGATCTGGCATCCCAAAGATGTGCAGGTCATTCCCGCGCAACGTTCGGCCGAGCAGCGCGATTTAAGATCCACTGCGCTGGCTTCGTGGCGTGTTGGTGATTCCAAAGTCGTGCAGATTGGCGCGGACCCGTCGGAAACGACGACGATATTTGAAGGTGACAAATTTGCCACTGAGACCGACACGAAAGGTTATGCGTGGGGCCAGATGTTCGGCCGGCGCGACTCCGACATCTGGTTGACGGATCTTGCTGCGGGTACGCGTAAGAAGCTGCTTGAGAAAGTGCGCTTCTTTTACGGATCTGACCCGACCGGAAAGCGCGTGGCGTGGTTTGATGGCAAGGACTATTGGGTGATGGATGTCGCGAGTGGCGCGCGCACGAACGTCACTGCGAAAGTGATGCCGAGAGTCGACTGGGTGGATCGCGGCGACGATCATCCCAACAATGTGCCGCCCGCCATTGGCCGTCCCGATTGGACGCGCGACGGCACCGGCTTGCTGGTGAATAGCGCCTACGACGTGTGGCAGCTCGCGATTGATGGCTCGGGCGGCAAGCGTTTGACCGACGGCGCCAAAGACGGCCTTGAGTACCGCCTGGTAAATCTGGGCGGTGGTGGTGGTCGAGGTGGCGGTGGCGGTGGCGGTGGCGGTGGTAGTGGTGGTGGTGGCGGTGGCGGTGGCGGTGGCGCCGACATCGAGCGAGGCGTCGATTTTTCGAAGCCCGTGTATTTCACATTGGCTGGCAAGTTGTCGAAGAAAAGCGGATACGCGCGTTTACAAAACGGAACGGTGTCGCAGCTGATCTTGAGCGATGCGCGTATCGGAGGGCTGAACAAGGCCGACAGTGCCGACGTCTTTGGATTTACGCGACAGAAGTTTGATGAATCGCCAGTGTTGTTCACCTCGGGCCCCGATCTGTCCAGCCCGAAAACGATCGTGGCGACCAACACATTTCAGAAAGACTACGCGTGGGGCAAGGCCGAGTTGGTGAATTTCAAGAGTACGATTGGTGTGCCGCTGCAGGCCATTCTCTACTATCCGGCCAACTACGATCCGAAGAAGAAATATCCCATGATCGTGTACACCTACGAGTTGCTGTCGCAGGATTTGCATCGGTACATCGCGCCGCGCGAGAACGACTACTACAACGCGAACGTGTTCACGCAGAACGGGTATTTCGTGTTGATGCCCGACATTGTGTTCCGTCCGCGCGAGCCGGGATTGGCAGTGCTGCAGTCAGTGGAGCCGGCGGTAAAAAGCGTGATTGCTCGTGGCCTGGTGGATCCGGCGAAAGTTGGTCACGCTGGACATTCGCAGGGCGGATACGAAGCGGCGTTTCTCGCGACGCACAGCAAAATGTTTGCTACGACGGTGATGGGTTCCGGCATTTCGGACATGATCAGTTTTGCCGGTCAGATGCATTGGAGCTCCGTACCGGAATTTGATCACTGGGAAACGGGGCAGTTCCGCATGGAAGTTCCTCCCTGGGAAGACATGCCGGCGATGGTGGCGAATTCGCCGCTCGCGAAGATTCACGAGATGCAGGCGAAGAGCATGTTGATCGAGATTGGCAGCGAAGATCCAACGGTCGACATGCGGCAGGGTGTGGAGATGTACAACTACGCGCGTCGCGCCGGAAAGAACGTCGTGATGCTGTTGTATCCGGGCGAGGGACATTCACTCGCGAAGAAAGAAAACGCGATCGATTACGAGCGGCGCATTTTGCAATGGTTCGCGCATTACCTGAAAGGCGAACCGGCGGCGAAGTGGATTACCGATGGTCAGACCTGGGTGGATCGCAAGAAGATGCTGGACGCGAACAAATAGGTAGAAACTGCACGCGACCAAACGCGCCGAAGAGGGGGGTTTTCGCGAACGCCACCTCTGCCTTCGCGCGGAGGCGCGGAGTTGAAAAACGAGGCGCGGAGACCAGCACCAGCTTATGATTTTTTTTCCAAAAACATTTCGCTGTCCTCCGCGCCTTGTTGTTTCCCCGCGCCTCCGCGTCAAAGAACTGGTTGCTTTCGCGGAGGCGCCTGACAACTGTGTCGTAAATTCACTCCAAAAGATTCTGCAGTTTGTTTCTTGCAGTTTGTTTCTTGCCGTTTATTTCTTGCAGCTTATTTTTCGCAGTTTGTTTCTTGCCGTTTGTTTCCTGCCGATTGCTTTCGGCGGTCTGTGAGTTGTGAGCCTGCAGCCCCCTCATTGTTTGCACGTCGCGAACGGATCAGGCTTTGGCTTATCAACCAGCGGGCGATGATCGAGATTCGCGACTGCACTCACGTAGTCGCGAATGTACTCCCCGATCTTTGTCATGCGATTGTACGCGACGTACTGCGGTTCGTCTGACACCGTGTGGTAGTCGCGATACCGCGCGTTCGCACTGAAAAACGTGACGGGAATGCCGTAGCGCGCATACATGTAGTGATCGCTGCGGCAATACGCGTTGAGTGGGTCACCATTCCTGTCAAACTGATAGTCAAACCTGAAATTGTACGGCGCGCGATTGTTTACTGTTTCCGCGAGATCACCCAACTCCGTTGACAGCCGGCGCGAAGCTTGACATCCGTACCTCGAATGATGCCGAAAACATTATACGCCGGCGCCTCGGTCGGCCCAATGACGTAGTCCACCTGCCCGCTCAGTGTTTCGCCGATAGCGCCCACCTCCACCGAACCCAGACGCCGGCCAAACACCCGATCAGCCATCACGTTGGAAATCGAGATCACCGTCATGGGTTTGGCCTCCGCTCGGCCCGCAGAATCCCAATAGGTGTCGCGCGGTGCTCGGTACTGGTTGGGGAGGGTCGCGACCAGAATGGCGGCGGCGTCCTTGTAGCGACGGAGGTTGTCGCGCTGCCAGAACGAAAACGACGGCCGGTCACGCGGCATCGCGAACACCACGACTTTTCCGGCAACTGCCGCAGGGGCGATGGCGGAGTCGCCGATGCGGCCGCCGTAAATCGTGGGGATGTTTGAACCCTTGAACGTCGCGCCGTACGGTTGCCCGTTTAGAAAAACCTGCAACCCGACTCGCGGAACAAGCAGGAAATCACTGCCAGCATTGAACTTAGCCTCGCCCAACGACAACTCGTGCGCGGAAGTGGCGGACCCGACCTCGGCATGTTCTGAGCCCCTGCCAACCCCGCCGACATTGCGGAAATAATCAGCGTCGCCGCGAAAAAATGCGCGAAAAGAATCTTCCGATTTCTTGTGCGAAATGGATGTTGTGAACGTCTACCGGCACGTGACCGGTTGAAAGGCCATTCAGGGCTCGACCTCAACGTGGCCAACAACCTCGTCACCAGGCTCGGGCTCGGATTCATCGTCAGCATCAGCATCAGCATCAGCGTCAGCATACGCGTTACGAGTAGTGGGGGTACTGTTCCTATCGTACAACATGTGATCGGGATGTTGCGTACATCCCCGATGCGAGGCCTCTCAGCGCCAAGGCATTGCAAGATCGGAGTCCGGATAGCAGGATCGCTCTTTCAGCGCCTGGAGAGTTAGTGGCAGCCGTTTTCGAATCCGTCGTCCAATTCCTGTTCAAATATCCCTCCCGCGTGTTCGAGCGGGGGGATTTTGTACTGTCCCCGGTAATTCCGCCGCTGATATTGGGACTAGCCGCGCTGGCGGGCGCCGCCTTGGTGGTGTTCATGTACCGCCAGGTGAAGGGGGTTCCACTGCGGGATCGCCTCATTCTGGGGAGTCTTCGCCTGGTTGCGCTGCTGCTGGTGATTGGTTGCCTGCTGAGACCAACCGTGGTCCTCTCCAGCGCCGTACCCCAACGCAATCTGCTGGCCGTCGTCCTGGACGACTCGCGCAGCATGAAGCTCAAGGACGTGGACGGGGGTTCCCGCCTGGCCGCCGAACAGAAGTTGCTGGCCGACTCCAGCGACATCGTGCGTCGACTGTCCGAGCGATTCGCCTTGCGCTTTTTCAGATTTGGCGCTGACGCGCACCCGGTGACTGGAACTGGCGCCCTAACCGGCAACGGCACGCGATCCGATCTGGCGAGTGCGCTCAACACGACCCGTGAAGAACTCGCCGGCCTGCCCCTCTCCGGCGTGATTGTGATGACGGACGGCGCCGACAATGGCGGCAGCGACCTTGGCGCTTCATTACTCGCGTTACGGGCGCGGCGAGTGCCGGTGTACACGATCGGTGTTGGCCAGGAACGCTTCGCGCGCGACATCGCCGTCGAACGCGTCTCGGCACCCCCAACAATTCTGGCTGGGGCCAGCACGATTGTTGAAGCCGTCATCAGCCTGCGCGGCGTCAAAGGCGAGAAGACGACCGTCACGGTTGAGGCCAACGGTCGTATTGTCACAACCGAAGATGTCACCCTGCCCGATCGCGGCGACGTTGCGCGCGTGCGGTTGCGCATGCCCGCGATGGAGCCAGGTACGTATCGATTGGCAGTAAAAGCGAAAGCGCTGGACAAGGAAACCGTCATTGAAAACAACGAATTCCATACGGTGCTTGAAGTCCGACCGGGACCCGCGCGCATTCTGTATGTAGAAGGCGAACCGCGTCCGGAGTTCGCATTTCTGCGTCGCGCGGTTGCGGCCGACAGTGCGTTGCAGGTCGTCGGACTGATGCGCAGTGCGGAAAAGAAATACCTGCGCCTGGGCGTGAAAGACAGTCTCGAACTCGTGTCGGGGTTTCCAACCACCCGCGAAGAACTCTTCCAGTATCGCGGCATCGTGCTTGGCAGTATCGAAGCGTCGTTTTTTAGCGGCGACCAGATGCGCATGATTTCGGAATTCGTGAACTTGCGCGGTGGTGGATTGCTCGCGCTGGGCGGACGTTCCGCGTTTGCCGAGGGCGAATTTCCGGGAACGCCAATTGCCGATGTGTTGCCGCTCAATCTTGATCGCACCAAGAGTGACACCGGCGCACCAGCCACGTTGCTGAAAATTCGTCCGACGCAGTCTGGATTGTCGCACGCGGCGTTGCAATTGCGTGGCAGTGAAGCGGCGTCGGCAGCGCGTTGGGACTCGCTGCCACCACTCACGTCCGTCAATCACCTCGGCAGTCCGCGCAGTGGCGCCACGGTATTGTTGACGGGGCGCACTGCCGAAAACATCGATGTGCCGGTGCTCACGTTTCAGCGGTATGGTCGCGGCACGAGCGCGATTCTCGGGGTGCAGGATTCGTGGTTGTGGAAGATGGACACGAGTATCAGCGTCGACGACCCAACGTTTGCGACATTCTGGCGCCAGTTGTTGCGTTGGCTGGTGGAAAGTGCGCCCGATCAAATCGATGTCGCCGCAGTGCCTGGCCGCGTCGGTCCGGGTGAATCCGTGACGCTGCGCGCGCATGTCAACGACTCATCGTTTGTTGATGTGAACAACGCCCTTGTTTCCGCGCACATCACGTCACCCACCGGACGCATCAGTGATGTGCCACTGGAGTGGTCGTTGCGCGAAGATGGATCGTACACGGGCAAGTTCGTGGCCGAGGAAGCGGGCGTGTACACGATGGTGGCTGAATCACGTCGTGGACGCGACACCACCCGATCCATCGCCAGTTCGTTCCTCGCGGACGACCAGGGTGCGGATGTCGAGCAAGCGGAAATGCGGTCATCACTGCTGCGTCGCGTCGCGCAGGAAACCGGTGGACGTTTTTACACGATGGCGGACGCCAGCCGACTGCCCGACGATGTGGTGTATACCGAAGCCGGCGTAACAGTGCGTGACGCGCGGGACCTTTGGGACATGCCGATCGTATTCCTCCTTCTGGCCACGTTACTGGGAGCGGAATGGGGATATCGTCGATGGAGAGGGTTGGCGTGATGCACGTTCGTCGCTTGCACAGACCTTCGCGTGCGCTCGTGGCAGCGTGCGCGCTGGTGTGTGGCATCGTTGCGTCTGGGGCAGGAGCGAGAGCTGCTCACGCGCAGCAAACGCACCTGTTGATTATTTCTGGCCTTGCCGGAGAGCCACAATACGCCAAAACGTTCAAAGAAGCGGCGGCCGCGTTAGCGGATGCGGCGCGACAGAAATGGGGCGTCGCCGATTCAAGTTTGATTGTGCTGGGTGAAGATCCCGCGCTCGATCCAACGCACGTGAAATTCAAGTCGACCAAGGAAGAAGTGGCGAAGGCCTTTCTCGCATTGTCACAACGCGTGAAGCCCGGCGACATCTTGTTTGTGTTTTTGAACGGGCATGGCAGTGGCGAAGGTCCGGCGTCGCGCGTGAACCTGCCGGGGGCTGACGCGACGGCGGCCGAATACGCGACGTGGATCAGCGGATTCGCAAAACAGAGCATCGTGTTTGTGATTGCGGGAAGCGGTGGCGGTGATTTCCTGCCGGTGCTGGCTGGTCCGAATCGCGTGATCGTGAGCGCAACGCGCACGGCAATGGAGCGCAACGAAAGCGTATTTGCCGCGCCGTTTGTGAAGGGCCTGACCACGGCCGAAGCGGACGCCGACAAGGATGGCCGTGTGTCGGTCATTGAAGCGTTCACTTACGCGAAGAAAGAAGTCGCGCGCGCCTATGAAGTGGACAATCGCATGCTGACGGAGCACGCGTTGATCAGCGACAGCACGCTGGCTCGCACGGTTGCCTTTGGTGGCGCGCAGGCGAGCTCGAATCCAAAAATCATCGCGCTGGTGGCCGAGCGTTTGGCCTTGGAGTCGCAGGTGGCAACACTGCGTACGAAGAAAGCGAGCATGGAAACGACAGCGTACGAGAACGAGTTGGAAAAGCTGTTGATCGCGATAGCCGAGAAGTCAGCGGCAATTCGCGCGGCCGGAGGCAAGCCGTGAAGCGACTTTCGTGGTATGCAGTATCGCTCGTCTGCTTTGCGGTCGCGTGTTCTTCGGCGGATCACGTAAGCGCGCAGCCCCCTCGCACAATCGCCGCGCGTGTGATGTCGCTCTCTGATTCCGGTCGACTTGATGACGCGGAGAAGGCGGCACGTGCGGCGGGTGCACCGGGGCTGGGCGTTCTTGGCGACGTTCTGGTGCTGCGTGGGCGACTTGCTGCCGCGGACAGCGCGTACCGCGCATCGATTGCGGCAAACACACCAGGTAGCCGTACGGCGCAAGTTGGCTTAGCGGAACTCGCCTGGCGTCGGGGTGACCGCGCGCTGGCGTTGCAGTTGGCGCGCACGCTGACGAATGCCTACCAGAACGGAACCAACTGGAACAGTGATGACTGCGTCGCGACCGGGCGCGCCTATGTCATTCTGGGCACGACCGACAAACAGGCCGTCAAGCACGCCCTGGCCGCGTTTGAACGCGCATTGGCTGTGGATCGCTCGAACGTCGAAGCAAGTTTGCGCGCGGGCGATTTGTTGCTGGACAAGTACAATGCTCCCGATGCAAAGACCTATTACCAGGACGTCCTCACGCTGATACCCGGCCACTCGCGAGCAATATTTGGACTGGCCAGAGCGGCTGATTTTGAGGGCGACAGAAATGCGACCAAGCTGCTGGATGCGAGCCTCAAGGCGAATCCGTCATGGACCCCGGCGCTGCTTATGCAGGCCCGCGGACATCTTGAATCGGAGGCATTCGACTCCGCGAACATTTTCGCACGACGGGCGCTCGCGATCGACTCCAGCACCATGAACGGTTGGGCAATTCTTGGCGCGTCCGCGTGGATCACCGGCGACTCCACCGAATTCAAGAAAGCATTGGCCACGGCGCAACGTCTCAATCCCAGGCCATCAGAATTTTACACTGAATTGGCCGACGCGGCCGTGCGCCAGCGTCGTTACGCCGACGGCGTGGCGTTTGCGCTATCAGCGCTCGCGATGGATTCGATGTCAACGCGTGCGCTGGGATTGGTAGGCACAAATCAATTGCGTGAGGCGAAGATGGAAGCAGGTCGCGCAACGCTTGAACGTGCGTTCGCGATTGATCCGTTCAACCTGTGGCACATGAATACGCTCGACCTGCTGGACATGATGCGCACGTACAAGACCATAGATCGCGGAAATTTTCGATTGGTCGCGCCGCCCAAAGAAGCAGATATCCTCAGTCTCTATCTCCTGCCTTTGCTCCAGGAGGCGTACGACACGTTGTCTGTTCGCTACCAGTACAAGCCGGCCACTACTGTTCGTCTGGAAATCTTTCGCCAGCACGCCGACTTCTCCGTTCGCACGGTAGGGTTAGCGGGCCTGGGTGCATTGGGTGTGAGTTTTGGGCCAGTGTTGGCCATGGATGCCCCGTCGGCGCGAGAGAAAGGCGCGTTTAATTGGGGCGCGACTGCGTGGCACGAACTTGCCCACACGTTCACCCTCGGCTCGTCGGGCAACCGTGTGCCACGTTGGCTGTCGGAAGGACTGTCGGTTACCGAAGAACGTCGTGCGCGTGCGAGCTGGGGATTTGACGAAACGGTCGACTTTTTCGATGCGTATGCGAACGGCAAACTGCGCCCCGTCAGTCAATTGAACGAAGGGTTCCTTCGTCCGCGCTTCGATCAGGAAACAATTCTCAGCTACAATCTCGCTTCCGTCGTGTGCGAGATGATTGAAACGCAGTTTGGTGCAGCGGCAATTCCGGGAATGCTGAAAGCATACAAAGATGGCCTGGAGTCACCAGAAGTGTTTCTAAGGGTGCTCAGGGTGTCGCCAGATAGCCTGGACAAGCGGTTTGACGCGTACATGAAGCAGCGGTTCGCCGTGCAGTTCGCAGCGATTGGGCCAAAGGGTTCCGCACCGGATGCACCAGGCCCGTTTGCAACCGCCATGCGCAAGGCAGCGGATTTTGCCGGGACCGGTGATCTGGACTCGACGTATGCGGCGCTGCTCAGGGCGCAGGCAATCTGGCCTGAGTACGCCGGGCCCAATGGTCCCGCCATGCAACTCGCCGCGATCGAGCAGAAACGCGGCAATCTGAAAGCTGCAGCAGAACAGCTGGCGCGCATTACCACGCGCAACAACACGGCGTGGGAACCGAACGTGATGGAAGCGGACCTGCGCGAGCAGCTGGGCGACACCACCGGCATGAAGCGCGCTCTTGAGCGTCTGGTGTGGATTTACCCGTACGATGCCGCGACGCACGTGCGTCTCGCAGTCGCCAGTACGCGTACGAAGGATTTCAAGCGCGCCATTCTGGAGCGTCGGGCGATTGTGGCGTTGGACCCGCCGGACAAACTCGATGCGCAGTACGAATTGGCTCGTGCGCTGATTGATGGTGGCGAGTTGGCAGAAGCGCGCCGCACTTTGTTGAACGTGCTGGAGCAATCGCCCGCGTTTGAGAAAGCGCAAACGTTGCTGCTGGAGTTGCGGAATCGCGGGACGGGAGGCACCAAATGATCAAGCTGCGAAATCGCGTCGCACGTTTCGTTCGGACGCGCAAAACCCTCGTGACCTTCGGCGTGTGTGCGCTCGCAGTTGCGCCCATTGGGTGGGCACAATTTCGCGGTGGAGGCGGCGGACGTCAGCCCACCTACTTTGCGCCCAACATGCCGTACGACGGCCGCTACACGTTTGTGCGCATCAAATATCCGTTGGGCGACCAGGGTGGATTTCGACAGGACATCAAATGGTCGCACGACTATCCGCGCGGCGAGCGGCACTTCACCAAGATTGTGCAGGAGCTCACCACGGTTCAAACGCGCACCGAGAACAGCAACATCATTGGGCTCGATGATCCCGACCTCGGCCGGTATCCCATCGCCTACTTGTGCGAGCCTGGATATTGGCGGCCAACCGACGCGGAAGTGCACGGACTTCGCAATTATCTCATGAAAGGTGGGTTCATCATTTTTGATGACTTCGCCGGCGATCGCGATTGGGCGAATCTCGAAGAAGGCATGAAACGTGTGTATCCGAATCTGACCTGGCTGCCGCTTGACCCGAAGGACATCGTATTTGACGCATTTTATCACGTCAACAGCCTCGAATACTACCATCCACTTCAGCGCGTAAAATCGGAGTTCCTTGGCCTGTTTGAGGACAACGATCGCAAGAAACGCATGCTCGCGGTAGCGAACTACAACAATGACATTTCGGAGTATTGGGAGTTTTCCGACGAGGGATTCTTTGCTGTCAACGAGTCCAACGAAGCTTACAAGATCGGCGTCAACTACATCATCTATGCGCTCACCCGATGACCACGAGGAACTAGCTTGACCGCTCCAATTACTTCTTCCGAGCTGGATCGCCTCGACGACGCCCAGTTGGCGGATCGCCTGACAGTTGCAGGCACTGCCCTCAAGGCCGAAATTCGCAAAATCATCATTGGCCAGGATCTGGTGGTTGAACAAGCGCTCATTGCGCTGTTCGCCGGCGGCAACTGTTTGCTGGTTGGTGTTCCCGGCCTCGCGAAAACATTGCTCATCAGCACCATGTCGCGCGCGCTGGATCTCAAGTTTTCGCGCATTCAGTTTACGCCCGATCTCATGCCGTCGGACGTGACTGGTACCGACGTCATTCAGGACGATCCCGACACAGGACAACGTCGCCTGACGTTTATGCCGGGCCCGGTGTTCACAAACGTGCTGCTGGCCGACGAAATCAATCGTACGCCGCCCAAAACGCAGTCCGCCCTGCTGGAAGCCATGCAGGAACGCCGCGTTACCGTGCAAGGTCGCACGTACGAACTCGATCCGCCGTTCTTCGTGTTCGCCACGCAAAATCCAATCGAACTCGAAGGCACGTATCCGCTGCCCGAAGCGCAGCTCGATCGTTTCATGCTGTTGGTGAATCTCGACTACATGCCGGAAGACGATGAAGTGAATGTCGTCAAGGCGACAACGGCAGCACCGCCGGAAGCTGTGAAATCGGTGGTGACCAAAGCAGAAATTCTCGCGTACCAGAGAGTGGTGCGTCGCGTGCCGGTAGCGGATGCCGTTACGCGTTACGCCGTGAGGCTCGTGCGCAGCTCACGTCCGCAGGAATCGAGCGCGTTCGATTTCATCAAAGCATCCGTGGCGTACGGCGGCAGTGTGCGCGCGGCTCAAGCGCTCATACTCGGCGGCAAAGCCCGCGCGCTGTTGCAGGGACGCACGCACGTCACGTTCGAAGATGTGCAGGCGCTCGCGCGTCCAGTGTTGCGTCACCGCATTCTGCTCAACTTCCAGGCGCAGTCAGAAAAAATCACGACGGATCAAATCGTGGATAAACTGATTGCCGCTGTACCGCTTCCGAAGTCGGCGCTGTAGCGGCATGGCCAGCGCTCCGGCGGCCTTCCTCGATCCAGCCATGCTGGCGCGCATCTCCGATCTCGCGCTGCTGGCGCGCACGGTCGTGGATGGATTCATGCATGGGCAGCACCGATCGATTCGCAAAGGTTCGTCTTCCGATTTTGCCGAACATCGCTCGTATCAACCGGGCGACGATTTGCGTCGCATCGACTGGCGTGTCTTTGGCCGCACCGATCGGTTCTATGTGAAAGAGTATGAAGCGGACACGAACGCGAGTGTGACGTTCATTCTTGACGCGTCCGGTTCGATGGATTTTGGTAGCGGACCGCTTACCAAGTTTCGCTACGGACAGTTTCTCGTAGCGTCTCTGGCGTGGTTGTCGCAGAAGCAAGGCGATCGCGTTGGGCTCGCGACGTTTTCGAAGGATCTGACCGATATCGTTCCCGCATCGACGCGTCATTTGCAACTGCTGCTGCACACCTTGTCGCGCGCAAAGGTTGGGGGTCCCAGTCAGTTGGTGCGGGCCGTCGACAAGATATCGCACCTGACGACGCGCTCCGGCATCATCGTGCTCGTGACCGACTGCTACGACTCCGCCGATTCCGTCGCGAACTCAATCGGCTCGCTTCGCATGCGCGGCCACGACGTTATCGTGTTTCACCTCATCGACACGGCCGAACGCGACTTTCCGTATTCGGCCGCCACCACTTTTGAAGACGCCGAGACTGGTGCTCGGCTGCCGCTTCGCCCCGAAGATCTGCGTGGCAAATATCAGAAGCTGCTGGGCGATCATCACGCCGCGTTGACCAGGCGATTGGCCAACACCGGCGCCGACTATGTGCGCGTGTACACCGATCAACCGCTCGATCGCGCGCTTCACGAATATCTCGATCGCCGATTGGCGCGGAGCCGAGTGCGCTGATGGGATTTCTGTTTCCCGCGTTTCTGGCTGCGATGGCAGCGCTGTCTGTTCCCATCGTGCTGCACTTGCGGCATCGCGATAAGGACCGACCGCAACGTTTTCCGTCGCTGATGTTTCTTGAGCAGTTGCCCATTCGTACCGCGCAACGCCGTCGTGTGACCGACTTGCCGTTGCTACTGCTGCGAGCATTGGCCCTGGCGTTGATCGTGTTCGCGTTTGCGCGCCCGGTGTTCTCGAAAGAAGAAAGTGTCAAGAAGACGGAACGGGTGCGCGCCGTTGTTGTCTTGCTCGATCGCTCCATGAGCATGGGGTACAAGGACGTCTGGAAGACCGCGCTCGATTCGGCGCGTGCTGTCATCAATACCATCGGCACTGGCGATCGCGTGTCGGTCGTGGTGTTTGATGAAGAAGCGGAAATCATTCAAGCGCTCACGAACGACAAAGCCGCCGCGCTTTCTTCGTTGAGCAGCGCAAAACCTGTCTCACGCGGCACGCACTTTGCCGCCGCACTGCGCGCGGCGCGTCAAGTTCTGGTGGCCGCACCGGAAGCGACCAGCGAAGTCGTGTTCATTACCGATTTGCAGCGCAGTGGCGTGGCGGGTGTGGCGGGACTCGACTTGCCCAGTTCCATCAACGTGCGATCCATCAGCGTGGGCTCGAAAGAACGGGGCAACAGCGCGGTCGCGAATGTCGAAGTGCGGCGCATTGTTGAACCCACGCGTACGATGGTGGGTGTGCAGGCGCGTGTTTCGTCGCGCGAGTTGACGGCGGAACGGAAGGCGAAAGTCACGTTGATGTTGAATGGGCGGCCCAGCGGAACACGCGATGTCACGATTCCCGTGTCAGGTGATGTTCCCGTGTCGTTCGAGCCTGTGTTGCTGCCATCGGGGCGCGTGAGCGGGTATGTCTCGATTGACAACGACGCACTTGCCGTCGACGACACGCTGCACTTCGCGCTGGCGGGTGATGATGGCGTTGACGTCTTGCTGGTGATTCCAGGGGATGCGCTGCGCGACGAGACCCTGTATTTCGAACGCGCGTTGGCGGTTGGGCAGGCACCGTCTATTCGTATCGAAGAAGTGCGCGGTGATCAATTGGAAGGCCCGAAATTGCAGAAGGCCGCACTGGTGGTGTTGTGGGATTCGCCCACACCAACGGGTCGCGCCGGAGCGGCACTGGCCGACTGGGTCACACGCGGTGGTGGGCTGGCCGTCGTTGCCGGGCGCCGACTTGCAGCCCGCGGAAACGGTGGCGTGGGGGCGCGGTCGAACGATTCGGGTAGCGCTGCCCCAGCGGCGACTCGTTTGGTGCCGGCGAAATTTGTCGGCGCCGCCGACCGTCTGGCCGATCGCGGTGGGACGCTTGGCGATGTCCGCCTGGACCACCCACTGTTCGCGCCCTTTCGCGATGCCAGCGCTGCATTGAGCGCCGTTCGATTCCTGCGCTACCCGCGCATGGAGGCCACGGCCGGCGCGGAAGTCATTGCGCGCTTTGATGATGGGCTCCCGGCCGTCATCGACCGGCGGGAAGGCACAGGCAAGGTACTGTTGGTCGGAATGCCGTTGGATGCGGCCTCGGGCGACTTCCCTCTGCAGCCCGCGTTCCTGCCTTTCCTCAAGCGAATGGTGCTGTACACCGCGGGACGAGACGCACCACGCCTTTGGCGCACGACTGGCCAAAGTTGGCTGTTGCCGGCATCGCTCAAGGAACCGGCCGTGACTATTCCTGATGGGAGCATTGTACGACCCCCCCGCGACACAGTAGGATCAACAGTCGCCCTGAACGCGGCGGGCGTGTATTCGGTATACGATGGGAAGGTGCAGGGCGAGCCGAAGGATCTGCTCGCCGTCAACGCACCCGCCACCGAGTCCGATCTTACGCCGGTCGACGCGAAGGAATTGCTGATCGGAGTTCGTCAAACCAACGATTCCACGGCGTCTGCTGGTGATGTACCAACTCGTGTGGAAACGGAATCGCGCCAGCGGTTGTGGCGTTTGTTGTTGATTGCCGCAGTCCTGCTGTTGTTCGCGGAAACCGTGTTTGCCAATCGTGGATGGCGTGGAACCGCCACCCGCATGAAAGCCGTACTTCCCGCAGGTTCGGAGTAGACGTCCCATGTCACCAGCTCTTCAGCTTCGCGAATCGCTTGCCGTCCTTCGGCGCCAGTGGCAGCAGCGTGTGTTACTGGAATCGTCAGTGTGGATTGCACTCGCCATCGTGCTCGCGATTGTTGCGGGCCTCGGCATTTACCGAACGATGGGTTCGACCGACACGAGCATCGTCGTCGTCCGCACCTTCGGCTATTTGCTGATAGTGGCGGCGATCGTGCGATTCCTCATCGTGCCGCTGCGAAAGCGGGCCAGCGACGAGCGATTCGCCCTCTACGTGGAAGAGCGTGCGCCGGAGTTGCGACAAGCGCTCATTTCGGCGATGCACGAAATCCAGCTTCCTGAAGAGAAGCAGATGTCCCCATCGCTCACCGCGCGATTGGTGGAGAGTGTGGTGTTGATGGTACGGCCGCTGCAGAAAGGCGCGAAGCTTGAACGCCCGCGAATGGTGCGCGCCGGCAAGTCGCTAGGCATTCTCGCGGTGGTATCGGCGGCGTTGTTTCTGATTGGTCCGGCCTCGCTTCGTGACATTGCGAAGATGCTGTTTGTTCCCGGCGCCACTGCTGAAGCCGCGACATTACTGAAGCAGTTCATTTCGATTGAACCGGGCAACGCCGCGATTCCGCGCGGTGCGGCGGTAGATATCAATGCGACACTTGTTGGATTTGGATCGGAGCAATCCGAACTCGTGTTCCGTTCTGATTCGTCAGCCGAATGGGTGCGGTTGCCAATGTCGCGTGATTCGGCCGCGGAGCGTTTCTCATCCCGCCTGTTCGATCTCACGCGTCCCACCGAATACTTCGTCGAATCAAACGGCATCATGTCGCCGACATACAGGCTGACGATCACGAACTTGCCGACCGTCAGCAAAATGGCGATGGATCTGAAATTCCCGGGCTACACGGGAATGCCGGTGGAGCACATCGAAGAAGGTGGTGACGTGGCCGCCGTTGTTGGCACAACGGTCACGGTGAAAGCCGATGTCACGATGCCAGTGAAGAGCGGCGTGTTGCATTTCGACAACGACAGCACGGTTCCATTCACGGTTGGCGCCGATGGAAAAATCACGGCGTCGTTCAAGGTGAAGAAGAACGCGTTTTATCGCATCGATCTCGTGTCGGCCGAGGGCACCGCCGTTCCGGGTTCTGTGCAGTACGCGGTTGAAGCGCTGCCAGATCGCGAGCCCAGTGTGTCGATTACCGATCCAGGACGCGACACCAAAGCCACATCCACCGACGAACTCACGATTGCCGTCAAGGCGTCGGACGACTATGGCGTCGAGGCGATGCAGCTCAAGTACACGGTGAATGGTGGCGAAGAAAAAACCATCGCGATGACGGACAGCAGCAACAAGCGCAGCCGGGAACCACGCGCGGCGCACACGATTTTTCTGGAAGAGTTGAAGTTGACGCCGGGTGATCTGGTGGCATATCACGCCGTCGCGAAAGATGGCGCCGGCAATGTCGGATCGAGCGATGTGTACTTCCTCGAGATTCGTCCGTTCAGCAAGAATTATCGGCAAGCCGAGCAGCAAGGTGGTGGCGGTGGTGGTGGTGGTGGCGGCGGACAGCAGGAATCACCCGACGGTCTCGTGGCGCGTCAAAAGGAAATTGTGGCGGGTACATTTAACTGGTTGCGCGATAGTGCGAGCGCGAAAACCGGCAAACGTCGCGACGACATCACGACCATCAACATTGCGCAGGGTCGTTTGCGCGAAGACGTGTTGAGTTTGTCTGGCCGCATCAAGCAGCGGATGGCGGCCAGTCCCGACACGTTGTTCCCGCTGATTTCGCGTGAACTCGATTCGGCCGTGGTCGCGATGAAGGGTTCGGAAGAAAAGCTGGTCAAGAATCAGGTGCGCGACGCGTTGTCGCCCGAGCAGAAGGCGTTGCAACATCTGCAACGGTCAGAAGCGTTGTATCGCGACGTGCAGGTACAGATGGGCGGTCAACAACAGCAGGGCGGTGGTGGTGGTGGTGGCGGTGG
>Ga0105047_10005947_pt1 | contig 20767 bp, 16 predicted proteins | sample MAT04_FD_78384 | JGI IMG/M metagenome (GOLD analysis project Ga0105047, IMG submission 78384) | Freshwater microbial communities from Lake Fryxell liftoff mats and glacier meltwater in Antarctica - MAT-04 (megahit assembly) | ecosystem: Environmental > Aquatic > Freshwater > Ice > Liftoff... | reverse complement strand
TCATCCCTTCCAAACAGGTAAAATTAAGTTTTTTATCCATCACAGGCATTATTTTTATTCTGGCTCTAAATATCATAGGTATGAGAGGTGGATGGCAGTTGAGGCATATTACGATATTAAATACTTCTGAGTCAGTCGGAGATGAAAATGCACCAGCAGTTCTTAACTCAACTTTTTCACTTATCAAGACTTGGCAGAAAATTTTTATTCAGCTTAAACCTAATTTTGATATAAATGACCTAAATGATTGCGAAAAAGGCACTCATCAATATTTAGAGACATCGGACTATTTGCATCATAAATTACATGTTGTGATTTTGATTGTCGAAAGTTTGTCGAGTCTATCCATGAATTATTATGTAAGTACTTTCAAATCACACTTTCATGATTCTCTGATGCAACATAGTTTGGTTTTTGCAAATGGTTTTACCAATTCGCGCGAGTCAGTGCAGGGTATTCCAACTAATTTGGCATCCACACCATCATTAATGGATGAACCCTTTATTTTTTCCAGCTATTCCAATAGTAGAATCAACTCAATAGCTTCTTCACTTAAGAATGAAGGGTATACTTCAGCCTTTTTTCATGGAGCTGCTACAGCTACCATCGGATTCCATTCTTTTTGTAAATCCGCTGGTTTTGATTATTATTTTGGCAAAGAAGATTATATTAATGTGGACGAAAATTTTGACGGTTCATGGGGAATATGGGATCACAAATACCTTCCGTATATGGGTTTAAAATTATCCGAACTTTCTGAACCTTTTGTAGCATCTGTGTTAACCCTAAACTCTTATCATCCTTTTATACTACCCAGCGAGTTTGTAAATAAGTTTAAGTCAAAAGGTCATCCTATTATTGCTTCTATCAAGTATGTTGATCATGCTTTGTCATTATTTTTTGAAACAGTGAAAAAGGAACTTTGGTTCGATAATAGACTTTTTATAATCACTGCTGACCATACGGCCCCAAACACTGATGTACTTAAAAATAGACTGGATGATTACAGGATACCGATAATTTTATATCGTCCTGACCATGCACTTAAGGGAGTTTCTGATAAAATTACCAGTCAGATCGATATTTTGCCTAAGATTATGAAATATCTCCATGTGAAGTCTTCTTTTTTCTCATTAGGAAATGAATTTATGACAGGTAGATGTCAGTATAAGTCTGTGAATTACAAAATGGGAATCTATCAGTATATTGACTCGTCAATAGGTATACAATCTGACGGAAATAGATTAATTGGCTTGTTTAATGGGAGAAAAGATAAATTTCTGAATCAGAATCTTGTGAATTCAAATTTTAGAAATGAAATATAAAATACTTTGGAAAATGACCTCAGGAAAACCATTCAGTTATATTATCAAACCATGATTGAAGATCAAATCACGATTAAAAAAGATGAAACAAAAAATTAAATATAGCAGCCTGTATTTTCCCTTAAGGCTTTCAATGTTTTATATCATTGCTTTATTGCTTTGGCGGATATTATTTATTTGTTATAATGACGTTCCGGATTTTTTACTACCATTAATTAAGTCACTTTCTCTTGATGTTTCTATGATTTGTGGGGTCATCATTATAGGCTTTATTCCATGGTTAGTATATCTTTTTTCGGGTTGGAACTGGTTATTGCTTTTGTCTAAATGGTTGCATATTTTTGTTTGGATTTTTGTTTGTGTCATAGAGTTCGGGTCATCCCTATTGTTTAAAGAGTGGGGTAGTACCTTAGATGCCAGAGCTATTTCATATTTGAGTCATCCGCAAGAAGCATGGGCATCAGTAAAGGATTTTATTCCTTTTTGGATGATCTTTTTTGGACTGATCATTTTTGTTTCAGGTTTAAAAGGGCTTTTAATGCTTTTCAACCATTGGGCGCCTGTGAAAGCATACTATTTTCAGGCCATAATTTATATTTTGTTTTTGAGCTCTATTAGTATATTGGGTTTGAGAGGAGGTTGGCAAAAATTACCTATTGTACCCTCAGATGCTTTTTATTCCAAAGACATGAAAAATAATTTTGCTGCTACAAATAAGGTTTGGTATTTCTTATATTCATTGTCAAAACAAAAAGATATAGAGCTTTCAAATAAGGAATCTGATATCTCAAAGTTTCAACAGAATTACCTTACAAATTCTTGCCTTCCCGATCCTGCATGGGGCAGATGGAAGGGTAAAAATATAGTTTTTATTGTCATGGAAGGTTGGTCCGCAGATATGGTCTCTTATTTGGGGGGAAATGAAAATGTTGCTCCATTTTTTGATTCTATATCTGTTTTTAGCGTCAGATTTAAAAATGCTTTCAGTACCGGATTCAGGACAGACCAAGGTTTGATGAGTATTCTTAGTGGAATACCGTCCATACAAAGTATTAACATGCCCAATGTCATTGATAAGGTTAAAAAATACCCTTCGCTGCCTGCTGTTATGAAATCATCGGGCCGCAAGACATCCTTTATTTATGGTGGAGATCTTAATTTTTCCAACTTATACAATTACCTGACTGTGATGGGTTTTGACACTATTATCAGAGATAAGGACTTTGTGGCTACAGATCAAATAACGGAATGGGGAGTTCCGGATCATATTATGGTTGAAAAAGCGATTACTGTTCTGGATAAAAATGATGGATTATTTTTTTCTACCTTATTATTTTTGAGTTCGCATTCTCCGTTTGAAGTTCCTTGGCCCAATGACTTTAGTTCAAAAAATGATATACCATCAAAATACAAATCTTCAGTCAAATACAGTGACGAAAGTCTGAAACATTTTTTTAAGATGGCAAAAAACAAAAGCTGGTTTAATAATACGATTTTTATCATCACTTCAGATCATGGCAGTACACATTCAGGATTTGCATCTATGGAAGACCATAAAAGATTCAGAATACCTTTGATAATTTATACGCCGAATGCTGACTCAACTTTTATTTCAAAAACTATAGACATTCCCTGTAACCATTATGATTTGCCGAAAACCATTGCTCACTTAACAGCTAGTAATACAGCATCATTTGAATTTGGCAGGAATATGTTTTGTCTGGATCGGAATAGGAAAGCGTATTGGAATATTGACATGGCCGCTGCTTCATATGGAATTGATAACAATACAATTGACATTTTGGATCAACCTCATGTATTAAAAGTTAGCGAAGGGCTCTTATTCCTGGATATGATAAAACAATGGTACAGGAAACTTTGATGCTATCGCTGTGAAGCAGGTAAGTAAAAATATTCATATTTCAAAATGGTTCATATTATTAAATAAAATATATCAATTAGATATCCACATTTTGTGTTAGAGTAAGTTCCGCTGAAAACATTATAAAAATTAAATAAGAAAATCCCCTAAAAACCTATTACATATTTAGTGTTTATTTAATATGACTTTTTCATTTTTTGCAAACATCATTTTTTCAATATATTATGCAGTCTTATAATATATTTTTCATCTTCGATAAACACATATTTTTAAATATTTACATATCTTTGAAATTATTAGTGGAAATTTATTGTTTAATTATCCACATTGATTTGAGTTAATCCACATTTTATCCACATCAGTCAAAAGTATAAAAAAAATTATTTGCAAAACTTGTTTTACCTTTGTCATTATTATTTTTCATCATACGTTTTATTTAAACATTAATGGCGGATTTACCCAGTACACTTAAAGCCATCAGCGGAAAACTGACTGCATCGCGTGGTGATTCAGAGTTGTTGTATGGCAGATTACAACCTCAGGCAATCCCCCTAGAAGAGGCAGTATTGGGTGCCATCATGATAGATAAAGATGGCTTTCCTTCGATCATAGAAATATTGCGCAAAGAATGTTTTTATCTGGACAAAAATCAGACGATATTTGAGGTGATGTCTGACCTTTTTGGTAAATCACAACCCATAGACCTGCTAACTGTTCATGAATCACTTAAAAAAACAGGAAAACTTGAGGGAGTAGGAGGAATCGGCTATTTGATGGATCTTACCAATAAAGTAGGGTCTGCAGCAAACATTGAATTTCATGCCAGAATTATAGCTCAAAAATTCATTCAGCGCGAATTGATTAGGGTGAGTACACAGATTATTCATGATTCATTTGAAGATACAAAAGATGTGCTTGAACTGCTGGATGAAGCCGAAAGAGGATTGTATGACATTACAGACCAAAACCTGAACACAGGATATGAATCTCTCGCTTCGCTGGCTGTTAAAGCTCAAAAACAAATAGAAGCAGTAAGTCAGAAAGGTTCAGATATGACAGGTGTAACTACCGGTTTTACTGAGCTGGATAAGATGACCAATGGATGGCAACCTTCAGATTTGATCATTATGGCAGCTCGTCCCGGTATGGGAAAGACTGCATTTACCTTATCATTGGCTAAAAATGCTGCTGAAGCTGGAAAGGGAATTGCATTTTTTTCATTGGAGATGGCCAGCATTCAGTTGGTACAGAGATTGATATCCATGGAAGCCGAAATTAATTCAAGTAAACTTAGAAATGGTCAGTTGGAAGAATTTGAATGGCGAAAATTGCACGCAGCAGTGGATAAATTGTCGCAGATCCCAATTTTTATTGACGATACCCCAGGCATAAACATATTTGAATTGAGGGCTAAATGTCGCCGACTGAAACAGAATCACAACATCAGCATGATTGTGATTGACTACCTGCAATTGATGGCTGGACCACCAAATGGAAAAAATGGAAACAGGGAACAGGAAATTTCCGCTATCTCTAGAGCTTTAAAGGGATTGGCTAAGGAATTACATGTGCCGGTCATAGCCCTTTCGCAATTGTCAAGGGCTGTAGAAAGTAGGGGAGGGGAAAAACGCCCAATGCTTTCAGACTTAAGGGAATCCGGAGCCATAGAACAGGATGCAGATATAGTTACGTTCATTTATCGTCCGGGATATTATGGTGTGGGCGAAGGTGAACTGGATACACCCAATGATCTGACAGAAATTATTCTGGCTAAACATCGTAACGGTGGACTAGGTACGGTCAATCTTCGATTCGTACCTCATTTTGTTAAATTTGAAGACCCGGGAGAAGGTGGTTTTAATAATGATCTTAATGATGTTTTTAATGTCAATCCATTCGGTGCAGGTGGAATAATAACCCGTCCATCCAAAATGAACAGTGATACTCCAAATATTGCCACTGCATTGGATGCTAACGATGAAATGGAAATTCCTTTTTAATAAATATTTCCAATCCTTATCCAAGAATGTATGAATAATCATGAAGTTGTAATCAGACTTAATAAATATATTGCTCATTGTGGCATTTGTAACCGCAAACAAGCTGTAGAACTTGTAAAAAAAGGAGAAATTCTGGTAAATGATAAGGTGGAAACAAATCCATTTCTTGACCTGAAGGAAAATGATCAAGTTGTGTATAAAGGGAAATTGCTGGTAATTGAAGAAAAAAAAGTATATATTCTGTTGAATAAACCCAAAGATACTCCGTATGTAGATATCGAAGGGCTCAAAAAACCAAGCGTTTCGACGTTGATACAAAAAACTACAGAGGTAAAAGTATTTCCTGCAAACCCTTTGGAAGAAAGTACTTCTGGACTTTTGGTGCTTACGAATGACAAGGAAGTCATTTCTAAGCTTTCAGAGACAGACAGGAAAATGAAATCTGTTTACGAATTGCAGATGAATCAAGTCATTAAGGAAGAAGAATTACTGAGTTTGAAAAGTGAATATTGCGATAAGATCCCAATGATTACAGGAATAAATGTTATTAATGATCGCGAATTTCCAACGGTTGGTATTGAAATATTAAAAGGCACTGATTCATCTATCAAGGCTGTTTTTAACGGTAAAGGGTATGAAGTTACCAGAGCAGACCGTACTTTTTTTATGGGTTTGACCAAAAAAGATTTGAAAAGAGGTTGGAGCCGTCATCTGACTGAAAAAGAAGTTATTTTTTTGAAATATTTTAACTGAGGCTTTATAATTCAAAAACTTTGTTGAGCTTTTGTATCTGTAGAGTATTACCTAAAACTATGATTCTGCCATCCGTTTTTACCTGAAGATCACTATCAGGATTTACAATATATTCGCCATTCGCCATTTTATATCCGATTACGGTACAACCGGTATTTTCTCGTATATGAAGATCGCGGATTGTTTTAATTTGTGGGAGATGAGTAAGCATGATTTCCTGAACATTCATTGTTCCTGAAGTAGATGCCGATAAATTATCAAGAAATTCAATGAGATCCGGAGCGACGATCAATGATGCCATATGATCACCACCTATTTTATCAGGCATAATGACATGATCCGCTCCTGCTATTTTGAGTTTTTTCAAACTTGACTCTTCACTAGCCCTGCTATAGATGCTCATTTTACTATTCAATTGTTTAGCTGTCAAGGTAATAAATACATTGTCTGAGTCAGAAGGAAGCGAAGTGATCAGGTATGATGCGTTTATTATACCTGCTTTTATTAATGTTTCATCTTCTGTAGCATTTCCTTCTATATTCAGTAAACCTTCCAGGTTTAGGTTTTGTATGATTTCTTTATTTTGTTCGATGATCACAAAATGTATGTTGCAAGACCTAAGCTTGACTGCAGCTTGTTTGCCATTCCTTCCGTACCCACAGATAATTACATGATTTTTTAATGTATTAATTTTTTGTTGCATCTTTCTTTTTTTAAAATCTAGAATTGAATTTATTGACACCAGATATGCCGAAATAGTGGTAACAGCATAGGCAAATATAAAAATACTGAACAAAATCAGCAATGATGTGAATATTTTTCCAAAATCGTCCAAAGGGGATACTTCTCCGAAGCCGACGGTACCTACTGTGATAATAGTCATATAGAAAGCATCAATTATACTGTATCCGAAAAAGAAATAATATCCTAATATCCCGATTAGAATTAAACCAGAGATTAATAGCAACGATTTCCAAAGACCCGATCTAAGGTATTCGTTTTGATGTTCAATACTTTTTGACATCAGACAATATTTAAGGGGCTAGTCTTTCTATTTTCCATTTTGTTTTATTAGCAGAAAACAACAATCTGTCATGAAGTCTGTTTGGCCTACCTTGCCAGAACTCAATTTGTAATGGTTGCAGTCTGTATCCTCCCCAATAATCAGGCAAAGGAATGACTTCTGATTCTTTAAATTTTTCCTGTTGTATGATCAGGTTTTTTTCCAAAACTTCTCTGGAAAGAATGATCTGACTCTGTGGAGAAACCCATGCGCCAATCTGGCTTTCTCTGGGCCGGGAATGGAAATATATTTCAGACTCTTCACGAGACACTTTAGACACAGGACCATTTATTCGAACTTGTCTCTCCAACTCCAGCCAAAGGAAAACCATCGACCCAACCGGTATCTCATTCAGGTCGCGGCCTTTGTCACTGTTGTAATTAGAATAAAATACAAAACCATTTTCATCTACTCCTTTCAACAAAAGCACACGGGCTGAGGGAGTACCACTGCTGGAGACTGTGGCCAGTGTAAACGCATTGGGTTCCATAACCCCTGCTTCCAATGCCTCGTGAAACCATAAACGAAACTGTTCTAAAGGATCTGTCAAAATATTATCCTCTGAAAGTTGATGTTTTTTGTACTCTTGTCTTAAATCTGCAAATTTGCTCATATATTATTTTCACTACTTTAAAGAGAGGTTTATCATTTGTCATGATTACCTGTTTTCATTTTAAAGCCTAAAGTTAAATTTATTTTGTGGAAGATTACAATGATTATGATCATAGATAAGAGAAACCTACCTCTGAGGCAGCCAGATATCTTGGACATGTGAAAATTTACAAGTAAATACTATTTGAAGAATAATCCACCGATTTGGTCAAATTGTTGTCAACTTTAAAGTATAAAAAAATTACTCTTGTTAATCATTTCATTTGTTGTAGAATGATCTTTATCCAGAGTATAGGTTTTGTCTAATTATCTCTAAATTTGGGAAAATTTAACTTCGAGGGTATTAATTTTTTTAAAAAGGTCTACCTTCAATATCTTTAAATAGTATATGTTTTAATAATATTTAATACATAGATTGTTAGTAATATACGCATTATTCAGCATCAAATGGAAAGTATTTTTTGTAAAACATATTAATTCAAACATGAGGCATAATATATTAATTCATAATAGGTTAATTTTCAATTAAATATCATCATTCTCAAGGGATAGATAAACCAACTATTCATATTAAAAAAAAAATATATAAAAAATATTACATATTATGTTTTTTTGTAATATGTTTTTATTATGTTTGCATCGTCTTACGACAATAAAATTGAAGTTTTTTATTTTGAGATCCTAGTTTTAAGAACTGTAAGCCTGAAAACACGAGTAATATAAGATCCCCAAGAGGTCATCCCAATAACCGAAGATTGATGGTGACTAGGATTTATGCCGACTCGTACTCTGAATCATAAACACATAAATGAAACATGAGTAAGGTTTGCAGTTCTTTTTCCCTTAAGATAAAAACGCATAACCAGCTAAAAACAACCAATTTCTGCTAGCTTGGAATATTTTTATGTATTTTTACACAAAAAATACAATTGAGCTCTAATCCTTATAGTGGCTTGAACGAGCTTCAGGTTACAGAAAGCAAAAAAAAATTTGGTAATAATATCCTTCAATCAACTGAAAAGAGCAACATTCTGACTAATTTCAGAGATGTAATTACAGAGCCCTTGTTTGTTTTATTATTTTTTACTGCTTTAATTTATTTTGGCGTTGGTCAGACCCAGGAGGGCTTGATTATGATTTGTGCATTGTTTTTTGTCGCAGGTATATCCTTTTATCAAGAGCAACGAAGTAAAAGTGCTGTTGATTCATTAAAAAAGCTTTCCATTCCCAAGGTGAAAGTTACTCGAAATGGAAATAATCAAGAAATCAATACAGACGATCTGGTTGTAGGGGATGTCATTCACCTTGAAGATGGTGAATTGATTCCAGCTGATGCTATCATTTTATCACAGCATGATTTTTCGGTAGATGAGAGTATACTTACCGGTGAGTCTTTGAACGTGTATAAAACTGAAAATTCAGAAACTAATAAAATTTATAGGGGGACAAACATAGTCTCTGGATCTTGTATTGCTCAGGTGACAGTAGTAGGTATTGCTACCGAGATTGGTAAAATTGGTCTTTCACTAGAACAAATTGTAAAAGAGCAAACACCTTTACAAAAACAGATTAGAACCTTTACAGGCAGTATGGTTGTTTTTGGAGTGATAGCTTTTATTATAGTTTGTGTGTTCAGTTATATTAAATCAGGTGTCATACTTGAAAGTCTTTTAAAAGGTCTTACATTGGCCATGTCTGTATTACCGGAAGAAATTCCAGTAGCATTCAGCACCTTTATGGCTTTAGGTGCCTATCATTTATTTCGTAAAGGTGTTATTGCCAAGACGCCTTCTACCGTTGAGTCTTTAGGTGCTGCCACGGTTATTTGTACTGACAAGACAGGCACACTCACTCAAAATAAAATGGAACTCGCGGCAATATATGATTTCGCTGAAAACAAACTATTTGATTATACCAAAGATAAATTTCAATGGAGTAAAGTGCTGGAAACAGCCATGTGGGCATCGGAAACAGAACCATTTGACCGTATGGAAATATCAATCCACAATATATACGGAAAGGTGACAATAAATGATGAAAGACAAAAATTCAAAATGGTGGCTGAATATCCTTTGGGTGGACAACCACCTTTGATGACCCATGTTTTTGAAGGGGAGAATAGGAAACAAATCATCGCGGTGAAAGGTGGGGTAGAAGGTATTATAAGACAATCAGATTTGAAAGAGCCGGAAAAGGAAACCATTATGGTGAAATATGCGGCACTTGCAAAAAGAGGATTTAGGGTACTTGGAGTAGGTGAAGGCGTTTCTTGCAAATCATTGCCAGACTTACAAAGTCAGTTTAGATATCATTTTCTGGGTTTGATTGCTTTTTACGATCCCCCAAAAGTTAATATTAATGAAACGATAGCTTCGTTCTATAATGCAGGAATTGATGTTAAAATGATCACTGGTGACCATGCTGCTACAGCTATTTCTATTGCAAAACAGGTGGGAATAAAAAACCATAGTCTTTACCTGGCTGGAGATGAAATCGTTCATACTGACATATCCTTGTTACAAAAAAAAGTAAAAGAAGTCAATGTATTCACCAGAATGTTTCCGGATGCAAAATTGAGAATAATTGAAGCATTCAAATTGAATGGAGATATCGTAGCTATGACAGGTGATGGGGTAAATGATGGTCCTGCATTAAAATCTGCACATATAGGGGTAGCAATGGGTAGGTCAGGAAGTGAAGTGGCCAAAAACGCTGCATCTTTGATATTAATGGATGATGATCTTCGGTGGATGGTGGATGCTATAGCTTTGGGAAGAAGAATTTATGAAAACCTTAAAAAAGCCATCAGATATATTATTTCAATACATATACCCGTCATTCTGATTGTAGCCGTGCCATTATTATTTTCATGGATGTATGTTGACATATTTACACCAGTGCATGTGGTATTTCTTGAGTTAATCATGGGCCCTACCTGTTCTATAGTTTTTGAAAATGAACCTATCGAAAAGAATTCGATGTCATGTCCACCCGCAAATAGAACCGGTAGTCTTTTCTCTCCAAAAGAATTGAGTTTGAGTATTATACAAGGTTTAATCATTACCATAGCATGTCTTGGTCTTGGTTATTACTATATGGAACAAGGATATGCAGAAGGCTTCGTGCGTACAGTAATTTATGCAACTTTGATTTTTAGTAATTTATTTCTTACTTTGGTAAATCGTTCATTTTACTTTTCAGTATTCACAACCCTTAAATACAAAAATAATCTGCTGTCAATTATCCTTATTATTTCATTTATTTTCCTACTATTAACCATTTATTTAAGACCTTTAAGGGACATATTTGGTTTTGTAGACATCAATATTTCTATGTTACTTTTTTGTGTCGGAATGGCTTTTTTATCAGTGATGTGGATTGAACTGTATAAGTATATTTTAAGACGCAATGACGGTTTCATAAAATGAATATAAAAAAAGGTGTAAACCGCCACAGTTTACACCTTATCGTCATTTAGTCTATGAAAAGTTTACATTGTTTTTGTCAGGAATTCAAAATATTCAGTTTTTAGTTCTGAATAAATTTTTCTTTGAATATCCATTCTGTCTCTTACACTTTTATGATCTTCAAAATGTATATGCTCAATAGCTATAAGTTTATGGTTTGCCTGTTCAGCTATAATTTTTTCATGCTTTTTGACATCTTTTTTCAGAATATCAATTACTTGATGGTGAAGTACGAATTGATTTTGAAAATGTTCAATTTTAGCTCTGATTTCATTGGATGTGTATCTTTGTACCACTTCTTCAAGACGTTTAGTATATGTCTTAATTTCATCTTCCCAGAATTTTAACTCACTTGACCACTGATTGTGCTCAAAATGAAGGTCTGAAAGATACACCGTTAACTTATTTGTCATCTTTGATATGATTTTTTTTAATAAAAAGTGCTATTTTCTATCATCTTACGCTGCAAATTTATCAGCAATAGAGAAATGAACATTATGACGGAAATTATCTTGATCCATGACATAAATCAGTTTACAAAAAAGATCAGTAAAATGGCGTTTGACGCAAAAGATATACTTACTGCTTCGCGAAACAAAGGTGAACGTCATGACCCTAGGGTATAAAAAGTAATTGGTTTTTGTTTTTTAGCTTTAGTTTCTTTTCCTTACCTTCGCATCAGAAACCAAATTAATTTTTTTATGCTGAATGTAAATTCGGAAATAGGGGCTTTACAAAAAGTAATTATCCATAGACCAGATGATGGTATAGCTAGGATCTCACCAAAAAAAGCAGAAGAACTACTTTTTGACGATATTGTTCATCTACCTCAAATGCGTGAGGAACATGATATTTTCAGAAGAGTACTTCAGCATCTCATAGGGAAAGAAAATGTTTTGGACACACAAAGACTTATAGAAGAAGGATTTGAAGCCAGTCCGGATATAAAAGAAGAATTGATAGATAAGATTGTGGATTATGAAGAGCTTCCTGTTTCTGATAAAGCTTTTTTTATGGCGCTTGATGGTGAAGCGCTTACAAAACTACTGATTACCGGATATTATCAGGATGAAGATCATATATATTTTGATCCGATTCCAAATTTTATATTTACAAGGGACATTGCCGTTGTCATCAAAGACCACATTATTATTACCAAAGCTGCCAAATCAGCTCGATATCGTGAAAATTTATTGACTAGGTTTATTTTTTATGCTCACCCATATTTTAAAGACCTGAATAAGCAGGGTAAAATTATCAATTTAAATCATCTGGACAAATTTCCGCCTTCCAAAAAAGGGGAAGTCGTTTCGATGGAAGGGGGCGATGTCATGATGCTTAATGACAATTTTATTCTCATCGGATGTTCAGAACGGACCACGGATTATGCGATAAGAAGTTTAAAAGATGTGCTTTTTGCCAAAGGATTAATATCAAATATAGCCCAGATCAATATTCCATCTGACCGAACTTGTATGCACATAGATACATTATTTACATTGATCGACCACAATGACATGGTATGTTATAAGCCTACTATCTTTGATGGCGTGAGTTCAAATGTAAGAGTATTTCGCAAGAATGGGGCTGAAATAGTGTATGACTCTGTAAAAAATTTCTTCATTCATGAGATCAACCCTAAGATCAACTTTATCTTTAGCGGGGACGGTATTACACCATATCAGGAAAGAGAACAATGGACAGATGGTTGTAACTTAGTGGCATTAAAACCCGGCGTAGCATTGACCTACGACAGAAATCCAAAAACTGAACAGGCGCTCAGACGTGCGGGATATGATATAATCCATGCCAGAGAGCTTTTGCAGAAAATAAATGAAGGATTGATAGACCCCGCTGCCATAGAGAAAACAATAATAACATTGCCATCCAATGAATTGTCCAGAGCCAGGGGTGGATCACATTGTATGACTTGCCCATTGGTCAGGGTATCAGTTTAATTGTTTTAATATTTACATCATGTATAGCTTTGATTATAAAAAGAGGGTTCGATATGGTGAAACAGACATGATGGGCTATCTTTATTATGGAAATTATGCCCAGTTATATGAGATAGGTAGGGTAGAAACGATGCGTAGTCTAGGACTTACCTATAAAGTTCTGGAAAAAAAATTCCGAATTATGATGCCTGTAGTTCATGTTAGCGCAAGATATATTTTACCGGCTAAGTATGATGAGGAATTAGTTATCAGAACAATATTGAATGAATTACCAGGACGAATGATCACTTTTGACAATGAAATTTTTAGTGATGAACAAATATTGATTCATAGAGCAGAAGTAAAACTATTTTTTGTTGATATGGACAGCGGAAAAAAAGTGACTTGCCCTGAATATATGCTGGAAAAATTAACTCCTTTATTTTGACTAAACTTAAATTCGATATTGAAGCATTTTTATATGGTCTTCCATTGGTCCAAAGGTCACTGGAATGGTCAAAACGCTATAGTCCGCCCGGATTTTCAGGTATTTCGTTGTATGATGTGACTACGTTTGTCATCAAGGAAATGCAAAAGGACAACCTGACAACTCGTGCCAATTCGATTTCATTCAGTTTGTTTTTATCTATTTTTCCTGCTATAATATTTCTTTTTACCTTATTACCTCTTTTTACAGTCGTAAGAGACTATACATTAATGTTAAGTGAACAGCTGGAAGGGGTCATTCCCAAAAGCGCACATGACTATATCTTTTCGATTATATACGATATTACTTCTATACAGCGCGATGGTTTGCTTTCACTTGGTGCGGGTTTAGCGTTGTTTTTTTCATCCAACGGCATGCTGACCCTAATGTCAGGTTTTGATAAAGCTTATAAACATACGTTTAAGCGTCGTCATTGGATATATACCCGTCTGGTTGCCATAGCATTAACGGTTGTATTATCTCTTTTACTTATTGTTTCTCTGATTATGATGGTGGTCGAAGGTAAAGTAATGGAATATCTAAGTAATGTTTACCATGTTTCAGAGACGTTATTACTTTCCTTCAGTATTTTTAATTGGATTTTTGCAGTATTTATGGTGTATACAGGTATTAGTCTTATCTATAAATTTGGACCTTCCATGCACCGACGTATTCCTTTTATCAATATTGGTTCGATATTGGCAACTCTATTTTCCTTATTAACTTCTCTTGGATTTAGCTATTTTATCAATAATTTTGGAAGATACAATGAAATTTATGGTTCGATCGGGGCATTGATTGTCATGATGGTCTGGATACAGTTTAATTCTTTTATTTTGTTGGTTGGATTTGAGCTGAATTCCAGTATTTCTGTACATAGGACGATAAGACACAAAAAAAAGAAGATATTGGAAGAAAAGAAATCAACTTAATAGGTTGAATCACTTAGAGAAATTAAAATAATATTTAATGATGAAGGCAATTAAATTTCCAATAACTTTCCTGCAAATTATTTATTTTTAATCCCGCAACTATATTATATAACTAAAGTGTCCCCGTCTTACAAGACAACAATTTTTGTCAAATTGGTGAATTAAATATTTAATATTTCCATAATATATCATGCTTATCAAAAACAATTTTTTATTTTTGCCACGTTTTAATAAAATCTTAAGAATTTTTTATCCGTTGGATACGTTATAAACTCAAAGGAACAAAATTTTTTAAAAGCTTTTCTATTTCTAAAATATATATATTATGTATAATTCATTTGCATTCGAAAAGGAAAATGGTAATAAAGGTAAAAGGATATCATTCATTATACATCTGCTTTTATTACTTCTAGCTTTCTTCTACTATTTGCCGGCGGTTGACCTTGCAGAACTTGAAGACAAACCACCGTACGCTATAAAAGTGGATTTTACATTTGAAGAAAGCTCTATGAGTAAACTTGCGCATGATGACGAAGGCGCACAAAGAGCAAAATCTGAAAGCGCACCAGCTGAAGAAAAACAGGAAGAAAAAGCCACGCAACCAGAAGAAGTGACCAGACCAGAAGTGATCGAGCCCACCAAACCTACAATCATAGATGTACCGGTACCAGTGATCAAAATGCCGACTCCGGTTTATACCCCTACCAATGACCCAATCATTACTACCACACCAGTAGAAGAAGCGCCAGTAAAAGTATCTGAACCCACAAAACCTACAAGAACAGAACCAAGTAAAACAGGAACTACTTCAACCAATACTACCAAAACGAATACCACAGGATCAACAACAGGTTCTTCTACCACAAAACCTTCTACTGTCGATGGCAAAGAAGGTGGGACAGGCAAAGGAGATTCAGGCACGGGCGCTGGCAAAGATAAAGGAAATGACGGAGATGCAGGTCTAGGCAATAAAAGTGATGGTGAAGGAGAATATGATGGCTCTGGTGATGGTGTATTTGGAAGAAAAATTTTGTTTAGAGACTTGTCAGCAGCTGGAAAAGCAATTAGTAGTAGTGCAAAAATTGCGGTCAAAGTTTGTATTAACAGAGCAGGACTGGTTACATTTACAGAATTAATCAATACTGAAACTACAGAAAGAAACAGAGAAAATCTTAAATTATACCTTAAAGCTGCTAGAGGCTATAAATTTCAACCGGATCTGACCGCGCCAAAAGAGCAATGTGGCAAATTGACATTTAGAGTCGACAATTCTATCAATAATAAGCTGAAAAAGTAAGCATAATTAACTTGATTCAATGGTATTAATTAATAATATGGACATTGAAAAGAATAATAACTATCCTTCAAAAAAAACTTTGGATAGCAAAGAAGTGCATTGTAGAAATCTTTCTTTTATAGTATAAATAACTTCAAGATCAGTTAAACCACAAGACTTATTCTATGAACTCCAGGTTGATATGGTTTTGAGATAAGGTACTTTACGTGTTCATAATGATTTTTATTGTCCACAAAATCAATGGTGTTCAAATCAATTATCAAAATAGGGTAGGAAAGGATATTTCTGAAATACTCGAAATAAGAATTTTGAATTTGAGTCAGGTATTCTGCTGTAATATCTTTTTCATAAGCACGACCTCGTTTGCCGATATGACTCAGTAAAATATCCACATTTCGGTGAAAGTAGACCAAAATATCGGGCTTTGGGAAGGATTGATTTAAAACGCTAAACATTTTCTGAAAAAGACGAAACTCATCTTCCGGCAGATTTTTTCTGGCAAACAATAAGGTTTTTACAAACGCATAATCGGCTATAGTAAATTCTCTGAAAAGATCCTGATTCAACAATGATCTTTGCATCTGCTTATGTCTTTCTGTCATAAAAAATAGTTCTACTGTAAATGCAAATCTATCCGGTTCTTTATAAAACAAAGGCAAGAATGGATTGTCCGCAAATTCTTCGAGAATAAGTCGACAGTCATACTCGTCTTTAAGCAAATTGCAGAAAGTAGTTTTTCCGGCGCCAATGTTGCCTTCAATACAGATGTAATTATATGGAAATGGTGTCCCGATGGTTGGTTCTATTTTAAAAAAGCAAAAATATGATAAATCTTTCTAATGTGATCTATTCTTCAAAAATAAAAACTTCTCCGGTATCTTTACAGACGTCATATAATTCTTCAATGGTCATTTTGTGTACCGGATCAGTGAAATCACCAGCTATTTCCATTAAGGGAATCAACACAAAATTACGATCTTGAATATGTGGATGTGGAATTGTTATCTCGCTGCTATTTATAATCAGGTCATCGCAATATAAAATATCTATATCTATAGTTCTCGGGCCCCATTTTACTTCTTTGCCTGGGCCTATGGCTGATTCTATTGATTTTATACTTTTTAAAATATCTTCGGCAGATTTTATACTTTTTACTTCAATGGCCATATTCAGAAAATTTTCCTGTTCCTTCATACCCCAAGGTTCGGTTTCATAGACACTTGATTTCAAGCTAATTTCACCAATGCTTGCAGAGATTAATTCTAGTGCTTTTTGAAGAAATTCTTTTCTATCTCCCTGATTTGATCCCAAATGCAAATAATAAGTATGCATACGCTATATATTGTGGTGCAAATTTAATAAAAAAAGCCTGAAACTTTTGGAATCAGGCATTTTTATAAAAATGTGGCTATTTACTTTATTTTTGTTTTATAGCTTTTTCAAATTTCTCCAACTGATCCTTAACTACAGGAAACAGGAATAGCAAGCCGATCATATTCGGAAATACCATAGCTAGGATCATGGCATCAGAGAATCCCCAAACAGAACTCATATTTGCTGAAGCTCCGATAATAATAAATGCGAGAAATAATAATTTATATGTGATTTCCATTGTTTTACTTCTACCAAACAGATACATCCATGCTTGTTGACCATAATACGACCATGAAATCATGGTGGATACTGCAAATAGGAATATGGCTACGGTCAATACATGAGGAAACCAAGAGATGGTATCACCAAAAGCTAATGAAGTAAGTGTAGCTCCTTGGTAAGATTGACCATTAATAGTTACTGCCTGGCTTCCATATGCAAAAGCTCCGTTACCATTAAAAATAATAATTACCAAAGCCGTCATGGTGCAAATCACTATGGTATCAATAAATGGCTCCAGGAGCGCAACCAATCCCTCTGAAGCGGAATATTTTGTTCTGACTGCAGAATGCGCTATTGAAGCTGAACCTGCCCCAGCCTCATTTGAGAATGCTGCTCTCCTGAAACCAATTACCAACACACCTATCAAACCACCAAGACCTGCCTGAGGGTTAAACGCCTGACTAAAAATCTGACTGAATGCCGTACCAACATAAGATATATGCGTTCCAATCACTATTAAACAAGCAATGATATAGATGACTGCCATTAAAGGAACAAGTTTTTCAGTAACAGTGGCAATTCGTTTGATACCACCTATGATCGTAATTCCTACCAGAATGGCAATACCTAACCCTATTATAAATCCAGAACTTCCACCTGTCATACCGAGCATAGACGAGATCTGCGCAGCAGCCTGATTGGATTGAGCGGCATTGCCGCCACCAAACGAACCACCAATACACAACACTGCAAAAAAAGCCGCCAAAAATTTTCCAAGTCCTGTATATCCTTTTTCTTTAAGTCCTTTGGATAGGTAATACATTGGCCCACCGTAAACTACTCCATCTTTATTGATGTCTCTGTATTGTACCCCTAGCGTACATTCTACAAATTTTAGCGTCATCCCCAGTAGTCCGCTTACTATCATCCAGAACGTTGCACCAGGTCCACCCAGTGATATAGCTATCGTCACACCCGCTATATTTCCCAAACCTACTGTACCCGATACCGCAGTGGCTAAAGCCTGAAAATGACTTACTTCTCCATGATGATGTTCGTCTTTAATAGTTTTTACAATATCTCCGTCTACTGTATATACAGACTCTTCCGGATGAACTTCCTGGGCGCCAGCCATTTCGATGGCGTCATATTTTCCCTGAACCACTCTTAGAGCAAGACCAAATTTTCTGATACTCGGAAAACCAAAATAAAAAGAAAAAAACAACCCGCCTAAGCTTAATATAATAACGATCAATGGTATTTTTGTACCAGCTATCGGAAAGGAATATAAAACAATGCTTTCTATTGTATTAGCAAATGGCGTAAACGCTTGATTTATTCGCTCATCCAAGCCCATGGCCGCTGTGGAAGGAACTGCCATTGCTATAGATGTAGTATCTCCCACTTGATTGGGACCTGACATCAAGGTTTGGGTACTGTCCGTTTGAGCATTTAGGTGATTTAAAAAAATAAGTAATAGAATTGTAAAAAATCCTTTGAAAAATTTCATAATGTGTATTGTTTTGATAAAAAGTTGATATGAATTTTGTGCAGTTCCAAAAGTATGTATTATTTTTTTATTAACATAATATTTGCAAATAAAGTATCTTTACCATAAATAAATTATATTTTAAATTTTGTGATTAAATTATTTTTTTATTCTGCATTTGTGTATATATTTCACTTTAATAGAATATAATATTAATACGTTTACTAAATTAGAAATTATATTTTTATCAGATTTTAACTTTTACTCGTTAAATTTATGCTTAAAAGAATTTTTATAATAGAGATTCAAGTGTTTTTATTTATCTTGAACAATGATGACATAAGCAGATATAAGTTTCGGGACCAATTATTTGCGTCTTTCGTATTTTTACAATGATATTTTATTGAACATAGTAAGTTGGTCTTATCGCATTGTAAGATCTTGTGCACTTTTATTTAGTTTAAAATGTTTTAATTATACTATTTAAATAAAAAAAATCGTTAATTTGTCCTGTGCAAGAGTATAAAACAGTCTGAAATATATGCTGAGAAGTGTATTTTTTCGGTAAAATTAGTTTAAAATGAGGTATTTATTAATACTTTTTTTAATTATTCCACTTCAGATTTTCAATCAACCCAATCCTGAATTGGTGGTTGATAAGCGAGTGGAAGTGATAAAAAATGCTGAAAAATATCTGGGTTTGAGATACAGATCCAAAGTCGGTAAGAATATTTTTGATTGCTCTGGATTTATTAAATATCTTATGTCTGGCATTGGCAAAAACGTTACAAGAAGCTCAGTGACTCAGATTCACGATGGAAAAAGAATTAAAGATATTAAGGAAGCAAAACCTGGTGATATTCTTGTCTTTAAGGGTAGAAATTATAGAAATAATCGTCCGGGACACGTGGGTATTGTACATCATTGGAGTAAAGATACTTTGTATTTTATACATTCGTCTGTGACAAAGGGTATAGTTATAGACAGGATCAGTGATCATTATTATGCAAAAAGATATCTTCAGGCTCGGGATGTGCTCAGTCAATAAATTATCAAGTTTGGATCAGCGTATCACATGAATGTCTAATTATATCAACCCTAACCTTTGGACATAAAAAATAATTATTAGTAAATGATTTAATATAATACCGAACTTACTTTTTCATCGGATTCCTTCATCAAATATGATGATAACCAGGAGGCGATCATGGCTTCATCTTTTGTCATTTCCTTTATACCAGTTGAATGCCAGTTTTTCTTCACAAAATTGGTATCAAACATGCCGCTAACAAAGTCAGGATGCTTCATCACAAAGGCACCAAAATCAAGTGTGGAAGCTATACCTTCTATTTCATAATGTTGTATCGCCAGCAACATTTTTTCGATGGCAGCTTTTCTCGTTGGACCATGTACGGTAAGTTTTGCCAGCATAGGATCATAATATATTGGAATTCGGGCACCTTCTTCATATCCATTGTCAACTCTTATTCCATCTCCTTGCGGCAATTTATATTTTTTTAATGTATTGATGCTGGGCACAAAATTATCATAAGGATCTTCAGCATATACTCTTAGTTCGATCGCATGACCATGGATGCTCAGATCTTCTTGCCTAAAGGACAATGCTTCACCTTTGGCTATTTTTATTTGTTCTTCTACAAGATCAAGTCCGGTGATCAATTCCGTCACAGGATGTTCTACCTGAAGTCTGGTATTCATCTCAAGGAAATAAAAGTCTAGTTGATCATCCATGAGGAATTCTACAGTACCTGCTCCTTCATATTTCGCAGCTTTGGCTACTTTAACTGCAGCCTCTCCCATAGCTTTTCTAATTTCCGGTGTGAGTATAGCACTAGGCGCTTCTTCGACCACTTTCTGGTGTCTCCTTTGTATACTGCATTCCCGCTCAAAAAGATAAACTGTATTA
>Ga0105047_10005942_pt1 | contig 20784 bp, 12 predicted proteins | sample MAT04_FD_78384 | JGI IMG/M metagenome (GOLD analysis project Ga0105047, IMG submission 78384) | Freshwater microbial communities from Lake Fryxell liftoff mats and glacier meltwater in Antarctica - MAT-04 (megahit assembly) | ecosystem: Environmental > Aquatic > Freshwater > Ice > Liftoff... | reverse complement strand
CCGTGCCGGCGCCACGAGCACAGAAGACCCGACGACCGGCGTACAGACGAGTGCATCGACAAACGTGACGCTGTCGGCCGACCTGGCGTTGCACAAAGATGCCACGCCGACCGTAAACGCCGGCGAGAAGATAACCTACACGCTAACCGTCATCAACAATGGTCCGTCCATGGCACAGAACGTCACAGTCACAGACACGCTGCCCGTCAGCGTTTCTGTGGTTAGCAGCACCGGCTGCACGCCAAACAGCAACACGCTGGTCTGTGGTACCACTACCACTACGCTGGCTGCTGGCGCCACACTGAGCTACACTATCGTCGTAACTGCCGACAGTGCCCTGCGTACCGGCATGAGCCTGGAGAACCACGCGGTGGTTGGCAGCATCACGCCCGACCCCGACCAGGCGAACAACAGCGCCACGGCCGACACCAGCATCATCGGCCGCGCCCATTTGCTTCTCAGCAAGAGCGATATGCAAGACCCGGTCACGGCGGGTGAGTTGGTGACCTACACCATCGTCATCACCAACCAGGGACCGAGCGCGGCCCAGTCTGTGGATGTGAAGGACCAGTGGCCCGCCGGTATGCAGTGGGTGAATATCGCGGCGAGCAACGGCGGCGTCTGTGGTGCAGGAATCTGCCAGTTTGGCACGGTGCCTGCCGGTGCGACGCGCACCGTTACCGTGACCTTGCGCGTCGCAAGCAACGTCACTGCCACGCAACTGGTCAATACCGCTGCGGTCAACTCGCCGGATTCGGACCTTTCCACGCCGACGATCATCACCGAAGCGACCGGTATCGCCACGTCAGCCATGATCCACGTGACCAAGGTGGCGCTCAACAACCCGGTCAACGCCAGCGGCCTCCAACTCTATCAAGTGGTGGTCTATAACCTTGGGCCAAGCGACGCCCAGAACGTGATCGTCACCGATACGCTGCCGCTCAGCACCACCTATGCCGGTGGCGATGAGGCGTGCAGCCCCCAAGATGCCAGCCTGACGTGCCACGTGGGTACGCTGGCCGCCGGCGCCAGCCGTGCGTTGTTGGTGCAAGTGACCGTGGATGCCCATGCACCGCAAGGCCGCGTGCTTACCAATACCGTCAACGTCACTAGCCCGACCGCGCTCCAGCCCGCCACCGCTACGGTCACCACCACGGTGCGCCAGCCGGATGCCGGCTTGGTTGACCTGGCGATCACCAAGACCGGTGTGGCGCAGGCAACGGCCGGCACGGTGATGACCTATTCCCTGGTCGTCAACAATGCTGGGCCGGCAGATGCACGCAACGTCCAGATCGTGGATGCCATCCCGTTCTCATTGACGGTGTTCGACGCATCTTCCACGCAGGGCACCTGCAACAACAGTGTGGTGTGTGACCTGGGTGACCTGCGCATGGGCGGCGCCATCACCGTATCCATCACGGGGTTTGTCCGCAGCGATACGCTCAGCGGAACGCTTTTGATCAACAACGCCCGCGTCAGCAGTGGCAACGTCGACGTCAACCCAGACAACAACTCCGATAGCTTCACGACAACGATTGACGACCACACGCTGGTCAGCATCGACAAGGAGAGCCAACCTGCCACTGTAGCGCCCGGCGGTTCAATTGCCTACCGGATCACGGTGCACAACGTCGGGCCAAGCGTCGCCCGTAACGTGATCGTGACCGACATCTTCCCTAGCGAGATCGTCAACCCACTGGTGAGCAGCGCGCGCGGTCTCTGCGTTGGTGCGACCTGCTACCTTGGCGATCTGCCGCCCGGCGACACCGTCACGATCCTGATCCTGGGCAGCGTCGCTTCTTCAGCCAGTATCAGCTTCACCAACCAAGCGCTGCTGACTACCACAACCCTCGTCGATGCCGGCAGCATCCTCTATGCCGTCGTTACGACCACGGTAGGCAATGTGGCTGACGTCATGATGGTCAAGTCGGGGACGCCATCCGTAGCTGCCGGTCAGCCCATCAGCTACACTCTGGTTGTGCGTAACAACGGTCCTTCCGACGCGCTTGCCGTCAGCGTTGTAGACGATCTCCCGCTCAGCACCACGCTGGCGCTGGACAGCCTGGATCCGGCGTGCTCCTCGATCGGGAGCCCACCCAGTCAGGTCCACTGTCCAAACACACCGGTGACGTTGACGATGGGCGCCGCGATCACCTTCACGTTCGCAGTAACGACCGACAGTTCGTTGCTGCCTGGCGCGACCGTCGTCAACAAGGCGACGGCCAGCAGCAGCACGCCGGATCCGAACCCGTTCAACAACATCGACAAGGCCGACACGACGATTGTCGGCAAGGCTGACTTGCACGTCGCCAAATTGGCGACGCCGTCCACCGTCTTTGCGGGCGAGCAGGTCACCTATACGATCATCGTCACCAACATTGGCCCGTCTTTCGCCGCGGCCGTCCGGCTGGTCGACTACCTACCAAACGAGGTGACGCTGGCCGGCAAAATCACGGGCGTGCGCAGCAACGGTGTTTCTTTCCTCTGCCCAGACCTGCAATGCGAGTTTGGCACTATGCCGGCCAATGAGGTGGTCACCCTGACCATCCCTGTTCTGGTCAACGCTGCAGTCGCCAATGGCCATGTTTTCACCAACACGGCGGTTGCCTACAGCCCCTCCGACATCGATCCGAACGACAACACCGGCGAAGCTGCGGTCACCAGCCTGCGCCAATCCGAATTGTCGATCCGCAAGTCGTCTGAGCCGACGCCAGCGATCACTGGCGCCAGCCTGACCTATCAGATCGTGGTCTTCAACCATGGGCCAAGTAACGCCAACAATGTCCATGTCACGGACACGCTGCCAGCCGGCTTCACGCTGGTCAGCGTGAGCAGCAGCGCCGGCAACTGCACGAGCCTGCCCTGCAATGTTGGGAGTCTGGCGCCAAACACGCAGGCCACGGTGATCCTGGTTGGCATGGTCAGCCCGATCCAAGGTGCGCCGCTGGTGAATACCGCCATTGCCACCGCCACCACAACCCTGACGCCCACCCAGGAAGTAAGCACCACCCTCACCACGCCGGTCGTCGCCGTAGCCGACCTGGAGTTGATCCTGGAGAGTACGCCGACCGCTATCGCCGGTCTGACGGCCACAGTCTACGCCCAGATCATCAACCTTGGCCCGTCGACTGCCGTAGGTACAGTGATGACGCTTACCCTGCCTCCCGGCACAAGCTACCAGACGGCGACGCTGCCAGCGGGTTGGTTTGCCACACCGCTGCCCGATGGCCAGGTCTTGCTAACCACTACCGAGATGCTGTCACCAAGTGCAAATATTCCGCTAGCCGTCACCGTCGCTGTCGATCCGAGCGTGCCGCCCGGCAGCAGCCTCGAGTTTGTGGGAACGGTGTCGTCACAGACGCCGGACGTCGACCCAACCCATAATACGGATACGGCCGACACCGGCATCATTGCGGTGGCCGACCTCGAACTGCATAAGAATGGGCCGCCGACGCTGACCGCAGGGATGCGGGTGACCTATGTGGTTACCATCACCAATCATGGCCCGTCCGTTTCCAGCATCCGCGATATTAAAGATATGCTGCCACCAGGCGTGGGCTATGTGGAGGCAACTTTCCAACCGGCCAGCGGCGGCCTCTCGGCCTGTGTCGCCGGCATCTGTGAAACGACGCAGCCGATCGCAGTCGATGAACTCGTAACCATGACCGTCGTCGGTCTGATCGACCCGGCGTTGCCGGCCGGCACGATCCTCACCAACACGGCTGTGGTCTTTGCGGAGAATCTGACGCCGGATCCGTTCGAGGCCAACAACACCGACACACATGCGGCGCCGGTGACGACACTCGCCCAGATCGGCATCCTCAAATATGACCTGATCGACCCGGTCGCGCCGGATGCGTTGCTGGTCTACGCCATCGTGGTGACGAACACGGGGCCAAGCGTGGCCTCCCGCCTGGTTGTGACCGATATGCTGCCTGCCCAGGTCATCCTACACAGCACCACCGGCAACTGCGCCGAGACGCCGGCAGGGTCCGGTAGTCTCGTCTGCCAGGTCGGCGATCTGGCGCCCCGTGCAGTAGCCAGCTTCCAGATCGTCGTTCAGGTCAAATCAGACACGCCAAACGGTACGCTTCTCAGCAATACGGCACACCTGACCAGCACGACGCCGCTCACAGACTCGGTGCTCAGCGACGACGAGACGACGCGTGTCGTCGTGCCGAGCGGGCCACTAGCCGACCTTGAGGTCAAGAAGACTGTCGACAAGCCGGTGATTCTGACCGGCGAGCTGGTTACTTTCACGATTGTGGTGACTAATCATGGGCCATCACCGGTCAACAGCGCCCAACTGGCTGATCTACTGCCCGCTGGCTTGACGCTGATGAGCATCCAAACCAGCCAGGGCTTCTGCAATGCCGGTGTTCTCTGCCTGCTCGGAACGCTGAATTACGTGCAAAACGCGCAGCAACTGACGATGGTCAATGGCACAGCCACGATCACCGTGGTCGCTCGCGCCGACACGAACCTGACTGCGAACCAGGTGTTGGTCAACACGGCCTACGTCCAGTCCGAACGGCAGGACCCGGTGCCCGAGAACAACCTCAGTGAGGCGCAGGTGACCGTGATTGTGCAGGACGCCGACGTGCGTATCACAAAGGTGGATCCTGACGGCACAGCGTCAGCCGGCGATCTCATTACATACACGCTGAGGGTGCGCAACGCCGGACCGGCTACCGCCGACAACGTTGTCGTGCGCGACCCGCTGCCGGCCTTGGTTACCTACGTGCGTGCCGTGCCTACGCCAGGCGGAACACCTACCGTGCCGGTCTGGTCACTCGGGACGATGACCGCAGGCGCTGTGATCGAGATACAACTCGTGGTGCGCGCCGATCCAGCCGCACAGGTGGCGCTGCTCATCTACAATACGGCTTTCGTCACGAGCACGACGCCCGACCCGGCGCCCGCAAACAATACTTCCACCGCCCAGACGCAACTCTTCGGCCTGGCGGACATCGAGGTTCAAAAGACGGCTGGCCTGGCGGTGCCGCTGGCCGGCGACACTGTGCTTTATACGATCACGGTCAACAACCATGGGCCGTCGGCGTCCGAACGGGTGGATATCAAGGACCTACTGCCGCCAAGCACAACCCTCCAATCAATCTCGACTGCTCAGGGTGTCTGTGTCGACCACATCTGCCAGCTCGGCACCGTGACCAACGGCGGATCGGTGATCATAACAACGGTGGTGAAGGTGGATCCGCAGCTCAAGCCGGGCGATCGTCTCACCAACACGGCGGCCGCCTTCACCAATACACCGGATCCAAACCCAAGCAACAACCTGACGCACTCTGTCGTCATCGTAGGACCGCTGGTCAATCTGCAGATCAGCAAGCACAGCCATAGCATCACGGCAACCGTCGGCACAGAGATTACTTACACGATGATAATCACCAATCGCGGCCCGTCGGCCTCGCCCAGCGTCGTGATGACCGACCGCGTGCCCTCGGGATTCATCTATGTACGGACCACGAACCCGGGAGGGTGCACACTGGTTGGCATTGCTGACCTGGTCTGCCCAATTGGTCCAGTCGGTATGGGTGAGGTACGGGAAATCGACGTTACCTTCTTCATCAAGTCCGTGCGTCCGGGCACGGTGGTCAACACCGTGTATGTCAATGATCCAGATGCCGTTGACCAAGGCGGCGGCGGTGAGGGATCCATCGAACAACCCAGCGACCCGAAGGGGCCAACTGCGGTTACATTGAACCAGTTTGAAGTTTCGGAGAAAGACGGCGCTCTGGTGATTACGTGGGAGACCAGCCAGGAGATCGACACCTGGGCCTTCCAACTCTGGCACAGCACGGTCAACGACCGCACCACAGCAGAGATGGTGACGTCATATCCCATCCTCGCCCTGGGCAGCGGCGCCACTTACCAACTGGTCGACCATGACGTGGAACTAGGGGTAACCTACTACTACTGGCTCCAGGAAATCGCGCTCAACGGGGTGCTCAAGGAAATCGAGATGGTCACCGGCAAGTTGCCGGACGCACTCCCAGCGGCACAGATTTTCCTGCCGTCGATTCATAATGGGCCGCCATCGCCGGCGGCGTCGGAAGGGTCGGTCCCTCAGGCTGTGCCAGCCCCGGCCACGCCAACAATCACGCCCTTGCCAACCATTGTGCCGCCGACACCGACACCTACGGACACGCCGACGCCGTTGCCGGCAGAGACGCCACTACCACCGGCAGATCCGCCGACGTTAATGCCGATAGACACGCCGACACCACTGCCGCCGGCAGAGACGCCGACGCCGTTGCCGACAGAGACACCAACACCGCCACCACCGGCAGATACGCCGACGTTGATGCCGATAGACACGCCGACACCACTGCCGCCGGCAGAGACACCGACGCCGTTGCCAACCGAGATGCCACCCCAGCCTCTGTTCGAGTTGGCATCTCCTACGCCGTTGCTGGAACTGCCGTAGACGCCAACTCCCTCGGAGACTCCTGGTCAGCCGGCGTCGGGTCCAAGTCCTGGGTGAGTCAACACCATACAACTTCCAGAGGCTGCCCAATTGGGCAGCCTCTCTTGGTCGTGGGACAGCATGAATGAACAGACAACAGTCGTCTAGCTCTTCGAAGGCGGCTTGCTTACCAGTTCAAGGTTCTGGCGCAGCAAGTCAAGCCCGTTGTCTACCTGCTTCGTGACAATCCGCAGCTTCTCTGCCAGTTCCTCCAATACGCGCGCAGCATAGCGATCCGCCTCGTCACGCCGAGATTTGGCCAACTCCTGCGCATTGGCAATGATGCGCTCGGTTTCCTGGCGTGCGGCAGCGACCAGCGCGTCGTTGCCAAGCATGTCATTTGCGCGCCGCCGGGTCTGCTCGATCACCCGTTCCGCTTCCGATTCGGCAGCCGCCAAGATACGGTCGCGCTCTTGCAACGTGCGTTCGCTCTCCATGATCGAACTAGGCACGTTGACCCGCAGCCGCTCCAACGCTTGCTTGAACTGGTCGTAGTCCACCATGCGCAGCGAAGACATCGGCATGCGCCGGCTGTTTTCTAAGAGTGCGTCCAACTGGTCAATGACTTGTAAGATGGCGATAGGACACCTCCGGAGTTTCGACACGTGAACCGCAAAGGCAGGTCACGCGTCAGTCATGATGAACAAGTTTGTCTTGGTGACGCACAAAAAGCTGGGCGGCGCGAGTCAATTCCGGCCGATCAAACTTGGCGCCAAGGGCATACAATACATGGGGCGGCGCCCAAGCCGTGCAGTCGCCACCGAGACTGGCAACTTCCTTGAGGATCGTCGCACTCAGATACGCGTACTCGTTATTGCAGAAGAGACAGCACAAGTCAATGGCTGGAGCCAACCGATTGTTGGCCCAACCAATTTGCTGCTCATATTCAAAATCCGCCACGTTGCGCAAGCCACGCAAGATGAGGTTCACTTGCTGTTCACGCGCATACTCAATCGTCAAACCGGTGTACTTGATGATTTGGATGTTCGGAATGTGCTCAAGCGACCGCTGCGCCAGCTCAACACGCTCTTCAGTGTTAAACAACAGCTTCTTCGGTGGCACGTCATAAATCGCCAACACAACCTCGTCGAAGAGCCCACTGGCCCGCAGCGCGATGTCAATGTGGCCGTTGTGGATCGGATCAAATGTGCCAGGATATAGGGCGCGCACCATGATGCAGACCTTTCCGGTTTCGTTAATCGGGCAAAAATGCGGCAAACACGCGGTTGCCGACCATCAAGCCGGCAGGCGTCAAACGAATCCGCTGGTCGCCTACCGTAATCAGGTTGCGCGCCTGCAGATCGGCCAATTCACGCGCAAAAACAACCGGCAAAGCCTGTCGGTGGAGAGCAGCAAAGCGGGCAAAGCCAACCCCTTCGCCTACTAAGCGCAACCCCAGCATCATGGTCTCCCCCATTGCCAGCCGATTGTCGATCTCCTCCTGGAATTCCTCGACCACTTCGCCGGTGCGGATGCGCTTATTATAGCCAGGCACTGGTTTGCGGTTGCCCCAGCGTACCTCACGCATCGCGCCGTCATCGGTGACCATGCGCAAATGGCTGTGCGCCCCTGGCCCGATGCCCAGATACTCCTCGTTGCGCCAATAGACCAGATTGTGGCGGCAAGCGCGGGCTGGCATCCCCGCCGTGTCGTCGCCCGGGCAAACACGCGCCCAGTTGGACACTTCGTACTGCAAATAGCCGCCAGCCGCCAGCCGTTCCATGGCCAATTCGTACAGGTCAGCAGCCAGATCGTCGTCGGGTGCTGCCACCCTGCCGCTTTCTACCCAGGTGTGTAACGGTGTGTCCGGTTCAACGATTAAGCTGTACAGGCTCAGATGGTCAGGTGCCAGCGCCAATGCCTGTGTCAACGTATCGTTCCAATCGTCTAGCGCCTGTTCCGGCAACCCGAAGATAAAATCCAGGTTGATATTATCAAAACCGGCCTGCCGAGCCGCGGCAAACGCCAGGTATACGTCGTCAACCGTGTGAATCCGGCCAAGAAACTGTAACTCTGCCGCCTGGAAACTCTGCACACCCATGCTCAGCCGGTTGACGCCCAGATCGCGCAGAACCGCGAATTTGGCCCGATCGACCGTGCCAGGATTGGCTTCGCAAGAAATCTCGCAGGTTGCGGCTACTGCAAAATTGGCGTGAATGGCATCAAACAACTGCGCTAGTTGACCGGCATCCAGCACAGTGGGCGTGCCGCCACCTACAAAGATACTCGAAATCGTGCGTCCGCGCAACGCTGCCTGCCAACGGCCCATTTCCGCACACAAGGCATCGACAGTCGACGGAAAGTGTGTCTGCAACCCGGCGTAGGTGTTGAAGTCGCAATACGGGCATTTCCGCTCACAAAACGGAATATGAAGATACAACCCGAACGATGGCGGTTCCGTCATCGGTTTTCCAGGCGAAAGCCGTGGCCGCGCACAGTGATGATGTAGCGGAACTCGCTGTCACACTCCTCGATACGTTCTCGCAGGCGGCGCACCAATGCGTCGATCGCTTGCTCGCTGACACCTTCGCTACTGGCTTCTGGCCACACGGCTTCCACAATCTGCTCACGCGTCAGCACGCTGCCACCCGAATCCCACAATGCCTCCAGCAGGCGATATTGGTGCAGGCTGAGCGGGGGGTCGATCAAGATGCCATTGGCCCATACCTGACGCGTTTCCTTGTCCAGACGCAGCCCACGCTTGTCGTTGTCCAAACTCAGGGGCGCAGTGGCGCCGGCGTCCACAAAGGCAAGCTTGAAGCGCAGCGCGATCTGGATCTCGTCGCCGTCATGCAGCGGAGCGCTGCTGTCCACAACTTCCTGGCCGTTCAGATGGGTGCCGTTCTTACTGCCCATGTCCATTAGTTGATAAGCGTCTCCCTGCCAGTAGACGCGGGCATGTAGCCGGCTCACCTGGCGATCGGGCAGGGCAATATCACATTCCTCGCCGCGACCAATCGTCAGCGTGCGCTGACGGTCAAGCGGCCAGCGCCGGCCCGTCTCGGCCCCGCGCTGGAGAACTAACATGGCGCTCTCGCGCGGGCGGGCGGGGAGATCTGGCACGTGCTCACCGGCAGTTTCGGCTGGCGCTTCCGGGCTGGATTCTATCGACATGTGGGATCCTCAAATCAGAGTTAGATCGACAAGCATTGCGAATGCCAGCTAGTCTCATCCGTGGCGGCATCTATCCGTGACCGCCTTTGGATTGACAGTGACAATCCGGTGCCGCATAATGGATATGCGTGGACTGGGTGGACAACCCACCAGTTTATGCACTGGGGACATTATACCAAACTTGGGCAGGGGCAAAAATGCCTCATTCCCTGTTGTTGGCCTGGGAGCTTCTGTGCAGAAAATCTTAGAACCGGGCGCCGTCCTCCGTAGCCGCTATCAGATCATGGAACTCGTCGGCCAGGGTGGCATGGGCGCCGTGTACAAAGCCAGCGATCTGCGCCTTGAAGGCCGCATTTGCGCCGTCAAGGAAGTCTCCCCTACGCTCTCTGCATCGGCATCCGAGGAAGAATTAACCCAGATCGCCGATCAGTTTCGCATCGAGGCCAGCACGCTGGCGCGGCTTGACCACCAAAACCTTCCTAAGGTCTCCGATTACTTCGCCGACAACAATTGTGAATACCTGGTCATGGATTTTGTCGAGGGACGCGACCTCTACGAAATCATCCAAGAAGCTCAACGCCAAAACGAGTTCCTGCAAGAACCCCAGGTGCTCGCCTGGGCGGCGCAGTTGCTCGATACGCTCGAATACATGCACGGCCAAGACCCCCCGGTCGTCCATCGCGATATCAAACCGAGCAATATCAAGGTGACGCCGCGCGGGACCGTTAAACTGGTCGACTTTGGGCTGGTCAAGGTGCTGCAGTCGAATGACACCCGCACGGTCACGGTTGTACAAGGGCGCGGCACGGTGGCCTATACGCCGTTGGAGCAATATGGCGGCGACACCGGCTTCACAGACGCGCGCAGCGATATCTACGCGCTGGGCGCCACCCTTTATCATCTGCTGACCGGGCAGCCACCCGTGGACGCAAAGGAGCGCTTTCTACGACCCGGGGCTCTCACGGCCATCCGCCAGATCAACCCAGCCGTGTCTCCGCGCTGCGAGCGCACGATCTTTCAGGCGTTAGCGATGCATCCCAGCGAGCGCCCGGCCACAGCGCGCGAACTGCGTGACTTATTGCTGGGGTCGGCCGTGCAGTCACGCATAACGTCGCCATCCGTACTGTTACCCGACCTGCAGATCCAGCCAGGGTGGACTGAAATCCTGCGCATGAACGGCCTCTTGATCGGCGCGGCAACCGTCATGCTGTTGATCGCCGTCGTCATCAGCCTCCTGTAGGGTGATTGCACACCCAAATATCCGGACATTGCCTTAGTGCGGCTGCAAAGGTTAGAATAGAGTAAATAAATTTCCATGTGGCACAAGAGACAAAAGGAACAGAATTCTATGAAGCCGCGCGAACGCGTTTTGACCGCGCTAAACCACGAGGCGCCCGACCGCTGCCCCATGCAGGTCAGCTTCACACCTGAATTCGCCGATCGGCTGCGCGCTGAATTGCAGGTCCAAGGCCGGCAGGTGCACAACCCTCATGGCGGCGGCAACACCTACGAACTAGAGCGCGCCTTGGGCCAGGATCTGCTGTTGACCTCAGTCGGCTGGGCCAATTCTTATTATCAAGCGGAGGAAACCTATGTCGACGAATGGGGTGTCTCCTGGCGCGCCCACCCCTACGAAACGCCCTTCGGCGTCGGCCACTACACCGAGATGGTAGCCCATCCCTTGGCGGACGACGATGCCATCGATCGCTATGTCGCCCCCGATCCGAACCGGCCCGAGTTGTACAGCGAGGCGGCGCGCGTCGTCCGTGACTTCAAGGACGAATACTGGATCGTCGGCGTCACAGTAACCACCATGTTTGAGACAGCCTGGGCACTGCGTGGCTACCAGCAAATGCTGATGGATCTGGTGGTAGACCCGGATCTGGCCGACCGTATCCTGGAGATCCCGTATCGTTATCACCTGACCGCCGCGCAAAAATTGGTCGAGTTGGGCGTCGACATGATTTGGATCGGCGACGATATTGGCACGCAGCGGGCCATGCTGATGGCGCCCGCCACTTGGCGTACGCTACTCAAGCCGCGGCTGGCCAATTTTATCGCAACCCTCAAGCGCATCAACCCGGCAGTCAAAATCGCCTATCACTCTGACGGCGTCATCGACCCGATCATCCCCGATTTGATCGAAATCGGCCTGGACGTACTCAACCCCATCCAGCCGGGCTGCATGGACCCGGCCCAGATCAAACAGCAGTTCGGCAACGATCTGTGCTTCTGGGGGTCGATAGACGAACAGTACACGCTGCCCTTCGGGTCGCCCGCCGCGGTACGCGCCGAGGTACTGACGCGGCTGCAGACGATGGGTAAGGGCGGCGGGTTGATTCTCGGCCCCACACACCACGTACAGTTGGATACACCCATGGAGAATTTTTGGGCCATGGTCAACACGATCACGCAGACACCGTACCGGTCGCTATAATCTGCGCGATCTTTCGCAAACTCAACTAGGAGATTCACATATGAGGCTCATTCTTCGTCTGGTCATCAACATTGTTGCCATCTGGGCGGCGACCTTTCTACTGCCCAGCGCCATCAGCATCCAGGGGGGCTGGATGGCCTGGCTGGTGGTCGCCGTGATCTTCGGCGTGGTCAACGCCTTCATCCGGCCGATCGTGAAGTTCTTTTCGCTGCCCATCACCTGTATTACGTTGGGTCTTTTTACCCTGGTCATCAACGCCGCCATGCTCGGCCTGACCGCACTGCTGGCCGGGGGCATCCTCAACATCCAGGGCGGTTTTTTAGGCCAGATCTGGAATGCCATCATCGCCGCGCTGGTCATCAGTGTCGTCAGCACCGTGCTGAGCTGGTTCCTACCTGACGAGAAAAAATAGGCCACTGTCTGAACCTTGATTTGCCTGATTAGAGGATGTCTTGATGGAGCCGGCAGCCTGCCTGCTGGCCAGATAAATCAAACCCATTCTCAAATCAAGCAAATCAAGGTTCAGACAGGATTTAGATCATTGGCGGCTCGGCAGGGGGTTGTGCCCGCGACAGTCGCAATTTCATGCACCCCAACCGGTTGACCGCCAGTAGCGCGCTCACGAGGATCAATACCCCACCGGCCGCCTGCCCAAATGACAATCGCTCGTGTAAGAACAAAATCGACCAGGTGACGCTCAGCATCGTCTCGACCGGCCCCAGCAGCGCAAGCTGCCCACTTCCCACTCTGCTTACGGCGGCAAAAAAGGTCAGACGTGCCACGTAGGTGCTGACCACCGCCAACACAATCACGGCGAACCAGCCGCCTACGCTTGGCGCCGTCCACGTTGCCCCTTGAATGAGCCACCACAACACCACAAAAACGGTCAGAGAAGCCGTGACGTAGAAGGCGACGCTGCGCGTGGGATAACCGACCAGCGTCCACTGCGTAAGCGCCGTCTGTAGCGAAAAGAGAAAGGTCGCCAGCAGCGCCAAAGCAGCGCCGCCCCAATTCACCTGGCCCGTTGGACCAACCAAGAGATAGACGCCCACCAACGCCAACGCCAAACGCACGAGGTGACGCCGGGTCAGCTTTTCACCGCGCAGCGCGAGCAGGCTCAGCACTATCGGCGGGCTGAGCGCCAGGATCATCGCGCCAAGCGACGACTCCAGGTAGTTGAGCGAAAGAAAAAAGGCGATCATCCCCGCAGCGTTAATGGCGCCCACCAGCACGGCCGCTCCCACGCCCCGGCGGGCCATGCGCAGCCCCTGCCGATTGGTGAGTGCCAACGTCACCCCCAACAGCGTAGTGGCAAGCAGCATGCGCGCCACCAACAACGCCGAAGAGTTGAAGCCGCCTACGATAGCAAAACGCGCGACCGGCGGCGCAAAGCTGAACGCCGCCGTAGAAACGATCGCCAGCACCCAGCCGAGGTCTGTCACCTGCGTAATGCGCTGGGCCTGATGCGCTGGGGTCAACCCGGATGTGGGCATCGGTTGCATGGTGTGCCTGTCTGGAAGCGGATATGCACCGCGTCTCCGCCATAAAAAAGTAGGGGCGAGGTAGCCTCGCCCCTACACGACCTGCGAATTCGGTACGGTCGGTCTCTACCGATTCTTCTTGAACGATACGTCGGCATATACAGCGAGCACGAGCACCAGACCCTTGACCAGGTATTGCCAAGCTGGCTGTACATTCAACATTTGCAGGCCCGTGGTCAGACTCGTCATGATCAATGAACCGATCAGCGCCCCAAAGACGGTGCCGACGCCACCCAGGGTTGAGGTGCCGCCCAAGATGGCGGAGGCGATTGCATCAAGCTCATACCCCTGACCGGCGGCGATGGTGCCGTACCCGACGTACGAAGCCAGCACGATGCCGGCGACACCCGCCAGCAGACCCATCAACACGAAGATCAGGAAAACACTGCGCTTGATATTGATGCCGGAAAGGCGCGCCGCCTCGCGGTTGCCGCCGATGGCATAGGCGTACCGCCCAAAGCGCGTGTTATTCGACACGTACGACATGATGAGGGCAGCCACGGCCAGCAAGAGTACAGGGACCTGGATGCCCTTGTACTGGTTCACCATGTATACATACGCAACGACCAACGCCGCGTAGAAAACCGTCGTCGCCAGGTCCAGCGCAATGCTGGGCAATTCGAAGCCGTGCTGGCGTTTGCGCTGCCGGCTACGAAACATATTCCAGACCAGAAAGGCAATGACCAACGCCGCGATAATCCAACCAGCCAGCGGCGGCAAATAGCCTTGGGCGATCAAGTCAAAACCGGGTTGGTTGGCCGGAATCGTCTTACCCTGCGTCACCAATAGAATCAAGCCCGTCAACACGAACATGCCGGCCAAGGTGACGATAAAGGAGGGCACCGCCAAAAAAGAGATGATATACCCTTGCATGATCCCAAAGAGCACGCCCACGCCCAAGCCGATGATCACCGACAGGATGGCAGCGATGACGGGCTGGTTGGGAATGAGGTTATACCAGATGTTCGCCTGGAAATAGGCCACAACCACCGACACAAACCCGGCCAGCTTGCCGACCGACAGGTCAATGTTGCCGGTCACGATCACAAAGACCATGCCGATGGCTAGGAACGACGTAACCGTCATCTGGCGGAATAAATTTGAGATATTCTGGGGCTGGAGAAAAGCGCCGCCCGTCAGCAACGCAAAAAACGCCCAGATCGCCACCAACGCCAGGATGATGGTGTAGGTCTGGATGTTGCTGCGGAACCGTTTGGCCAATTCGGATGACCCACCCGACGCTGGCTTCTTTGACCCCATTTCGGTAGTTGCGGCCATACATGACTCCTCAGAGCGCTATCATGAACGGAGAACAAGGCAATTTCGCGAATCCCGCAATCAGTTTAAGGCTATGCCGGTGGCCAACGCCATGATTCTCTCCTGCGTTGCCTCGGCAATGTCCAGCGTGCGCGTGGAGTGGCCCTCATGCATAACCATGACGCGGTCACTCATGCCGAGCACTTCCTCTAGTTCGCTGGAAATCATGATGATCGAAACTCCCTTTTCGGTCAGATCGTTCATCAGTTTATAAATTTCGTATTTGGCGCCGACGTCGATGCCGCGCGTCGGGTCGTCCATGATCAGAATTTTTGGGTTGGACAACAGCCATTTGGCGATCACTACTTTCTGCTGATTGCCACCTGACAGCGAGTCACAGGGTACGCCCAGATTAGGCGCCTTGATCGCCAGATTCTTTGCCTGCTGCAGCGACGCCGCCATTTCGGCGTCGGCATCAATCCGGAACAGCGAGGCAAATTGGTCCAGATTGGCCAGCGAAATGTTCTTCAAAATCGACTGCATCAGCACCAGCCCCTGCCCTTTGCGATCCTCTGGAACCAGGCTGACACCTTGATTCATCGCTTCACGCGCGCTGTGCGCGGCAATAACGCGCCCTTCGAGCATGATCGTCCCCTGCATGATCTTGCCATACTCGCCGAAAATCGTCGTGACCAACTCAGTGCGCCCGGACCCCATCAGGCCAGCAATGCCCAAGATTTCACCCTTGCGTAGGTTGAAATTGACGCCGTCAAGCACGATGCGGCTGGTATCATTGGGGTCATGCGCTCTGAGATTCTCAACCGAAAAGATCACCTCACCGGGTTTGCGATTGCCCTTCGGGAAGCGTTCCTTCATTTCACGACCCACCATGTAGCTGACCAGTTTCTCTTTGGTCAAATCCTGGGTCGGCTGTGTGGTGACCGTCTTGCCGTCGCGCAGCACGGTCACGGAGTCAGTAATGCGGAAGAATTCGTCCAGCTTGTGCGAAATGTAGATACAGGTGACCCCGTGGCTCTTGAGCAAGTCCAGGATCTCCATCAGTTTTTCGATCTCGGCCTCGGCCAACGCACTGGTCGGCTCATCCAGAATCAAGATCTGAGCATTCTCCGAGAGCGCCTTGGCGATTTCCACCATCTGCATCTTGCCCACGCCCAGGTAGCGAACCACGGCCTGCGGCTTGACGTCCAGTTGATATTTGGCCAGGATGTCGCGCGTCTCGGCATAGAGCTTGTCCCAGTTGATCGAACCATTCTCGACGGGCTCTTTGCCCAGGAAGATGTTCTCGCCGACGGTCATAGTCGGCACCAGCGTCAGCTCCTGGTAAACGATCGCAATGCCGGACGCGATGGCTTGGCGGATCGAACCACCTTCAAGCTTCAGCTCTTTGCCTTCATAGAAAACCGATCCTTCATACGTCCCATAGGGATAGACGCCCGAAAGAATCTTCATCAGCGTGGACTTACCCGCGCCATTTTCGCCGCATAGACCGTGGATTTCGCCGCGCCGGATTTGAAGGGAAACATCACTCAGGGCAGTGACGCCGGCGAAGCGCTTGGTCACGTTGCGGATATCGAGGATGATATCGTCGTTCACTGAATGCTCCGCTGGAACAAGGAAAACTTGGATGAAAGTACAGAGAAGCCCGGCTCCCACGACGATACATGGAAGCCGGGCTCGTTGGTCACCTACCCTACGGTCAGGGCTTGGGCGGGAGTTGGTCGGCCGGGATGTCGCGATAAACGTCTTCATACTTCTGGAAGCCGTTTACCACGCACAAGTCATTGACGTTTTCCTTGTTGACCTGCTCGACCGGCAGGAAGAGCGCCATGACATCGCCCGTCTTGGACGTGTCGTTGGTCAGTTCGGCCAGCGTGAACTGGGTCAAGCCGTCGATCGTTTCACCCTTGAGCAGCTTGTCGGCCATATCGACACCAAGCGGCGCCAGGTTGCGAATGTCCTTCAAAATCGAGACGGTGAGTTCGCCCTTGACGATGCTGTTGCAGCCGTCGGCAGTGGCATCCTGGCCCGAAATCGGCACGACGCCGGCCAGACCCTGTGCCTTCATCGCCTGCAATGCACCGAGCGCCGTGCCGTCATTGGAGGCCACGACTGCGTCGACTTCATTATTGGCGGCGGTCAAGATGTTTTCCATCAACTTCAGCGCATTGGCCGGATCCCAGTTGTCAACCCACTGGTCAGACACAATTTCCAGTTTGCCTTCTGCCACCAGCGGATCGACGATCTCATCCTGGCCCTTGCGGAATAGAATGGCATTGTTGTCGGTCGGGCTGCCACCCAGTTTCACAACCTTGGCCGGGCCGTCCTTGGCCACATCACGATCGGCAACGCCGAGCGCCTTCATCACGCCATCGGCCTGCTGGCGACCGACTTCGACGTTGTTAAAGGAAATGTAGCCGGCAATCTTCGGGCTCTTGATCAAGCGGTCATACGCAATGACCTTCACGCCGGCATCGGCAGCCTTGTCGACTGACGTCACCACGGCGTCACCGTCTTCGGCCACTACGATCAGGGCCTTGACGCCTTGGCTGACCATGTTGTCGATCTGGTCGTTCTGGAGCTTGACATCATGATTGGCTTCCTGGGTCAGGACTTCGTAGCCCTTGTCTTCGAGCATCTTACGGATAATCTGCTCTTCGGGTTTCCAACGCTCGGTCGCGAAGTCGGAGAACGAAAGACCAATCTTGATCTTTTCGCCAGCAGCCGGTGCATCCCCAGCGGCTGGGGCGGCGGCTGGGGCGGCGGCCGGTACTGCGCACGCGGCCAAGAAGCTGGCGAGCACCGCGATGACAGCAATGAGCAGAAGCCTGCGAACCATCTTGTTTTGCATACTTGCCTCCAAAATTGTCTATTGAGTTAGGTAAAACCGAACTGGGAGAATAACGGTGATTGAAACGCCCGAACCAACCTGCTTGATGCACCCCTTCCCAACCAATCAGGAATGAAACACACGAAACACGATGCTATGTCAGGCACTGGGCAGTCAAAACAGTATACCCATTGCCTCGAACTGTGTCAAAGCAAGTAAGCAGACAAATCGGGACGCCGGTTGCAACGCAACTTAGTTCTCATGGCCGATCGTGACCTTCGCATTGGGGTCGCCATACAACGCATAGGCCAACCAGGTTGGATTGGCCGGCTCCAATTGTTGAATATGCGTACGCGCGGCTTTGATCGCCTCACCCAAGGGCACGCCATCCGCCAGGCGACTGTAAAAAAACTTGGCAAACTCGGCCGCCAATTGATCGTTGACCTCCCACAATGTGCCCACAAAGGCGCTCACTTTAGCCTCGCGAAAGAGTTTGTCGGCCCAGCCACCGAGCCCCGTGAGGCTCAGCGCCACCCGCCCACTATGGCAGGCGTTGAGAAAGACCAGCGGTTTGGCCTTGCGGATGCCGCTCAGATTGCTGCCGGCAAGGTCACCCGGCGACAGATCGCCATCCTTCAAGCTCAACTGCGATTGGTCGGCATTGGCGCTGTTGAAGGCGCCGTGTGTGGCGAAATGCAACACCTGATAGCCGCCGCTGCGAAAAAGGTCGGTGACTTCAAGCCGGCGCTGTAACGGCCCCGTCACCTGAAGATGGCGTTGAGCGGCCAACGTCGCGAAGAACTTCTGCTCTTCTTGTACAAAAGTCAGGTCGAGGTCGGGCATGATCAGGGTCACTTGCTCCACCGCCAACGCGGCCGCCGGCCCGCGCCCGGCCAACCAGCGGCTCAGTGTAAAGGTCTCCACCAGAAAGCCATCGCTTTTCTCGCTATCAGAGACGTCGTCCCACTGGTAGGGCTTGACCAGTTCCCATGGGATCCATGGCTCATCGCTGGTAATGAGCAGCGTCTTGATGACGCCTTGCTCGCGCAATGGTTTGATGATCTCCCAATAGACCTTTTGTAGTTCGGTGGGCATCAGCAATTCAAACAGCTCCTCACCCATCGCCGCGATCTCGTGCGTCACGCGATCGACGCCGGCCTCGGCGTCGCCGTCGGCCGCTAACTGGCTGAGACGCGCCAGACGATTGGCAAAGAAAGTCTGCGGATCCTTTTCGGTCAATGTCTTCTGCCCCACCGCCTGGTTGCGAAAAGGCACAGCCGGCAGCAGCGAGTTGAGCATAAACCCAAGGCTGTTCTGGTCAGCCGCCTTGACGACGCGCAGTTCCAGATCGGCCGGCGCCGGTGGGTCGCCGGCAAAGGGCGCCATGTCGATTTGTTCGACGCGCAGTCGCGATGACTCGGTGACGGGGCCATCGACCACGGTCGTGTCGGCCCCAAAACTGCTGATCATGCGCCCCTTGTGGTAGAAGTCGATGGTGAGGTGTTGAAGACCCGTGCTCTGCGCTGTGAGCAAAAAGACCGCCGGCTGCGAGTCACGGTCGGGATAAACCATAATCGTGCGCGACCAGACGGTTGTCTCCTCTTTGAAACCGGGAGCCACCAGGCGCACCTCGACGATTTCCGGTGGCGGCGGCGCGTCCGGGCTTGGCCGTGTGAACTGGACAGGTACTTTGTCTGTGGTCGCCGAGCCGTCAACTGCCTTGATCGTCAACTGCACCAGCAACCAGATGGTTTTGCCAAGCGAAGCCTGACTCGGCGCCTGTATATTGGCAAAAAAGTCGACATCCAACGTCTCCCCGCGCGAAGTTGGGGACGCGGCAGCCATCGTCTCGAAGACCGGCCAAGGGGGGGGCGGCTGGACAACCGCACCACGCATTGAACTGACAACTCCTTTGTATTTGCACTGCAAAAAGATCGGCCAAGCAATCCGGATGACAGTAGGAATTTCTTCCATTCCGGCCAACGCAGCCGCATAGGCCACGCGTTGCTCGGCCCAATTGGAGGTCGCCGACACGGCCGCATCCAATTGGCCTCTGATCGCCAGCACTTCATCGCGCACACCCGCGGGCACCCGGTCCAACACCGGCGCCACTTTGTCCCACACAGCCGACCACGCCTGGGGTGTCTCTTCGGCAGCGTATTGCATGTGCATAATACTATATTGAGTCGGCTCCGCTGCGCGCAGCATCCCAACCAAGTGTGCAATGCGCTCAGGCGCGACATTGGTGATGCCGATCAGGGGGCCGCCCCACGCGGGGCGCACGCTGGCCGGCTCAGCTTGGGCCAGCACTCGTAGCGCGGCACTGGCACTATCAATCACTTCGGGCAGTTGGCTGGCGCTCTGCGCAAAACCGATCATGGCCTGCTCATAGACCGTCACCTCGACCGGTGGGCCCAGTGCCTCAAGTTGCGCTGCCAACTTGAGACGCAACTCGGTCAATGCAGGCAGCGTGCTACGACGCGGCAGCGTAAACCACCGGCTGTAAAGGCTCGTGAGCACCTCTTCCAGCATCTGGTCGAGGCTAAGAATCTGATTGGGCATGGTCGCCTCCACACAAGTAACGATACGTCGGAAGAATAACGCGGAACAGTTGTCACACCTGGCCGTCGTCCAGATTATACCACGCTTCGGAAGCAACACGCCCGAAAAGCCGTTGGTTTTGACATGACCCCCTTATTGACCTACAATCCTCAGGATATTATCAGGCCCCTAAGCGGCCTTGTCTGTCGTAAACTGTTATGTCTCTTTGTCGTGATCGGGTTTGACCTATGAAACGCCTTTCGACGAACGAAATCCGCCAATATTGGCTTGACTATTTCCACGAACGTGGCCATGCTATCGTCGCCAGCAGTTCCCTTGTGCCGGACGCCGACCCAACGTTGCTCTTGATCAACGCCGGCATGAACCAGTTCAAAGACACCTTTCTGGGCCTGGAAAAGCGCGACTACACACGCGCCACCACCAGTCAGAAGTGCATGCGCGTAAGCGGCAAACACAACGACCTGGAAAACGTCGGGCCGAGCCCACGCCACCACACCTTCTTCGAGATGCTGGGCAATTTCTCGTTTGGCGATTATTT
>Ga0105047_10005941_pt1 | contig 20785 bp, 14 predicted proteins | sample MAT04_FD_78384 | JGI IMG/M metagenome (GOLD analysis project Ga0105047, IMG submission 78384) | Freshwater microbial communities from Lake Fryxell liftoff mats and glacier meltwater in Antarctica - MAT-04 (megahit assembly) | ecosystem: Environmental > Aquatic > Freshwater > Ice > Liftoff... | reverse complement strand
TCTTTTTTTTGCTTTGTAAATATTGTACCGCCGCTTGCAATCGTTTTGAGGCTTCTGCTGTAGGTATAAACTTATACTCTTCAGCTTCAACAGCGAGCTATTTTTTACCTGGCAATCCCATACACGATTTTCTTTAGACGCTTTTTTACTCCTGGAAAACGATTAACAACTGCGATCACGATCCAGTCTATATTGGGGTGGACAATGATCCAGGTCGAAACGGAGCGAATACCTGCCAATGCCTCTATTTTTATTCGTAGCTTGGCAGGCTTGTAGATCAAGAACAACACGCATACCCCCCTTTCTTATTCAAAGAATAAAACAAATTACCTATTACTATCATTATGCTTAGTGGTATCAGATAGTCGATTGTAAATATTCTGCGCCGCAACCGATAGAACAGGGCGCGGTTAATATAAATCGCCCTCTTCATTTTGAGGGGCCGGTAAGACAATACGCGACAGGCGCAGTGCGAGTTTATCCACAAAGGGTGTCTTTGCCAACAATCTCGCCAACTTCACTTTTATTTTTGGCCTGTCTCGCAAATATAAAACAAGTCTTCTCAGAATTTTCTTTACTAGAAGTTTTGGGGCCGCAATAATTTGCCGTAACATAGTTCCAATGGAACGTACGGGTCTGGATATTTTCCAGGAAGTGCTGTTATATATCGACTTAAGTTCCACTTGATGTCGATTATCCTGATCAACCCATTGGCGGATATTAGCCTGCTGTTTACTAATCTGATCTTCCAGCGATCTGGCACGCTCCTGGCTGGAACGCAATTTTAATTCCAATTGCAAGCGCTCGTTTTCCTTACCATGTAATGCCATTTCCAATTGCAAAACTTCCCGCGATTGATCATTCAAGGCATTCTGATGGAGTACCTTTTGTAATTCAGCTTCCATTTTCTGGTTTCCAGACTCCATCTTGCGCAGAGAATAATTAAGGGAATTAAAATTTTCTTCCATGGCGCACATCCAAAGCATTGCACTGCTTTCATGCATTTCCATTAAAATTTTATGCCCTGCTACTTTTTTTATATTATTCTTCCTCATTTTTTTGTACTCCTCCCGTAATCGATTAAAACTCCACTCACTGACTGGTCGACCCCAAATAGACATGCCCCACTGACGGTAAGGCGCAGGCAGATTAAATGGACTGATAAACGGCTGCCGCTGAGGAATAGGTGACGCCAATTTGCCGGTTGTCAGCTCATGGACGAAGATCCAAAAGGAAAGGAAAAGATTGTGAGGCCAAGCCACATCCCTCTTTTGGCTGGAAATATCGCCATAATCGATCAAAACAGCATGTCCATCAGGAGTGACTAAAATATTCCATACCCTGAGGTCATTATGAAAGAGATTTTTTGCTTCCAGAGTGCATAGTTGATTAAGCACATCATCTATAATCTGCTGAGTATTATAATCGTGTTTTTCCACGATCAGATCACTCAGAATTTGGCCCGGCAGAAACTCACGCACCAGCCATGTTTGGGTATCGCTGACGCCTGCAGTAATCAAATGCGGCGCTGGAAATTCAGATGGCGGAATGCGTAGAAAAACCGACTCCTCGTGGATCTCTTCCTTGTTGCGAGCTACAAGATGTGGAACCGTTTCGAGCGAAAACAATTTGGCAATATATTTTTCGCCCATAAAATACTGACGAGAATTTTGAAAGTTATTGCCAACAAGGTGATGAGAATCATACTTCCAGGATTTAAAGAAATCGGCCTTCCCATCCAAATACCAAATCGAGTGACTGGCAAAGTACAGGGGACGCATGACTTCAGACAAGTGAGTTTTATAGCGGTCAACTTCATGAACAAACGCAAAGCCATTGAGAATTTCCTGAGGCTTGTCAGGTAACTTATCTGCCCAATACAGGGGTTCAGATTTTAGCGCCAATTCAAAAATGCCGCATATTATCTTTTGACTCAGGCTTGTTACCCAGTCTGTAACAACCTCTTTGCTGTGTTCATGTACAAGATGATGAAAAACGCTTAACCCGAGAACAAGGTCATATTGGTCTGTTTGAACAGCTGACAGAAAATCTTCAATTTTCGTAACTTCAAACTGAACTTTAAAATCTGGATGCTCATTTGCGAGCGCCCTGCAAACAGCAATATTTGATTCAAGAAAATCAATGCCGGTTACAGTTGCACCGGCTTTCGCTAAGTTTAAGGAAAAAAATCCTTGGGAGCACCCAAGATCAAGCACCCGTAAAGGACGTCCCAATTTCTTTGAGATAACTGTTTGTATCTGTTTAATAGTCTTCCAGCGGTCATTTGAAGAGCGCGAAGTCTTCTGTGTCAATTCAGGATGTCCAAAAATAGGCTGATACATCTCGGGCAATTGCGCCACGAGGTATTTTAACTGTATGGACGAAATGTCAAAATCGGTCATTTGCGCACTTTCAACAATTTTCTCTCGATAATATAATAGTTGATAAGAACTGATGATTAGTTTAAAGCCTTTTGAAATAAGGTATTCTGAAGAGTAGGCTGTTTTCCCACCAAAGGGGAGCCTGGCATCATCGAGCAAGACGACGCAGTTTTCTGCCAACTTTGGGTATGCCTTCTGAATTTCTCTTAATTGCTTTTCAGAAGCGAGCTGCTCCTGCCCCGGCAAAGAATCAAAACCGTCAAGATATAAAAAGTCAATCGTCCCATCAAATTCATCAAAGAATTGCTCTGAATCCATCGTTTTGTATTTGATCCAATCTGAAAAGACCTGGGTGGCGTTTTTTGAAAAAGCAATCGCCTCCTCCAATACATCAATGGTATATAACGTCCCACCAAACCGCGAGCAATATTCCCCGAATTTGTATGTCGAATGCCCGCCTCCCACCGTTGAATCGCGCAATGTTCCAATCTCAACCAGAACAGGCGACTTTTTTTCCATCTCATGCAGCGTTTGTAACGCTTTAAAAAATGTAATATATCTTGTTCTTTCCGTAACATCCAATTGCACACGATATTTATTAAGATACTCTATCCCTGTTTCGCTATCATATTTTTCATCAATGATTGCCCTGTCGTCCGGATTCCAATAGGGAAGGGAGGAAAGTTTTGAATTTAACTGTACTGCTATATCTTTCATATACTTTATATATTCCGTGGAAGAGTATGAAGCATATCGCTGGCACATGCTCCACATGGCGTTACTTTTGAATTTATGAAAATTAGCATCATCATGTCCTTCATACCATCCCAACAGGTCATTGAACATAATTGTGGGAACTACGTCTTTAAACAGACTATATTCTACGGCCTGTCCATAAAACTCATATTCCGAAAAAGAAAGGTCCGGCTCATGGTTAAAGAGCAAATCCATGTTTTTTTGCAGGTCGGTGTTCTTTTGCAGCCTTTCCCATAAATTTGCGATATTTTTTGTGGAGAACAACCCCACGCCGGATATATGTCTTTTATACGCTGTTGAATTGGCATATTCCATAATGCCTTCACATTCCGGGAGAAAACTTAAAAGATATGCCGATCCCCGATACATCTTATAATCCCAGTCGGGCTTTCTTACCTTTGGGGTCCAATAAAACGAACACGGAGCGCCAGTCTGTGGATCATACAATCTGCTCTCATCCCAGTTTTCAAAAACAAATACTTCGCTATCCAAGATAACTACCTGGTCTGTATCCATAAAGCGATCAATGGATAGCCGAATGAATTGCTGCTTATACCAACCGAAACCTCGGTATTTCTCACTCCAGTTAACTATAGGTAATCGGTCACGCATATCTATGGTGTCTTCATCAATGTAGGTGACTCGATACTGTTTAAAGAGATATGCCTCCTCAACTGTAAGATTACCCACTAGAACAATTTTCTTATCCGTTTTTTGAAGCAAACTTTGTAGAAGTATTTTGCAAGGATCAATATGTGACCTTGCAACTGTAATAAGATAACTGAGGGTGTTGCTACGATCTTTATGATTCATCGGCTTCACAATTCCTGACTGACTAATATAGTAGATGAAAAAAAAATTCATGATATCGAAGACCTACTTGGGGGATATTGAATAATAACCGACCAAGCATAATGTATATTTCAATATACATGAATCTAACAATTGCCTCATCTTTAAAAATATTGTTGCTCAAGTTTTTATTTTACAAACTGTGGCTCTATTTTCCGTAATAACGTATTTTCTTTTTCTCTAGTCAAGCATTCTATTGCCGCTCTCATATGCTTTGAGGCTTGTGCTGTAGAGAAACGGTTTAAATTAATCCGCTGCCCCGCCAGCAGGCGCGCTCTTAAGGGAGCATCCTGTGTCACAAACTGCATCAACTCGGCCACTCGTTCTATATTCCAATCATAGATCAGGATTCCAGCCTGCCCCATCGTTTCGGGTACGGCGCTCGAAGCGTATGCGATTACCGGAATATCATGCGCCATGGCTTCGATCAATGGCATTCCAAAACCTTCGTGTTCCGATGCGCTTAGGAACACATGCGCCGAGCGATAATACGCATTCACTTCCGCATCCGAGGCTTTGCCTGTCAAATGAATCTGCGCGCCTGATTGTAAAGAGAGACGCAAATCTTCCAACTCGGCGCGATACAACAAGTCACCGTTATCGTTGCCCACCAGCCATAAATGCGCCTGCGGGTCGATCTCCTGCTGATAATAATCGAAGACCCGCATTAACAAGTCCTGACGTTTATTGCGCGCCACACGCCCCACGAACAGAATATTTTTCTGACCGCGCACATTCAACTGCGCCAGTTTGGACGCGTCAACAGGCGCAGCGAGTATCTGCTCCACATCCACGATCGGGTGAATCACCAGCGCGGGTTTGGGTTCATGCAGAAATTCAGCCAGGCCATCCAAGTTGAATTGCGAATCGCCGATCAATAAATCAAAGCGGTTGACGATCTGCGCCAGTTGCTCATAGCCTTTGGACGTATTTTGAAAATACAGAGAATTTTTTGAAAAAAAATGAGGCGGCGTAATATTGTGATAATACAAAGCCTTGCGGCCCTGCGCGAGCGCGAGCATCCAAGTGGAATGGTTATACCCCCAATAATGAAAAATCAATCCGCTGGCCGGGTCCGTAAAAATTTCATTTCTAGGCGAAGTGAAATGACGCACCGCTTCCTGCGCGAAGCGGGTTAAGATCGTGCGCGGTTGCCCCAGAGTTTCAAGTAGGTCCGCGTTGCGAATTGCAATGGTGCTCACCGCATCCCCGGCCTGCAAGCCTTCCATCACCTGATAAATTTTCTCAGCAGGCCGCGCTGTACGCGTTGTCGAACGCGTCACCTCTGCATAGAAACGCAGCGTGGCGCGGGTCATCTCTTCGGCAGTAAAAGCCTGCTCGAAGCGCAGCAGGCCGCGTTGTCCGATCTTGACCCGCAGGGCGTGGTCTTCGACCAATCGCTCCACAGCAAATTCAAACGCATCCGCATCCTGCAAAGGCGCGATCAACGCCCCATCCTCTTCGCCGCGCAGAAATATCTCAGCCGCCGCGCCCACATCAAATGTAACCAGCGGCAACCCCACCCGCATGGCTTCCAAATAGATCAACCCAAATGATTCATACAGCGACGGGACAAGCTGCAAATCAGCCGCGCGATAAAATTCCTGCAACTGCTTTTCACTGACATAATCATGGAAGTGGACACGGTCTGCCAGCCCCGCAAATTGTTGACGAAAAAACTGGGAATAGGTCAACCCGTGCGCCGCCTGCCAGCCGTCTGCCAGACTGTTATCGCGCCCGACAAAATCAATCCTTAACTCAGGATGACGTCGTAACAGGTTGGGCAGAATCTTAAATAAAAATTGAGTCCCTTTACGTTTTTCGAGTCGACCCACCACCAACGCTTGCACCTGTTTATGATCACTTTTTGTTTTGGGCATATGTGTCACACGCGGCAACCCCAAATATGCCACAGCGTTGAGCGCGCTCCCCTGCAAACCGTAATCCAGTTTTACTTCATCAAGAATACTGCCCGAATCGGCCAGAATACCATGCGCCTGTTCAAGACACATTTTTTCGAGCGCCATGATCATATTTTCTTCAGGGCTGGGCGGGCGCTCATACAGTTTAAGCAGCTGGGCCAGCGTGGTTTGCAGCCAGACCACCGTGGGCATATTGCCAAACTGCTGGGTGATAAATCCCTGTGCGCTCCACAGCGGATAATCCACAATGTCAAAATCCATTCCGTGGGCGGCTTGCAACACCCCGTCATAGAGCGCCTGACTGCGTGCCAGCATGGGGTTCAACCTCGGGAATCGCTCTGAATATACAGGCAGTGCATCCACCGCCAGACGATGGACATGCACGCCATGCTCGATACTGCTGCGTGAAAACGCCGCGCTGGTGGCCACATGCACATCATGCCCCTGACGAGCCAACTCGGTCGCCAGAATATGGCGCTGACGGGAAATCCCTTCCGTGTTGTGAGGCGGGTAAAACATGCTTAATAGGCAAATACGCATTGAACTACGGTTTTCTCTGAACAGTCTTTTTACGCTGGGCTGTATTTTTGGAATTTATTTTCTGGCCAGGTATTTGCGCCGTGTGTAATTCCTCCAATGTGTTTTCCAACTGCGCCACCGTTTGCACCAGGTCGTTGATCACATTCACCTGCGAGTTATTTTGCAATTGCAAAGTATTCATATGCGCCGCAAATGCGCCAAGCATATCCAGATTGAGCGTGTTGTAATAGGCCTGCTTACGGCCAAAAATTTTAATGAAAAGGTTTAATATTTTTTTTACGACTCTTGCCGGCAAACTTCCGTCTGCCACGTAGTAGGGCGCTTGCGCAGTACGCAGCGCTGCAATGGCCGCGGCAAAATCAGGCACAGGCGCAGGAACAGGCAATGTATAGCGCGGAATGGCGGATGGATGCACCGCGGATCTGGCGGAAATATTTGCCTCAATATTTTGGAGGATCTGCTCCAATTCTTCGGGCACCAGACTGGCATTAAAAAAATGATACGTATTTTTCATAGGGTTCACATTCTATACGGATTGAATTTTACAAAGCGTCATTTTCAAAAAGCAAAGCCCCCACTCGCATAAAGACGGGCAGATCATTCATAAACTTAAAGTAAAGGGTTTCTTTTTATACCATCGAAAATATATTTAGTCGAGAAAAGCCTGAGAGCGCCTAATTCCGTGGGCTTACCAAAAGATTTCACCACGGAGCACACAGAAATCATAGGGAAAAAACCTCTTGAAAATCTCTGTGGACTCTGTGATCTCAGTGGTAAAAGGATTTCTTAGCCCATCCTTTTAGACACTTCCAAAAGCCTTTAAGAAACGCTCTCCAAGATTCAAGGGTTTGGGTTTGGTAAAAAGCGACTGAGCGCATTACGGGTTGCTTCAAGATAACGATGACCATAGCGCTGGTCAGGTTCCAGGTGAGCTCCTTCAGCCCACTCGTTCCAGGCGTTGATAAATAAGACCCGTTGCGCGCTCCCCAGATGCTCGCGTGTCTTTTGCAAGGAAGCCTCCAGCCAGGCTTGATATGCCTCAGGAGTTGACTGGTCAAAAATATAAGCGCGATTCTGTTTTCTGGCAGTATTGTCCCATGCAGGCATTACAGTATGGTAATGCGTATGGCTCGGCAATTCCCGGCCAACATACTTTAATACTTCAGTGTTGTAGTTAAAGATCATGCCTGAAAAATCCGAATGAACGGTTGTATCTGGCACATATTCCGGATCGCCCATATTATGCGGGGGGAATTCGACCGAAGCATCCAATCCGAATTTATGGGGGGCAGAACTCTCTACAGAATGTTCGAAGGACTCAGCCATGACGATGTGAATTTCTCCCACGTTTTCCTCACGGCAAACTTCGCGCCAGATCTGTGCGGTGCGCTGAATATTCGGGAATAGATCAATCTGATAGAGCATGAGGATCGGTTTTCCATCCACACGAATATAACTTGGGTGACGAAAATACCGAATCAGGTCAAGAATGACCGCTCGATCATCCTGCTCTGAATGGTTTTGCGCGATTAGTATCTCGTTTTCAGAACCATCCCAACGCCGTGACCAGTTTTCGTTTGCCCAGCACAGGCAAAATGGAAAATCAGGTTTTCCGGTTTCCAGCATTCGCTCCAGGGGCATTTCGAGCATGCGCTTGCCATTGAACCAATAATAGTAATAGCAGAAGCCGTGAATGTTATATTTTTTTGCCATCTCAACTTGTTGTTCCATGACCTCTTCAAGTCTTAGGTCGTAATAGCCTACATCAGCCGGCAAGTGTGGTTGATAATGGCCTTCATAATTTGGGAGAGCGCGGCCTACATTTGTCCATTCTGTAAATCCTTTTCCCCACCAAAGGTCATTCTCTGGAATGGGATGATATTGAGGCAGGTAAAAAGCGATTAATTTAATGCGATTGAGATCATCAATCGCCTCCTGCCAGCGCTTTGTGAAAATTTGAGAGTTGCGCCTAGCCCATTCGATTTTCTGGGCGACTCCGATCTGATCGGTGGTGGCGTTTAAATGATGAACAATGACCGAGTCTGGGCAATAATATGTTTTTAATCCACGAGTTTGCAGTTTCATACATAAGTCTACATCTTCATAATAAGCAGGAGAGTACACCTCATCGAATCCGCCCATGTCGTGGAAAATATCCGCTTTCATCAGCAGGCTTACCGCAGAGCAATAATCCACCTCATGGGCGAAGTTGTAACGGGGTAGTTCGGGGTCATCATTTTCTCCAATAAAATTGGTCGTGCCATTGCTGTTAATAACGCATCCCGCCTGTTGCAAGCGCCCATCAGAAAATAATACTTTAGGGCCAACAGCGCCAACCCCATCATACAGGGTGAATATATCGAGCAGGGCTTTAAGCCAGCCATTCGTCACCTGCGTATCATTGTTTAGAAACAAAAGATATTTCCCACGCGCCGCATTGGCTCCGTGATTACAAGTCAACGTAAAACCAAGACGCTCTGGATGATGTACCAGCGAGATATTGGCAATTGACTGCAAGATTTCAACAGTATCCGCGCTTGAACCATCGTCAATAATGACAATTTCATAGCGGATCGCATGCGTCTGTTCTACAATTGAAATTAAACATTCCAGTGTCAGTTGGGGTTGATCATACACTGGGATAATAATGGAGATCTCAGGCTTTTCCTGTCTGACAATTTTCAGAGAGCGAGCCGCCTCTTTCAAATCCTGTTCATCCAGGTTAACCAGCATGGGTTTCTTCGGCGCAACACTGGCAAGCCTGATCTGGCTGGCTAAATGAAGCTGCTCAGAAAGTTGGAGGGAGGCATCCACCATGGTTGTCATTGCAGGCGGGAGCATCTGGGTATGCAACTCTTCTACATTGAGGTTCCCAGACACTTGATCGGCAGGCGCAGATAGGTTTTGAATTTCTTCTGAAGCTACAGGCGGGATCGTATTGTCGCTTACGCTTATCTCATCTGAAACAACAGCTTCCAACACTTGATGTACAGCATCAATTTCGTTTTGAATATGCTCTACAATCATTGCCTCTGGGAGTATGCCGGTATTCATCTCTTCTGCGTCGAGAGTTTCCAACAATTGAACCTGAGGATTAATTTCGCTTCGAACCTCCGCCGTAATTTGTTCCTGGAAGTCAGGAGCTTTTTTCGAGGCTGTGAATAGTTTATATAACCAACGCACGCCACGATCAATCCATCCGTTGGGGGGAATCAGAACCAGTCGGACCTTCCACAGGGATTGCATAACCCGCCAGGCGCGGCTGCCATAGATTTCCAACAACTTTACATTTAAGGTTTGCAATACCTGCTCGCGTTGGCCCATACGCGATACATTTTCCGCATTGGTCGTTTCCAATACGGAAAATTTCTGCTCATAAGATACTCTTTGCATCGTGGAGGCCTGTTCATTCTCTACGAGCTGCGCTGATAATCCCTGTATGGACTGATCACGATCCACTACTTGCACCGACAATGCCTGTGCCATCTGAGCGTGCTCAGCCGCTTGTATGGATAGCGAATGCAGCATCTGCCGCAGATCAGATACTTGAGCGGTCTCCTGTCTTTTTTCCAGACTCATGGATAACTGAGAACCAAGCGAGAAGAAAAACTCTCTCATCGCTCCAGATTGATCATTCGTTAAATCAAAGAGGGAATCCAACTCAGGAATTGGATTCTTTCCCACCTGTAACACCCCCAGACCATGCCCGTGGAAAAACTCAAAATGCCGATATTGTTGTTTGAGTTCCATCCAGAATTTCCAAACGCCAAAACCGTGTTCGCGCACATTTACATCGTGAAATAAAACCACGGCACGCTCACTTAATTTTGGAAGCCAGGACTCAAAATCATGTTTTACAGCTTCGTATGTATGCAATCCATCAATATGGAGAATATCAATGGAGCCATCAGGAAAATATTTCAGAGCATCTTCAAAAGTATTTTGTACTAAACGAGAAAACCCTCCGTACAAAGGGTCATGATGTCTGCGAAGATTCCCCAAGACCTCAGAGTCGTAAAACCCGGCATGTTCACCCCCCGCCCAGGTATCCACCGCATAGCATTGAGTATTCACTCCCAATTGTTTAATAGCCTGACAAAAAGCGCTGTAAGAATTTCCTGAAGCCGTACCCAGTTCCACCAATACTTGCGGACGGGCAACGTCGATCAAAAACATGGCAAAAGGGATATGTTCTGTCCATGCCGAGGAAGATATCAATCGCATGGGTTTCGTGAAACAGATGGGGTGGTCAAGCGGGTTTATTGATTTCATATAAAGTTTTCTCTCTTTACAATTTGAGCCGCCGCAATTGTATCTTGATTAAAATAGAGTCAGTGTAAATTGATGCTGTAACAAATTCCGACTCAAAAAAAGACACAAGGCAAACGAACTGACATTTTTACTTGATACTGTTTCTAATATTAATAAAAAAGTTTTTTCACCTGATGGTACGCGACGTCAATTTTACACGGATTTTCCAAAGCATTTGAATCACATGCCAGGCGCGGCTGCCATAGATTTCCCATAATCTTGCATTAAGTGATTGCAAAACCTGTTCGCGCTCATTCAATTGTCTGGTAACAGTTTCCAGATTATTTTTTGATTCCAGCGCTTGATTTACAAAAAGCTGAGCAGTATATTCACTCTGTGTCAACTGCGCCGAGAGTGTTTGCAATGCATTTTTTTGCCAACCTGCCAGTAACCTGGATAACTGTTTTGAATTACGGTTGGGCTTCCCTTTAAGATCCTGACATACTTTATAGACGACATTAACAACATGCGGTTTCTCCGACAATTTCCTGGCAATATTTTGAGGAACTCGTGCTCCGAATTCGCGAATTTTCTGTGGAGCATCTGCGAAGAAAGCAATTTTCTCCACCAGTTGATCCACATTGCCAGGCGAATACAAAAAACCATCCACACCATCGTCAATAAGGTCAACCGTCCCGCCTATATTTGTTCCAATCACAGGTTTGCCCATCAACAAGGCTTCAATAACAGATCGTCCCAGCGCCTCAGTTCTGGAACAAGTCAGCCCAATATCCGCCTGTTCAATCAACGGACGAACGTTATCGACAAATCCATAGAAATGAATCCGATCTTCCAGTTTTTCCGCACGAACAAATTCTTTAAGCACCTCCCCAAAAGGCGTCTCGACATGTCCTAATATAATTAGTTCTACATCATATCCTTTATCCAAAAGCCTCTTCACGGCATGAACTGCATCATCCTGCCCCTTCATCTTTATAACCGTACCAGAAATAATCAACTTAATAGAGCTTGGATATTTAAAAAACGCCTCACTGCCCCCTCCTTCATCTTCAAGCAAATTACTGTAAGTCGCCACAGTCCATTCATTGATGCCGAGCTCTCCATAAAGAGTCTCTTTAACAGCCTTCGAATTGAAAATTATATGATCAGAGGATTCGCGAATCATATCCAGTGTTTTTTGAAAAGTAAAATAAAATTCAAATTCATAGCGGCCGTATTCCAGTATGCACCACACATGCGGACAATTAATATCCAAAGCAGCCAGAGCGCCCCACGGGATAACCAGCGTGTTGGATAAAATAACATCAGGGGAAATTCCATTAATAGCGGATATTTGTTTATTTAAATTCTCGAAGCTTGACTGCATGGAAGCATTAACATCCCTGATAGAGGGGAGTGTCGTGGCGCACCACCAGACATAATTGATCACGATGATTGCCACCCCCAATTCTTCAAGCTTCAACCGCAAAGGGCCTTCATTCGGCAGTACCACCGTGCATAGCGTGCCATAGGTAGCTGTTATGCCGCCTACCAATTCAAGCAGAGAGTGCTCAGCGCCCGCAAGGAAGGAAGAATGTGAAAAGAAACATAAATTAAGCGAGCGGTTTTTTTTGATGCAAAATAAATTCCGATGGGTTCTTTCACCCATAAAGTCACCCCATTCACGACCATGATGATATTTTTCATATCTTTTTTCATCATCAAAAATAACAAATATATCAAAACCCAAGTTATCGATTTTTTCAAGGAGACTTTGCGGAGATACTCCATTTGCATTTAAACACACCGGATTAAATTCGATAACCAACCGCACATCCTCATGCGTTCGAATTAGCTCCTGCATACCCTCCAATACCTTATACTCGTTCCCTGCGACATTCATTTTTATTAAGATAGGACCTGCAGAAATCGAATCAATATACCGATCCAGTTGGACTACTTCAACTTCAATATTTTCAATAACCTGTACAGCAGGGTTCGTAACGAAGCCTGACTGATCAGAAGCCTCCGAAATCTGGAACGCAGCAAGGCCTGACCGATCGGACACTGCCGATTGATACGCCTGGGCATCTACATCATGTAGTTTAATATTTTTTGTCAAAATCTCGTAATTTTGAGGCGCTGGCTCAAAAGCCAGAATTTTACATTTCGGATTACTTAATCCAACGAGCACATCAAAAAAGCCATAATGTGCGCCAATATCAATAAATGTATCTACCCCTTTGGCGTTCTGGCGTATCAATAGCGCTGTGGTTTCTTCGTACACCTTGTCAACAAAATGCTCCTTAAATTCAGGAGTAACAAAAAGATCGAAACCATATCTTTTCGTTGTTATTTTTTCGACATAGTTTAAATCATATTCATTTACGAATAAATTATTCAAAATTAAAACCTCATTGGCAAAGCCATGGCATAATAAAGCACAATTCTCAAATTACCCGGCACAGAGATTGTTGGATTAAAAGAAAATCATGCAGAAGAAGGGTTTCCGATACGTTCTTTATCTTTTCTTTTTGTGAAGATACCATCACGGAAAATATTAAATCGCTCATGCGCTCATCAGCAAAGCGAGATTTTGCTGCCAGGGCAACAACCGCAAGCCAAATGTATCTGTAATTTTCTCACAACTTAATGCAGAGAAAAGAGGTCGTATGGCCGTAGAGGGGAAATCCGTGGTTTTCGCAGCTAAAATTTCCCGTACAACCTGCTCTTCAGGTTTCGCATCGTGAGCCAAAATCTCCTTCACCCAATTCAGGCGGCTGGTATATCCGCCGCCTGCCAAATGATACAGTCCTTTGCGTTCCTCAATATAGGCAGCGCCGCGGGCCAAAATTAATCCTGTGACTTCTGCCAGCATACGCGCCCAGGTTGGGTTACTGATCTGGTCATCCACCACTTTCAGTGTTTCGTTTTGACGCGCCCATTGTAAGACCTTGGTCACAAAACTCTCACGACGGTTACTATAGACCCAGGCCGTACGAAGAATCAGGGTATTTCCATCCACAGCTTGAATAGCTTGTTCTCCAGCCAATTTACTTTTCCCATACACATTTAAGGGATGGGGCGGGTCAGTCTCTATATACGCGGAACTTTTTGTGCCATCAAAAACATAATCAGTTGAGTAATGGATTAGTAATGCACCCAACTTTTTGGCTTCCTCAGCCAAAACAGCGGGACCTATCGCATTGACCGCAAAGGCCAACTCACGATCGTCTTCAGCGCGGTCCACTGCGGTATAGGCGGCGGCGTTCACAATTATATTTGGAGCAAAAGCGCGCACGCGGGCGCGTAGGTCATCCACTTTCGCCAGATTAATTTCAGGATAAGCAACAGCCTGTACTTCTCCCAAAGCCGCAAGGGAGCGATTCAACTCCCAACCCAACTGGCCGTTTTTTCCTGCCAATAAAATTTTCAACATCACTTGCCATTTGCCAGACGGTTGAGATAATCACCATAAGAGTTGTTCTTATATTTTTCCGCCAGCTTGGATAGTTGACTCTGATTAATATATCCTTTGTTAAAGGCAATTTCTTCGGGGCATGAAATCATCATCCCCTGACGTTCTTCCACCACCTGAATAAAAGTAGATGCCTGCAAAAGCGCTTCATGCGTGCCTGCATCCAGCCAGGCATAGCCGCGCCCCAAAACTTCCACATTCAAGGTTCCGCGCTCAAGGTAGATGCGATTTAAATCAGTGATCTCCAATTCACCGCGCGCTGAGGGTTGTAAATTGGCGGCTATCTCTACAACTTCTGAGTCATAAAAATAAATGCCTGGCACTGCATAATGCGAGCGTGGCTTAAGCGGTTTTTCTTCGAGGCTGAGCACCTTGCCATCCTCATCAAACTCCACTACGCCGTACCGTTCAGGGTCGCGCACGGGGTATGCAAAAATGCGCGCGCCGCTGGTAATGTTTGCAGAACGCTGAAGGATATCCGGCAGACCATGACCGAAGAAAATGTTATCGCCAAGAATCAGACAACTGGACGAACCCGCTATAAAGTCGGCCCCGACGCGGAACGCATCCGCCAGCCCCCGAGGCTGATCCTGTATCTGGTAGTTTAGATTCAGCCCCCACTGCTCCCCACTTCCGAACAGACGCTGAAACAAAGGCAGATCATGCGGGGTGCTGATCAGCAAAATATCGCGCATGCCTGCCAGCATGAGCATCGAAAGCGGATAGTAGATCATCGGCTTATCATAGACCGGTAAAAGCTGTTTGCTGACAGCCAGCGTAAGGGGGTGCAGCCGTGTCCCGTGCCCGCCAGCCAGAATTATTCCTTTCATGTCTTCTGCTCCCGTTGTTGATAATTTTGAGAAACCCACTTTTGATAATCTGATTTTTCCTGAACTGCTTTGGACCAATTGCTGTTGGCAAGATACCATTGAACGGTCTTGCGCAAACCAGCATCCAATGAATGACGCGGCTGCCATCCCAGTGCTGTATTTATCTTTTCAATATTAACCGCGTAGCGGCGATCATGGCCGGGGCGGTCAGTGATAAATTTGATGAGACTACGGCGCGGGGTATATTGGTCTGGAACAAACTCATCCAGCAAATCGCAGATGGTTTGAACAATGGTTAAATTAGCGGGTTGATTATTGCCGCCAACATTATAGGTCTCACCGGGAAACCCTTTTTTGATCACCAACTGAATGGCCTCACAATGATCCACCACGAACAACCAATCTCTGATCTGCTGACCGTCACCATAGACCGGCAATTCCTTGCCAGCCAGTGCATTGAGGATAACAAGAGGAATTAATTTTTCAGGGAAATGGCGCGGGCCATAATTATTGGAACAATTGGTAATGGTGATGGGCAGGTTGTATGTATGTATATAAGCGCGAACAATATGATCACTGCCGGCCTTCGAAGCAGAGTATGGAGAATTGGGCGCGTATGGCGTTGTTTCTGAAAAAGCCGCATCAGTAGGGCCAAGGGAGCCGAAGACTTCATCCGTAGAAACATGGTGAAAACGAACTCTCGCAAGAGGAATGGCTTTTTCTTCCAACCAGAATTTACGGGCAGCTTCAAGCAGGGAGAAGGTGCCCATGATATTGGTCTGGAGAAATAGCTCCGGAGCGAGAATGGAGCGGTCTACATGTGACTCGGCGGCAAAATGCACCACGGTGTCGATGGAATACTGCCGCATCAAGGCAGAGACCAGGTCCTGATTACGAATATCCCCTTCTATAAATGTGTGACGGGCCGGGTCGGGAAGGTTTTTCAAGTTTTCAAGCGACCCGGCATAAGTGAGCGCATCCAGATTAATAATGTTTACCTCTGGTTCCGCGTTAAGTAGATAATGAATAAAATTGGAACCAATAAAGCCGGCTCCACCTGTGACAAGCATATTTTTCATTATTTGCACTTTTCCTACTTAATATAATTCAGCATCTGACAGCATTTTTCCACCGCGATCTTTTGCAGAAAGAACGGGTTCCTGCGCATGAAGGATGGGCCATGATACGCCGATGGTAGGATCATCCCAGCGAATGATTCTCTCCCATTGGGGCGCATAATACTCTGTGACTTTGTATATGATTTCAGCCCAGGGACTTAAGGTGTAGAAACCATGTGCAAAGCCAGCCGGCACCCACAACATATCCTTGTTCTCAGCAGAAAGATGTACGCCCACCCATTTGCCAAACGTGGGTGAACTTTGACGCAGGTCTACTGCCACATCAAATATTTCACCTGCAACGACTCGTATCAGTTTTCCCTGTGGATTTCGGATCTGATAATGAAGTCCTCGCAAAACTCCCTGCTTTGATTTTGAATAGTTATCCTGAATGAATTCTTCAGAAATGCCCGCATCTGAGAAGGTGCTTTTTTTATAGCTTTCGAAAAAGAAACCGCGTTCATCTTGAAACACGGCGGATTGGCATAAAATCACATCATGAATATTTTGTTTAATAAATTGCATGGCGCTCTGGATGTTTTTCGTTTTCGGTTCCAAAATAAAATTTTACAGATTCACGTAAAGTGCAGCCAGTTTTTTTTTCATTTCATACCAGCCGTATCTTTCGTCATACGCACGTCTTGCGTTTTTTCCCAGCGTATCTCTCTTTCGCGCATCTTCCAAAGTAAATAGAGAAGCTTCCAAGTCTTGAGCGTTTCCGTATTTTATCACGATGCCATTCTCGTATTTTTCAACAATCTTGTCAATATTGGTATCCTGGGCCGCGATCAGCGGCTTGCCAAGCATCATGGCCTCAAAGGTTTTGTTGGGGCTGGAATAGGCATGGTTGGGAATGGATGGATCATAGGTTGCAAAAAGAACATCCGCAGCCTGTGAGAGTTGCAGAGCCTTATCGTAGGAAACGCGTCCATGCCAGTGGACGTTGGGCATATCCTTTGCCGCCGCCACAAGTTGCGCTTCATCACCGCCAAACCCAGCCAGATTTAATTCCCATTCAGGATGTTTTTTCAACACAGCAAGCATTTCAAATAATCCGCGTTCCACTTGCAGGAGGCCGACATAGGTCAACTTAAGTTTGGAAGCATTGGAGAAAAAAACTTCTTCATGGGCAGCGGTTGAGATATCTTCCGGCGAGTTATAAATCACACTTAATATTCGCGGGTGGGATCCTTCAATTTGCTTTACGCGCGCATCATCCACAATAATGACAGCATCGGCCTGCCCAATGGCCCACAAATCAATGGAGCGAATCATATTAATGATGATTTGAGGAGTACGCCGCAAATGGTCTGCGTAAAAATCGAAAATATCGTACACAACTTTTTTCTTAAATAACAACTTCGCAAATAAGGATGGCAAAATCGTATCGAAATCACAAGCGTGGATGGCGTCATACTCACTACGATGAACGACCAACCAGCGCATCAACCCCAGTTCCCATCTTAATAGTTGCGGCAGGTTGCCCACCCCATTGGCATAGCCTGCTTTGATTCTTAAGCGGAATATATCGAAGCCGTCATCTTTTTCCTGTTCAGGCAGTTCTCCGCTGCGATCCCAGCCCAAGGCGGCAACTTGATGCCCATCACCAGCCAAAGCGCGGGCTTCTTTTTCGACGCGTGGATCAGGGGCAATCGGATTTGAACGACAAAATAAAATTCGCATAAAACATTACTCTTATATTTTTTTCACCCATTGAATATTCCAAACCTTGATTAAGTTTTGGATAAATTCATATTGGGCATACCATGGCAGGAAATTCGGCAAAATATAAACGAAAGGAGTATTTTGATATAAAAGGTCTGTTGCCTGCTCATCCAGGGCATATTTCGCCACCCAAATCATAGGAGATCGAAAGGCTTGATGTTCGAGTGATTTTATAGTTGCTTCTGAATTCAAATTGGAAATAATCAATTGCGGCACGCCATCCATCTGCAAATAATTACGGCGATCGTTTAAGTTCACAAAAGGCTCAGTGCTATATATATCGCGATAGCTCGTTACAATTTTTTCAATGGCTTCCTTGGGGTTTGTATAAATAGCAGGGTTATTTTCTTTAATTTTCTCAAACAAGAATTCCCTTTTTTCGGCAGCTCTAAGTGCAAAGCTATAGCCGATTCTGCGGTACAGAAAAATCTTCTCGGAAATCCGATAGCCGCGATAGCCGTTAGCAGTCAATCTTACCCAAAACTCCCAGTCTTCAAAACCGTCACGCATTTTTTCAAAAAAACCACCCACCTGCTCCCAGGCTGATCTCTTGAAAACAGCCGGGGGGCCAAATTGATTGTAATAAATAATCTGGTGCGGATCAAATTGCAATGAATACCATACCCGGCTCTCATCGCCGAACACTTGAGTCCATGCGCCTACAAAAGACAAGCCTGCATTTACTTCCATTGTCGCAATGGCTTTTTCCAAATAGGTTGGCCTGAGCATATCGTCGGCATCTAAACAGCAAATATATTTACCTTGTGCTTCACGAATACCCGCGTTTCGAGCAGCGGGCAAACCCATGTTTTTAAGCAAATGCAACACTCGTGTCTTTGGCCTGTGGAAATTCCAGAGAATTTCCACAGTTTCCTCTGCGTTGGAACCGTCGTCCACAACGATAATTTCAAAATTCTGCCATGTTTGATTCAAAACACTTTGAACAGCGTCATCCAAGTATTGGCCGTGGTTATAGCATGGGATAACAATACTGACAAAAGGTATATTCTGCGGCCATATTTCAACTTTACCTAACGAGAGAGAGGTATCTTTCCTGGACAAACGTGATGCGTACGTTAGAAATAGAAATGCGCTTGTCTTAAGCATGATGAATCTTTATACAATCTTGCAATGCACACACGCCCTTACACCGTTCTCAATATATTTCTCCGGTGCAAAGCCGGATGTTCGCAACATTCCATCCAATGCCGGTAAATTTGGTGACCACCAGTTGGAAGCGTCGCGGTTTAATTCATCGCCCGGATAAAATTGAGCCATTGGTACCTGCGCCAGTGATGGTGCAATCATATTTAAATCAACTGGTTTACGCTCTGCGTCAATAAAGTATTTATCGCATATTTGAGTTTCAACAATAAACTTGTCTTTGCAAACCGAGCGGGCGTGATCCAATCCTAATAAGGGGTGCCGCAGGTGATAAATTACACCAAGGCACAATACCAAATCAAACATTCCAAATTGTTCTGGATTTAAATCGTAGATACTGGCTTGATGGAACGTTGCCCGTGATCCCACCAATTCATATGCAAGGGAAAAGCCCGAAGCCGGGCCAGGTGGAATAATATCAATGGCGACAACTTCCGCCCCGCGCCGCTCACATTCAAAAGTGAAGAAACCTTCATAGCATCCAATATCCAAAACCCTTTTACCGGATAAATCTTGTGGTATTTCAAATCGCTCGAGTTTCTGAAAGGTACTGCTTGCGCCTGGTGTAAAAATACCGGGCGCAACTTCTATTTGGTGAAACCAATACGGAATGGAAGAAATCCTTTCCAATATCTTTTCTTCTTCTTTGGTTAATGGTACCGGCACAGGTGGAGTCATTTCGCTTTTAGCTTTATTGCTTTTTGAAAACGGAGACAATTGTTTTAATAACGAACGAAGAGGGGGCATACTTTTACTCCTTGAGAATGATAATTATGCGGTAGCCGGTTCTCGGTTCAAATAAAGGTCGACTGCCTCGACTGGAGTTCCAACAAAGCGTAATTGTCCGTGGTCAAGCCAGGCAGCCCGGTCACAGGTTCTTTCAATTTCGCCCATGGCGTGAGAGACATATAAAGTGGTGGCGCCATTTTTCTGGAATTCACGTATTCGATCCAGGCTTTTAACCTGAAAGGCAGAGTCACCAACTGATAAGGCTTCATCCACAATCAAGACATCCGGCATCTGGTCTGTGGCTACTGCGAAGCCCAGCCGGGCAACCATACCTGAAGAATAGGTACGCATGGGGGCGTCAATAAAACTTTCAAGTTCGGCAAACTCTACAATAGAGTGAAATCGTTCGCGCATGTGGGTTTCAGAGTATCCGAGCATGGTTCCATTTAGGAACACATTCTCGCGGCCTGAAAGTTCCATGTGAAAACCTGCTCCCATGGCCAGCAAGGGAGCGACACGACCTTTTACCCAAACACGCCCGCCCACCGGGCGCAAAACGCGTGCCATTAATTTAAGTAATGTGCTTTTCCCCGCGCCATTGGAACCGATCAAGCCAAATATCTCGCCGCGCTTAATTTCCAAATTTATATCTTTTAATGCCCAGAATTCATCGTTATGAATTCTGCGCTGTAGAAAACGGATCGCATATTCTTTAAAGGTAGGAACATGTTCACGCGGCACAAAATACCGAACCGATGCATTTTCAACACCAATAACAATATTTGGGTCCTGGTCAGAGCTAAGAGCGATAGGCGATTTCATCAGTCATCCTTGAAAAAATAATCCAGCCGAGCACAAGTGTAAAAACAGAGATCAGGGTACAGATGCCCAGTAACTGGGGATAGAGCGGCTGTCCGTAAAAAATAGGTTCGCGAAAGAGTTTAATCATATGATACATTGGATTAAACTTGAAGAAAGCTCTCAGCCAGTCTGGGACAATATCTTCCGGGTAAATGATTGGGGTTAAATACATCCACGC
>Ga0105047_10005939_pt1 | contig 20790 bp, 18 predicted proteins | sample MAT04_FD_78384 | JGI IMG/M metagenome (GOLD analysis project Ga0105047, IMG submission 78384) | Freshwater microbial communities from Lake Fryxell liftoff mats and glacier meltwater in Antarctica - MAT-04 (megahit assembly) | ecosystem: Environmental > Aquatic > Freshwater > Ice > Liftoff... | reverse complement strand
ACTGACACTGCGCTACCCCCCCCGTCACGAACCCCCGTCACAGGAGCACCACAATGAGCACGAGCCCCAACACCTGGTCCGGTACACACGGACGTCGTACACGCGCCGACTTCAACCGCGACGTCGAGGCGCTTGAGCGCGAGTGGGCCGAGAACCCCCGCTGGGCGGGCATCGAGCGCAGCTATTCCGCAGCTGACGTGGTCGCGCTGCGCGGATCCCTTCCGCTGCGGCACACGCTTGCGGAGTACGGCGCCGAGCGCTTGTGGGAGATGCTCAACTCGCCCGACTACGTGCACGCGTTGGGTGCCATGACCGGCGGCCAAGCCGTGCAGATGGTCAAAGCCGGTCTGAGCGCCATCTACGTGAGCGGCTGGCAAGTCGCGGCCGATGCGAATCTCGCGGGCGACGTGTACCCCGACCAGTCACTGTATCCGGCAAACTCGGTGCCAGCGCACGTGCGGCGCATCAACAACGCACTGCGCCGCGCAGACGCGATCGAGTGGGGCGAGGGCCTGGACAGTGGCATCGACTGGCATGTGCCGATCGTGGCGGATGCCGAGGCCGGGTTCGGTGGCGTGCTCAACGCGTATGAGCTCATGAAGGGCATGGTCGAGGCGGGCGCGGCGGCCGTTCACTTCGAGGACCAGCTCGCGAGCGAGAAGAAGTGCGGACACATGGGCGGCAAGGTCCTGGTGCCGAGCCAGCAGTTCGTGAACACGCTCAACAGCGCGCGCCTTGCGGCGGACGTGCTGGGTGTGCCGTCGCTCATCGTGGCACGCACCGATGCGCTCGGAGCGAACCTGCTGACCAGCGATGTGGACGAGCGTGACCTCGCGTTCTGCACGGGTGAGCGCACGGCGGAGGGCTTCCATCGCGTGACCCCGTCGCTCGATCAAGCGATCGCGCGCGGCCTGGCCTACGCGCCGTACGCCGACGTCGTGTGGTGTGAGACGAGCACGCCAGATCTCGAGGAGGCGCGCCAGTTCGCCGAGGCAATCCGCGCGCAGTTCCCGGGCAAGCTGCTTGCCTACAACTGCTCGCCGAGCTTCAACTGGAAAAAGCACCTCGACGACGCGACCATCGCGGTGTTCCAGCAGCAGCTCGCGGATATGGGCTACCGCTTCCAGTTCATCACCCTGGCGGGCTTCCACTCCGTGAATGCCGGGATGTTCGAGCTCGCGCGCGGCTACAAAGAGCACGGCATGACAGCGTATGTGGAGCTGCAGGAGCGCGAGTTCGCGATGGAGGACGACGGCTACACCGCCACGCGTCACCAGCGCGAGGTCGGCACCGGATTCTTCGATCGGATCTCCACGGCCGTAACGGCGGGCACGTCCTCCACGCTGGCGCTCAAGGGCTCCACCGAGGAGTCCCAGTTCGATGACGAGGTCGTTCCGGCAGGCTGAGTGGCCAACTCAGGGACGGGTACGCGCCGCCGCTCTGAGCCCCGTTGGCCGGCCCGGCCTGCTGGCCCGCCGGCCTCGCTCCGGCACCTAATCCTCCCGCCCTGCGGGCGACTTCATCCAGGTGCGTCGGGTTCGAGCTGACGCACCTGGATGAAGTGGCGCGTGGCAGTGGGATCGGAGCGAGATTGGGGGTGGAGGTATGCGCGCTGTGCGCGACGAAGGGGTTGACCCGGCTCGCGCCTACGGGCACCTGTGGGCGGCCACGGCGAGCGGAGCGACCCTGCCGCCCGAGCAGCGGGTTCGGGTGTACCATTCCGAGCATGGCTTCCCGCGTGCCCGACCCCATCCGAATCGCCCGTCTGGGCCGCGTCGAGTACGTGGCCACGGCCCGGATGCAGCGGTCGCTGCGCGCTGCGCGAGAGGCGGGGGCGATCGGCGATGTACTGCTCATGCTCGAGCATGACCCGGTCATCACGTGCGGCACACGTACCGAGATCGAGGAGGTTGCGTACGCGCGCACCACGACCATCCCGCTCGTGCCGGTTGAGCGCGGCGGCAAGGCGACCTATCATGGCCCGGGCCAGGTCGTGGCGTATCCGATCTTCGACCTGTCGATCGTCGACGACGATGTGAAGGAGTTGGTCTACCGGCTTGAGCAGTCGATCATCGAGACGCTCGAGGCACACGGCGTGACGACCGAGCGGCGTACAGGCCTGCCGGGCGTGTGGGTGGACCCCGACGGCAAGCGTCCACGCAAGATCGCGTCGGTGGGGCTGCGCCTCACGCGTGGCGTGACCTTCCACGGGATCGCCGTGAACGTGGCCAACGACATGGAGCCCTTTGGCTGGTTCACGCCGTGCGGCATCGATGACGTCGAGATGACGAGCGTCGAGGGTGAGCTCGGACTCGACGGTGACGATCAGAAGTTGCTGGGCGCGCTCGTGCGCAGCGTCGAGGAGTATCTGGAGCGCGCGATCGCCCATCACTTCGAGGTCGAGGCGACGCCGATCAAGGCGGACGACCTGCGACTCGTGGCCATGCGCTACCCGATGCCGGAGCCTGATGTGGCGCTGCCGGGCGAGACCCGCCCGAGCCGTGTCGACGTGGCGGCTGTGGCCAGCGAGGCGGTTTCCTCATGACCGACATCGAGGACATCGAGACCGAGCGCGCGCCCCAGACCGAGGGTGCACGCGGCGTGCGCATTCTCGAGAAGCTTGAGCTGGATCCCGTCACGCAGGAGCCGCGTCCGCGTCGCCACGCGATCCAGTTGGCGCACGCAGTGGGCGCGACCACGGACGGCAGCCAGCTCACGCCGGGCATCGCGGAACTCACGGACGCTGCGGGCAACCCGGTCGATCGCGGCAAGCTCACGCGCGAGCAGAAGCAGGCGATCAGCGACGCCTCACTGCGCGCACCCAAGCCGCCATGGCTCAAGATCAAGCTTCCTGGTGGTGGACGCTTCGCGGAGACGGCCGCAGTCGTGCGCGAGCACGGATTGCACACGATCTGCGAGGAGGGGCACTGCCCGAACATGGGCGAGTGCTGGGGCAAGGGCACCGCGACCTTCCAGATCCTCGGGGACACCTGCACGCGCGCGTGCCGCTACTGCAACGTCAAGACCGGAATTCCGGGCACGGAGCCCGATCCGCTCGAGCCCGGCAAGCTCGCCAATGCCGTGCACAAGATGGGCATTCGCCACGCGGTGGTGACGAGCGTCGATCGCGACGAGCTCCCAGACCGCGGCGCGGGACAGTTCGCCAAGACCATCCACGCCATCCGCCGACGCAGCCCGGGTACGAGCATCGAGGTGCTCGTACCCGACTTCATGGGGCTCGAGGAGGAAGGGCTGCGCATCGTCATGGACGCGCGCCCGGACGTCTACGCGCACAACATGGAGACCGTCCCGCGCCTGTACCGACGCATTCGTCCAAAGGGCAACTACGAGCGCGCGCTGTGGTGTCTGCAGCGTGCCAAGGAGATGTCGCGCGAGCTCGAGTGGGCTGAGCCTGTACTCACGAAAACCGGCATCATCGCGGGCATGGGCGAGACCATTCCGGAGCTCAAGGAAGTGCTCGTCGCGCTGCGCGAGCGCGGCGTGGACGTCGTCACCATCGGTCAGTACCTGCGCCCGAGCGTGCGGCACCTGCCGGTCGACCGCTACGTGACGCCCGAGGAGTTCGACGACCTCGCCGAGTACGGCATGTCACTCGGATTCGGCAGCGTCTTCGCTGGTCCGCTCGTGCGCTCGTCCTACAAGGCCGAGGAGCAGCGCCGGGCCGCACAGGACCCGACGCTCGGCAAGATGCTGAGCGAGCCGCCCACGGCCCCTGCTGAAGACTTCGCCACCGTCGGCGTGGTCCCGGAGTGGAAGCGCGACGACGCCTGATGCTGGTCGCGGGCCCGCGCGCCCGCCGCCCCGCGCGCCCGGCGGGCCCGCGAGTCAGCGGCACCCCAGCACCTCCGGCCTTTTCGGTGAGTGTTACGTGGTGTGCGCTGGGCGCGCATGGTGTAACGCTCACGGGTGGTGGGCCGTGGCCTTTTCGGTGAGTGTTACGTGGTGTGCGCTGGGCGCGCATGGTGTAACGCTCATCGGCATAGCAAGGCTGGATGGGCAGAGCGGATAGGCGCCGACCGTGGAGGACGGGGGCGCCTGCTCGCTCGGGCGGAATCTGTGGAAGGGTGTGCGAGATGGATGTCCGCACGACACGCACACTCGTTCTCGGCAGTGGTCTGGCAGGGTTGTACGCCGCGCTGCGCGCGGTGGAGGGCGGGGACGTGACCATCGTCACGCGCGGATCGCTGCGCGAGAGCGCGTCGTTCTGGGCGCAGGGTGGGGTGGCGGCGGCCGTGGGCCGTGACGACACTGCGGTGTTGCACGAGGCCGACACCATGCGCGTCGGTCGTGGGCTGTGTCGGCTGGCTGCGGTGGAGTTGCTGACCGAGGAAGCACCGCGCCACGTGCGTCGGCTGCGCGAGCTCGGCGTGGACTTCGATCGCCACGGCGAGGAGCTCGAGCTCGCGCTCGAGGCGGGGCACTCGCGGCGCCGCATCGCGCACGCGGGCGGAGGCGGTACAGGTCGCGTGGTGATGGAGGCGGTGGTGCGTCAAGTGCTCGACGATCCGCGCATCACGATTCTCGATGGAGCGCCTGCCTGGGGGCTCGTCGCCGATGACGAGCGCTGCTACGGCGCGCACCTGCCCGAGGGTGTGGTGCTCGCGCACCAGACGATCTTGGCTACTGGTGGCGCGGCCAGCCTGTTTGCGCGCTCGACGAACCCGCCCGGTTCACGGGGACAGGGTGTGGCCATGGCGTGGCGCGCTGGTGTGCGCGTGGCGGATATGGAGTTCCAGCAGTTCCATCCCACGGCGCTCGCTCTGCCGGGTGAGGGTGACTGCTACCTCATCTCCGAGGCCGTGCGGGGCGAGGGAGCACACCTGCTCGACTCCGATGGCGTGCGGTTCATGGCCGACTCGCATCCGGACGCCGAGCTCGCACCGCGCGATGAGCTGACGCGGGCGATCGTGGCGCGCATGCACGCGACGGGTCGGCCCAACGTGTTTCTTTCGCTCGCACATCTCGACCCCAACGAGGTGCATCGCCGGTTCTCGTCGATCTCGAGTCGTCTTGCCGAGCTCGGATTCGACCTCGCGCGCGATCGCATCCCCGTCGCGCCCGCAGCGCACTACACGATGGGCGGCGTGCTCACGAGCCTGCACGCGCGCACCTCGCTTCCAGGCCTGCTCGCCGTCGGCGAGGTCGCGTGCACGGGTGTGCACGGTGCCAACCGGCTCGCATCCAACTCGCTGCTTGAGTGTCTCGTCTTCGCCGACCGCGCAGGGCTCGTCGCGTGCGAATCGCCCGCAGCGGACCCGAGCGCCGCAGATGTCGCCGCAGGCGTGCTCGAGGATCGCCCGCCCGTCCCGTCGCGCCCTGCAGCGCTCCCCGATCTGCAGGCGACGCGCGAGGCGCTCTGGCGCGGCGCCGGCGTGATTCGCGACGCCGCAGCGCTCGTACCGCTCGAGGCGCTGGCGCTCGAGGCGCTCCACTCCCGCGAGGCCGCTGCGGCCACACCGCCCGACGTCATCGTTGCAATGCTCGTGGCGCGCGGTGCGCGCGTTCGCGAGGAGAGTCGCGGCGGGCACTTCCGCAGCGATCACCCTGTCGAGCGCGAGGAGTGGCATGTCCACATCGCGCAGCAGATCGGCGAGGAGCCGGTCACGGGCAGCTTCGAGGATGTGCTCTCCCGATCGGCGTTTGGCGCGAGGGCCCGGGCGTGAACCTCGCCTCCCATGCGATGACCGATACCGAGGCCGAGATCGGTCGCGACCTCGTCACCCTCGCGCTTGCCGAGGACCTCGGTGGCACGCCAGGAGTCGACCTCACCGCCGTAGCCCTCGCGGGCGCGCATGCGCGTGCGACGCTCATCGCTCGCCAGGACGGCGTGGTCTGCGGGCTCGGTCCCGCCGTCTGGACCTTCGCGTCACGCGGGGTCACCGAGCTCGAGATCGTGTGCGCCGAGGGCTCCACGGTGCGCGCCGGGGATCCACTCATCCACGTCACTGGGGGCGCCGCAGCCGTGCTCAGCGCCGAGCGCACCGCCCTCAACCTGATCCAACGCCTGTCCGGCACCGCGACCCTCACCCGCGCGTTCGTCGATGCGGTGGCCGGCACGGGCGCTCGCATCCTCGACACCCGCAAGACCACCCCGGGTATGCGTGCGCTCCAGCGCTGGGCCGTCCGCTGCGGCGGCGGCGACAACCATCGGTTCGGGCTGTTCGACGAGGCGATGCTCAAGGACAACCACATCGCGGCGAGCGGCTCCATCGCCGCCGCCGTGCGCGTCATTCGCGACGCCCATCCCGGCGTGCGCATCCACGTCGAGGCCGACACGCTCGCCCAGGCTGGCGAGGCCGCGGACGCCGGCGCGGACGTGGTGCTGCTCGACAACATGACCGACGACGAGCTGCGCGCCGCCATCGAGCGGATCGCCGGTCGCGCGCTCACGGAGGCCAGTGGCGGCGTGGATCTCACGACTGTAGCCGCCATCGCCGCAACAGGTGTGGATCGCATCTCCATCGGTGCACTCACGCACTCCGCTCCCGCATTCGACGCCGCCCTGGACCTCGAGACCACGACGTGAGCCGCGCAGGAGGGTTCCCGCAATCGACGCCCCGGGTACCGCATCGGTCATGAACCGCTCGCGCCACTTCCGTGCCCCCGCACTCGCGCTCCTCGCCGGGGCCGCACTGCTCCTGGGTGCATGCGGCGGCGGTGGCGACGACGCCGGTGGCCAGGACATCCCCGGCGTGGAGACGTGTCTCAAGAAGCTCGACCTCACGGTGGAACGATTCGACGCCTCGAGCAAGCAGGCGACAGCGACCTCCACCAAGAGCGTCAAGGAAGGCGTGACGGCCGTCAGCAAGAAGGACGCCGAGCTCACGATTGCGCTTGCCGCAGTGGTCACGACCAAGGCCCGGGTCAAGCAGTTCGAGCAGGAGAACACGAGCCTCAAGACCCAGCTGTCGGAGCAACAGCAGCGTGAGTACTCATTCTCCTCGGGCAGCGACGGCCGCTACGTGTGGTCCGTCGCGGGCTCCAAGCAGTCCAAGCAGCTCAACGCCGCGCGCAACTGCGTCAAGCCTTAGGACAATTCGCGTGCCGCTGCGGTCAGGGCCGCCGCAGCCTCAGCGTTCGCTACGCTCGGTCGAGGCGGGTTCGCGGTGTGTGGGTTCATCTGGCGGGTGGCCTGAGCTACGAGCGATTCCAAGACTTCGCGCAGCTCCCTGATTCTGGAGCCGTCACCGATGGCGAGTTCCGCGTTCACTTCGCGGGCATACGAGAGAGCTCCAGCCGTTGGCCGAATTTCGGTGCGAGGGTTCGGGGCCTTGAGGTGAAGGAGCATGCGCTCCTGGTGCTCGGAAATGAATCCGGCATTTGGTGCGTCGGGTAGGGCACGGCCAATCATCTTGACATAGATCGCATGGGTTCCATCCGCACCGGCGAACTGGCCAGGCGCGTCAACCATGCGCTCGCTGACGATATCAACGGCACGCTGGAGCGAATCAGTCTGCTCGCCGAATCTCGCGTGATGCAGTCCTATCGTGTCGAGCCCAGTCGTGTCGATGACGTTTGTGGACGAGCTTTTCGCCAGCGCGATGGTCTCATCGGCGAGCGCGCGAGCCTCCCTCTCCATCGCACCGCGCAGGGATATCAACGACGCCACCAGAGGTGCTTCCTCGGTCGGAATAGTTGATCTACCGAAGTGAGCATTGCTCAGCGATCGCTTGGGAACGCCAAGTATCGTCATTGCAACTTGATCTTCATGGTGAGTTGCGAGTGCCCACATGCGCACAGCATCTTCGCCGAGCGCTGCGATGTGGTGAGGCGCGTCGATGCCGATGGTATTGAGCCTGCCCCCAAGCGTCGGTGCATCCATGCCCTGCTGCACGCGCCCCAGTGCGACGATTTCTCGCTCGACGGTACTGCCCCAACCGGCAATCGTCTCACCCATCGCGCGCCGCAGGTATCGGGGAAGAGCCGCCGAGGGTTCGGTGCGAACCATGCTGTTGAGGCGCTCGAAGGTATAGCTGAGCGCGTCAAGGCGTTCGGCGACTGCCGGGCTGATACCAGTTCTGGACGCGGGGTCCCGCAAGAGGGCGATACCAGTCATCGCCTGCTCGATGACGAGCGCCCGAGCAGAATCAAATGCTCCGAAGTGCTTCTGAGCACCAATACGCTTCCCCGCGAGCTTTCCAAGGGATCTCGTGGCGTCGACGGAGTCGGCTAGGCGTCGCCCCACAGCACCGAGTGCCGTCTCAAGAGTCGCTAAGCCAGCACCCTCAAACGCGACATGGGACAGCGATGATACTTGAACTTGCATGAATCCCATTCCCCCAAAACCTGCTCGATATCAGGCCCGCAAACAAGTTGGTCGTCCCGTACGACAACACCTGCGTATCGGATTGGCAGATCATTTCGGATCATCGAGTGACTGTTCAGGTTGGTTGAGCAGGAACTGGACTCGGCGACTCGAAGACCGGTGGTGTGGATTCGCACGCGACAGCTGTTTGAGGATCTGCTCGGCGCGAGCGTATCGACCGGGTGGATCGCCAACGCGGTCGCGAATGTCAGTGCCGCAACCATGCCGGTCGTTGAGCTGATCGCGGATGCGATCCGCTCCAGCGAGGTCGCGCATTTCGATGAAACTGGCGCGCGCGTTGACGGCCAACTGCACTGGGTGCACGTTGCCTGCACCGATAATCTCACGCACTTTGATGTGTACACCAAGCGTGGCACTGACGCGATGATTGACATCGGGATCCTGCCCGGATTTCATGGCGTCGCGATGCACGATGGGCTCGCGAGCTACTGCCAGTTCGATGCTGCGACGCGCGCGTTGCGTGGCGCGCACCATCTCCGCGAGCTGGCGGGTGTTGCCGAGCTGTACGAGCAGCCATGGGCAGCGCAGTTCGCCGATCTGCTGCTTGAGATCAAGGAGCAGATCGAGCATGCTCGACCCGCCGCGCTCGGAGCTCGCCAGCAGCGCCGGTTCCGGCGCCGCTACGACAAGATCGTGCGGATCGGGCGAGCGGCGAATCCAACGCCACCACCGACCGGCCAACGCGGCCGGCCAAAACTCGGCGAACCCGGCAACCTCGCGAAACGACTCGATGAACATGACGACGCCGCGCTCAGATTAATGCGCGACCTGCGGGTTCCGTTCGACAACAACCACGCCGAGGTGTGTCCTGAAAGGAGAGTGGTGGCGATGTAGAAGGTCACCAGCATGATTCGTGCTGTACCAGTGATGGAGGTTGGCCCTCCGGGTTCGCCGTGCAGACGGAGATCCCAAATCGCCGTAGTGTCATGTGGGTCTAGCCCGGATTCCCCACGGATGTGGCTCGGGGCGGCGTGATGGTTGTGGGGTTTGGGTGGTGTCGATCGGCTGACTTGTCAGTCGACGACGGGTCAGCGGACGGGATTTCGGGCAGGCTTCGCTATCGGATGGCGTGCTGTCAGTCGGCTGGGGCACGAGCTGTCAGCAGGGCTGTAGGTGCGGGGTGCGTATCGTGCGTAGTCGCTCGAACGCGGTGGTCAGGGCCGGCGTAGCCGGCCAGTTCTTGTCGAGGTGCAGTCGGAGGCGTCGGGCGTGGCGGGTGATGCGCGCGCCGGCGTGCAGCAGGTAGTTGCGGAGCGTGTCGACGCGGGCGGTTGCCCAGCATCCGTCGAGCAGCATGAGTTGGGTCCAGCGCAGCAGGTTGGCGGCGAGCAGCGTGGCGCACAGCCACGCTTCGTTGAGTTCGCTCGACTGGGCGGGGAGCTTGCCCAGGCCGCAGCGCTTGAGATCGTCGATGACTTGCTCGGCGCGGCCGCGGCCGTTGTACATCGCCGAGATGTACGCGATGTCGGTGTCGTCGAGGTTGGTGATCAGTACCTGGTAGCGGTTGCCTTCGTGGTCAAGTAGTCGCATCGGCGCTCCCGCGTGCGCGAGCTCGCGACGTACGCTCAGGCGAACGCCGTCGCCCCACCCGTCCGGCGCGTCGAATTCGGCGACGTGCGCGTAGTCGCGCTCGTCGCCGTTCTGGTCGATCACGACCGCCCAAGCATCGTCGTCGATGCGACCAATATGCTGCCACACGTCGACGGTGAGGTCCGAGCCGATCATAAAGTCGAGACCGTGCGAGTGGCAGAAATCCACGACGCCGTGGCTGTGCCCGCCCGAATCCATACGCACCACCAACTGATGCAGCTGGTGATCGACCTGAACAGTCACACCATCTTTCGGAACTGCCGCCGCGCAATCCGCTACGCTGCCTGAATGACCGCCGTCGACCGCTCCACCACCATTCCGAACGACCCGTCGGCGCGCGATCCTGAACGCCAGCGTGCGCTCATCGAATCGATCGATCGGCTGCGCCGCGAGCGCAACGCCGTCATCCTCGCGCACAACTACCAGTACCCCGAGATCCAGGACATCGCGGACTACGTTGGCGACTCGCTCGGCCTCTCGCAGTACGCCGCCACCACGGATGCCGACGTCATCGCGTTCTGCGGCGTGCACTTCATGGCGGAGACGGCCAAGATTCTCAACCCGTCCAAGACCGTGCTCCTGCCGGATCTCGGCGCGGGGTGCAGTCTCGCGGACACCATCACAGCCGAGCAGCTGCGCGAGTGGAAGGCGCAGTTCCCGGGCGCCGTGGTGGTGAGCTATGTGAACACGACGGCGGAGGTGAAGGCCGAGAGCGACTACTGCTGCACGAGCGGCAACGCGCAGGCCATCATCGAGGCGATTCCTGAGGACAAGACGATCCTCTTCTGTCCGGACATGTTCTTGGGCACCTACCTGGAGAGCGTGACCGGTCGCAAGATGCAGGTGTGGCTGGGCGAGTGCCACGTGCACGCGGGTATCCGCCCCGACGACGTTGCCCAGCGCCTCGAGGCCAGCCCGAGCTCCGAGCTGCTCATCCACCCCGAGTGCGGGTGCGCCTCCAACTGCATGTACCACGTGAGCACGGGAGATCTTCCGGCTGATCGTGTGCACGTGCTGGGCACCGAATCGATGCTCAAGCGCGTGGCGGAGAGCCCGGCACAAGATTTCATCGTCGCGACGGAGAGCGGCATCATCCACCGCATGCGCGAGGCCGCGCCCGCGAAGGTGTTCCGCACGGTCAGCGAGCGGGCGATCTGCAAGTACATGAAGGAGATCACGCTCGAGCGGCTCGAATGGGCCCTGCGTGAGAACCAGCATCAGATCGTGGTTGCGCCCGACGTCGCGGAGCGCGCGGAGCTCGCGATCCGACGCATGGTCGAGATCGTCTGAGCATTCGGTGCTGGGAGGAGTATCGACGCGAACAGGGGGGTGGAGACTTTTCAGGTTCCGAACTCAGGTGATCCTGGGCATGGCCGATAGAGATATGGATGAGCACCGTCAGGTTCATGGCGGTATAAGGTCGCAGGGAGAGTTGATGTTTCGGGTGAATTCCAGTGCGCGCGCACGTTGTGCGCAGATCGCCATCGTCGGAGCGGTGGCACTCACAGCGCTCGTCGGGGCCCCGTCCTCACAAGCCGCCGACGCACTGCTTCCCAACACCCGAACGCTGTTCCTGTCCGAGCGGTTCACACCGACGGCCGTGCGTGACCCACTGGCCGGTGCGGTGCTTCCCGAGCAGATGCTCGTCATCCGGGGCGAGCGCGAGGGCTTTCAGTTCGTCGTCAACAACCCCGGTGGCGACCTAGCGCTCAACGCTCGTGTCGTGGGTGATTCCAGCCTGGCGCGCGAGCAGGCCGCAGGAACCATCTCGTTCGAGCTCCTGCGCGTGGGCATGATCAACGTGCCGCAGGGCTCGACCGGTATGGGCACCTCAGGTGGGCTCTACGCAGATCCGCTCCCACCGCTGCGCGCCAGCAATCCCGCTGGCCTGCTCAGCATTCCGGCCGGGCAATGGGGCGGCCTCGTGACGCTCGCGACTGTGCGCACCACCGCGGCCGCAGGCACGTTCGGTGGCACGCTCGAACTCTTCACAGGCACGGGCCAAAACGAGACGGTGTACGGCCGCCAAGCGTTTTCCCTCGACGTGCGCAACGCCGTCATGGGTGGTGCGGCACAACCCCTCATGCAGAACGGTGACAAGGGCTCGATGAAGACCGTGTTCAACGTGGAGGGCGACGCCTACTGGCTCCAGCACGAGGCGCTGCGCAACGGCGCACAGAAGGGCTACCCGACCGCGCCCGATCGCATGAAGCAGCTCGTCGGGCTCGAATCGTTTCTCGACAGTCGCGGAGTGACAACACTCGAGTACCCGTTCGCCACGCCGGCCGCCTCGGGCGACTACTCATGCGCCTACGATTCCCCGGGCGATGTGCCCGCATTCTCGTTCGTTGACCAGCTCAAGATTCGCTACTTTACCGGGCAGAGTGACATCGATCCGACCCGCCCGGCACAGCCGGTTCGCATGGCACCGAACGAGACATCGGGCTGCGTGCCTGAGGACGCGAATTCTGCCTTCCACCCGACCGTGGACAAGTACCGCACGCCGAGCATCAAGCAGGACGACGTGCTCGCACCGGGCGCGGTGGGTTTCTACCGCAAGGTCGGAGCCGCGTGGCGCGCCAACGGCTTCTACGGCCGCCAGACCTACGTGAAGAACCCGTTCGACGAGCCGAGCGATGTCACGCCGCAGATGCGGTACCAGATGGACACGCAGGTGCCGCTTGCGACCAAGACGCTCAAGGCGGCGTTTGGCACGGGCGCCAAGGTTGTGCTCGCCGACTGGCCGCGCGACAATGCGAACAAGAAGATCTGCCGCCTCGCTGCGGGTCACAAGAGCTGCACGACGCTTTCGGGTGACACCTACTCGAATAAGCAGCAGTGGGACGGCAAGGGCACCGACGACGTCGATGTCTGGATGGGTCCGTTCAGCCGCCTCTTCGGGCGACCGTCGAGCCCGGTGCTCGTGAAGAACTACAAGGTGAATCGTGAGCGCCAGTACGCTGATCGACAGAACGGGATCAAGAAGCTGCGCGGAGGTCGTGAGATCTGGGCGTACAACTTCTTCACCGCAAACAGGCAGTCGCCGCAGGTGACGATCGATGCGCCACCGACCGATTCAAAGCTCATGTACTGGGTGATGGCGCGCGAGGGTCACACCGGCATCTTTATCTCCAACGTGCTCCTCGGCTGGGGTGCGGAGACCAAGCTGCAGCCCAACGGGCTGCGCCGTAAGGGCAACCCGTACGAGCAGGCCACGTACTTCAAGCACAGCGTCTACGGGTACGCGGCGAACTGGGGCACGTTCCTGTACCCCGGGTATGTTCCGGCGTTGGGCCTGAACAGCGACTCCGACCGAAATTCGGAGATGGCGCGCCCAGTGACGAGCCTGCGCATGGAGACGATGCGCGACGGTCAAGAAGACGCCAATCTCGTGTCGATGTACCGCACGCGATATGGCCAAGCGAAGGTGGACGCGACGATGAAGCCCATCTTCCCCGGCCGCTACGTGCAGCTGCCCAAGACGCTCGGTCAGGTCATGTTCCCGTACTACGACAACGGCAACAACCTCGCCCTGCGGCTCGAGACTCAGCGCCGCGCGATGATCAATGCGATCTCGCAGTAACGCGTGCGGCAGCGATCAGCGGCGCCGAACCTGCAGCGTGCCGGTGATGGCCGAGCTCAGCTCGTCATAGCGCCAGTCCAGATCCTTCGGGTAGCGCACGTCGAGCTTGACGATGTGGCCGTCGATGCTCACCACCGAGGTATGGAAGACCTCGCGTAGGGCGTCGGGATCGGTGGGCGCGAGTGCGACCTCACGGCGTGTCACGTAGACGACGTGGCCATCCCCGGAGGCAAACTGGAAGATCGGTGCGCCCTCTGCGAGCTGCGCCGCATAGGTCGCGAGTGAGAGCTGCGTGTCGTTGAGTTGCGTCACGCTCGCCCGCGCGAAGACCGTGTCGAGTCCATTGGTGGCTTGCCCCTGCGGCTTGTCACTCGTCCACTCGAAGGGGACGCGATACGTGAGCTCGTAGTCATCATCGACGATGAGGGTGACGAGCGGCCAATTGGCTGTGATCGGAGCGGCGTACCGTTTGGGCTGTTGCCAGTCGCGGACGGTGTCCAGGAGCGCTGGAGCGGGTGGGGTGTCCGGCTGGTTCGGTTCGACGGGAAGGCGGGCGGGCGGCTCCTCGAGTCGACGAAGCAATCGCTCCTCGTCATGACAACCAGCGAGCACCAGCGACGCTACCGCGAGCATGAGGAGGGCCACGATGACCCGTCCCGCATGGCTCGCGGCGACGCCGGTGATGGAGGCTCGCTGTGTCACGTGCTGCTCAGTGCTGGTTCGTGGTCATGGAGCGCATGTTAAGCGCCTCGTCGAGCACCTTCTCCTCGACCCCCATCTCGCGTGCGACCTCGCGCAGCGTGCGACCAGAGGCGTGGGCCTCGGTCACGATCTGCGACGCCTTGTCGTACCCGATGAATGGGTTGAGGGCGGTGGCGACGGAGAGGCTGCCCTCGGCATACGTCTCCAAGCGCTCGGTGTTGGCGGTGATTCCGTCGACGCAGTTCTGCGCGAACAGGCGCACGGCGTTCGCGAAGAACTCCAGGCTCTGCAGCAGGTTGCGGGCGATGAGTGGGATGGCGACGTTCAGCTCGAACGCGCCCTGGATGCCACCGTGCGTGATGGCGGTATCGTTACCGATCACCTGCGCTGAGACCTGCTGGAGCATCTCCACCATGACCGGGTTGACCTTGCCCGGCATGATCGAGGAGCCCTTCTGCAAGCTGGGCAGCTCGATCTCGGACAGCCCAGCACGCGGGCCGGAGCCCATGAGGCGGATGTCGTTGCTCATCTTGATGAAGCTCACGGCGAGCACCTTGAGCGCACCGGACAGCTCCACGAGCGCGTCGCGCGAGGCCTGCGCCTCGAACGCGTCGAGCGGTGCGGAGATGGTCAGGCCCGAGCGCTGGGCGAGATGCGTGCGCACGCGCGCTCCGAACTCGGGATGCGTGTTCATGCCGGTGCCGACAGCCGTGCCGCCGAGCGGAATCTGACCGACGTGCTCAAGCGTGGCGGCGACGCGCTCACGGCCGAGACGAACCTGCGCGGAGTAGCCCGCGAACTCCTGCCCGAGCATGACCGGCGTGGCGTCCATCATGTGCGTGCGACCGCTCTTGACGACGTCCTTGAACTCGGTGGCCTTCGCGGTGAGCGACGCCTCAAGCTGCGTGAGCGCGGGAAGCAGCTCGTTCGTGGCGACGTCGAGCGCTGCCAGGTGCACTGCGCTTGGGAACGTGTCGTTGGAAGACTGGCCCATGTTCACGTGGTCGTTCGCGTGGACGCCCTCACCGGCGATGCTTGTGAGCACCTCGTTGACGTTCATGTTGGTCGACGTGCCCGAACCGGTCTGGAAGACGTCGATCGGGAACTGGTCGTCGTGACGACCGTCGGCGACCTCATCGGCAGCTGCAGAGATGCGCTCGGCGATGGCGGCGTCGAGCAGGCCCAGTTCGGCGTTGACGCGTGCGCCGTCACCCTTGATCCGGGCGAGCCAGTGCACGACGCGCGCGGGGACGCGCTCACCGCTCACCGGAAAATTCTTGATGGCCTTGTCGGTCTCGCCGCCCCAGAGCTGCTGCATGATGGTCATGAATCTCCTTCGGGTGCGCGGGCGGGGATGCGAGCGGCTTGGTCCGGCTCGCGCACCCGCGCGGGGATGCACGCGATCCTACTCCCGACTCGGACACGGGGTGGGAGAACCAGCCCACATTGGGTAGAGGGAGCCTCATGGCTGAACTCGCAATCCAACTCGATGGGCTCACCAAACGTTTCGGCAGTCGTACTGCGGTGGATGGTGTGACGCTTAACGTGCCGCACGGGTCCGTGTACGGGCTCGTCGGTCCCAATGGTGCTGGTAAGACCACGCTCATGCGCACGATGCTGGGCTTCACCCACGCGAGCAGCGGCACCTCGACGGTGCTCGGCAAGTCGATGCCGCACAACCGGGCGAGCATCTATCCCCGTATCGGGGTGATCATCGAGGAGCCACGGTTCTACCCGTTCCTGACGGGCATGGAGAATCTGCAGCAGATCATCGCTGCGCGCCCCGAGTCGATCTCCGACGACCAGGTTGCGAAGGCGCTCGCTGCCGTCGACATGACTGCGCGTGCGGACGACCGCGTTAAGACGTACTCGCTCGGCATGCGGCAGCGGCTGGGCATCGCGCGTGCACTGTTGCACGATCCTGAGGTGCTCATCCTCGACGAGCCGTCCAACGGACTCGATCCTCCGGGCATCCGTGATATGCGATTGCTGTTGCGTTCGCTGGCAGACGGCGGGCGCACGGTGTTCGTGTCGAGTCATCTGCTCGCGGAGATCGAGCTCATGTGCGACCACGTTGCTGTGCTCAAGGACGGCAAGATTATTGCGGACGGCGCGGTCGAAGAGCTCATGCGGCCTTCGACCGACGATGGCGCGGCTCCCGTTGGTCTGCGCGTGACGGTGGGCGTGCACGACCCGGCGCTCGCCAAGGTGAAGCTCGATGCCATTGACGGTGTGACGGACGTGGCCATGGGTCTGGAGCCGTACACCGTGCTTGTGACGCTGGCACCGGGTTCGGGCGACGAGCAGATCGCCGGCATCAACGCGCACCTCGTCGGGGCGGGCGTGGGCGTGCACCGGCTTGAGCCGGCGGCGGCATCGCTTGAGCAACGCTTCATGGAGATTATCGATGGTGGAGGTGTGGGATGACGTCCGCCGATATGGTCTTGTTCCGCAAGTCGCGGGGACTGTTTTGGGGTGCCTTGGTAGCAGTTGTCATCGGACTGCCGGTGGTCATTGTCTCGATCCTCGTTGTCCCCTCAGCACTCGGCATGTACAGCGCCGCCACACAGGCCGAGGTCGGTACCGCGACCAAGGTCATCGTCGACGGCGTCGGATTTCTGACCATCTTCGGGGCGATCGTTGCGATCTTGCTCGGCGCTACCGCTGGGTCGGTGGACCATCAGCGAGGGGTGATCCGTGATCTCGTGCTCGCGGGGCGACCGCGATGGCGCATCGTGCTCGGTCGACTGCTGGCGGCAAGCGCGTGGCTCATCATCGCCGTGGCGGTGTGCATCGCGCTGCTCGTCGTGCTCGCGATTACCATGGCACCAGTCGATGGTGACATGGACTGGGGTGAGATCGGCCGCACAGTAGCGGCCCTCGGTCCGTGGCTGCTCACCGCGCTCGTGTTTGGTTCGGGCATCGCCATGCTCATCGGCACACGCGGACCGGCCATCGGCATCTACCTGGCGTTCGTATTCATCCTCGATCAGATTCTCGTCGTCATTCCGAAGATCGGACCTGTGTGGGAGCACATGTCCTACTTCTTGGCGCAGGGGCAGACCATCGAATGGATCAGTGGCACCGGGGGGACGGGGTTCGCGCACTCGAACACGGTCGCGCTGCTCGTGCTCATCGCGTGGGGCGTCATCCCGTTTACGCTCGGTGTGATCCGACTCTCCAACCGCGACCTGTAGCGGTCTCGATTGGGTGGCCAGCGCGGTGGCGCGAGACGGCCACGCGGGCCGAGGGTGCGTTCGCGTTTGGGGCGCCTGCGGGATAGTCGGGTAGATGCGCGTACGCCGACCCCAACGCACTGCTCCCGAATCGCTGGTGACAATCGCGCCCGCGCGTGGTTCACACCGGGTGTCGGCAGCGCAGCGCCGCACCGCTGAGCAGGCCATCGCGAAGCTGCCGGTCGCTGATCGCGCGCTGATCGCCCGGCTCGGGCTTCGTGTCCAGCTCATTCCGGCATCCGCGCTCGAGGATGGCATGCTCGGAGCGACCACGGTCGTGCGCGACGCCCAGGGACGCATGGTCGCCACGGCCATTCGCGTGGCGAGCCGCCTCGATGGGACGGGCGTGGACTCGCTCGCTGAGGTCGTGCAGCACGAGCTCGGTCACGTGATCAGCGTGGAGCGCCACCAAGATTCGAGCGAGCGCGCCGCGCAGCAGTACGCCCGTACACACTGATCGAGTCGGTGTCAGTCCGTCCAGCGAATGACGCAGGCGGCTGACTGGAGCCCGCCGCCGTACCCCACGAGACAGATGAGATCACCGTCGGCGATGCGCCCCGCGCGTGCGGCCTCGTCGAGCGTGATCGGGATGGACGCGCCAGCGGTGTTGCCGTATCGCTCCACCGTTGTGGCGAGGCGCGCCTCGGGAAGCCCGAGCTCGTCGATCGCCGACTCAAGCATGCGCAGGTTGGATTGATGGGGGATGAGTAGCGCGAGCTCGCCGGGCTCGATCGCCGCGTCGCGACACGCGGACCGCACGGCATTGATCAGTGCCGGCACGGCGTAGGCCCGCACAGCGGGGCCATCCATCTGGAAGTACTCACCGTGCGGGGTGAGGAGTGCGTCCTTGCCGGAATGGTCCACGGTGTAGGCGACAGAGCGGATGCCCGGTGTGTCGTCGTCGAGCGCTCCTCCGTCGAGGGTGTCGACGAAGCCCGATCCGAGGTCGACATCAGCCTCGACCGCAGCGGCTGCCGCGATGTCCGCGACCTCGAGCTCCTTGCGCAGCACCACGGCGCCTGCGCCATCGCCGAAGAAGATGCGCGTGCCTCGATCCTCCGGATCGGTGATACGCGAATAGCACTCGGCCCCGATGACGAGCGCGGTGGTCCACGCCTCGCCGCCCGCGAGCATCGACGAGCCCGCGTGGAGCCCGTAGACGAACCCGGAGCACACGGCGTTCACGTCCATGGCGGCAGCATCACGCCGCAGCTCAAGCCGGTGATGGACGGCGCTCGCCGTGGCGGGCTGCATCCAATCCGGGCTGGATGTCGCCAGGATGAGCAGGTCAACGTCCTCGGCATCGACGTCGGCGTTCTCGAGTGCGCGGCGCCCCGCCTGGGTTGCCAGGTCGCTGGTGGTCTCGCCCTCGGCGGCCCAGCGACGCTCACGAATGCCGGTGCGCGCCTCGATCCATTCGGCGGTGGTGTCGAGTCCTGTTGCGGCGAGCTCGTCATTGCTGACCACGCGCTCGGGGACGGAGGAACCGGTTCCGGCGATGCGGATCGGTGGCCAGATATCGAAGCTGCTCATGTCGAGTGACCTACCCGATGCGGCTCACACCCGCACGTGGACCGCATGCCACGTGGCGGGCGCTGTGTTTCGGGCGCGGTCCCAGCCGTGCGCACGGATGCGCAGGCGCTCGACGCCGCCGGCCCGCGCAGCGTTGATCCGTCGGCCTACGGGGTTAGCGTCGCCGAGGTTGATGCGCACGGTGCGCCAGCCCGTGCCCGCCGCGATCGCGCTCCGCGTGAACCCGATCTGCGCGATGCGCAGGCGCCAGAGCGAGCGTTCTGTGGCGCGCACACGCAGCACGAGGATGTTCGAGCGCCGCAGCTGCCCTGGTCGCCCATTCATCACGCGCACGGTCAGCTTCGGGGGAGTGCGATCCGCGCGGTGCCCGGCGGGCACTCCAGCAGGGCCTCCTCCGTCGACGATGTCACTGGCAGAGGCGCTGCCGGCCGGGGTGGTCGGCATCGGAACGACAGGCACAACTGTGGGCACCAGCTCGATGACTACCGAACCGCTTGCCGAAGGTCCGGGCGGTGTCGGATCGGTGGTCGGCTCTGCGGGTGCCGCTGCCACGGCGATCTGGTGCGAACGCACGATCGAGTGGCCGACCTGATCGTTTGCGTGCAGGAATACGTTGAGCGGTGCATCTGCGGGTGGCGTCACCGTCAACGCGCCGGATTCGAGGCCGGACCACTGGTCCCCGGCGCTCACCTGCACAGATCCCGTACCACTCCCTGCGTCGGCAACTTCCCATGCGATTCGCACGGGCTTGTCTGCGGTTACGGTCATTCCATCGGTGATGGGCACGCCGTCCGCTGTCAGGCGATCGAGCGTCGGATCGTCAGCATCCACACCCACGGTGAACGGCGACGCCTTTGTGGTGTTGCCACCCATGTCGATAGCGCTCGTGGTGAGCGTGAGCTGCCCGGACGTACCCGGCGCTGAGCACGCCTCACCCGTCGTCTGGACGTGCACGCGGTCCTCGTTCATCGCGAAGGTCGACGTATCGAACGTGGTGGTTGCGCCGTTGGTAGTGACCGAAGCGACGCGGCTGCCCGGGTCGTACCAGTCGTATGTCGCACGGATGCAGTCCGCGACCCAGCCATCATCGGCGTCCCAAGGAGTGGACATCGTCGCAAGCCGAGGATCATCCATATCCGCGACCTGCAATGCGATTCGATCCAGTGACATGAAGCGGTCGACGTCACTGACATCATCACGCGGAGCCGTGGCGACCACCTGGTAGAGCGGCGATGACGGATGGTTGTCTCCATCCCAGAACTCGCCGACATGCGTGCCGGAATCTGCTCGCCGCTCCGTGTCGGATGGATAGTCGTCACCTTCCTGCCGAGTGCGCTGGTATTGCATACCCGATTCCCCGAACTGGGAAGTCCACTCCACCCGGCCGCGACCCACCAGCCACAGCGTCGGTGGCACGCGAACGACCGCGTGACATCCATCGGTGAGCGAACGCACCGCGACGCCGGCCGGCAACACGCAACGGCCGTCGTGATAGGTGAACACCGACGGTCCGAAGATCGTCTCCACCCCTCCGCGCACGCCGTGCTTCGCATCGAACTGGCCCGGACGCAGCTCGATGTCGATCGGCGCTGCGTTGGCACCGGGCGCAATGCACGCAAGCGCGGCTAGTACGAAGGTGGGGAGGCTGAGGCGACGCGACGGAATCGGCATGCATTACGGGTACCACGCCTGGCTGTCACGTGACTGTGCCGAAATTGTGACGAAAGACGCTCAGCCCATCACGGGCAGACGCGACCGTTCTGCTCGAACACCTCGAACGCGATCGGGCACACCGTCTT
>Ga0105047_10005938_pt1 | contig 20791 bp, 11 predicted proteins | sample MAT04_FD_78384 | JGI IMG/M metagenome (GOLD analysis project Ga0105047, IMG submission 78384) | Freshwater microbial communities from Lake Fryxell liftoff mats and glacier meltwater in Antarctica - MAT-04 (megahit assembly) | ecosystem: Environmental > Aquatic > Freshwater > Ice > Liftoff... | reverse complement strand
CGAGGCCCCCGGCTCGGGTACGCGCATCCCCGATGTGGTGGCCACCAACGCTCCGCCCAACAGCTTGCGCACCCTCAGCGGGATGTCGCGCGACGACGTGCTCACCCTGCTCGGGGCGGGGGCCAGCTCGCTGTGCATCACCTGGCTGCTGTTCGGCGTCCTCACCCCGCTGTCGGGCCCGCTCGGTTTCGTGGTCGTGGCGTGGGCCATCTTCCTGGTCGTGTACGGGCTCATGGTCTCCATGACCGAGAGCCGTCCGGTGATGGTCGACAAGGTGATGTCGGCGGTGCTGGCCACGGGGGCGGTGGTCGCCTTCATCGCCTTGGCGTCGGTGATCATCTTCACGCTCATCAAGGGCAAGGACGCCCTCACCACCTGGAACCTGTACACGCAGGACATGAGCGAGACGGGGCCGGCCGATTCCATCACCCAGGGCGGCATCGGTCACGCCATCGTGGGCACCCTGATCATCATCGGCATCGCCATCATCGTCACCGTGCCGTTGGGCCTCACCTGCGCGGTTTTCCTGACCGAGACCAACAACAAGCTCACCGGGTTCGTGCGCACCGTGGTCGACGCCATGACCGCCCTGCCGTCGATCCTGGCCGGTCTGTTCATCTTCGCCACCTGGATCCTCATCCTCGGGTTCGAGCGGTCGGGGCTGGCCGCCGCCGTCGCCGTGAGCATCATGATGCTGCCCATCATCATCCGCTCGGCCGACGTGGTGCTGCGCCTGGTGCCGGGCAACCTGCGCGAGGCGTCGGCGGCGCTGGGCGCACCCGAGTGGCGCACGGTGTGGCACGTGGTGTTGCCCACCGCCCGCCCCGGCCTGGCCACCGCCGTCATCCTCGGCATCGCCCGCGGCATCGGCGAGACCGCACCGGTGCTCCTCACGTCGGGTTTCGCGGCGTCCATGAACGTCGACCCTCGTTCGAATGCGATGGTGTCGTTGCCATTGGCCACATTCGAGTTCGTACGCTCCCCCCAGCCCGCTCTCATCGCTCGTGGTTTCGCCACTGCGGCGGTGCTCATGGTGCTGGTCCTCATCCTCTTCGCCATCGCCCGCATCTTGGGCGGTCGCCAAGCCGGTCAGGTCTCGAAGCGTCAGCGTCGTCGCCTCCAGGCCCGTTCGGCCCGTGACCTCCGCCGTATCGAGGGTCTCGACGGTGAGGACTTCATGTACGTCGAACCCCCGCCCGTCGCGCCCCTGTCGTCGTCGGCCCCCATCCCTCCTCCTCCTTCCCCCCCCGCCCCGGAGGGCGTGTCATGACCTTGCGTCGTTCCCTTCTCCTCGTCCTGAGCCTGGCCCTCGTCGTGGCTGCGTTCCTTCCCCCGTTCCGTTCCGCGGACGCCCAGGCCAGCTACCAGCGCATCACCGGTGAGGGTTCGTCGTGGTCGGCCGGCGCCATCGACGCCATGCGCGTCAACGTGAAGCAGTTCGGCATCACCGTCGACTACAACCCCAGTGGCTCCACCACGGGGCGCAAGAACTTCCTCAGTGGCATCGTCGACTACGCCGCCTCGGACATCCCTTTCCAGTTCCGTCCCGAGGACGGTTCGGCGCCGGAGAACCCGGCCCCGGGAAGCTACGCCTACATCCCGGTCACGGCTGGCGGAACGGCGTTCATCTACAACCTCAAGATCAACGGGCAGCGGGTCACCAACCTTCGCCTGTCGGGGGAGAACGTCACCAAGCTCTTCACCGGGGTCATCACCCAGTGGAACGACCCGGCCATCCAGGCCGACAATCCGGGGCTCTCGATGCCGAACCGCCCGGTGGTGCCGGTGGTGCGCTCCGAAGGCTCGGGTTCCACCGCCCAGTTCTCACTGTGGATGATCAAGCAGCACGGCGGCCTGTGGAACGACTACTGCCAACGTTCGGGCCGCGCTCCGGCCTGTGGCGAGACGTCGTTCTACCCGACCATCCCCGGGGGGATGATCGCCCAGTCGGGCGACGTCGGCGTGACCGGCTACGTGACCCAGAGCTTCGCCGAGGGGGCCATCGGCTACGTGAACTATTCCTACGCCCTCGGCTCGCAGTTCCCGGTGGCCAAGGTGCTCAACGCCGGCGGCTTCTACACCGAGCCCACTCCGGAGAACGTGGCCGTGTCGTTGCTCAAGGCCCAGATCAACACCGATGCCAACTCCCAGGACTACCTCACCCAGATCCTCGACGGCGTGTACACCGACACCGACCCCCGCAGTTACCAGCTGTCGTCGTATTCGTACTTCATCCTGCCCACGCGGACGCAGGGCCAGTTCAACGAGGCCAAGGGGCGCACGTTGGGGGCCTTCGCCTACTACGCCATGTGTCAGGCCCAGCAGCAGTCGGCGTCGCTCGGTTATTCGCCCCTGCCGGTGAACCTGGTGGCCGAGAGCCTCAATCAGATCCGCAGGATTCCTGGTGTCGAGGTGCAGAACGTCGACATCACCCAGTGCAACAACCCCACCTTCTCGCCCGACGGTACCAACCTGCTGGCGGCCAACGCCCCCTTCCCGCAGGACTGCGACCGCCAGGGCCCCGCCCAGTGCACCACCGGCACCGGTGGTCTGCAGGGTGAGGAGACCCCCGTCTCCGGTTCTGGTGGTGGTGGCGGCGACGGTGGCGGCGGTGAGTCGGCCGCCGGCGCCGGCGGAGCTGCGGGTGGGGCGGGTGGTACGGCGGCGGACGGGACCACCGACGCCGCGGCCACCGGTGCCATCGATCCCGAGACGGGCCAGCCGATCGCCGGCGGTACCCGTCGCGCCGGTTCCAACGCCGATGCGGCCGAGCTCGCCGGCGCCACCTCGACCGTCGTGGCCGGGTCCTCCGGTTGGTCGTCGGCCCAGACCCTGATGTTGCTGGTCGCCGGCCTCGTGCTCGCCCTGGTGTTCGTTCCCGCCATGATGTGGCGGAACCTGGGCACCAAGAAGGACGGGACGTCGTCATGAGGTTCGACACTCCCCGCCGCCGGATGGCGCGCAACGGACTCTTGGGCTTGCTCGCGGTGGGCCTGTTCTCGACTCTGGCCTCGCCGGTGTCGAGCATCACGCCGGATCCGGTTCCGGGAAGCTCGGGTACGGACACCTCTCTGCCGGACACTGATTCGGCGGTCACCGTTCGCGGACGGGGTGACTTCTCGAGCCTCGAGCTGAAGGTGAACCAGACCCGTAATCTGGTGAACCAGGCCGTATCGGTGACCTGGACCGGTGGCGCCGCGGGCAGCCGCACCGACATCTTCGACGAGAACTACCTCCAGATGATGCAGTGCTGGGGAGAGGACGACGGCTCCACCCCCGCCAACCCGGGTCCGCCCCCCGAGCAGTGTGTTTTCGGGGCCACGAACGGTGCGGTCGAGTTCGCCTCACCGGCCTTCAACAGTTCGGGCCAGGGCGCCATCACCAGAGTCATCGGCAACCGGTTCTCTCCCGACTTCGACCCCGACGTAGGGGTGCTGGACCCGAAGTCGCAGGCGGTCTTCCGGGCCTTCCGTTCGGTCGACGGGACCGAGATCGGGGTCGACAAGGACTTCGACTTCAACCCCACCTTTGGTGGAGGCAACTTCTGGCTCAACCCCTACTTCGACATCACCACCACCAACGAGATCGCCGGCAGCCGAACCCGTGGCAACGGAACCGGGTCGGAACTGATGGAGATCACCACCGGGATCGAGTCGTCGGGCCTGGGGTGTGGTCAGCGACTCCCGATCCCGGGAGGCAGCGGCATCCGCACGCCCAAGTGCTGGCTGGTGATCGTGCCGCGCGGAACCGTCACGAACGAGAACGCCGGGACCGGACTCGGCGACGGGAGCGCGATTGCGACGTCTCCTCTCCGGCCCGAGTCGTGGAAGAACCGCATCGCAATTCCCCTCGAGTTCAACCCGGTCGACACCGCCTGCGTCCTGGGGGGAGACGACCGGCGCATCGTGGGAACGGAGTTGGTGCTCCCGGCCGTCGCCAGTTGGCAACCGGCGCTGTGCGCCACGCCGGGTCTGCCCTCCTACAGCTACGCCAACGTGAGCGACGCCAGCGCCCGCCAGCAGATCCTCACCCCTTCGGCCGGCGCGCCGGGGATGGCCCTCGTCCAGAAGGCCGCTCCGCTCGAGTCGGTCAATCCCAGGAGCCCAGTGGTGTATGCGCCAGTGGCGTTGTCGGGCGCGGTGATCGGCTTCACCGTCGAGAGGGTGACCCGTACCGACGCCAGCCCCGAGGCCCAGCTCCTCAACAGCATCCGGGTCGCCGACATCAACCTCACCCCTCGTCTGGTCGCCAAGCTGCTGACGCAGTCGTACGCGAACCAGTTGACGATCAGCAACAGCCCGCCCCCCCTTCCTGCGTACGCATGGCTGAATCTGCAGGAGAATCCGGGCAACGTCTTGAGCGACCCCGACTTCATCCAGTTCAACCCGGAGTTCGCCACCCTGAGGGTGGCCAACGGCCGCAACGTGGCGGGGCTCCTGTTGCCCGGCGCCAACTCCGACGCCGCCGAGCAGGTGTGGAAGTGGGTCCTGGCCGATCCTGAAGCCAAGACCTGGCTGGACGGCACCCAAGACCCTTGGGGGATGAAGGTCAACCCGGTGTACTCGACCAACGCGACGCTGAACTCGAACGGCTTCGCCTTTGCCGACCCGGTCCCGAACAACTTTCCGAAGTCCGATCCCTACTGCTTCCAGTTCCCGGCCGCGGGCCTCCCGTTCGTCCCCCCTGGACTCTGCGGCACCGATTGGCTCCCCTACACCAACTCGTTCCGGGAGGCGGCAAAGTTTGCCCGGTTCGCCGATGACCGGGCCCGGATCGAACGGAATCCGTCACCTCCCGATTCATCCCGTTTCTGGGTGCGAGGAAGGCCGCAGACGCTGGGCACCCGCTCCATCCTGTCGTTGACCGACACCGCGTCGGCCGCGGCTTTCGGAATCCAGTCGGCCCGGCTCAGCCGGGCCGGCGACAATGGCCCGAACCGAACGTTCATCGAGCCCGACGCCGGTGGTCTCACCGCCGGCCTCGCGGGGATGAAGCCTGGCTCTGAGCCCTCGGTACTCGAGGCCGACCCTTCTGCCGATGTGCCGTTGGGTTACCCGCTCACCACCCTCACCTACGGCATGATCCGGCCCCTCACCCTCGATGCCGGTGGACGTTCTGACTACGCGGCTTTCGTCGACTATGCCGTCGGTGGTGGACAGGTCAGCGGGCTCGAGCCTGGGCAGCTCCCCAGGGGCTTCGCCACGTTGCCCCAAGCGCTGCGTGACCAGGCCAAGGCCGCTGCCGTCACCATTCGCGACCTACAGCCGCCGGCCGACCCCGCTCCGCCGACGACGCCCGCAGCCTTACCGCCGCCCGCTTCGTCATCGGCTTTCGCGCCCGCCTCACCGGGTTCATCGTCGAGGCCGCCGACATCGACGAGTCCGGCCCCGGCGTCGAATCCGACGACTGGCGCGGTCGTGGAAACGGCTTCGGCTCCGGCCGAGGAGCAGTCGAGCGGCTTGCTGACCCCGATCCTCGCTCTGGCCCGCAACCGCTTCTTCATCCCGATCCTGGCCTTGGTGACGCTCCTGTCAGCGCTCGGAGCGCTCGAGATCACGAAACGCCCGCGCCGTGCGGCCGCCCGCTCGTCTTCGGGGGCCTCGTGAAGGCGGCGGCACCTGGGTCTGGGGCTCGGCCCCGCCCCGCAGCGCTCGTCGTCGTCGTTCTCGTCGGCGTGGCGCTGGGGATCGCGTCGGTCGTCATGACCGCCGGTCCCGCGTCGGCTCGGGGAGATCGGGCTGGAGACGTCGTCATCGCCGATCGCAGCGGCGAGCCGATCTCCTCGGGCGCGACGGACACGGTCTTTGGCTTGACGCTGCCGTCTGGCGCGGCGTGTCAGGGCGACAGTGCCTCCGGCAACTATCGGGTGTCGACGTTTCTCGTGCCGCAGACCGATGACCCCGGTTCACTCGAGTACGGAGAGCTTCGACCCTTCGGGGATGGTCGGTGGTCGATCTGGAAGGAGTCCACCGACCCGGGGCTGAACATGGCCACGTCGGTCTCGGAGGCGGGCGAGCCCGGACTTCTCACTGGGCTTCCCGCCTTCACCTTCGACGTCGGGCTCTTTCCCGGCGAGATCGCCTCTGGCGCCTACCGGCTCGGCCTGGCGTGCACGCTCGGCGGCCAGACCACCCGCTACTGGGACACGTCGGTCGTCATCGCCGAGGGCGATGCGGACCGACCCATCAGTTGGTCGGCTTCCGACGCCGCGGTTGCCCCCTCGTCGTCCCGTTCGACCTCGGTGCCGGCGGCGGCGGTCGGCGTTGTCGTCGTCGTCGTCGTCGTCGTTGTCGTCGTCTTCGTCGCCACGAGGCGGCGCCGCCAGGAACATCACTCTCTGCCTGTCTCCGAGGAGGAGAAATGACCATCACCCACCCCACCCGACGACGAGTGGCCCGAGATCTCACGCGGGCCCTCTCCGTGGTCTGCGCGCTGATGCTCACCCTCAGCGTCTGGACGGTGATCGAGGGAGGAACGACTCCGCTCGCGGCGGCGACGGCGGGGACTCTCACGTTGACGCCGACGAGCGGCGACTACACCACCAGCACGGCGCTCACGCTGCCGGCGGGAGCGGCGTGTACCGGCGACACCGCCTCGGGCGGCTACAGGTGGCAGACCTACCTGGTGCCATCGACGGTCGACCTCCAGACGTTGAGGTTCGACGCCTTCGGGCCCGTCCCGGTGGCGGGGCAGTTCCGCACCCCCCTCAACGACACCAGTAACGGCAACCCGATCATCAACAAGGCAACCAGTGTCTCCTCCGCAGGCGCGCCCGGGCTCCTCACCGGTCTCATGTCGTTCGGCTTCTCGTTGTTCCTGCCCGGCGAGATACCCGCCGGGTCCTACAGCCTGGGGGTGGCGTGCACGTTGGGGCTGCCCTCGTCGCCGACGCAGCTCGACAAGTTCTGGAGCGTCCAGTACGACATCACTGCGACGGCAACAGGCTTCACGTGGGTCCTCGGCTCCCCTCCGGGGTCCACGACGACCACGACGACAGGGGGGACGACGACAACCGCTCCCGGCGACACGACCACGACGACGGCGGCCGGTGTGACGACGACGACGACCGCGGCCGGTGGATCCACCACGACCGTGGCGGGCGGATCCTCCACCACCGTGGCCGGTGGGGGATCGGGTGGCACCGGGAGCACCACGTTCTCGGGCGGGAACCCGTCGAGCGCGGCGCTGGCCAGCACCGTGGGCCAGCTTCCCTACACCGGCAACTCGCCGTGGTCGCTCGTGGTCTGGGGCGCCATGTTGTTGGTGTTCGGGCGCATGGCCATCCTTCTCGGCCGTAAGCCGAAGGTGCGGGCCCTCGGCGAATGAGCACGTCGTTGGACGACCGGTCCGATCTCCCGCCGCCCCCTGGGCTCTTCGACCTCGGCTTGGTCGACGAGCAGGAGGCGGGGGTCGAACCGATCGCCGGCGGCCTCGACGACGCCGAAGCCGAACGACGATGGTGGAACCGAGCCCCCAAAGCCGACCCGTCGGCCCCGGTTCCGCCGCTCACCCCGCGGGCCAAGCTGTTCCAGGGTGTGCTGGTGCTGGTGTTCATCCTGTCGGTGAGCCTGCTGGTCGACCTGTTGTTCGTGAGCTCGCTGCAACAGCGCGCCGCCCAGCAACGGTTGTTCGACGACTTCCGCGAACAACTGGCCGAGGGCACCGCGCCCGTGGGGCCGACCGACGACACCAAAGAGCCCGGAGAGGACGGCAGGAAGACCGCCCTCGCCCCCGGCACCCCCGTCGCCTACCTGGAGATCCCGGCCATCGGCGTGCGCCAGGTGATCGTGGAAGGAACGTCGTCGAGTGTGCTCTTCGACGGCCCGGGTCACCGCCGCGATTCGCCGCTGCCCGGGCAGGTCGGTACCAGCATCGTTATGGGCCGTCGCGCCACCTTCGGGGCTCCGTTCGCCCGGATCGGCGACCTGCGACAAGGTGACGTCATCAGAGCGGTGACTGGCCAGGGAACGTTCGACTACGAGGTCATGGGAGTGCGCCGTGAGGGCGACCCCGTGCCCGAGCCGGCTGCGGCCGACGAGGGCCGACTCCTCCTCGCCACCGCCGACGGCCGCCCGTACTTTCCCGAAGGTGTCCTTCGGGTCGATGCCCAGATCACCAGTACGGCCGTCGGCGCGCCGGCGCGGATCGTGACGGCCGCCAACCTTCCCGCCCCCGAGGTCTTCATGGCCTCCGACACCACCAGTCTCTACGCTCTCGTCCTCTGGCTCCAGGCCCTCATCGCCGTCGTGATCGGTGCCATCTGGGCCTGGTACCGGTGGGGCCGGGCCAGGACCTGGGTGGTCTTTCTTCCTCTGCTCCTCGTGGTCGGCTTCACCGTGGCCAACGAGGCGGCCAAGCTCCTACCCAACCTGCTCTGACCCGTGGAGACCTCGTCGTGACCGAATCCGATTCCTCGAGCACCTACCGCGGCCTGGCCGGCGCCGAGAACGAGCACGCGTCCTTCCCCGGCGGTGCCGTCGTGCAGCTCATCGACGGTGACCCCTCGTCCTCCCGGGCCGTGGTCGTCGAGGTGCACCCCGCCACCGTGGTGCTCACCTCATCGCGGGTCGTCGCCGTCGACGGCGACCTCGAGTGGTCGTGGATGCTCGAGGACCTCGAGGCCGTCCACCACGGCGTCGATCAGCCGTGGACCATCCTGGTCGTTCCCGGCGTCGACGACCACGGCGTCGCCGTTGGCGACGCCGATGTCGCCGAGTTCCGTCGCCGGCTCGGGCACCAACCGGAACCGTCGACGGCTGCTGCTGTCGTCTCACCCGTTCCTCCCCCCGAACCCGACCCCGTGATCGACCTGACGACCTCTTCGAACGACGCCGTTCCGCGCCCGATTCCTGATCCGGGAGTGCAGGCCCCGGACTCTGCACCTCAGGTCGAGGCTGAGGCTCACGACGAGAGGCGGCCGGCCGTCCCGATCGTTGCTGCTGCCGCGGCGTCGCCGGCCATCGTGGCCCTCGCCGAACTGAAGCCTGAGAGCAACGGTGCCCACACCCTTCTTCCGCCGCCTCCCGGGGCGTCGGGCACGATCGTCGAGGGCCCGGCGACGGTCATCGATCTCGATCCCATCGAGGGCGAGCAACCCGCCGAGGAGGGCGAGCTCGGCCTTCCGAAGAAGGCTGCGAAGGTCGGTCTGATGGCTCGGGCCCGCATGGGCCGTCAGCACAAGGCCGGCTCCGTGGCCCTGCACGAACACCAGGAGCTCATCGGCCTCCAGGCCCACGAGATCTCGGCGTGGTTCGGCACCCACCACGTACTCGACCGGATCTCGCTCGACATGCCCCCCGGTCTCGTGACCGCCCTCATCGGACCGTCGGGCTGCGGCAAGTCCACCTTCCTGCGCATCCTCAACCGCATGCACGAGATGATCCCGTCGGCATCGTTGGCCGGCGAAGTACTTCTCGATGGTTCCGACATCTACGACGTGAACAAGAAGCTGACCGACGCTCGCCGCCAGATCGGGATGGTCTTCCAGAAGCCCAATCCTTTCCCGGCCATGTCGATCTACGACAACGTGGTCGCCAGCTTCCAGCTCACCGGGCGCAAGGTGGGCGCCGACGACAAGGACGAGGTCGTCGAGACCTGTCTCAGCAAGGCTGGCCTGTGGAACGAGGTCCGTGACCGTCTGCGCCAGCCTGGTGGTGGGCTCTCCGGCGGGCAGCAGCAACGGCTGTGCATCGCGCGGGCCCTGGCCATCCGGCCCCGGGTGTTGCTCATGGACGAGCCGTGTTCGGCCCTCGACCCCACGTCCACCCGGCGCATCGAGCAGACCATCATGGAGCTGGCCGACGAGGTCACGATCGTGATCGTCACCCACAACATGCAACAGGCCGCCCGGGTGTCGCACCAGTGCGCGTTCTTCCTGGCCGAGCAGGGCACGCCCGGGGTGATCGTCGAGCACGGCGAGACCGAGGCGATGTTCCACTCGCCCCAGGATCCCCGCACGTTCGACTACGTGAACGGCCGCTTCGGATAGACGCCGAACCGGCGACATCCGAGGGCGCCTTGGTGGACGCCGGGTGAACACTTCGCGCCAACCGGAAGCGTTCACCTCGGGGCCACGGTGCGGACGAACTGGTCCGCCATGATCCCGGCTGTGTGGCGTCCGAAACGTCGCACCGTGCCGGCGAGAACCGTCGGTCGATGGAGCTCACAAGGGGAGCACAACTGCACATGACCACACTCACACTCAAGGCGAAACTCGCCCGAGCCGCTGCGGTCGTCACCGTCATCGGCATCGGTGCAGGCGCCGTACTCGCCAGCACAGGTCCGGCTTCGGCTGATCCGCCTGCGTTCAACGCGCTCGTCGGAGTCGGCTCCGACACCACCCAGGACATCATGAACGCGCTGTCCGGGAACAACCAGAACACCTCCTACCTGGGACTGCTGGACGACACCGGCAACCCGAAGCAGAGCCTCGTCTCGTTCGACGCTCTCAACCCTCCCGGCGCCACTGACGGATGCATCACCACCAAGCTGAGGGAAGCCTCGTTCGTGCGCCCCAACGGTTCGGGTGGTGGCCAGCGGGCCCTCAGTCGGGCCCTCGACGGCGGCGCCTTCGGCCCGAGCACCAACAGCCAGATCGTCTGCGGCGAGCCGGCGAAGCCCCTCACGGGTCTCGTCGACTTCGCTCGTTCGTCGTCGGCGCCGTCGTCGCAGCCGGGCACGGTGCTGCAGTTCATCCCCTTCGCCCGTGACGGCCTCAGCTTCGGCTACGTGGTCCCGCCGTCGGGCACGGCTGCGGTCACCCTGCTCACCCGTGCGCAGCTGACCTCCGCCTTCACCAACGCCACGCCGGTCGCCACTCCGACCATCGTCAACGGTGTCGCCATCCTCCCGTGTGGCATCCAGACCAGCTCCGGCACCTTCGGCTCCTGGAACAGCGCCGTGGCCGCCAACACCGCCCAGGAGGACGCCGCCACCGTGACGTGTCGGACCACCTTCGACACGGCCACCGATGACACCGGCACCGGCCGTATCCAGGAGAACCAGGGCAACCAGCTGAGGGACAAGGCCACCATCAACACGGCCTTCGACCCCGACGGCGCCGGCCCGCTGGCCCCCGGAGACTTCCAGGTGATCATCGGCTTCTCGGCCTCGAACTTCGTCGCCCAGAACAACGGCGTGGTGGCCAGCCAGTTGCCGGCCCCGGCAGGCACTGTGTCGCTCGGCTCGATCACCAATGGGGCGAACGTGCTCGGCCTGCCCTACACGGGCACGGTCGGGGGTGGCCCCGCGAGCCTCAGCGCCAGTGCCACCTTCTACGCCGACACCGTGTTCGGTCGTGAGGTGTTCAACGTGGTGTCCTTCGCCCGCATCCGGAACTCCGGTAGCTCCGGCATGAAGGAGCTGTTCATCTCGAACCCGACCGCGAGCACAGTGGGTGTCGGTCAGCCTGGACGTGGCCTTCTGGCCAACCACGTGGCTGTCATCTGCCGCACTGCGGCCCAGACCACGGTGCAGAACTTCGGCTTCCTGTCGCTGGCGGCCAGCCGCTGTGGCACCGTCGCCGACAACAGCCTCACCGCCCCGAGCCGCAGCGGCACCTTCTGATCCTCCGGGATCAGTCGTCGCAGCTCCTGCTCGCATCAACCCGCTCGTCAGGTCGGCTCTCCGCTCCGGTTTCATCCCCGGGGCGGGGAGCACCTGGCCGACGGTCAACAACACACCTGTTCCAGATCCACACCAACCCCAATGCAGTTCCCTCCCTACTTTCCTGAAAGGAAACGAATGAGATTCAATCTCAAGAAGACCATCGCGGGGGCAGCGGCTGTCGCTGTCATCGCCTCGGTCGCCCCGTTCATCGGGTCCGGGGTCGCCTCCGCGGCCACGAACAACAACACGCTCGGCGCCTTGGCCATCGCCCCGGCGACCGGCACCTCCACCACCAACATCACTCTGACGGCCCAGACCAATACCGTCGGTGCCCGCAGCGTGGGCACGGCGAACCTGACCGCAGCGTCGAACACCGTCACCGCCGCTGGTGGAGCGTTCACCGCAGCTGACCTGTTCCGCCCGGTGAGCTTCACCGGTGCGGCGGGTACGGCCGTGCCTACTGCTGGCAACGTCATCACGGCGGTGACCAACGCCACCACGGTCGTGCTCAGCGGCCAGGCGGCGTCCGGTGCCGGTACGGCTACCGCCACCATGAACCTCCTAGCTCGTACCTCCTCCTGCCCCGGAGACACTGCGGGCGGCAACTTCCGGTACTCGGCCTTCCTGGTGCCCGCCGCCACGGACCTCGACGCCAGCCTTCAGTTCGATGCCTTCGGTGTCACCAACGTCGCCGGCTACACGACTGCGCTTCTCGATACCAGCGGCAACTCGGTGCTGAACAGGCCGACGAACATCGCCGGTGGCCCGGGCCAGCCCGGTCTGTTCGGCGTGCCTCAGGTTAACTTCAGCTTGTTCGCACCTGGTGAGGTTCCTGCGGGCTCGTACAAGATCGGTGTGGCCTGCCACATCGGCTCGCCCAGCGTCACCCAGCTGCAGACCCACTGGTCGCGTCTGATCACCGTCACGGCCACCACGGTCGCCCTCGGTGGCCCGGCTGCGTTCACCTTCGCCCTCGGCGCTGCTGCTGTGGCTCCCACGCTGACCGCGGCCACGCCCGGTAACGGCCAGATCACCGCGGTGTTCTCGCCCGGTGCGTCTGACCCGGCGGTCCCGGCTGGTGGCTTCACCGCCACCGCCACCCCCGGTGTCGGTCCGGCCATCACGGCCACGGGCTCTGCCTCGCCGATCGTGATCCCGGGTCTCACCAACGGCACGGCCTACACGGTCACCGTCAGCGCCAACAACGGCGTGGGCGCCCCCGCGGTGTCGAACGCCATCTCGGCCACCCCGGTGCTTCCCGCCGCCCCGGCCGTCACCGGCCTCGGCGTCGTCTCGGGCCCCGGTCAGGCGACTGTCAGCTGGGCCCCGTACACGGCTCCGGTCGGCACGACCCTTTCGGGCTTCAGCGTCGCTGTCACCAGCGGCATCCTGCCCGGTACGCCGGTGGTCGGTTCGCCGTTCACCGTCGGTGCTGCCGTCACCAACTTCACGCAGGCCGGCCCGCAAGGCGTCCCGCTGAACTTCACCGTCACCCCGCTGTTCTCGGCTCCCATTGGTCAGACTGGCCTCTCGGCCGGTCCGGTCACCGGTACGCCGATCGGGAGTGCCGTCATCAACCAGGTCATCACCGTGACCCGGCCGAACGGTGCCCTCGTGCTCACGCAGGTCTGCGGCCGTTACGGCAGCCTCCCTGCGGAGCCGGCACAGCTGGGCTTCCCCTCGGGCCTCGCCGCCCTTGGTCCGGTCAACGATGGTGACAACGTCAACCCGGTGCTGGGCAACGCCCCGTACCTGACCCAGAGCGGCGTGCCGTTCTCGGCCGTCGGCACCACCTCCGGCCCCGGCTCGACTCCCGTCGCCGCCGGTCCCCAGGACCCGAAGTTCGCGTCCTACCCGTACCCGGACAACCCCATCACCGGTGAAGCCGACCCGACCTACCCGACGTGGTGTGGCATCGAGCTGGGCGCAGCCCGGTTCGTGGCCACCGGTGCCCCGGCCTTCGGCCAGGGCCAGTTCTACTCGGCCTCCGGTCGTTTGAACCAGGTCACCGTCGTCGACACCCGTGACACCGACCCGGGCTGGAACATCGCCGCCTCGGTCACCAACTTCACCGCTGCCGGTGGCAAGTCCTTCTCCGGCAACCAGATGGGTTGGACGCCGGTCCGGAACCGCAACACGGCTCCGTTCACCGACGCCCTCGGCAACGTCTACTCCCAGTCCACTTCGGCTGGTGCCGGCGTGGCCCAGAACACCCTCGTGTCCTCCGGTAACGGCCTCTTCGCCGGCGCCGCCGACACGCTCATCACCGCCCCGGCCCGTTCCGGTGCCGCCAACAACTTCGTTGGTGGTCTCGGTATCGGCGTGGCTGACGCCCGCATCAAGCTGGCCATCCCGGTGACCGCCCTCTCGGGCAACTACACCGCAGTCCTCACCATCTCGGCGCTGTAAGACCGAGACGGTTCGCACGAACCGGATCCGGTTCGGGGGTGGGTACGCCCGCCTCCGAACCGGGCCCACAATCCAACTAACATCGGCGAGCGGTACCGGGCAGATCAGTCGCTCCGGTACCGCTCCCGTCGTCTCCGGCCCGCCTCCGTCGAAAGAACTGATCCCATGACCACCTGGCGACGAGTCCTCGCCACCTCCCTGCTGGTCGCCGTGAGCATGGCGATCACCACCCAGAGCTCCGGCGCCCAGGACGCCCCGGCCCCCGCGCCAGAGGGCGGTCCCCAGGTCGTGCAGAGCTGGGCGCTGTTCCCCACCGGCTCCGACGATCCCGACCAGCCCGGCAACCGACCCGATCTGTCGTACTCGGTGCCCGCCGGCACCACGATCGACGACTCGGTGACCGTGGCCAACTACGGCAACATCCCGCTCACGTTGCGCATCTACGCCCAGGATGCGTTCAACAACGCCGACGGCGGCTTCGACATCCTCAAGAGCACCGAGACGTCGAAGGACGCCGGCACCTGGGTGAAGAACGAGCAGGAGTTCATCACCGTTCCGGCCGGCGTCCAGTCGACCATACCGATCGTCATCAACGTGCCCCTCGACGCCAGCCCCGGCGACCACGTCGCCGCGGTCGTGGCCGCGCAATCGACGCCGGGCACCGGCCCCGACGGCAAGACCGTCACCCTCGAGCGCCGCACCGGCACGCGCCTCTACGTCCGGGTCGACGGTCCCCTCAACCCCGATCTCTCCGTAGAGAACCTCCGGACCAACTACTCGCCCTCGATCAACCCGTTGTCGGGCACGGCCGAGATCAGTTACCGCATCCAGAACCGCGGCAACGTGCGCCTGAGCGGCAAGCAGCAGATCGAGATCGGCGGTCCGCTGGGTCTCTTCGGCAACACTCAGCCCCAAGAGGACATCCCCCAGCTCCTGCCCGGCCAGGGCTACGACGTGACCCGCACCGTCGACGGCGTCAGCGCCACGGTGGCCGCCGTCACCACGGTCGACCTGGACCCCGAAGCGGTCGGCGGCGGTGTGGGCGAGGTGCCCACCTCGAGCGGCCGGTCCATCAGCCTCGCTCTTCCCGTCACGATCATCGCCATCCTGCTGGTTCTCGCCCTGGCCTGGTACTCGCGTCGGGCCTACCTGCGGCACAAGGGCGAGCAGGTGCCGCCGCCGGCCGGACCCGGGCCCGGGAGTCCCACTCCCGAGGCCCCGGCCCCGCGCGCCCCGGTGGGCCAGTCGTCGTGATCCGGATGCTGGCCCGGGTGGCCCTCGTCCTGGCGCTGGTGGCGAGCGTCGTCTCGGTGGCGGGGCGCGCCCAGGCCCAGAGTCCCGACCTGCAGTTCACCACCCCCACCACCAGGGGCCCCACCACCGGCCAACTCAGCGGGCCCACCATCACGTTGTCGCCGGCGATCGTGGAACCGGGCCAGGCCACCATCATCACCTTCAACAACTGGGAGGCCCGCCTGGCCACGGTGGCCGTGTGCGGCAATCTGGCCAAGCGGGGCTCGGCCGACTGCAACCAGGTGAACAGCCAGGGCGTCACCGTCAGCGGAATCGGCAAGACCGCCCCCATCACCCAGCTCACCGTCATCCCCCCGACCGGCACCTGTCCCTGTGTGATCCGGGCCGCCAGCCGCGACACCGACGAGACCGCCGTCGCTCCCATCGAGATCATCGGGCACCCCACCGGGCCGATCGTCGACCCGCGCACCGGCGACTTCATCCAGGTCGCCCTCAGCACCGAGCCGGCGTCAATGGGGTTCTGGTCGGCGCTGCGCTCCTCGTTGGGCGGACCCACCGACTACGACGCCACCGTCACGGTGAGGAACATCACCACCGAGGCGTTCCAGAACATCGACGTGTTCGGGTCGGTGGGGCGCAACCCGTCCGAGGATCTCGACGTCTTCGAGATGGTGCCCGGCGAGATCGGCCCCGGCCAGACCTGGACCGGTACCGACCTGGTCACCCTGCCGTCACCTGTCTACGGCGACTACCTGTGGCAGGTCGTGGGCTCCGGCGCCGGGCCCGTGGTCCGCATCGACCAGTCGATGAGAGTGGTGCCGTGGCTGCTGGTGGTGCTGCTCGTGGCCCTGCTCATCGACCTCGTGCTCATCGTGTTGCGGTTCGTGCAACGCCGCATCCGCCGCCACGAGGAAGAGCTCTACGGCGACGTCCCCGACGCCGACGATGACGACCTCGGCCCCGGTGGCCCCGCCGCCCCCGTCGGTGCCGGAGTCGGCGCAGCCCGCGCCATGCCGCCGCCTCCGCCGCCCCCGTCGGTCCTGGTCTCCTGACCCGGGTCGCCTGTTCGAGATGTCGGCACCGATGGGGGAGAGACGACCCCGGATCGTCGCGGCCCTGGTGGCGGCGGTGGCGCTCGTCGTCACGCTCGTCCCGCTGCTGCGGCCCGGTCCCGTTGCGGCGGCCTTGCCGGTCGGCGCACCTGCGGTCGTCACCCCCACCGCCGGGCTGAGCAACACCGCCTTCACCCTCGACCTGGGCCTCGACCCGTCGTGTCCGGGCGACACCGCCGGCGGCTACCAGTTGCAGAGCTTCATGGTGCCCGCCGCCGCCGACATCGACACCACCCTCACCTTCGGCCCCACCGGCCCCCTGCCCGTGGGCACCGAGGTACGCCTGCCGCTGTTCGACGCCACCGGCGCCCGCTTCGTGGACCAGCCCACCGCCCCCGCGGTGGCCCCGGCGGTCACCGGCCCGCTGCCCGTTCTGCCGTCGTTCGACTTCGCCGCCATCGGCCCCGGGGTCGTGCCCGCCGGCGCGTACCGCCTGGGCATCGCCTGCGCCCTCGGCCCCGCGGGGCCCACCCAGCTCGTGTCGTACTGGTCGCGCCTCGTCACCGTCAGCCCCACCGCTGTCGGCGCCGGCGGACCATCGAGGCTTTCATGGGTGTCGGGTGCGGCGCCGGTGGCCCCAGTGCTGGGCACCCCGCTGATCGCCGCCGACCAGGAACTCACCGTCGCGTTCGCCCAGTTCCCCGCCGACCCTCCCGTCGACGGCTTCACCGTCACCGCCACCGCCCAGGGGGGAGCGGGCGCCACGGTGACCACCCTGGCGACAGGATCGCCGGTCACCATCGGCGGCCTGGTCAACGGGCAGGCCTACGACGTGACCGTCACCGCCAGCAACCCCGCCGGCCCCGGCCCGTCGTCGGACGTCGTCACCGGCACCCCTGCCCCCACCATGCGCCCCCCGGTCACCGATCTGGCCGCGGTGTCCACCACCGCCGGGTCGATCGACGTCACCTGGCTGTCCCCCGTCGGCGCCGCCCCCACCGGCTACGAGGTCGCGCTCGTCGGCGCGCCGGATGCTCCCACCCCGATCGCCGTCGCCGCCGACGTCACCACCGTGAACGTGCCCGGTCTCACCGCCGGTCGGGTCTACACCGTCACCGTCACGCCCACCCACCCCACGCCCATCCTGGGGACGGCAGCCACGGTGGAGGCGGCCCCCATCGCCGCCGGCACCAACACCGAACCCATCGTCACCGTCCGGCCCCCCGGCGCCCTGGTGTTCACCCAGACCTGCGGCCGCTACGGCGCGCTGGCTGCGGAAGGGCCCCAGTTCGGCTTCCCCTCCGGCCTCGAGGCCCTACCGGCGGTCACCGTGAGCACGGCCCCGTCGCTCACCAAGGACGGCATCGGCCGCAACGGCGCCCCCAGCACCGACCCCGACCCTGCCTTCGGTCTCTACCCCTACCCCGACGACGCCGTCACCGGCGAAGCCGCCCCCAACTACCCCACCTGGTGCGGGGTGGAGCTGGGCGCGGCCAGCTTCGTCAACAGCGGCGACGCTTCGTTCGGCGCCGGCCAGTTCTACGCGGCCTGGGGACGGCTCAACCAGATCACCGTGGTCGACAGCCGCCAGACCGATCCGGGCTGGACGATCACCGCCACCGTCAGCTCGTTCACCGCTCCTGGCGGAAAAGCTTTCAGTGGAAATCAACTTGGATGGTCGCCGGTCATCACCGCGGTCAGCGGGCAGTACACCGACGCCCTCGGCCGCACCTACACCCAGCAGGCCACCCCCGGCACCCCCCTGGCCCCCAACACGCCCGTGGCCTCCGGGCTCGGCCTGGGTGCCAGCGCCGCCGGCCTGGTGAGCGCCCCCGCCCCGGCGGGCACGGCCCAGAACCTCACCGGGGGCCTGGGCACGGTCATCACCGACGCCCGCCTCAAGTTGGCCATCCCCGTCACCGCCCTGAGCGGCAACTACGAGGCCATCCTCACCATCACCGCCATCTGAGTGAGGCCCGAACCGTCCGACGGTTGATGTTCCGTCTGCTGGGGCGCTTGGCAGAGTCTGTTAGGTATGCCTAACATGAGCCCTGTGATCCCGGCCGTGCGGCCCCTGCGCCTCCCCCACCAGCGATGACGCCCCCGGTTGCCGGCCTGGCCGCACCTCCGTCCTCGGGCCCGACCGAGGTCGGGCTCGCCCCAGGCGTCGGGTTCGCCACCGCCCTGGCCGATCACGGTGAGCGCCCGGCGCTGATCGACCACGACGGCACCGCCGTCACCTACGCCGCTCTCGCCGGCCGGGTGGCCGCCACCGCCGCCACCCTCGGGTCCACCCGCCGGCTGGTGCTGGTGGAGGGGGCCCACACCCTCGACACCATCGTCACCTATCTCGCCGCCCTGGCCGGTGGCCACCCCGTGCTGCTGGCCCCCGCCGGGCGACCCGACCTGACCCGGGCCCTGGCCGACGCCTACCGCCCCGACGTGGTCGGCACCGACAGCGACGGCGGGGCGATCCACGAACTACGGGCCGGTGCTGCCCACGACCTGCACCCCGACCTGGCCCTGCTGCTCACCACGTCCGGCACCACCGGCTCGCCCAAGCTGGTGCGGCTCTCGCGCACCAACGTGGAGGCCAACGCCGCCGCCATCGCCACCGTTCTGGGCCTCGGCCCCGACGACAGGGGTCTCACCTCGTTGCCCCTGCACTACTGCTACGGGCTGTCGGTGCTGCACAGCCACCTGGCCGTCGGTGCGGCGATGGTGCTCACCGACCTCTCGGTCACCGATCCGTGCTTCTGGACCCAGTTCCGAGAGGCGCGGGTCTCGAGCCTGGCCGGGGTGCCCTACACGTTTGCCATGCTCGAACGCGTCGGCTTCGCCGACATGGACCTGCCCCACCTGCGCTCGGTCACCCAGGCCGGCGGGCGCCTGGCCCCCGACCGGGTGTGTCACTGGGCCGAGGTCGGTGGCCGTCGGGGCTGGGACCTCCACGTCATGTACGGCCAGACCGAAGCCACCGCCCGCATGGCCTGCCTTCCTCCCGACCAGGCCCTGCGCCGGCCCCACAGCGTCGGGCTCGCCATCCCGGGCGGATCGTTTGCCATCGAACGACCTCGCGAAGCGACCGCCGGCGCCGGTCCGGGCGACGCGGGCCCATTCGATGCCGAGCCGGGTGACGCCGGGCCGGACGGAGTGGGGGAGCTCGTCTACCGGGGCCCCAACGTGATGCTCGGCTACGCCGAGACCGCCGCCGATCTGGCCCTCGGGCGCACCGTGCACGAGCTGCGTACCGGCGACCGGGCCCGAATCGACGCCGACGGGTTCGTGGAGATCGTCGGTCGCACCAGCCGCTTCGCCAAGCCGTTCGGGCTGCGGGTCGACCTCGACCGTTGCGAGCAGTTCCTGGCCGAGCGCGGCCTCGACGCCGTGTGCGTCGGCGACGACGACCGGCTGATCGTGGCCGTCGAGGCCGAGGTGACGACGGGCGGGCCGAGCGAGCAGCACCCGGCGCTGGGCGGTCTGGCCGACACCCTGGGTCTGCCCCGCCCCGCAGTCGTGCTGTGGGTCACGCCCTGGTTGCCCCGCCTGGCCAGCGGCAAACCCCACCTGGCCGCCATCACGGCGGCAGCGACTGCCCCGTCCCCGGCGGTGGGCGTCGAGCCCGCGGCCACCGCCCCGAGCACCCCCGGGTCGGTGGCCGCGGTGATGGCCGAGGCCCTCGATCGCCCCATCGCCGACGTCACCCCCGCCGCCACCTTCGTGTCGCTCGGTGGCGACTCGCTCTCCTATGTCGAGGTGTCGGTGGCCCTCGACGACCTGCTCGACCGGGTGCCCACAGCCTGGCACCTCACCCCCGTCGCCGAGCTCGAGGCCCGCGTCGTCACTCGAGTCGTCGCTCCCGGCGCAGGCAGCACCGGCGCCACCGAAGGCACTGCCGCCACGCCGACCACCGACCACGACGCGCCCAAGGGCGCTTCGCATCCATCGCGGTCGATGGAGACCAACGTGGTGCTGCGCGCCGCCGCCATCGTGGCCATCGTGGCTACGCACAGCGGAGCGGTGATGCTCCAAGGCGGCGCCCACGTGCTGCTGGCCGTCGCCGGCTACAACTACGCCCGGTTCCGACTCCTCGCCGCCGACACCGCAGGCCACCTCCGGGGCTCGGCCTCCAGCGTCGCCCGCATCGCCGTGCCCACTGCGATATGGCTGGCCTTCCAGTTCACCTACGCCGAGCCCTTCACCGCGCCCCGCGTGCTGTTCGTCAACAACTACCTCGGCTCCGGGCTGTGGGAGTACTGGTACCTCGAGGCGCTCCTGCAGATCCTGGTGGTGCTGGCCGTCGCCTTCGCCTTCCCCGGGGTCCGGGCCTTCGAACGCCGGCACCGTTTCGGGGTGGCCATGGGCGTGCTCGCTGCGGCCACCGCCTTGCGCTTCGACGCCCTCGACATCGGCAGCAGCGGCCAGTGGATGTACCGACCCGACACCATCGTGTGGTGCTTCGCCCTGGG
>Ga0105047_10005937_pt1 | contig 20792 bp, 12 predicted proteins | sample MAT04_FD_78384 | JGI IMG/M metagenome (GOLD analysis project Ga0105047, IMG submission 78384) | Freshwater microbial communities from Lake Fryxell liftoff mats and glacier meltwater in Antarctica - MAT-04 (megahit assembly) | ecosystem: Environmental > Aquatic > Freshwater > Ice > Liftoff... | reverse complement strand
CGAAGCGGAATGGGGAGCGCGCCCGCCCCGGGCGCTGTTTTCCGCGCCCCCGCGGAAAACTCCGGACGCAGGGAATTTTCCCGTAACCTCTCACCCCGCTCGCGTGCCGGAGGCTGGCCGCGAGGGCGCGTCCAGCCACGCCCGAGGGCGGGCGTGCTCCCGAATTTCGGAGTTCGGGATGAACACAGGAAGCGCAGTTCGACAGCCACGCAGCGCGACGTTATGGCGCCGCCACCCGAGAACTCTGGAGTGCGCGGACTTGTCCGCGCTTTTTGCCGGCGGGACTTGTCCCGCGCGATTCGCGGGCGACAAGTCGCCCGGACAAAAAGCGGCGACAGGTCGCCGCACTCCAGAGTCCCCGCGATCCATGTGGACGTATCCGACCAACCACCGGGTTTAGCATGAAGACCGTTTCGTCTTCCGCCGCCGCGCCGCCATCCCCAGGGCAGCGAGTGTTCCCCTGGCTGCTGGGCGCATTGCTCGGCGTAGGCTTGGTGAAGCTGGGCAACCCAGGGCTCTTCAGCGAAATGCTCACGATGCCCGGCGACGCGCTGGAGTGGATGTTCTTCAACTGGCCGCCCGTGATCGGCTACTGGCTGCTCGGCGCGGTGGCGGTCGTCGGCTTCGCCACCGCGGATTGGCGCAGCGCCCGGTGGCCGTGGCCGTTGGCGTTGCTGGCGCTCTGGCTGGGCTGGCAATTCCTCGCCGCCACCGGGACCGTGGATGCGACGCTGACCGCGAAGGCGCTCCCGCAGTTCGTGACGGTGGCGGTGTGCTTCGCGTTGGGCTACGTCGCACTGGGAGCACGCACGTCCGCGACCGGGCTGTGGGTGGGCTTGCTGATCGGGTTCGCGCTCGTGCTGGCTTCCGGCTGGCAACAGCACTTCGGCGGTTTAGAGGCGACGCGGAAACATTTCTTCCTCTACCTCGCGCCGACGATGAAGGAAGTCCCGCCGGACCTGCTCAAGCGCATGACCAGCAACCGCATTTTCGCGACGCTGTTTTATCCGAATACGCTCGCCGTCGTGCTGTTGCTCCTGCTGCCCGGTGCGCTGGCGTTCCTGTGGAGTTGCGAACAAAAGCTGACCCGCGGCGCACGGCTCTTCCTGATGGCGGCCCTGGCGGTCGGCGCGGGGGGCTGCCTGGTTTGGTCCGGGAGCAAAAGCGGGTGGCTGATCGCGCTCGGGCTCGGGTTGGTCGCCACGTTGCACCTGCCGTTCAACCGCAAATGGAAAGCGGCCTTGATCGCGCTCGCGCTGGTCGGCGGGCTGAGCGGATTCCTCTTCCGCTACAGCAGCTACTTCGAGCGCGGCGCGACGAGCGTGGGCGCTCGCTTCGACTACTGGCGTGCGGCGCTGAAGACCACCGCCGAGCATCCCTGGCTGGGCAGCGGGCCGGGCACCTTCGGCCCGATGTACCAACGCATCAAACCGCCCGAAGCCGAGATGGCGCGGCTCGTTCACAACGACTACCTGCAGCAGGCATCGGACAGCGGCGTGGTGGGTGCGCTGGCTTACACGGCCTTCATCGCGTGGGCGCTCTGGCGCACGTATCCGCGCACGCGCGACGGGCTGCGACTGGGTGCCTGGCTGGGCGTCCTAGGCTGGGCGCTGCAGAGCGCGCTGGAGTTCAACCTCTACATCCCCGCGGTCGCGTGGCCGGCGTTTGTGCTGCTTGGCTGGCTGTTGGCCCGCGAGGCGCGAGCGGAGCAGAATTCGACGTGCGAAGTCCGAAGTCCGAAAGCCAAAGCCGCCTGATCTCGATCTCCGCGCGCCTCGGCGCCCTTCGCGTCGCGGCGGTTGGCCAAGCCCCGGAGGTATCGCAGAGCCACGCAGGACGCTGAAGGGCAGAGCCGCAACCAAAGAACTCGGGAGTGCGGCGCATAGCCAGACAAGGTGCTGCCGCTGCCGCTGGTCCACCAACCGCTACCCCCGCCAATCGACCGCTCACACCGCGCGCTCGTAGAGTCGGTAACGCTTGTAAACGTTCCCGCCGAAAATTTCCATCAGCCGCACCATCGGCTCGTTGTCTTCCAGCACCCACGAGGCTTCGGCGTCCTTGAAGCCCAGCTTCGCCCCAGTCTTGAACCCCTCGCTCAACATCACGGATTCCAGCCCCTTGTTGCGCCACGCCGCCTTCGTGCCCAGTGCGATCACGCGGCAGCGCGTCGGATACTTCCGCTGGAACAGGTAAGGCAGGAAGCCCAACAGTTTCGGGGTGAACAGCCGACCCTTGAGCGGCTGGATCGCCAGGTTGTAATCCGGCATCGCGAGCATGAAACCCACCGGTTCCTGCGCCGTTTCCACCAGCCAGACCAGGCCTTCGGCGAGCAACGGCTTGAGCCGCTCGGCCATGAAATCCATCTCCGCGTCCGTCATGGGCACGAAGCCCCAGTTCTCCTCCCAGCCCGCGTTATAGACCTCCTTCACCTTGCCGATGTCGGCCGCCAGCGTCTTGCGGCGCACCGGATTGAACCGCAGTTCCGGGTACCGCTTGCGCACCTTTTCTGCCAGCCGATGCAGCCGCTCCAGCGGCGCCGTGGCGACATCCACATGGAAGGCGAGCAGATCGCGGGTCTTCTGCAGACCGGCCGCGAGGAAAAGGTCCACGTAGTAACGCGGGTTGTAGGTCATCATCATCGCCGGCGGATCGTCGAAGCCCTCGACCAGCAGGCCGCACTCGTCATTGCTCGTGGGGTTCATTGGCCCCAGCACGCGCCGCAGCCCGCGCTCCTTCGCCCAGCGGCGCACCTCATCAAACAACGCCCCGCTCACCGCCGGGTCGTTCACCGACTCGAAGAAACCGAAGAACGCCGCGCTGTCCTGCTGCGAGCGATTGTGGTTGGGGTCCAGGATGCCGGCAATGCGGCCCACGTCTTGCCCATCGCGCATCGCCATCCACAATTGCATCTCGGCGTGGGCAAACAGCGGGTTGGCGTTCGTGAACACCTTCTTCAAATCCATCAACAAAGGGGCCACCCAATGCGGATCCCCGGCGTAAATGCGGTAGCTCAACTCAAGAAACCGGCTGACCTCCGCGGGCCGGCGGGCGAGCGGTACAATCTGAATGGAATCACTCATGTGCGAGCGGCTCAGGCTTCGGCTTTCGGGTTTCGGACTTCGGATTTCTTTCGGGCCTCGGATTTCGGAATTCAGATTTAATCCCTCACCCGCCCTTCCGGCCCTTGCGCACGCGCTCCTTTTTCTCCTCCAACTCAGCCTGCAATTTCTTCCGCTCGAAGCTCAGTTGCTTTTCCAGTTCCGCCGCTTTCTCGGCCTGCCCGGCCGCCATCTGCGTGGCGATCTCCCCCGTGAGCGCGATCTCCCGCTCGGCAAGCTTGGCCTTGGTCCGCGACTCCAGATCGGCGATCTCCCGCTTCTGGGCAGCAGTCAGTTTTACAGTGGGAGCGGTCTGGTTGAGCCGCTCCATGGCAAGTTCGTAGGCGCTTTTCATTGGTCGAGGTTCAGGATGCCCAACGCGGGCGCCGCAAGGGTGTGCCGCCCGCGCCCCGGTTTCAATGGGAATTCCCAACCCTGCCACAACTGCGTGACAATCTTCCCTCGCGCACAGGTTTGGGGGTCACCGCCGTTGAAATATCCGATCCGCGAGCGAAGGGACCGTGCCTTCTCCCTCGCCTCCCGCGGCGGGAGGGGAGGGCTGGAGAGAGGAGGGCCGTTTGCGCTCGGCTTTCCCTTCTTCCCGACCCTCTCCCCACTCGTTCCTCGCGGGGAGAGGGAGAAATCCAGCCCGCGCCGCCACGCCTAATTCAACGGCAGTGGGGTTGGAGGCAACCGTCGTCCCTCGTCTTTGCGTGAGGCCGCCGTGCTTTCACAGAAACCGCCCCAGATTCACGCACCAGATGCCGCCGCCCTCGGTGACGCCTAGCCAGCCGTATTGGTCGCTGTAGAACCACACTCCGTCCCCAGCAACCCAAATCCAGCCGCATGGCGAATTCCACACCCACCCGCCAAAATCCCCGCTGGAGATTCAACCCATCGTCGTCGTGTATGCCCTATTGTCATCCAAGCCAGAGAGAGACAACCACTTGAACTGGGTGCTCCAGAGCGTGCCAGAGACGCCGTCTCCCCCTAACCAGCCATTGAGGTAGCTGCTGAAGACCCAGCCGTCGGAGAATGAGAGCCAGCCCAGTGTCTTACTCCAATACCACCCGCCTCCCACATCGCAAAGCCGTCCGAACGAGGCATTCGTCAACCAGCAATCCACCACTAGCTCGGCAGTCTGGCTCATGGCTTGGCCCCAGGCATTGTTGATCCACACTTGATAGCTGCCCGTGTTGGTCATTTGGACCGATCGGAACACCAGCACCGGTCTGGTTCCACCAGCCACTGGTTGGCCATCCTTGAACCACTGGAAAGCAAGGTGGAGTACCGTTGACGGTTGCGACCAAAGCCACTCGGCGCCCGACAGTGGCGACCGTGCTGCTCACGGGTTGCGACCGCAGCGCGGGGGCGACGCCGGAGGCGGTGCCCAGCAAGATGCCTTGCAGGACGGCGTTCTTCCCGGTGGCCGTAGAGGTCATGCGCGCCCGAACCGGCCCCCGAACATCCCAGGTCAGGTAAGTGCCGCTCCCAAAGTTGCTGAGGCTCTGGCTGTCGAGAATAGCGCCGCTGGTCGGGTCCACCAGCTCCACCTTCTGCGCTCGACCGTCGGGACCAGGGCAATGGAGCGTCAGGCGGTTAGTTGCGTTTGCGAGCAGGTTAAAGTCCACGATGAGGCTGGTGACAGTGGAATACCAGCAGTCTGTTGCGCGCGGGAGTGGGGGCGCACCTTGCCACAACTCCAAGGCTTCAGGCGCGTCAGCGCGTGCGATCGGCGACCAATACGCGGCCCCGATCACACTCCCGAGCACGCCAGCGACGAAGTTGGTGGCACTGCCGCTCATCGCGTAGCCGCCTTGACCGTAAACACCCTGCCAGCAGCCCTGGCTATTGGTATCCGCTCCAACGAAAGAAAGCGGGGGCGAACCTGGGACACTCAGGGAGCAGCAACTCGACCATGCGCTGTTGCAGGACGCTGTGCCACTTCCTAGCGCCATCGCCTGCCAGGATTAGGTCTGGCCGGCCTGCACCACCACTGCCAAGACGGTTCCGGTGCCTGACTGATTGGTGGAAACCGGTGTTCCAGCACAATTACCCCCGAGGAAGAGCCTCAATTGGTATCCAGTCGCGCCAGCCACGGAACCCCACATCAGGTTCGCGGACGTGCTCCCGACAGCCATCACCACCCCGCACCCCGGCGAGGATGGAGTGGGGGCCGGCAGGTCCGTGCAGACCATTCCGGCTCCGGCGCAGGGGATGGTGTTGTCGCCGCTGGTCTTGTCGAAGTTGACTACAATGATGCCGTCATGGGTGCCCGCCGCTGCGGGCGTGAAGGTCACCGTCACAGGCTGCGATCTGTTTGCGCCGACCGAACCGCCGGCCCAATTGCCGGTGCAGGCAAGCGGATAGCTGATGCCGCTGACCGTCAACGTTGCATTACCCAATTTGGAGAGCGGTCAGCAGCTACGAAGCTCATGCCTCGCACTGGCGGCTCAAAGCCCTCGTGCCGCCGATCAAATGGGGATTGACCAGCCACCGGCACTACGTCGAAGACCCACGCACTAGTGAAATGCCCTAGGGAGACTTACTTACGAAACCGCACTGCCCCGTGGAATGGAATTGGCCGGGGGAAAACCTCTTTTTACGATTGATCTTGACACTTTGGCGAGTGTGCCCTACCTCTTATTGAACATGAACACAATGATAGTTGCAGCGCGCACTATGAAAACAAATACGATCATCAACTTGGCGCGTTGGGCCGGGGCAACCGGATTGTTCGCGAGCCTTGCGGTGTTTGCCACCAACTCCTCCGTGGCCGACACCAATGATTATACCTTCACCACCTTTGCGGGATCGGCGCCCACCGCTGGGCTGGGTAGCGATGACGGGATGGGAGCACAGGCGCGCTTCAATAGGCCCGTAGGTCTGGCGATTGATTCAGTTGGGAACATCTACGTCGCGGACAAGGGCAACAACACGATCCGCAAGGTTTTCCCCTCGGGAACCGTCACGACGCTAGCGGGTCTGGCGGGTAGCTCCGGGCGAGCCGCGGGGATCGGCAGTGCTGCACGTTTCAGTCAACCTCTGGGTGCCGCCGTGGATGCCACCGGCAACGTTATGTTGGCCGATAGTGACAACGGACTGATCTGGAATATTACGCCACAGGGCGAAGCTGCGATACTCTACGACTTAGGTTATGCGGCTCTTGGTGTGGCAACCGACAGCCTGGGCTACAACTACACCACGGCTGGTGGCCAGGTGCTCCGCCATTCGACTAATGGCTCTGCCGTGCTTTTGGCCCAGGTCGCGCCGAACAAGCTGGTTGCTGACGCCGCGGGCACTTGCTATGGGGTGCTGAGCAACCACACCGTTATCATGATTAATTCACTTGGTAACATCACCACCCTCGCGGGGGTGGCTGGCCAGACCGGCTCAGCGGATGGTGCGGGGAGTGCCGCCCGGTTTAGCTCGCCTCGTGGCTTGGTCCGCGATGGGGCAGGGAATCTCATCATTGCCGACACCGGCAATCACATGATTCGCAAAGTGACGTTGGGGGCTGTAGTTACCGTCACCACGGTGGCCAATCTCGCCGGCACGGCTGGTTATCTGGACGGCGCGACCACACCAGCACTTTTCAATGAGCCTGAGGATGTCATCGTGGACGCGGTCGGCAATATCTACGTCGCGGACAGCGGCAACAACTGCATACGCAAGATCAGCACGAACGGGATCGTGAGCACCTTCGTCGGCACCTCCGGGGGGAAGGGCGCTGCCAATGGCAACGGGGCGGCGGCACGGTTCAACTCGCCCGCGGGTGTTGCTGTGGATGCTGCTGGCAACGTCTATGTGAGCGACACGTTGAACCACACCATCAGAAAAATCAGCGCGAGCGGCGTCGTGTCAACTTTCGCCGGATCGCCCGGCACCTATGGATTCGTCGATGCAAGTGGCACTAGCGCGCGCTTTCACAATCCCAACGGGCTGGTGGTGGACCAAGCTGGCTATGTTTTCGTGGCCGACCGAAATAACAACGTGATCCGGAAGATCACACCCAATGGCCAGGTCACCACTTTGGCCGGCTCCCCCAACGGGAACTCGGGCTCGGCTGAGGGCACCGGGGCCTCAGCTCGCTTCAATTATCCATCCGGCCTGGCCATTGACAGTTCAGGGAACCTCTACGTCGCCGACCGCTACAACAACAGGGTTCGCAGGGTGACACCTGGGGGAGTCGTGTCGGCTTGGGCCGGCACTGGAGGATATGGTTCGAGTGATGGAGTTGGCACTGCGGCGACGTTTAATGATCCCATAGCTCTCACTATTGATCCCGCGGGCGTGCTATACGTCGCTGATTTCTACAACCACGCAATCCGCAGGATCGACGCGAACGTAAACCACGATGTCACCACTATCGCGGGCAATCGTGACGGCGGTGCCGCAGATGGGGTGGGCGCTGCTGTTTCATTTCGATACCCCGTGGGAATAGCTTTCAGCGACTCGGGCGTGCTTTACGTCAGCGACTCGGGTAATCACACCATCCGGCGTGTAACCACCAACGGCGTCGTTACCACAGTCGCGGGGAGACCGCCCAGTTCGGGTTATGACTATAGCGGTAGCGCGGATGGTACCGGCAGTAGTGCGCGCTTCAATGTTCCAAGCGCCTTGGCGGCCGCCCGGGGGGGCAAGCTGTATCTGACGGAAGATGCGAGTTGCACCATTCGCGTAGGAGTTCCCTCATTGCCGGACGTGGCCACGGTGGACCAGGCCTCGGGGAAAGTTGGCATCCGTCGTCAATTCCGTACCACACCCCAGACGGCGACTGGCTGGCAGTGGCGATTGGTGCGTCGTCCCGCAGCTTCTGGTGCCACGCTTTCCTCAACGCTTATACCAAATCCAACCTTCACTCCGGACACCGCGGACTTGTTTGTGCTTGAACTCCGGGCGACCAATGCTGCCGGCGCGATGACGATTCAACGGGTTGAGCTGACCGGAACTGCGCCGGTGCCGTATTGGCGCTGGACGGAGTATTTCGGTTGGGTATTCGACACCGACACTGGATGGGCCGGCAATGAGCAGTATGGCTGGTTTTGGTTTTCCGCGAGCGAATGGATCTGGAGTGTCAGCCTGCAGGGGTGGTTGGGCCAGGTGAGCGGTTCCGCTACCCTCTGGAGCCCGCAGCTCCAGTGGTTCACGTATTCCACGGCGCACGACGGCACAGCCTACAGTTCGGCGATTGGCTTTGTCCACGTTCACAAGTATGCAGGCACGCCACTCGACCAGGGCTGGGTGCTCAGCGACCGTTTTGGTTATACCTGGGCAGCTGGTGATGGTTCTTGGTTTTATACCACCCGCTTCGGCTGGCTGGGTGTAACCGCGGGCAGTGGGATTTGGTGCGCTGATCTCGGGAGGTTCCTGACGGCTCAAGATTAGCGAGTTGGAGCCGGTCTTTGGGCCAGCATCGACCTTGGCTGTGCTGGCAGGCTGCGCGGCCGGTGGCTCTGACTAATCTGCCTTCTGCATTTCGCAAGTTCGAATAGAGCGGGACCTGCCCGCCACCACATTCAAACTCGCCGCCCGCACTCCGCACTACTGAATTGATTTGGCCCAAGTCCCTGAACGACCGCGTCCGTGCCGTCGAAACCGCCTTGCGGGCGGCTGCCGGCACAGTGGCGCCATCGGTCGGATTGCCGCAGACGCGCTCGGCGTGGTGGCGGAAGGGCGGCCAGTGGCGGAGGAGATAGGGTTTCTCCTGCGCCGGTAAGTCGTCGGCTTGGGCCAGTTGAACCAGGCCAGTATCCGACAGTTCTGTCAGTTCGCGAGGCGGGCCCGGCGTTGGCGGCGCGTCGGTTGGTTAACTCGATGCGCCACTCGTCAGCGGCTCTTCGTCCGGGATTCCGCTAGGATCGCCGTTATCAGGGGGAAGTGGACTGGAGTCAGCATCGCTCATTTCGCGGAGGGTGATGCGCGTCGCCGGCGGCGCACTTCCTGGGCAGGCCGGCGCTGGCAGTGGCTGCGAACTTTCGAATTGCGACCGGAGCCAGCGGGCAAAGGGGAGCAGGCAACTACGATTCCTTGGGGTTGGTTGGCGTCCGGTTTTCCGGAAGCGCGATCCAGTCCGTGCTTTGCTGAGCGGCCAACTCCCTCCGGCCCGCCCAGATTTGCGGTTTGAAGCCCATTTTCTTCCGGTGCGGAGACGGTCCGAAGATTGGGTCGCCTGAATTCGCACCGCCGAGATACCATGCCCCTATGCGCTGGCAGGGTGTCAAGTTTCTTCTCCCCAAAAGAGAATTCCCGCCCCACCGGTGGCTCCAACCGGACGACCACCCGCCCTCGAACTTGCTTTCTGAGCCGTCGCTGCGCGGGCGCGGTGGAGTTGAAACTCGCCGCCGTGTCACGGCTTCGCCGTATCCATGCAGTCACGGAGCGCGGCTGTCTCAGCCGCAGCCACGGAAAACAGGGGCCAGACCAACTTCTCCGCCAGGTGCCCACGATCCCAGGGAGTGAGCGCGCACCCGCCCGCAGACGCGGTGGCAAAACCTTGCGCCACCGGCTTGAGAACGCCGCTGCGGCCGAGACAGTCGCGCTCCGACTGCATGGTTACGGCTTAGCCGTGCGGTAAAAGCGGCTGGGCTGAGTTCCTCCCCCGGTGTCCACGAACGTGAACTCGCCTTCCGCGCTGGCCGTCCGCGTGGCGACGACACTCCACGGACCAGCCGGGCTTGCCGCCGCTTCGATCTGATAGATCATGTTGGGCATCCCGATGAAGGTCAGCCGCAATTCCTGTCCCGTCGCGCTGGGGACGATTCCCACCAAGCTGGCCGTCGAACCATTGCTCCGGTCGTCGAGTTGGAGCAACACACTGGCGAAGGCCGTTCCCCCGCGGTCGTCCTCGATGGTGTAGGCAAAGCGATCCCACAAATGGCTCGCGTCGCTGGGTGTGTAGGTGATCGTCGTGCCGTCCAACCTCGCCGTGCCGCCTCGCTGCGTCACCGCGCTCACCCCGGCGACCCACAGCACGCCGCCATCCGGATCGCGGTCGTTGGCCAGCAACTCAGCGGCGGTCATCATTCGGGCACCGACGACGGGCCGCAGCAGGAAATCGTCGTTTGCGATGGGTGGCACATTGGGCGGGAGGGAGACCTCCACCAGAGCCAGGCGACTGGTGGCCATGCCATAGGCATTGCTGACGATGAGGCAGTAATCACCGGCGTGCAGCAAGGTGCTTTCGGCAATGATGAGTGTGTCAGAGTATGCGTCGCGGATAGGTTCGCCACGGAGCATCCAAGTCCGCTGCAAAGGCCCGGTCCCTTCCACCTCGGCCGCCAGGCGGATGCTTTGCCCCGCCTCGACACGCTGGTCCTGCGGCTGCACCAGGATGCCAGCCCGGATGACCACTGTCAGATGCGCGGCCCCACTTGTGACCGAGCCATAGGCGTTCGAGATCACCACAGAGTAATCCCCGGTGTCCTCTGAGTGTGCACTCTGAATGTCCAGTCGCGGTCCCATCGCGCCGGAAACCTCTATTCCATCTTTGAACCAGACAAATGTCATCGGCAGCGTGCCCGTCGTCTCCACCTCCACGCCGGCCGGGGCACCGCGCACCACAGTCGCGCCCACCGGTTGCCGCACTATGCTGGGCGGACGCAGCACCGTCAGTATGGCCACGTCGCTGGTGACGGTGCCCGACCCATTGCTCACTACGACCGTGTAATCTCCCGCGTCGTTGGCACTCACATTTGCGAGCGTGAGGCTCGACGCGGTAGCGTCGGCCAGCGGGGCACCGTTGAAGCGCCATTGGTAACTCAGTGGCGGGCTGCCCGCAGCTCCTACGGTGAAGGTGGCAGTTGTGCCGGCCACGTTCGTCCGGGCGACAGGTTGCTGGGTGATCGCCGGAGCACCAACGGCGTCGAAAAAGATGCCGCTGATCATAGTGTGGATGGGCTTCAAGCTCGTGACGTTGACTCGGACTGCGCCTGCTACCCGGAAGCGGAGATACTTGCCCATGTTGAAATCCGAGACCACGGCGGTGCTGATTGGTGTGCCGGTGGCGGACGGCAGTATGTCCACCCGCTGACTGGCACCGAGGCTGTTCCAATCCAGGCTGTAAATTGCCAGGTCGTAGGTTCCATCGGTGATCAGGTCGAAAAACAGATTGGTTGGGTTGTTCCAATTGGCGGCGATACGGTCGTTCACATCCGTGCTGGTTGCTTTGGAAAGCGCTTGGACCACGGCGGTCTCGGCCCACAGCGCGTTGGTGGCGCCCGCCGGCGCGAGAGAGACTCCCGCGGGCAGATTAGTGAGATTGCCGATCACGACGTAACCGCTGCTGCCGTAGATGCCTTTCCAGTTACCCGAGGTGTTGGTGTCCACGCCGAGAAACACTGCCTGGTTGCCGTTGGTGGGTGCCAAGGTTTGTACAACCGGGGCGATCGAAGCAGCGCCCGCCACATTGGTGACGGTGACCATGTAGGTTCCCGTGTCGGCTGGACCAAAGCCAGCGATGGTGAGCAGACTGGAACGGGAGCCGAGGATATGGGTGCTGTCTGCCAGCGGTGTGCCGTCTTTCTTCCATTGGTAGCTCAACGGACCGGTGCCGGAAGCGGTGACACTCAGAATGCAGTTGGCGCCGAGCAGATTCGTCCGGCTCACCGGCCCTGCCGTGATCGCGGGCGGGGTGGGCGGATAAGTCACCGTGAGCAATGCGATTCGGCTCTGGACCGTGGCCCAGCGGTTCGAGACCGCCACCTGGTAGCCTCCTGAGTGATTCGTGGCCGCGGGACAGAGGGTAAAGCTGGAACCGGTGGCGCCGCTGATGGGTGCCCCATTGAATTTCCACTGGTAACCGATGGGCAACTCCCCGGTGGCCGCCACCGTCAGGGTGACACATTCGCCGACCAGGTTGGTGTAATTGGCCGGCTGCACGGTGATGACGGGTGGGTTCGGCTGTTCAATCAACACCGCTGCCACTTCGCTGGTGACTGCCCCGTAATTGTTGTTCACCCGCGCGCGGTAGCTTCCTGATTGGTTGGTCTGGGCATTGGCGAGCGTCAGCGTTGAGGTCGTCGCGCCGGACAGAATGGTTCCCGCGCGTTGCCACTGATACAGCAACGGCGCGGTGCCCGTGGCGCCCACACTCAGGGTAGCGGTCGCCCCCACTGTGGTCGTCACGGCTAGTGGTTGAGCACTGACGGCGGGGGGCAGACCGATGGCACTGAGCACCGCCACGGCACTGGTCTGGGCACCATAGCTGTTGGTTATGGTGACAAAGTACTGTCCGGCATCGCTGGCCAACGTCTGGGCTATCGAATAAGAGGCCCGGGTCGCACCGGGCTTCGCGTTGCCATTGTGATACCATTGCCACGCCAGCGGCGCCGAACCCGCAGCTCGCGCCGCCAGCGTGACGGGCGAGGCGATGATGGTGGAGGTATTGGTGGGACTTAGCGTGAAGCTCGGCGGAATCCCTGCCAGCGTAACCGTGAGCGTGACCGGATCGTTGGTGGCCACGCCGTAGTCATTGATCACCCGCACGCCGTAGTTCCCGGCATCCTCGAAAGTCAGGCTGGCGAAACTCAGCCGGCTGCTGGTGGTCCCGCTCAGGTCGTGGCCGCTGAAACTCCATTGGTAAGTTAGCGGAGGGGTGCCAATGGCTTCTACCTCCATGTGAACCGCGCTGCCAATCACGCCGCTCATGTCGGTGGGGGCGTAAACGATGACCGGCGGATTGCCGGCCACCAGGACATCGGCTGCGGCAGTCGCCACACCCCAGTCATTGCTGACGACGAGCGTGTAAGTGCCGGTGTGCCGGGCGCCGGCGTTGGTGAGAGTTAGTTGCGGACGGGTGCTGCCCGGCAAGTTCGTTCCCGCCAGACGCCACTGGTAAGTCAGCGGCGGCGTACCCAAGGCAACTCCAGCCAGCGCCCCCGCGTTGCCGGGCAGCAGTGTCAGCGGTTGGGGCAACAGCAGGAAGTTGGGCGGCGCGCCCCCGATCACGGCCACGCTGTGGAGCGCCCCGGCAGCCACGGCGGTGCAACCGGTAGCGGCAGTGGGCACCTGGGTCTGGCCGCTCGAGTTCGCCCCCCAAGCCGCGAGCTCACCCGGGGCGCGCAAGGCAACGACGTGTTTTTCGCCGGCGGCAATGCGGGTGATCCCGGCGAGCCCGGCAGGCACGTTTAGTTGCCCGCCGGCATTGGTGCCCCAGCCCACCAAGGTGCCATCACTCCGGAGCGCGAGGCTGAAATGGTCCCGCGCCGCGATGGCGACGACGTTGGACAAGTTGGCCGGCACGTTGGTTTGCCCTGCCACATTGCTGCCCCAAGCGACCACCCGGCCATTGGTCTTGAGAGCCAGGCTATGAAATGCCCCCGCGGCCAGCGCCGCCACATTGCTAAGTCCGGCGGGCACGGTGGCTTGGCCGTAACGATTATCACCCCACCCGATTAGCGTGCCGCTTGCGGACAGGCTGAGGCTGTGATAGCCGCCGGCAGCGACCATGACTGAGTTGCTGACGCTTGCTGGCACCTGACACTGACCGTTGTAATTGGCGCCCCACGCTCGCACGGTTCCGGAAAGCGTCCGGGCCAAGGTGTGGTAATCCCCGGCTGAAACTTGGAGCACATTGGCGAGGCTCGCCGGCACATTGGTCTGGCCCCACGCCCATTCGCCGACCACCCGCACGCGACCATCGGTCGTCAACAGCGCGGCGTGCTGCAAGCCCGAGGCCAGTTCGACCACGTTCACGAGTCCAGCCGGCGTGACCAGATTATTTGTTTCAAACTGCCCCGAAGGCAGCATGTGGGTGTATTTGCCCCAAGCCAATGGTTCCCCAGATGCCGCCGCCGTGGCGCGGCCCGCGATGAGGCTGAGGAGAACGGCCAGCGCCCCAGCGCGTCTGCGGGGTGACAGATGGACGGTCAGTCGGAGGTTAAAGGCGTGGAGGCGCTGAGAAGGTTTCATGAGGATGTCAATAACAGCTCGGCCGGCGGGCACTGCACAGCCGGTGCGGTTGGTTTACCATCAGGTTTCCGGCGTAAGGCAGCCGCCCCGAACCCCGGGGCGACTGCCCACCAGAACCCAAACACACACACTTGCGGGAGTTTAGCAATGGTTGTGCCGTCAATTGCACCCCCGCGCCGCGGCACCCATTTCAAGCCAGTTTCTGTGAGGAATCGAGGTTGCTCCGGCCTTGATGGTGAGTGGCGCAGGCCCACAAACTTATTCCCGTGCCGATCGGTGGCTCAGATTCCAGTTGGATATGCTTGGGCGTAACACATGAGCCGCTTCGTACGCAATCACCCCAACGCGAGCACACCTGGAAACCGCCCCCAGGAGTCAGCCGCCTGCCCCGGCATCCGGTGGTGGGGCGGGAACCGGCTGGCGAGCCGCGCATCCCGCAGCCGTTGGTGGGCTTGCCAGCCCCGAGCGGATAGGGCAAGCCTCCCGGTTTTCTGCCACGCAGGGCGATGGACGGAGCCTGCGTCTTGGCCGCGGTTACGGAGACGCCGGCTGGGAAATCGGCGCGCGTCCAGATGGAGAAGCAGGCACTCCGCTGCCCGGCGTTGCTTCGGCCTCGACGGTGTGTCAGTATGGCGCGACAACGTCGTCTGACGCGCATGATTCGTTCGCTTGTTTTCACCACCCAGGGTCGCCTGCACAGCAGCAACATTGAGATGTTTCTCATGCCGACGCTGCTGGCGGATACGAATCTTTTTCTCTGGGTGGACCTGGAGGATCCCACGGCGGAGGAATCGAAATACATCCTGGAAGACGTCTTTCATTTCCATCCGCTCTCGGTCGAGGACTGTATCATGGTCAGCGCGTCGCCCAAGGTGGAGGAATACCAACCGCGCGAGGACGACCGTTTCGTGCCCTACCTTTTCATGGTGATCCACGCGGTGGATTACGACCGGAAGGACGGCGTCTTCGCGACGAAGGAGTTGAATTTCTTCCTGGGGAAAAACTTCCTCGTTACCTACCACGAAGGGCCGATTCGGAGCGTGCAGTTGACGGAAGACCGCGCCGTGAAAGGCTCCGGCGGCATCGCCCGCGCGCCCGACCGCGTCGCTTACAACCTGCTCGACTCCATCGTGGACAATTACAAGCCGGCGCTGGATGAGTTGTCGTTGGAGATCTCCGAGTTGGAGCAACTGGCCCTGACCAACCCCAGCAAGGGGACCCTGAACAAGATCGTGCAGACCAAGAAGGAGGTGCTCCACCTGCGCCAGATCATCGGCCCGCAGCGCGAGGTGCTGGCGCGGTTCGCGCGGGGGGAGTTCAAGCTCATTCGCCCGCACATGGTGCCGTATTTCCGTGACGTGTACGACGGCCTGTTCCGCATTGCCGAACTGGCCCAGGCTTATACGGACTCGCTCACCGCCATCCTGCAGGTGTATTTGAACATGCAGTCCAACCAAACGAGCGAGGTCATCAAACTGCTCACGCTCGTTACGTTCATCACCACGCCACTGATGATGATCGGCACCTGGTATGGCATGAACTTCCACGGCATGCCCGAGATCGAGAGCAGCCACGGCTACTTGGTGGCGCTCACGGTGATGCTGATCTCGACGGGACTGACCGTCTGGTATTTCAAGAAACGGAAGTGGTTTTGAGCGGAGCGCGGGGGGAGGGTGAAATCCGAATGCCGAAAACCGAAATCCGAAAGAAATCCGAAGTCCGAAGTCCGAAGTCCGAAGGCCGACGTCCAGTGCGGACGCTTGGCGCCTTCAATGGCGGTGCTTTCCTCGCTTCGGTTGCATTGCCGCGGCTGGTTTGCATGACCCAGCCGCGCTCCGTCCGCCGGCCCGGGTCCGGCGGGGCTTCCCCTGCTGCTCGCGCTTGGGCTTCGGACTTCGGACTTCGGACTTCGGACTTCCTTCGGATTTCGGATTTCGGATTTCGGATTTGCCCCCCACCCCATGCCCCCGCCTAAGTCCAGTTTCCTCGACAAAGTGCTCGGCCGCCTGGGGCGGCTGGACACCGAGGGTTTGCAGGCCGTGGTGCAGCGCCTCGCCCGGGAGCGGGCCTTCCTGGAAACCCTCTTCAACACCATCGAGGACGGCGTGCTGGTGGTGGATCACGGCGGGCGCGTCGTTTCGCTTAACGCTGCGGTCACGCGGTTGCTCGGCTTGCAGGCGAAGGATGAAGGGCAGCCGGTCCAAGGCCTAGTGCCGGAGATCGGCTGGGACAAGCTGGCCGAGTTCGACCGCGAGGGTGGGGCGCGCGTGCTGCGGTATGACTTCTCGGTGGCCTATCCGCGCGAGCGCTTTATCCGGCTGTGCGCGGTGCCGCTGGACGGCGCGGAAGCGGACAGCAGCGGGCTGGTGCTCATCCTCCACGACGACACGGAGAACCGGCTGAAGACGCTGGCCGCCATTGAGAGCGAACGCAGCGAGGCGCTGGCCTTGCTGGCGGGCAGCGTCGCCCACGAGATCGGCAATCCGCTCAACGCCCTGCACATTCACGTCCAGCTCATCGAGCGCGAGTTGCGGCGGCTGCGGGTGGCGACCGAGACGACGCCGGTGCCGGTCGGGCAACCGCGTTCGACAGAGCGGCGCGGTGCTACGGCGCGTGCCAGCCAGACCGGTTTGGCGGACGTGGAGCGCGTGCTGGAATACGTGGAAGTGGCCAAGGGCGAAATCAACCGGCTCGACTACATCATCACGCAGTTTCTCCAGGCCATCCGCCACTCGGAGCCGCGCTTCGAGCCGGCGTCGCTCAACACGGTCGCGGATCAAACCCTCGAAGTGATGCGCCCGGAACTCGACAACCGCGGCCTCACCGTGAGCACGAAATGGAATCCCCACCTGCCGGCCGCGCCGATGGACCCACGCCAGATGCAGCAGGTGTTGCTCAATCTCATCCGTAACGCGATGCAGGCGATGACCCGCGGTGGTCAACTCACGCTGGCCACGGGCGAGGCCGCGAGCGGGGTGTGGATCAGCGTCAGCGACACCGGCTGCGGCATCCCGGAGGAGAAGTTGAACCGCATCTTTGAACCGTTTTTTACCACCAAGAAGAAGGGCACCGGTCTGGGGCTGATGGTGGTGCAACGCATTGTCCGGGCGCACAAAGGTCGTATCGACCTCGAGAGTCGCCCCGGCGTGGGCACCACGTTCCGCCTCTGGCTGCCACTGCAATCGCGCGTGGCCCTGTTGCCCGAATCTGCTGCTGCATGAGCCTGCCCACCCTGCTGATTGTGGATGACGAGAAGCCGACCCGCGACGGCCTGCGCGCGGCGTTGGAGCATGCCTACGACGTCTATGTGGCCGAGGACGCGGGCGCGGCGACCGAGTTGCTGGAGCGCGAATCGTTCGACGTGCTGCTGACGGACTTCCGCCTGCCCCGCGAGGACGGGATGAAGCTGATCGCCCGCGCGAAATCTTTGCCGAAGCCGCCGGTATGCATCCTGATGACGGCGTACGGCTCGGAAGATCTCGCGGTCGAAGCGATGAAGCGGGGCGCAGACGACTACATCGCCAAGGGGCGGCTGCAAATTGACGAACTGGAAATGCGCATCGCCAAGGCCCTGCGCGCGCGCCACCTGGAAGGCGAGAACACGAATCTGCGCCAGCAGCTTGAGGTGAAGTATGGGCTGGAAAACGTCATCGGCCACTCGGCGGCCATGGCGGAGGTTTTTGACATCGTGCGGCAAGTCGCGCCCACGCCGGCCACCGTGTTGCTGCGCGGCGAGAGCGGCACGGGCAAGGAGTTGATCGCGCGCGCCATCCACACGCTGAGCGCGCGCGCGAAAGGCCCGATGGTGACGGTGCATTGCGCGGCGCTCGCGGCGACGCTGCTGGAGAGCGAGTTGTTCGGGCACGAGAAGGGAGCGTTCACCGGCGCGCACGAGCGGCGGCTGGGGCGCTTCGAGCAGGCGCAAGGCGGGACGCTGTTCTTGGATGAAATCGGGGAGATTGACGCGACGCTCCAGATCAAGCTGCTGCGCGTGCTGGGCGAGCGGACCTTCGAGCGCGTCGGCTCCAGCAAGACGCAGTCGGTGGACGTGCGGTTGGTCACGGCCACGAACAAGGATCTGGAGGCGATGGTCCGCGAAGGCACCTTCCGCGAGGACTTGTTCTTTCGGCTGCGCGTGATGGAAATCATTTTGCCGCCGTTGCGGGCGCGGAAGGACGACGTGCCGCTGCTGGCGATGGCGTTCTTGAAAGAATTCAGCCTGGCGAGCGGCAAGCCGGTGAAAGACTTCACGGCGGACGCACTCGACCTGTTGCTGAGCTACGCCTGGCCGGGAAACGTCCGCGAATTGCGCACCGCGCTGGAGCATGCGGTGGTGCTGTGCCGCGGCGACCGGGTAAGCGTGCGCGACTTGCCGCACTGGGTCCGAAACGCGGCGAGCGGCGGCAGCCTCGCGCCGGTCCCGGTCGTGCCCGGCAATCTGACGGTCAAGGAGGCGGAAAAACAACTGCTCACCCGCGCCTTGAAGGAAACGGACGGGAACCGCACATTGGCGGCGAAGCGGATTGGCATGAGCCGCCGGACCCTGCACCGGAAGCTCCGTGCCTACAACCTGGAAGCACTCTGATTTATGGACTCTGTTCAAGAACTCATCCACAAGCTCGAAGAGGGCAGCGGCGCGCGGTACATCAAGATTGGCGCCCTGGCCTTGCTCGTCACGGGGTTGGTCGTGGGCTACAACTGGCGCTGTTTCCGCAACCTCAACACCATTGAGGCGATGGACGCCGCGCAAGTCGGCCGCAACCTCAGCGAGGGCAAGGGTTTCACGACGCATTTTGTCCGTCCCATGAGCATCTACCTGCTCACGAATCAGGCCGGTCTGAAACCCGTTGCCACGACCGAGGGCCGCCCGGCGGACCCCGCGCGCCTCAAAGGGATGCACCCGGACCTCGCCAACCCGCCACTCTATCCGCTGCTGCTGGCCGGTTTGTGGAAGGTGGCGCCCGCATGGTGGGGCATCACGGAGACGGAGACGGGCGCGCCGCTCTGGAACAAGGACGGACGTTTTTCCTGGTATCCCCCGGACTTCTATCTGGCGCTCTTCAACCAGGCGCTGCTGCTGCTGACTGTCTGGCTGACCTACCGGCTCGCGGTGCGGATCTTTGATGAGCGGGTGGCCCTGCTCTCGGCGCTGTTGGTGCTGGGCACGGAATTGCTCTGGCAATTCAGCGTTTCCGGCCTGTCCACCAGCCTGCTCCTGGCGCTGTTCATGGGCCTGGCGCTGTGCCTCTGGAGCATCGAGTCCGGCGCCCGCGAGAACAATGTCACCGCCAACCGGCTCGGTTGGCTCTCCGCGCTGGCGGGCTGCTTGGTGGGCCTGTCCGGCATGACGCGCTACGCGCTGCTCTGCCTGATTGCGCCGGTGGTGTTTTACCTGGTGACGTACTCCGGGCAGCGGCGCTTCTTCAACGCGGCGGTCGCGGTGGGAGCCTTCCTCCTGGTCATCACGCCCTGGCTGCTGCGCAACGAGAGCCTCAGCGGTACGCCCTTCGGCACCTCGACTTACGCCTACCTGGAAACCACCCCCGGCTTCCCGCGCGATGATGTCCAACGCACCATCGGGCCGAACTTGCAGAAGTTTAACCTGGGCATGTTCTGGCGGAAGGTCATCACCAATACCCGCACGCTCGTCAACGAAGACCTGCCCAAGATCGGCGGCACCTGGGTGACCGGGTTCTTCCTCGTCAGCCTGCTGCTCTCCTTCCGCAACCCCGGCATCACGCGGCTGAAATTCTTTCTGGTGGCCTGCATCATCCTGCTGGGGATGGTGCAAACGGTGGGCACGACCCAGCTCACCAAAGAATCGCCGACCCTCAACTCCGAGAACCTGCTGGTGCTGGTCACGCCGCTGCTCATTGTGTTCGGCGTGGCGCTCTACCGAGTCTTGCGCGACCAGTTGAAGGTGCCTTCCCCCGAGCTGCGCCTGGTGGTGGACGGCGTGTTCATCGCGGCGCTCTCCCTGCCGATGGTTTTTGCCCTCTGGCCGCCGCGGCTTTCGCCCATTCAATACCCGCCTTACTACCCGCCGCTGATCCAGCGCGTGAGTGGCTGGATGGGCGAAAACGAGATGATGATGAGCGACATCCCGTGGGCCGTCGCCTGGTACGGCAAGCGGCAAGCCCTGTGGCTCATTGGCCGGCCCGAGGATGAATACTTCGTGATCGAGGATTCGATGAAGCCCATCAAGGCGCTCTACCTGACCCCGCGGACCACCGACGCGCGCTACATCTCGGAACTGTTGGAGCCCTCCAACCGGGGGTGGGAGGGCTTCCTTAAGTCGGTGCTCATTTCGCGCGAAGTGCCCAAAGTCTTCCCGCTGCAAAACGCCCCGGAAACGTTTCCCACGCCGCAGCAACTCTTCCTGACCGACCGCGTGCGCTGGCAGAAGTCCAAACCGCCGGGGCCTTGAGCCATCGCACCCTTGGACCAACCGCATGATTAACCGCGTCGTGACGCTCGCCAGGATCCCGTGAGCCGTCGTTTTCCGGGCAGGGCCCAGGCTCAGAATGCCCCGCGGGAGCCAGTCGGGCCCGCGGGGCTCCGACCCCAACGTTCCCCACCCTACCCCGCCGCGCTTGGGAGCAGGAGGACGAGATTCCGTGCTCACCAACCCCAGCGCGTATGCATGAAGGCCCCGGAGCGCGGGCGTCACGCCCGCTTTGGTCGTGCTAGGTCAACCGCCTTTGGCAAAGGGGCAATCCGCTGGAACTTCGGTCGTCCCCAGCGGGCGGGACGCCCGCGCTCCGGCAGCAAAGGCCCCTTCAT
>Ga0105047_10005936_pt1 | contig 20793 bp, 26 predicted proteins | sample MAT04_FD_78384 | JGI IMG/M metagenome (GOLD analysis project Ga0105047, IMG submission 78384) | Freshwater microbial communities from Lake Fryxell liftoff mats and glacier meltwater in Antarctica - MAT-04 (megahit assembly) | ecosystem: Environmental > Aquatic > Freshwater > Ice > Liftoff... | reverse complement strand
CATTATTGCAAACAATATAAAAACATAGCTTATATTGTTAAATTAAATGGCAAAACTGATCTTGATACGCAAAGTGATCCGTACAGCGGTCCATTATGGACTATTAATGATGTAGTACAGTTTAGAAATGAATCAGCATTACCCATTGCTGGAGCTGGAATAACATTATATCCCGGCTCTGAGTTTGAAGCGCGCATGCTTGAATATGCTGCACAAGCTATATTTCAAGCACATCAGCAAGGCCTAGTTACAATAGTATGGATATATCCCCGCGGTGCTTCAATTAAGCATGATCAAGATCCTGAATTATTAGCGGGCGCAACAGGACTAGCCAATGCACTGGGCGCTGACTTTGTAAAAATAAAACCACCAGTTATTACTTATGGCAAAAAAATGAATGAATGGTTAGAAATAATAATTGCTGCTGCAGGCAATACCAAAGTGATTTTTTCAGGCGGCTCACAAAAAAATGAAGTGCAATTATTACAAGAAATTGGCGATTATTTAAAAGCAGGTGCATCTGGCTGCGCAATTGGAAGAAATATCTTTCAGCGATCGTTTCAAGAAGCAACGCAATTAGCAACTAAAATAAGCAGCTTGATATTCACAAAGTAATACCAAAATCATATACTAGACTTTTTATTTCTATTGTAAAAACTAATTGTTTTAAATAATTAAAGGACAACGTATGTTAAAACATCTTATGTTTGCAATCGCATTCAGCTTATCTTCTCAAATATATTGCGCATCGAGCTCAACAGGACACACTTCTACAGCTTCTACTTTATCAACTCTTTCTACCTCAGCTACAACTCTTAATGCCGAGCAACTTTGGAATGAATTTGATTCCGGCAGAACGGACTTTAAGGGCGATGAACTAAACAGCATTGCGGCTCATAAAACACAAGAATTATCTACACGTCATGCCATTAGTGATAATCCAAATAATATTTACGCCTTGGTAAATGATGCTCTAACACGACACCCAAATGATGCTAATGGATTATTTCGCTTTAGATTGGTGGGTAAACTTATATCAAAAACTTTTTTTGACACAGCACAAAAAGTTTTTATAGCAATTAAACTTGCATCACTAGAAAGAGATAATGAATTACGCTATTAAGCATTAATTGAATATGCAATAGGTAATTTAAATCAACAAACTTTACGTTTTGTAGGAAATGAAAGGGGGGCTTTAGGAATACTGAATGCAGGAATTATGAACCAAATTGCTCAATTTGCTACATTTCCAGAAATTCAAACAGAATGCAAAAAAATATCCCTACAATTAGAAACTCTTGACACCATTCGAAATGCTTTAAAAGAAATTGCGCCAAAAAAAAGATCAATAAGATTGCATGAAGCGCTTATTTGCGCAAATATTCATATGCTTGTTAAAGAAACTGATTCAGTTAATAATTTTTATGTCTGTACTTTTCGCCGCGGAGTATTAGAAGATCTTATTTTAAATGTTTATAATAACATAATAAATCCAAATTTAATAAATAAACTTTTGACCTATCTCTCGCAGATGCAAAATACCGGCCAAATTTGTCCAAATGGTAATCGAATGCTAGTGATGCCATCGATACACATTCCGGAAAAAATATAACACATTCATCTTGTTTAAAACATAAAGCTATCCTAATCTACAGCATACAGTGTTGTAAAAAAGGGTAGCTTCTATGTTTAAACGATTATATATAGTTATATTTATTATATTATCCATCCAATCATTATTTGCATGCTATAATCCTGAACTGTGTTATGGCCAACATTCATGTGCAGATAAAACAAACCAAACGTTTATGTTCACTCGCCCTGCTTTTCAAAATATATCTATGCAACAAGCATTGTGGCATTCAATCTATAATTACAAAACGTATCGCCATGAATCTGCGTTGCAAATAATTGGCTTGTATCAACAATCAGTTCAATCGCAAGGCACTCGCAACTACTTTACTTTTTGTGAGCAATCTTATTTGTTAATAACCGGAGACAATGCACCCAATGCAGATCAACGCAACATACGTGCAGAATGGCTTGGAATTACAAATGACACAATAAGTGATTGTTTATGCATTAATCCTACGCAAAAACAATATGGAGTATTATTTGAATATACAGTGGACTTAGATCAAATAAGTTGCTTGCTACACAATTATTGGTTTGATATTCAATTACCTGTAGTTCGTGTTAAAAACAATCTTCATGCATGCGCACAAAACTCAGTTATATTAGATGCATTCAACCAACCTCAATGGTGTTATGCACAATTAGCGCCCTGCAACCAAACTAAAACCGGCATTGAATTTATAAAGCTATTATTGGGTAAAACTTATTTAGCCTGTGATAATTATGAAATCAATGCATATGGTGGACTGTGTATCCCAACCTCGGGTCACCAAAATGCACAATATCTATTTAGCCCATTTTTAGGATTCAATGGCCATTTCGGGTTTGATTTTGGTGTCAATTTCCAGTTCAATTTAATGCGAGAAAATGATTGTTATGATGTATGCTTTTTCTTAGACCTTGATGCAGTTTTTTTAATCAGCAATCAACAAAAGCGCACGTACGATTTAAAAAACAAACCATGGAGTAGATATTTACAATTTGTATGCATCGATAGCACTCCAGAAAATAGTATCCCGGGAGTTAACGTTCTTACTCTCGAATCGCAAATACACGCTTATGACATGATTGAATTTGCAGCCGGTTGGCGATTTATGACGCATGGTGTTGAATTAGAAGTTGGCTACCGTTTATGGGGCCATGGTACCGAAAGAGTTCACCCGACTTGTCCATTTACACCACAATTTGGTATTGCCGGAACCGGTTTTATTTCCGGTGACATTCCTGCAACTGCAAATTTGAGTACTATTAGTACCTTGGCACCAAATGATCTTGTTTTCACCCCCATTACTATTAATGATATCGATTTTAATAGCGCTCAAGCACAACGAGCCATCACCCATGCAATTCAAGGTCAAATTGGTTGTATTACTCAAAATATTGAGCGATTTGAAGCGTTTATAGGGTTAGGTGGATTTTATGAATTTACCCAATTTAACACTGCCTTAAACCTGTGGGGAGCCTGGATAAAAGGTGGCATTTCTTTCTGATTTTTATCACATAAGTAAATATTTTCTATTTAACAAAAACACAATGATCTGTATCATTTAAATATAGCTACTGAAGCTTCTATTAATGAGGGGGTTATTGTAAAAAGATTATTAATTATATCTTTATTTTTTATTCTAAACGCATAATGTGCAAGTTCTGAAAACGTTGATCCAACAAATGATACATGCGCGCATACCAATCAGATGTTTGCACAATTTTGCACATCGTTTACGCAACAAAATAAGCACGATATATGCGATGATTAGAAAGCGCGCACAACAAACAAAAAACGAAAAGCTCTTGAAGTTATTGCCCAAGCAAATAATATGTCTGCGCAATGGGTAGGAGATTATCTTAAGCATATGACTACGCAACAACAAATAACAAGCCACACACCTTACCATGTTGGATTACAAATACACCATGCTAATGGAATATAATGATTTAACTAAAACATCTCAGAGAGTAAACCTACTCGGTTTAACAACCTCTAATAATAACGGAGGTATAATTATTGCAGACTTACACAAAGTCATTATTCATACTGATCACCAGAATACGAATTATAAAATTGATGCAGCACAATATCGTATTTTTTCTAATTTAATTAATTTAGCAAAACCAGATACTGCATTACCGGAAGAACAAATCGCCGGAATACTAGCTCATGAGATATATCATCATTAAAAAATCTTGTATTAACTCGCAAAGCATTAGAAATTTTTCCTGACAAGACAGTTAATTGTAATTCATATCGCCAAGTTAATGAGATGGAAGCTAATGTTAAAAGTTCTCTCAAATCTGGCTTGCCTACCTGCTCAAGATTAATAGCTTTTCTTACCGCACAATTCAATAGACTCCGTTGTGCCTGCGTATACACTCTCGATTCTACACATCATTCACTTGCAACACGAATTGCATATCTTACAAAAGCAGCTCATGATCTTAAGCAAGAAGCATTAGGAAAACATTTTAATATATTTGCAAAATGGTCCGGCGCACCTGGGTGGGTTGAACCAAAAAAACCTGTACATGAAAAAAAACTTGGCTTAATACAGGCAAGGCATGGTTTGCCGATAAATCAAATCAGTAATAAAAAAATCAAAATTTTATATTTTATATTTATTAAAAAAAATCTTACTTGAAAATATACACAAAAGCCCTCACAAATCGAAACAATAAATCTCACCAAAATTTCATCCTTATTTGTTTACATAAAATACAATGAGACTTCAGCCTACTTTTTGGGAAATGTATAAAAATTGACAGAAAAATTGTTTAAAATGTATCAATTATTAATCAAAAATAACAACCCCATTCAGACATTTTTATATAAAAAACTGTTTCGCATCAGAAAAAAAAATTTCCTAAAACAATCCAATTAATCCTCTATTAAGCATTATCCAAAGATTTACAGTTCCCTTTGCACTTATAAACTTAGGGGGGGGTGTTGCATTTTACTTTTAAAGGAGTATTGTATTAAGTATCTAGTTTATAAAATCTTATTAATCAAGTACCAAACAAAAATTATTCTTCTTGCCTAGAAAGGGTACTATCGTGGAAATAACCACCTCGTAACACTTCGTTACTATTTTATTTTTCTATATGTATTTAATATAAATTATTTTGTGCGCACATAAATGCATCTTTAATTACAGCTTTAAAATTGTATTACAAGGGGTATATATGTTTTTCTTTGAAGCTTTGACCAATGTTTTAAATGTCCTTAATCTCGGAAAATTTTTTAAGGACACCCTACAAACCGATGCTCACCGTAAAGAGGTGAGGGCATCAGCCGCTGCGCTCGTTATTGCGCACTTTCAGGAATGTATCGAATATATTCTTGATGTACTTGAGAAACACACTCATTATCAAGAAATTGGCTATGACCCATTAGCAATTCCTGAAACTCAGAATGCAAAACCGGTAAGCCTATATCCTGAACGTCCTGGACGTTTGATAATTAACAGAATTAAACAGTTAACACTAGAAATCGATGAACCACTAGCAATAATAGCCGGTTCAGAACGTGATAAAATTCAAGCCATTAAATTAGAACTACAAAACGATGCTCAGAAAATTTCGTTGTGGGTGTTTAATGATTTAGTTGGCAATGATCTTGAACAAAAGAAGGCCCAGAAACATCTTGATGGGTACTCTGGAAAATTACAACTCTTATTAATAGAGACACGTACTATTCTAGAGCCTATTGTTCAAGAAAAGTAGTTTTAGGAGACTATTATATGATTCCAGTATTTTTTCTCTATGCATTTTTAGCATCTAGTTACATGTGTAGCAAGACATTATTAGATTGCATTTCACCAATGTTATTAACCGCAATCACCAGTCTAGGAGCGGGTGCATTATTGCTCAGTGCATATATTTACCACAAACGCACTACATGTGTACCACACTTTTCACAATTTTTGAAAGACATGACTATAGTTGCATTATGCACTACTTTTGGGGCAACGGTGTTACGATATTATGCATTAAGCTGTGTCAGCGCTTTCTTTGTTACATTAGTCATGGTATTCGATCCATTTATCACCGCAATGTTATCGTATTTCCTTCAGGGAATACCGTGCAATATATACCAAATCGGTGCAATATGCTTGGCAGTTGGTGGAACATTACCATTATTAACTTCTGAATTATCAGTTTCTGGTAGTTTGCAATTAATTCCCCTTGCCGCATTATTTGTAGCATTAGTAATTAATAGAATGGGTTGGATACATGCACAAAAAGTTTTAAAGCAAGATCATTATTCTCCAACATTGGTTACTGCAACTAATATGATTATTGGCGGATTGCTCTCAGGGGTGTTTGCAATTTCAAATAATTACCATCTACAAGTATTAACCTTAACAAGCAGTCAAGTTTGCAAAATTATGTATGTATTAACAATTAACAATGTGCTTTGTTCATGGGGATATACGTACTTACTTTCAAAATTTTCAATTACTTTGCTTTCAATAACAGAATTTTTAACCCCGTGCTTTGTTGCACTTCTGGGTTGGCTATTGTGGTCGGACCCTATTGACTGGAAGCTTGTAGTGGCACTTATTTGTGTATCACTCGGCCTCTTCTTATTTATGAAATTTCAACGGCGAGAGACGCCCGTAAACGTCAATTAAGATTTTAGGTACTTCGCTTTTTTTTATATTAACAACCTATATTACAGGAGAATACTCCAATGGTTTACACAAACACAAAACTCTCACTCTTATTATTATTTTCATCAACCATGATAGCACCAGCCTTAGCAACCGATGCTAAAGATGTTGCAAATGCCGGCAAAAACTTTGCCGTTACCACTAAGAACTATGTAGTCGAAAGCGCACAAGCAACCGGTAATAAAGTTGCTGAAGGAGCACACGATGCAGTCGATAAAGCATCACATGGTGCACATATTGTAGCTGATAAAGCATCGCACGGAGCACACGTCGTGGCAGAAAAAGCAACTCACGGAGCCCATGTAGTAGCAGAGAAAGCACAATATGGAGCGCATGTAGTGGCAGAGAAAACATCTGATGGTCTACACGCAGTTGCTCATACCGCTCATAATGTTGGACAATCAGTTGCTAATGGCACTCAACACGTTGCTCATAAAATCGCTGACACTGCGCACAATGCAGTAGAAGGCACAAAACATGTTGGCCATACCGTAAATGTAAAGGCACATGCAGTAGGTCATAGAATTGCCCATGCATTTAAGAATGTAGGATTCCGCTTAGCAAATGCTACTGAACATGTTGCTGATCGCGTTGCCCACGCAGCACACAATATGAAGATTAAATCAAATGATACTCCCTATTGTGCATGCATTACACATGGTCAAATAAACAATGATTATGAAATTATTGAAGTTATGGTACTTCACGAAGATGGCACAGAACACGTAGAAACTGATGAACGCTTACACCAAAGCTGTGCAACCTGCGGCAAACAAGTACCGTATTACCCAGAAGAAGATGTAATTATCTTGGTGTGCAAGAAGATTAACCCAACGGTAACTCAATAACTAATATCCACTAAAACTTATACACAAGGAACCTGCATGAATAATATCATTACTACCGTTATGTTGTTATCAACTATTTTTGTCGCAAACCCTAGTTTTGCAGTAACTGGCAAAGAAGTTGCAAACAAAGGTAAGGACTTTGCTCAAACTACTATCGATTATGTAGTGCAAACCGCCCAAGATACCTCAGATGCAGTATCTGACAGTGTCCAAAAAGTTAAGAAGAACGTAGCACAAGGAGCTCAACAAGTAGCTGACAAGACAAAAGATGCCGGCCAAACAGTAGCCAATACATCTAAAAATGTTGCTCAGCAAGCCAAATATAAAGCTCAAGAGTTAAAGAATTCTGCTGCAAATAAGGTAGAATACGCTGGTAACCGTATTAAAGAAGGTACTCAAAAAGTAAGCAATCGTGTTAATGAAGCTAGTGGTTACGTTAAAGATCGTTATAACGAAGAAAAAGACGCTTATAACCACAGAAGAAAAGAAGCTCAAAATCAACGCACTCGTAACTTTAATCGTTATCAAACTCGAAAAAACGAGAATAACGTTAAAAAATGTAACCAATGCAATCACAGATACAATGACGTTGATGAATTTAGACACACCCCCTAACACGGATCATGATTAGTTGCCTAATATTGCTTAGGTAATATTAACAATCTGATTCTTCAAGAGCCGCATTATATAATGCGGCTCTTGTTGTTTATAATAAATACGTATAGTACATTAATAGAGTTAATTTATATTTTTTTTAATTAGAGATATTCATGAGCCGTACGTATACTTATATTTATTTTATTTTTCTTATTCAGTTCATTAATACTTTATTTGGCGCGACATCATCTACCGATCCTATAACTCATCTTACTAACGTTACATTGCTCGATGTTATTACTAATCTTCAATGGAATAAACAAGGCTCATTGTTAGCGGTAGAATGCCTGAGCGAATTAACATCTCCGCTGCATAGCATTGTGTATGTCTTAGAAGGTGGTCAAAAAAGTATTGTTCTTGAAATTCCAATGACAATAGTTACTGATATAAAATGGTCTGAGGACGATTCATTATTATACATCGCTGGCCACAACAGAACTGATGCAGAAGCAATATTATATGACAACCAAATAGCTATTTTTTCAACTAATTAGATTCTTCATTTATTAAAGAAAAAACCGCAACATATAATTAATACCGGGACCTTCCCTCATGAAATTAAAGTGATTTCATCTATTACTAATTCTATGTTAGCAATCGGTTATAGTGCCCTTAATTTACCGGACGGTACAATTTTTACCACAGAACCAGCGCTTGATATAATTAATATCGATGGTGTGCAATGCAGAATAACTATACAATCGCTCAGAGATTTTTTTGAAAGAATTTCAGATTATAAACTTAGATTAGAAAATACTTTTCTGGGAATTTATTCTATATATCAAAATCTTGAACAAAAATTAGTCACTGAAGGATTTGTATTTCATAATAGTGGAAATACACACCCACCTCAATTATATTGGAGTCTTAAAAAATCAGGGCGTGATTTTACATGTGATATTGAATCAAAGGAAAGTTGGTCTAGTAAAAAAATTTATAGGGGTTTTGAATGCCCAACTTTGGCTGCTCAGATATACGAACGTTACAATAGATCTATTGATGTATATACACTCACTACCCAAGCACCTCATGTTCTTAAAAGAAAAATAACAATACCCTTTATCTCAAAAGTACTTCGTCTTTCCAATGGGGATTTTATCCTCGTTTCTAAAAAAAAATATCGACACCTTCTGCCCCATGTTAATCAACATAAACCTTGGACAAATCTTCCTTTTAAAAATAGGCAAAATCTTTTAATAAAACTAAGCGCAACACCCGATATTATTAGTTTTGCATGTGGAAATAGAATTTATTCAGCTCCACAATTACCCCAGGGACTTTTTAATCATTTACTCCGTAGACAAGTAACTAGCAAACATGAATCACAATTGAGAATAGCGCAATTGCAAAAATTAAGGCCTCAAAAACTTCCTCAAGCTGAAGATAACGTAAAATTAGCAAAACGGGACCTCAACTCACTGATTTTAGATGATGATTCACGCTTTTATGATATAGCCTCTGAAAAAAAACCTGATAGTGAAATTATTCTCCAATCAGGTGAACCTGATTCAGCATGCAAACGTATACGCTTGAGCACTCCACCACAAAGCTATGAATGGCCTTCTCAATCTAAATTTTAAGAAATACTTATAAATCAAAATTTAAAAAGGCTCGGAAATTAATCCGAGCCTTTTTAATTTTCATGTGTATCAAAAGATCTAATGATCGATTGGTATTAGTACATGCCTGGCATGCCACCCATACCACCGCCATGACCTGTGCCACAACCACCAGCACCACCGCCTGTTTCTTTTTCTTCTTTAGGCAGTTCGTAGATTGAAGCTTCAGTAGTCAACAATAATCCTGCAATTGATGCAGCATTTTGAATTGCTGAACGAGTCACTTTAGCCGGGTCAATAATACCTTCTACAATCATATCAACATATTTGCCTGCTTTTGCATCAAAGCCGCGATTATCAGATTCTAATTTAACCTGATTAACTACAACTGATGCTTCAAAGCCTGCATTTGATGAAATTATGCGTAACGGTTCTTCAAGCGCTCTATGAACGATTTGTGCACCAAGTGCTTCATCGCCCGTAAGATTAAGAGCTTCAACCGCTTTTTGCGCACGGAGTAATGCAACACCACCACCGGCAACAATACCTTCTTCAACCGCTGCACGAGTTGCACTTAATGCATCTTCGATACGGTCTTTCTTTTCTTTCATTTCAATTTCAGTTGCTGCACCGACTTTGATAACTGCAACACCGCCAGCTAATTTAGCTAAACGTTCTTGCAACTTCTCAGCATCGTAGTCCGAAGCTGTGTTTTCGATTTGCATCTTGATTTGCAATACACGACCCTTGATAGCTTCAGGAGTTCCTTGGCCTTCAATAATAGTCGTATTTTCTTTGGTAACAATTACACGTTTTGCAGTACCAAGATCTTGCAATGCCATAGTTTCAAGCCTAAAGCCCATTTCTTCAGAAACCATGTTACCGCCGGTTAATACGGCGATATCTTCAAGCATTGCCTTACGACGGTCACCAAATCCTGGCGCTTTAACAGCAACCACATTTAATGTTCCGCGCAATTTATTTACTACTAATGTAGCAAGCGCTTCGCCTTCAACATCTTCTGCGATAATCAATAATGGACGTCCAGCTTTTGCAACTTGCTCAAGAACACCTAACATGCTTTTCATGCTGGTGATTTTTTTGTCGTAAATTAAAATTGCCGGGTAATCTAATTGTGCTTCCATCTTTTCAGAATTAGAAACAAAATATGCTGATAAATATCCACGGTCGAATTCCATTCCTTCAACCACTTCTAATTCATCTTTCATACCCTTAGCTTCTTCAACGGTAATAACACCGTCGCGTCCAACTTTGTCCATTGCTTCAGCGATTTGCTGACCAATAACGGTATCAGAGTTTGCTGAAATAGTAGCAACTTGTTCGATTTCTTTTTTGCTGCTAACTTTTTTGGCACGTTTTTGAATGTCTTCAACAACGACTGTTACAGCTTTTTCAATACCGCGCTTAAGTTCCATTGGGTTTGCACCGGCAGTAACATATTTGTTACCTTCGCGGAAAATTGCTTGCGCTAAAACGGTTGCTGTAGTTGTTCCGTCACCGGCTACATCAGCAGTTCTGCTTGCAACTTCACGCACCATTTGTGCGCCCATGTTTTCTAATCTATCTTCTAATTCAATTTCTTTGGCAACAGTAACACCATCTTTGGTAATTGCAGGTGGACCAAATGAACGCTCTAATACAACATTACGACCTCTGGGTCCAAGAGTTACCTTGACCGTATCAGCAAGCGTATCAACACCTCTACGGATTTTTTCTCTGGCTACAGAGCCAAATACTATTCTTTTAGATGCCATAATTACGAGCTCCTATTGCTTATTTTTCAACAATTCCTAAAATTTCATCTTCTTTGATGATTAAGTAATCATGTCCCGCATCAGTACCGGCGTATTTACCAAAATAAATCACGTCGCCTGTTTTAACTTGAGCAGGAATTACTTTGCCAGAATTGTCCATTTTTCCGGGACCAACTGCTAATACTTTACCTGTTTGCGCTTTTTCTTTTGCTGCATCAGGAATAATAATACCGCCGATGGTTTTTTCTTGTTCTTCAATGCGTTTTACCAACACACGATCGCCTAAGGGGCGAAATTTTTCAAACATTCGTCCTCCGTTCATGAAGAATTGTCTTTTTATTTTATTTCAAAAAATGGGCTAAAAATGTAATCCACTTAAACGCCCATCAAGCCAAAGTATAGAATAAAAATCTTATCTTATCAATTTATTATTCTTGATACCAACAGACTCATATTTGTTTCAAAAAAATACTCAATATTAACTGCAATTATTACTTAATAATTACTCTTTACAGCAGCTTTCCGATTCCTGAGAATCGTCGCACTCTAAAGATCCTTCAGTTTTGCAACATTCTTCAGATTGCTCAGCTTGACCCTTACAGCACCCTTCTCGGGACTGTTTATCCATATATTCTTTAATTTTTTCAGGAGTGGGTTGATACAGGTCAATAATGCTATTGCCCGGATCTTTAATGCTTACCATAATACCATGTAACGCCTGAACCGGGTCGTTCATAAAGGTAACGGTATCTTTTAACTGGTTAAAGACTGCGTCTAAATCAGCAACCTCAAATACTACGCCACTATGACGATCAGGTAATTCAGTGCTGCTGGTTGGGCATAAACCTATTTTAACACCATTAACATCAAACTCAGCCCATTTACCCTTAATATGGAAAATGAGGCGTAAGCCCAGGTTTTTATACCATTCTACAGCCTTTTCTATGTCCGGCTGGAGGGTAATAATCATCGATATTTTTTTAATAATCGGTTCCATAAGTCCCCCTTACTTTACAGTTTATTTAGTTATATGATTTAGCTTATCATTCATAGGCAAAATCACAATTGAAATAGGTAAAAAACCTTATAGACCAGGTTATTTGAACAAGGAGACGCTTATGGCACTCATTTACCCATCACTCATTTCGGGTGATTTACTCAATCTAAGGCATGAAATTGATCAATTTGACCCTATATGCCCGGGATATCACTTGGACATTATGGACTTTCAATTTGTCCCTAATCTCACCTGGGGACCCGCTTTTATTAATGCTATAGCCAAGGCAACCAAAAAGAAGCTATGGGTTCACTTGATGGTCAAAAACCCTGCTGACTTCTTAGCTGCTTTACAACTACCGCCGCAAAGCATTGTCTCATTTCACCTGGAAAATAACGTTGATATTACCAAAACTATTCAGGCTATTTCAGTTAAGAAGTGGTTACCAGGTTTATCAATAAGCCCCAAAACGCCAATCGAGAAAAGCTTCGAATTTTTAAAAGACATACATCAACTTACAATAATGTCTGTTGAGCCTGGATTTTCAGGGCAATCATTTATAGATGCAAGCATTGCCAAAATTGAGCACTTGGCTGCATATCGTGCGGCTGAAAATTTGAAATTTAGAATTGCTGTAGATGGCGGAATAAATTCAGAAAATATCAATCCTACCGTTCACGCAGGCGTTGATGATATTGCAGCTGCCGCAGCACTATTCAATGCCAATAACCCGGTCCACGCATATGAACAATTAGTTAAAATAGCTTCAAAATAAATAAGGGCGTGATTTCTCACGCCCTTATAGTGTGCTTTTAATGCACTTCTAATTACTTAGAATTACTTAACTGCAGAAATTACCGGTTGTACTGCAGGTGTTTTACCCCAGAACTTCAATGATGAAGCTGAAGGAATAAACGACCATCCAATAGAAGTCATCGATGCTACTTTTGCTCTTGCATTAGCAAGCATTGATGGAGTACTTACAGGAGCTACTGGAGCAACTGCTCCTGCTGGTGCAGTTCTTAAAGCATCTGCACGACGAGCAGCTTCGTCACGCAACTCATTAGCAAATGCTGATAAGTTAGTGCGAGCTCGCGCGGTAACTTGATCATCATCTTGTGTTATGATTGGTGAATAAATTTCATAGATTTGTTTTCTTATTAATTCAGTGAGTGCTGGATTTAATAATATGTTAGTCTTAAATTCAAGAATGAAATCCAATCTATTTCGACTCATTAGTACATATGAATCAATTGCGTTAGCTGCTGCTAGACAATCATCACCAGTTAATATACCACATCGAGCAACTCGTATAGGAGTCTGTAAATCAACTAAACCCTGGCTTGCACCACGGTATTGTGCGCCGATTATTACATTGTACGCTCTAAAAAGACCGTAAGCTGCTGGAACTGCAGCAACTGCACATGCAATATACGGGTGAGCTTGAACAGCTTCCATAGCAAATTTAGCAGCATCTACTGCTTTTGGTGAATAAGCAACAACTGAATTAGTTGCTTTTACTGCACCATTAACAATAAGATCTTTAGCTACAACATCATAACCTTTAGCATGAAGACCAGCTTCAACTAAACCTAGAGTTGTAACTGTTGCTACTATTGGATTTGTTACTACAGCTTTAGCTTTTTGAGCTCTAGTACCTGGAGTATTTCTCCAAGTTCTAACTGCAGGAACTACAACTACTGCGCCAGTTACACCAGCGATAGTTGCATATGGATTATTAGAAGCAGCTGTTGCAACAGTCGAAAGACCATTAACAGTTTTATCTAAACCAGCTTGTGCCACAGATTTACCTGTAGAATAAACTGATTGAGCTGCGCCTTTACCCCATGATGTCATGCGAAATAAATGACCTGCTGATTTTTGTGCAGCTTCTTTGATTACTGGAGCAACACCTGCTTCTTTGCTGCTTGAGCAACTTCTGAACCTGCGTCTTCTGACAGTGATTACTGGAGCAACTTCTGAACCTGCTTCTTCAATTGCTGCTTGAGCAACTTCTGAACCTGCGTCTGTAACTAATTTTGCTGTGTAGACGTCATCACTCCACATAGCAAAAGTTGGTGCTGCTATTACTAACGATAGTAATGCAACTAATGATAAATTACCCTTCATAGAATATCCTCCATTAAGTAGGGTGTTATAAAAAACTTCCATCTAATATTCAATCTACAATAAAATCATATTTTGTCAAAAGGACCTTTTTATGTTTTTTCATAAATTTCAAAATGTATTATTAATAATGTTATAGATTGTGCAATATATGTCAATGGCAAATAGCCCAAAGAGGTCTTTTGGGTGGCATTTAGGGTAAAAAGAGGAATGATTGTTTCTATTAGAAAAGATCGAGCATGTATTATTGTTTCAGGCTGAAAACACCACTATAATACAGTATCTCTTACATTAGGTATTAGACGAGCCTAGCTTGCTTAAATAAGCCTCATAAACAGGCTGGAATTTACGTCGCTCGAGAAAAAGCCTGACTTTTTCTTCAAATGCAGCGCCTGCCCCCCATATATCATCTTCGTATCGAGGGGTTGAGTATATAAGCCCTAAAATGCCACATACCAATAGGCCCCCTGAAAGGGCTTGCTTTGACTGATCATAATAACAAGCAGCAACCACCTCGGCCATACTAACAGTTACAATAGTCATTGAACCTAATAAGCGAAAATAAGGCACCCGCACTGGCCGGTGCAAAGAAATTAATAACTCTTTAATATATTGACAGGCCGAATCACAGGCTAAAACATCATCAGAATCTTGTGATGATTTTAATTTTGTAAGTCCCGTTATTATAGAATCTGAAAAATGCTGTCTGATAAAAGATTTTCAAAATAAACCCTTTAATTCATCGCTTTTTTTCCCCACGGGTATTAATCATCTCTTTTAAAGATACAGATCTTCCTTGCCCTGGTATCAAAGTACCTTCAATAGTATCCGACCCCACTAACAAGCCTGTCTTTCCCATCGTTTCAGACAATGAGGTGATTATGGGATGGTCTGAAACTTCCCGCGCTCTGGTATTACTAGATAAGCTTCCACTCTGCACTACAGCCATAATGCTCGCACACAATGATGAATTGTTTGATTCAGTACTACTGGCAGAGGCCAAAGGACCCACAATTAATTGAACACAAAAAAGTAAAAGTAATTGTACATACTGCATGGTAAAAATCCTTGGGTGTATATTATTCATGAAACTAACCTAATTTAAAGAGTCTTTCTAGGTAACAAAAAACCCCTGAAGTTAATCGAGAGTTTTATATAATTAAATTACTTATTCAGCTGCTTGTTGTGATAATTCTAATAACTTATGATTAAAACCACCAATTTCCATATTAAGTTTAGATTTAATATTTTTTTTAACTGATTTTTGATAATTTAAAGCAGCTTGGTATCCAGGCATTAGACCATTTGGCAATAAACCTGGTACAAGACTTAAATTTTTTATATTTTTCCGAGCAGTATTTATCATACCAAATCCACTTAATAATGAGGCACATCCTGCACCGAAGCTTATAGTTGCTAAAGAATTTTGACTAATAAAACGTAACGCTGCAGTTACTGAACGAATTATTTTAGGATTTAAACCTTTAAATCCTAAAACGCCTCCGGCTATACTTCCTAAGCCCAATGCTACAAATATACCACCGTTTTTATTGATACGTGCATTTCTTACTAAGTGCTCTGCAGTTATTAGAGGTAGTACTAATTGACTTTGTGCTATTTCTTTGCATGCCACTATCAATTCACTTTTTACAGCTGAGTTTGACAGACCATATATTTTTTCTACTAAACTTGCATTTAATTTTGTTAGATAATTTGGATCTAAATATACAACTGCTTTAAAGATTAGACTTAAATTTAGTTTTTTTAAACAAAGCCGTAGCAATAGTGAGGTTTTCTTCTTAACCATTAATTACCATTTTGATCTGCGATGTTGGGTTAACACTCAATAAGTTATTAAAGATGTTAAAATCCTCTCTTAAGTCTTTTAATGTGATAGCATGGGCTGCTACTGGAATTTTGATGATCGCTTCATTATTACCTGCATTCACAAAACTCACAATGCTAAACAAAACTGCGCAAATCAATTTATTTGTCATATAAATCCTTTTAACAGTATTAATAATAAATGCTGCGATAAGTGTAATAACATCCTCACGTTATTCAATAATAAAAGCACTAAATAAGATTCGGGGCTTTTATTATTTTTGGTAAATAAATAGTTTTTATAACTGTATTGCTTGCAATTTTTGTATTCCATTATTTGCGCACTGAATATCATGTGACAATCCATACTGCGAATAAAATGCATGTGCAACGCTTTCAAATAATTGCGCGTCTAGCTTGCAATCAATCATATATCGTGTATGAGTTGAATGACTTAATTCTAATAAATATACATGCTCGTGACCAGCATTATGCACTGCATACGCTAATCCTCGTGTTGCATTTATTGGAACTACCTCGTCTTTTAAACTTGTTACAAATAACAATGGAACATCTTGTGGAAATAACGACGCAACTTCTATAGGTGCAATCGCATCTTTATTATAGGCTGGCAACGTGAGACCAAGCAACTGATGCATTACATTACTGCTTCGAGGTATTAGTTTTAACAATGGCATTTGATGAACAAATAAATGAGCCATTGCATCAAAACACCCTTCTAAAACTACTGCTTTAACATTTTTACAATCTTTATGCGTATATTTAGTGGCCATAAAATTAAATACCGTTGCAGCTCCGCGCGAGAACCCAAAGAGCACAATGGGGGTATCAGGATGTTGCATTACTAATTGATCGTATCGTTCATCTAACAATGCAATGTCTTCTTGTTGACCAATGTTAATTTTATCAACTGCTATGCCAAATGAATCAACCGTTAGATTATTTGTAGACTCACCGGTTACTGATATTTTGTCAGTTCCATTTCGGAGCTTTAAAATATACATCAAGCTTTTGCTCGCTGCGTATGAAACAAGCTTCCACGGATGTTTCAGCATTGCAAGATCAAGATGAGCAGATTCTAACTCAATTTCTGCAAAATTACAGGAATTACAATTGTTACTATCAATCACTTGAAAATTGTGCTCACAGGTTACTAATTGCCCGGTAGAGGCACTGTATGATTTACAATAACGAGCAACTGCACGTTCACACTCTAATATGCCGGGCGCATATATAAATTGCGTGGAACCAGTAGAAGGATGATGCCATGTTGTTGCTGTAAGAGACGTAGCACATACAAGAAAAATAAGTAATAATTTATTCACTAAAATCACCATTAACAATGTATATAAACACAAACGCCCTGACATACATCAGGGCGTTTATAGTTTCTAAGAAGCGCAGTAATTACGCTTCATCCTCTTCGCACTCAGATTCACATGAATCGTCGTTGTCATGTTCATGACCTTCAGGTAATTCTTTATCAGCCATTAGAATGCCAAATACTGACATAAGGACCAATGCCGGACGCATGTTGTCTAATTGTTCTAGTGTTGCAGTACCATCTTCTAATGATTCTTCAAACTCTTCAATATCTTCCATACGTTCACGAGCACCATCAACAATATTATTACGTTGTAAAACATCACGTAATAAATCTTCTAATGCTTTTCCTGTTTTGATAAATGATTGCACATGCTTTTCATCATTACCAAAATAGCTTAATTGCGCTTGTAATACTGTTAACTTGCCCAAAAGGGTCAATTTTGCATCTTCAGGCATGCCCGGTAATAATGCAAGATTATGCAATATACGAGTAATGTCTTGCTCAACAAATTCTTTACGATCTTCATCAGCAGCTATAATTTGCCAATCTATTGAAGCTTGTTTTTGAATAAAACCTTGTATTAAAGGTAATATTGATTCTTGAAACAATTCCATGTAACCCCTTTCAGGTTTATAACTAGAGTATCTATAGTATCATATGCTAGTGTAGCAGATTACCAGGTAAGTAGAAGCCTAAACCCTCGTTAAATAGCTATTTTACTGCTATTCTGGGTGTTGGTTACCACATAACTCTTTTTTAAGTATCTTTATGACCGCAAACACCATTAGCCGCATTATTCTGACCCCGCCTTGTATTACCGGTAATACTGTTAAACAACGAGTTTCGTGTATTCGAGCACATCGAGAACGTATTTTTAGGGTTGATTATGAGTATGCACACAATAAGCATATCTTTCATACGTATGGCCATGGCGGTGCCGGGTGGACCTTTTTATTTGGCAGCGTTCGACAATCCTTACGACTTTTTGATGAACATACTTTTACCAAAAACCAACCTATCACAGTTATAGGCGCCGGGTGCTATGGGTTATTAACTGCAATCTTACTCGCCCGACAAGGGTATTCAGTAACTATCTATGCCCAAGAAACAGCTAACATACCCTCTTATAATGCCGCAGGGTTCTTTTTCCCCCGTCATCGTAAATCATCTACTCCAGCAGAAATTGCTGCATTTGCTCTAACGGGTTTAGAATCATATCAAGAATATTTGCGCATCATACAAGGCCAACATCCGTTTATTTCAACCGGAGCGCTGGTATTACCCACGTATTATGGGCTTGATATCAACCCAGGCCTTGAACCATATATTGCTCAGCAACTTATGCCACAACCGGAAAAAGTAATTATAGACTTTAACAACAATAAGTATTACTCGGCTATGATGTATCAGACCTTGTTTATTAATGCGCCCATTATTATGAAAGAAATGGAACAAGAACAACAACGCTTGATTATTCCGATAGTAGTAACAACCGTAAAACAATTTTCTGAGATTAATGCATCTATCATCTTTAATTGCGCGGGCCTGGGCGCAAAAGAATTAGCCCACGACCCTGGAATGGTACCCGTTCAAGGTCATTTAATTAGTTTAACTAATCAACCGCCTATCGAACAATTGCAATACATGATCAACTTTAAAGTTACTCAAGATAGTCCGTATGGGTATGTGCGTGATGAACTCATTTATTTTGCTCCTAAAGAATCGGGAATTTTAGGGATTACCTTCAAACGTGGTGTTGCCGATTCAACAGCCCATGAATATGAATTCGATCGATTATTACAACGTTCAGCTGATTTTTTTGGCACTTAAAATTATTGCTTAATTACCACATCTCTTATTACACTTATTAAAAAAACATATAACAAGAGCGTGAGTATGAAGCATGATGTGGTGTTAAAAAATGGCATCATTATTCCTGAACATGAATTAGAATTTTCAACCAGTAGATCTGGTGGCGCTGGCGGACAACACGTCAACAAAACTGATTCACGCATTACTGTGCGTTGGAATGTTACTAACAGCCCAGTGCTTTCTGATGAACAAAAACTACGCATATCACAAAACCTCAGTTCACGCATAACTCATGAAGGCGACATCATTGTTCATAACAGTGAATCACGCAGCCAACATCATAATAAAGAAGCCGCTATTTCTAATTTAGCTCAACTGATAAACAAAGCGCTCCATGTTCCTAAAAAGCGTATGAAGACAAAAATTTCAAAAGGTGCAAAAGAAGCTCGTTTGCATCAAAAAGGTAAACGTAGTGACGTGAAAAAATTACGAAGAATATCGTTTGATTAAAAAAGGAAATGGAATGGTAATTCAATTAACTCCGCAAATAAGTAAGCAAACTGATAAACGATTAATTATAAAAGCGTATGCGTCATGGTGCGGGCATTGCAAAGTTATGAAGCCGCTCTTTGAACAACTTGAAAAAGAAGTCGGCTCACAATACACATTCGCAGAATTTGATATTGATCAATCACCTGAATTAGCTGAGCAATTAGGCATTAATTCAATCCCGGTTTTTATTGTTATGAAAAACGGTAAAGAGACAGGTAGAGAACTGGGCGAAATAAGTTATGACAAATTAAAAGAATTTGCACAAAACGCTGTTAAATAATTGTTATCTAATTACTTACGATTAAAACTCAATTTTTGGAATAATTTTTTTAACAATTCAATTTCATTTTTGGTTAATACTTTAAAGAATTGCATATCTGCGCCTTCTACAGCAGGCAAAGTAGTAACCAATACATTCGACCCTTTGGTTGTTAGCAAAGGATGCTTAGAGCGAGCATCGAATGAAGCAATTCGCTTAATGAATTTTTTTGCTTCTAAGCCACGCAATATTTGTGAGGTTGTATTAGGATCAAGCCCAATCATCTTGCCAATTGAAACTTGATTTACTTTTTCATCATCGCGCGTTAACCAGCCTAGCGCTGCAAGTACTACAAATTGTGGATGTGTTAGATTATATTTTTTTAACACGGCTTCAATTGCACTACGCCATGAAGTACTGATATACCACAATAAAAAACCGGGGCTTTGCTCTGGTTGTTCATGCTCACTAACTTGTTTAAAATCAACTTTATTTTTCATGTACTCTAACCTTCATACCTTGTGCAATTAAACAAAAATCTTGCTCATTAATCTCAAAGAACCCTCGTCGAAAAATAAATTCCCAACGAGTTGGGTCACTTATAAACGAGAGTTTATCTAATAATGGTTTTATTGCTACCTGGTTACCGGTAACAAACTGCACATTTGTTCTCATATCAATATCGAGGCATCATATTTTCCTTTATTTATTATGCTTAAATATTAGCTCTTAT
>Ga0105047_10005935_pt1 | contig 20794 bp, 15 predicted proteins | sample MAT04_FD_78384 | JGI IMG/M metagenome (GOLD analysis project Ga0105047, IMG submission 78384) | Freshwater microbial communities from Lake Fryxell liftoff mats and glacier meltwater in Antarctica - MAT-04 (megahit assembly) | ecosystem: Environmental > Aquatic > Freshwater > Ice > Liftoff... | reverse complement strand
TGATTTTCTCGACAGGCTGCGACCTCACATGGATGTGAGGACAAAATAGCGACGTAAGTCGTTATTTTGCGAGCCTCGCGAAGCTTTGCTTTACGCCGGGCGAGGTTGAAAAACGCCACGACGGCGTTTTTCAACAGGCAGCTAGCCGCATCACCGCGCCGGTTGCCATTCTTTGATCACTCCCAGCGGCGCGATCAGCATGATGACGTTTAGCGTCAGATTGTCGCGCGCCAGGTAGAGACCTAGCAGTTCGAAGACGACGAAGGTCAGCACCGACACGCGCCAATCGAACCGGCTGGCAAAGGCAAAGCCCAGGATCGAGCAGAGCACGTCGCCGAACGAGTTGAGAATGCTATCGCCCATGTAGTCCAACGAGGCGGTCCCTTGCCGGTAGCGCTCGATGATCATCGGCGAGTTCTCCAGCATTTCCCAGCCCATCTCCAGGGCCACGGCCAGGATCAGCCGCGTCGAGAGTGGCACGCGCGGCGCCACCCAGCGCAAGAACCAAAAGAAGATCACGCCGTGCAGAAAGTGGGAGAGCGAATAGGGATCGAGAAAATTCTGCGACGTGGTGTTCGTCCACGCCTCGCTCCAAATCCCAAAGCCCGCTTTACCCCAAGCAATGCGCCCCTCGAAATAGAGGATGGCGACAAACGTCAGCAGCATCGCAACCACAATCAAAGCGGTCTTGCGCGTGAACAGCATGCCGTGAATCCCCTAGCGGTCTTTTGAATGGCGCCTGCGCAACCCATTCGACTTTCGTTCTGCCCAAGGCCAGATTGGGCCCATCTGCCAGGTGGAGAGTATAGCCGCTGGGGCGGGATGGAGTGCCGCGATGCGCTGTCGCCGCGGCCAATAAAAAAAGCGGTGAGCGTCGAACGATGAACGGAGAAAGAAACAAGGGAGGCCCCTGCGCTCCCCAGTTCGTTTTGCCCGTTCATCGATCGCCACTCACCGCCTCAGCCACGCGGCGTCTGCCGTGCCCTCGGTTGGCCTGCGTTCGCCTGCGCTGCTCTGCCGGGTTCAGTCCTTGGACTTCACCACGGTCACCGGGGCCACCTTCTCCAGCGCGGCTTGGATCTCAGCCGCCTTGCCGACCACGACGATTGTCATCTGGTCTGGCCGGACGACGTCCTGGATCAGCTGCACGCACTCCTTTTCGCCCGTCTTGGCGACCGCCTGGAGTTCCTGCTCGAAATACCCTGCCGGCAGACCATTGGTTTCAATCAACCATAGCTCATAGGCCGTCTGAAACGGAGTCTCTCGCTCGAGCGGGAAGTTACCGACCAGAAATGCCTTGGTTTTCCGCAGTTCGTCCTCGGTCGGCGGCTCGGCTTTCAGTCGCTTGATCTCGTCCATCACCGCCACCAGGGCTTCGGCGGTCGATTCGGTTTTGCTGAATGTGCTGACGCTGAAATCGCCGGCAAACCGCTGCGCGTGGAAGCCGCCGTTGGCGCCATAAGTCAAACCCTTCTTCACGCGAATCGCCGTGTTCAACCGGCTGGAGAACGAGCCACCAAAGTAGCCATCCACCACGCGGCTGAAAAAATACTGGGGGTCGTGGCGCGTGATACCCAATTGCCCAACGCGGATCTGACTCTGGGTCGATTGCGGCTGATCCACCAGCAACACGCGAGTGCTCGTCGCGGCCGGCGGAGCAGCCAGCTTCACCTCGGGCTTGGCGCCGTCGGCCTTCCAATCGCCAAACGTCTTGGTGGCCAGTTCCATCGCACGGGCGTCGTCAATGTCGCCGGAGAGAATCAACACGGCCATATCAGGCCGGGCGAATTTTTTCCACCAGCCGGTCAGATCGTCGAGCTTGAGCTCCTCGACGTCCGAGGCCTCGCCTGTCGTAGCGCGCGAGTAAGGGTGCTCGCCGAACATTGCCCTTCGCAATGCGCGCTGCGCCAGATAGACCGGATTGCGCGAAGAGACGCGCAGCCCTGTCAGCGTTTGGCGTTGCACGCCTTCGTATTCGTCGGTCGGAAACGTGGGGCTGAGGACAACCTCGCCCAAGAGCTCCATCGTTCGATCGAGCTGCTCCGTCAGGCAGTTGGCGTTAACCGTGGCAGAGTCCATGCCGCCCGATCCGCCGAGGCTGATGGCATACGTACCCAGCTCATCGGCCAGTTGCGCCTCGTCGTACTTCTTGGTCCCCTTGGTGATCATGTCGAGCGCGAGCGACGCCGAGCCGGGCTTTGTCTCGGTCCAGGCGCCGGCCAGTAGCCCCAATTGCGCGCTGATAAAGGGCACTTCATGATTCGGAATCACGATCACTTTCATGCCGTTGGGCAACGTGTGCGCGGTGTGATCGAAGCTGGGGGCCTGCAAGTCGAGCGGACCCGCCAGTGGCGCCGAAGGGAAAAAATTCTCCGGACGGTTCACGCCTGGCCGACCAGGGCGCGGGGCCTGCGTCTCCGGCTTGGCCGTGATCGGCGCGTCCTCTTCCGGATTCTTTTGCGGCCCGGAAAGCGCGCCGCTCAGGCCGCTCGAAGGAATATTGACCACAATCTGCCGATCGGGCGCCAGGTACTTCCGCGCCACGCGCTCCAGGTCCGCGATCGTTACCTTGCGGATGTTGGCCAACTGCTCGTTCGCCTTGGCCGGATCCCCTTCCAGCACGGCCGCGCGCGCAAGCGCCGAGGCCTTGCCTTCGACGGTCAGTGTGTCCGTCACTGCCGACTTGAGCGCCTGGTTTTTGGCCTTGGTCAACTCGCGCTCGGTAATGGGTCCGGTGCGAAGTCTTTCGAGCTGCGCGTTCAATTCCGCCAGCGCCGCCTCGGGCTTGGCGCCAAACGGTGGGACAATCGCGCCGACAAAAAATAGTCCTTCTTGCTCAAGCGACTGCGAGATATCAATCGCCTGCACGGCTAGCTTCTTTTCCGCGACCAGCGAGCGGTAGAGCCGGCTGCTATCGTCGCCGACCAGGATCTTGGCCAGCAGTTCCAGCGGTGTGTGATCCGGATCCTTGAGCGGGACGGTGCGGAAGATCGCTCCGACGACGGGCGCCGGCGCGTTGGCTTCTTTGATCGTTACGGTCCGCTGCGCCGTGGCGAAAGGCTCCTTGATATTGACCGTAGGGGGCGCCTTGCCACGCGGGATCCAATTGAAATGCCGCTTGGCCAATTGCTGCGCTTCGGCGTGCTTCACCGCGCCGGCGACAACCAGCGTGGCGTTGTTTGGCACGTAGTAGCGATTCCAAAAATCTCGCAGTTCGCTCACCGCGGCGCTCCGCAGATGCGGAATCCGCCCGATGGGCGTCCAGCGATACGGATGCTGCGTGAAAACCTCGGCCATCACTTTTTCGGACACAGTGCCAAACGGTGAGTTCAACCCAATGCGGCGTTCTTCTTCGACCACTTTGCGTTCGACGTCGAACGAATTCTGATCGATCTTCAGAGCCGACATCCGCTCGGCCTCGAGCCACAGCGCCAGTTCCAACTGATGCGAGGCCAGTGTCTCGTGATACACGGTTTGATCGAACGAGGTGTAGGCATTGCACTCGCCGCCCGCCTGGCGGATCAGGTCCATGTGATCCGTCGGGCCCAATCGCTCCGTGCCCCGGAACATCATGTGTTCAAACATGTGGGCAAAGCCCTGCCGCTCTGGGTTCTCGTCCTTGGAGCCGACGTGATACCAGACCTGCACGTTGACAATCGGGCAGGAGAAATCCTCGAGCGTCAGCACCACCAGGCCGTTGTCGAGCGTGATCTGCCGATAGTCAAACAGCTTGGCCTCAGCGGCCGGCTTTTTCGAGGGTTCATCGGCCATGCTAGCAGACGCAGTTAGACAAACGACAGTCAGCGCGGCAAAGACCACGCGACAGCAAAGCGCCTGCGCGGCGCGGCGCGCAAACTTCGCAAGTGTGCGGGACATTAAGGTGTTCCTCTCGGTTCAATGCCTGCGCCCAACGGGCGGGGCTCAAATGGGCGGGCTGGAATTGGACGGGTGAATCCTAGGGGCGCCGAACGCAACCCACGGCGCCCGTAGTGTAACGAGCGCGTGCGATTCCCCCAAGCGCTTGCGCGGGGCGAACGTGGCGCAAAAACGCGGGACGACGCTCAGTGAACGTCGTCCCGCGCGGTTACGCTTTAGAAAAAATCGCTTACTTACGGCCGGGCGCTCGCCGTCTTGTCGCTGGCCGGCTGCTCCGCTGGCGCCTTGAGCGCTTTGGATAGCATCGTTAACATCTGCGCAGCCGGTGGCGGAAACGCGTCTGGGTCGCGGCTCCAGAAGTTGATCGTTCCGCGGACGCCACCGATTGTGATCGGACAGTGCATGCTGGAGCGAATGCCCCGGGCGGCCATCGTCTTGAAGATCTCGCCTTTCGCCTTGCGGATGTCGGCGTGGATCACCGGCTTATCGCCTGCGGCGCACTCGGCCAAAGATTCGCCGTTTGCGTCGACCGGCAAGATCGGGCTGTTCACAGTCTCCGGCGGCTTGGCTCCATCCTTCCCGCCGCGCGAGGTATAGAACGGACCATACTTCTGCCGCACCTTGCCATCAAAAACTTGCGTCAGACAAACCCGATCAACCTGCGGCACGCTCATCGGGAGCACGCTGCCAAACCGAGCGAACCAATGGTTATCTGTCAGGGCGAGGTGAATGCCCATCTTGAGATTGTCGTCCGGCTCGCCGCCTGTTGCCTTGAGGATGGTTAAGAATCGTTCCACGCGCGTCGGGCTCTTCGCAGTATCCGGTTTCGTCAGATCCTGGTGCGGGTCTGCGATCTCGAAAAATCCGATCATCATTTCTTCGAATGTCTGATCGCCAAAGCCAACAGTTACTTTGGGATCTGGGTTGTTGAGATTCTCTTCGGAGTTGTCGAACTCGGCCACGCAATCCATGCGAGATCCGGCCGGCATCAGCCGCGGCTCGGCCAGGCGATAGACCGTCTGCCAGCCAAAGTCGTACTTAGGAACTGAGAGGAGCGTCTCTTGCTTGCCGTCTGGGAATGTGACGTCGTAACGGAACGCTTTGCCGCGGAGATGCATGTGGGGCATTAGCGACATCAACTGCGCGTCTTGCGTGAAGATGTAGCGAGACCTGGCTTTGTAGTCGTCGTCGCCCGGTGGGATTTGCAGTGCGAAGTTGATCGCGCTAGTCACGATGACTTCTTGCTTCACATCTTTGGGATCGGCGAATTTCAGACCCAAGTAGCTGCGGTCTTGCTGCGGCGACCCGTTGGGCGTGTAGTGCATCTGAAAGACCAACTTCGATCCGGCCGGCGCCCGACGCGCCATGCCTACCGGGAGTGGCTCTTGCCGAATGCCAGGGGCAAACGCGCCGGTGAAGTCATTACCGCGGCCAATGCCGAGATTGGTTTCGCCCGGCGGCAGCACAAATAACAGAATGTGATGCACCACGGCCGGATTGCCTGGTCTCGGTTCGATGGCGCTGATCCACTTGTCTTCTGTCCAGCCGGGATCAACGACAAACATCTGGTAGTCCACCACGCCAGTCGCCGGAACTTCGAACGCCTTGTCCGCCATGTAGACCACCTGGTCCGGCTCCGGCATCATCCATCCTTCGGCGAATTTCGGCGGCGCCGGCAAGTCCTTGGGATCTCCCTCCGGCGCTCCGGCGGCGACCCATTTGGCGATCAGCGCCTTGTCCGCGTCGCTCAATCGCGCGTCGTTGGCAAAGTGTCCGTAGCCGGGGTCCGCGTGCCACGGCGGCATGCGGCCGGCTTGCGTTACTTCTTCGATCATGCCGGCCCAACCGGCGGCGTCTTCGTAGCTCGTTAACGTGAACGGAGCAATCTGCCCTGTGCGATGGCAGAAGACACAGTTGCTGTTGAGCAGTCGCGAGATCTGATTGCTGTACGTCACGTCGCTCTCTTCCTGCGGCTTGCGATCGCGACCGATCAAGCAGCCCGTCGCCGTAGTCATGCTGGTGGCGATGGGTTTGCCCACCGTGAGTTCGTCGATCGCCAAGGCCAGGTCGCGGCGCGAGGGCTCTTTGCGTTGATAGCCGGCATTGGCGACCAGTCCGTATTGATCGTCGACGCGGCCGCGGTAGCGAATCCGTCGATCGGCGTCCAACAGAATCACCTCAGGCGTCCGTGTGACGCCCAGACGATCCGCGACGATCTGGTTGAGATCCTTCAGGATCGGAAACTCAATCTTATGCTGCCGGGCAAACGCCGCGATCTCGGTCACCGAGTCTTGCCGATTGGCGTCAATGCCGACAAAGAGGACGCCCTGCTCTTTGTATTGCTGCGCAAGTTCGGCGAGCCGCGCGGCGTAGAGCTTGGCTAGCGGACACTCGACTCCCAGAAAGGCCAGAACGACCGGTTTGCCGGCCGCGTGCTTGGCCAGTGAGAAGGGCTGGCCTTGATGATCCTTGAGCGCGACGTCCGCCACCTGATCACCTACCGTGGCGGTGATTGCCTTGGCGTCCGGGGGGGCGCCTTTGCTAGCAGCGGCCTCGCTCGGTTTCTTGGAGGCCAGGGCTTTGGTGGCAGGGTTCTTACTCGTTGAGTTCTTGGCAGTCGGGGGCGCGGCGACGGCGTGAGCCGCGGGGAGCGCGACTATCGCCGCCAGAAGTAGAGCTGTGCGTCGCATGATCGACCTCGCTTAGGGGAACGCGTGGGGTACGGGGGAACGCCGCTCGCTGGCGGATCGCTGTCGAGGCTCCTGCCGGAGACGGCTTCACCCAGAATTCGCCTCCGGTGGAGTAATCTTGGGGGGACCTCCCTAGTTTTTGGCTGTTCAGCGGGCGGGCGCACGTAGAGTTTTAAGGAGCGACCTATTTGCGGCCGGGGCGCCGTGCATAGAACCCGGGCAGTGAATCACTGTATTATCTGGTTCGCCCAACACATTCCAATGCGATGGTTCTCTGTGATGAAAAATAAAACGGACCCCGAGTTGTGGCGCCGCTTGCGTATAGGGGACCGCATCAGACTCGTTGCAATCCCGCTCGACTTTCTGGATTGGAAATCGCTGCATCGCGAAACAAAGCAGGCCTACAAATACCTTCTCGGTCGCCGCAGGCCAGTCACGGTATGGCAGATTGATGAGTATGGCATGCCTTGGGTTTTATTCCGCTTTCGCGAAAAAAATGGCCGCATCGGAGACAACTCCCTGGCCGTCAACCACGAGGGAATTGTGCTGGTGCGCTCACGTCCGAAATCCAGCAGAAAATAGACCGGTTATTTATTGGAGCGTGGAATGCAGTTCACACAGATCAGACAATATCCGCGTGGCAATGCGGACAGCACAGGGCGTCGTTTCGGACACGCATTCGTCGTGGTTTGAAATTACCTGTGCCGCAATCCCAGAGGCTTCCGCCGCAGATCGGGCACGGCACGCTCTTACGGAAGATCCACCTGGTATACACCAGCATGACGAGCAGGCCTGTGCCGAAGAAAACAATCGCGCCGAGCGTCTTGTTCACCTGCATCGCAAGCGAGGCCAGGTACAGCGCGATCGGTGTCCAGAACAAGAGCGTCACAATAGATCGACGCTGGGCGGCCCTTGCGAGTTTTGCATGCAGCCACTTGTGACTAATCGACTCATCACTCATACCCTAATTCTACCAATGCCATCCCAGCAATACACTGTCTTGCGATACCGCCTCCGCGCGTTGCTTGCATGTCGGAAACGCAGATGGTCGAATGCAAAGCATTGAGCAGCAGTCCAATGCGTAACGGGTTTCGGACGAACAGACTGAGGAGATTGCCGATGCCGTCCACAGGTTCGCTCGAAACGACCGAAGCGTCCTCAGCGCCGTTCACGCTGTCGAGGCGCGAGACGGCCGGCGCCGTGGCGATCGTCACGCTCGCGAATCCGGCGCGGCGCAACGCGCTGTCGCAGGCGCTACTGACAGAGCTGCGAGAACATCTGCGCGCGCTTGCCGGAGACGCCAGCGTAAAGTGCGTGATCCTGCGAGCCGAGGGACCTGTCTTTAGCGCAGGGCACGACCTGCGCGAGTTGCAATCCGCAAGCGAGCGGCAACTGACCGCGATCTTTGCCCTCTGTACGCAGGTGATGGAAGCGATCCGTCAGCTTCCGGCGCCGGTGATCGCTGAAGTACAAGGCGTGGCCACCGCGGCCGGTTGCCAATTGGCGGCGACATGCGATCTGGTCGTCGCGGCCGATGACGCTACATTCGCCACGCCGGGCGTGAAGATCGGACTCTTTTGTTCCACGCCTGCCGTTGCCCTCACGCGGGCTGTATCGACCAAAAAGGCGATGGAAATGCTGCTGACCGGCGAACCGCTGAGCGCAGCCGACGCCGAACGCGCAGGGCTGGTGAATCGTGTTGTGCCGAAAGCGGAACTGAGCGCGGCGACGCTCGCGCTGGCCCAGCGAATCGCCACGGCAGCCACCAGCGCGCTGACGCTTGGCAAGCGCGCGTTCTACGAACAACTGCCGCTCGATCGCCCCCAGGCCTACGTGGTTGCCGAGCAAGCGATGGTGACAAGCGCCCTATCGGCCGACGCGCGCGAAGGCATTGCCGCATTCTTGGAAAAGCGCCCGGCCAAATGGAGAAGCTAACCGCGGAAGCGTTGATCGACCTTTGAGGAACTCCAGGTGAAACTGTTCTGGCTGACACTGGGCGCGCTGATTGCGATTGCAGTTGCGATCGTAGTGTTCACTCGCGTCGATCCACACCGTGGCTGGCGGCAGCCTAAGCCAGGCCTGATTAAATCTACCGGGGGCAATCTCGCGTTCATTGAAGGCGACGATTGTCGCATCGCCCTGGTGATCCCGGCGGAGTGCGATCAGCAAACGATGCGGTACGACTCGAACGGGAACCTGCGAACGTTCGATATCGACGTCGATTACTTTGCGGCGGATCGTTCTCAGAAAGTGAACGTCCGGTACAACTCGGATGATTTGGACACCATTTGGATCAACGATCGTGTGTTTGACGTGAGTTGTGGCGCGGTCTTTCGCGTCTCCGCGGCTGACGCCGCGATCAAGAGATACCCAATCACGCAACTACCCTTTCGCCCAATTGAACCTTCAGTCCACGGACACCTGCTCTTGGATAAATTGCTTAGGCAGTTCGAAGAAGAAGCGAAGACAGAGCGAGAAGTAGAGAAGGAATGACTTGCGTTGTCATCGCCACAATCGACGCGGGTGGGGCGTGTGTTGTTGAAATCGTGGCCAAGCGGGGCATGGATCGATCCCATGCTCACGCCATCTGAGAAATGTTGGCGAAAAGTCGACTCTGCCAACGCTCAGGTATTGAATTTGCTATTTGCACCTTATGCGTGCTCGCAAATTGCGACAGATGCTGGTTCTCGGGCGAAAAGTGCGCGGATTCGGCGCGCAAACTGAGCTATATCGCACAGGCGGCCGCTTTGGTGAGCCGGAAAGGAGCCAGCAGCCAGATGTTGGCAGGGACTTTTTCTAGAGGAATTTGAACAATGAGCCTAATCACCACATGAAATCGATCGATGTCTTGTTGCTTTCAAGGAGCGACGTCGTTGATCTTGCGCTGACGCCTGCTGACGTGGTGCCGGTCGTGGAAGAGGCTCTGCGCGAGCATGCGGCAGGAACCTATGAGATGCATCCCAAGATTGGCGTGCATCCGACTGGCACGGACCCCGCGAACTTCATTCACGCGATGCCGGCTTATCTGCACAAGCTCGGCGTCTGCGGCCTGAAGTGGGTGGGTGGGTTTGCCAAAAACTATCAGCAAGATCTGCCGAATGTGACTGGCTTGCAGGTCTACAACGATACCGCCACCGGTGTTCCGTTGGCAATCATGGACTGCAGTTACCTGACAGGGCTTCGGACCGCCGCTGTGAGCGCGATTGTAGCCAGGCATTGTGTCGTTCCGGACGCCCGATCCTTGGCCTTAGTCGGCTGTGGATTCGAAGGATCCATGCATCTACGGTTTCTCACATCGGAACTGCCCACCCTCCGGGAGATTCGGTTGCGCGATGTCCGAAGTCAGGCGATGGAGGTGCTCAGCCGGCAAGCCGCCGCCTACTTTGATGGATCGATTGTGCAATGTCCAGACAACGGCGAATGTATCGATGGCGCCGACATCATCTGCACCTGCACAAATGGCGACGACCACATTGTTCGTCCCGAGTGGTTCAAGCCAGGCGCCTTCGGCGTCGGAATCGAGGGAGGGTGCGCTTATACCGCGGAAGCCTTGAGCCAAGCCGATAAATTTGTCGTCGATGACGTTGCTTTGGCCGAGTATTTCGACCGACTCAGTCGCGATCGCAAGACCGAGGATGGCCAGCCTGATCCAGAATTCCCAGGTGGAATGCCCCCCATCTACTCGACGATTGGTGAAATCGTCGCTGGCAAAAAAAGGGCGCGCGATTCCAACAACGAAAGAATCGTCGCGATTCCCATCGGGATGGCAATTTGCGACATCGCCGTCGCACATCTCGCGTACCATGCCGCGCTTGACCGAGGAATTGGCCAACGGTTTCGACTTGCTTAGTTGAGCCCGAACGATGAAAGACGCAAATGAACAAAGCAACTACGACCCTGAAGGACGTGATCAGTAGCGACGTGGTCTCGGTCAACCCGCAAGACACTTTGCGCGATGCTCTCGCCGTGATGGTGGAGAATCGCGTCTCCTCATTGCCTGTTGTCGACGCTCGGGAGCGCTGCGTCGGCATGATCTCGGTAACCGATCTCCTGGGCGTCACCAAAGACCTGAGCGATGAGCTCAACGCCCTGTCGGCAGCAGGGGGACTCGATCACGCGTCACTGGTTGAAAAACTTGAACACGCAGATCTGTTAACAGAGCAAGTGCAAGGTTGGATGTCGCCCGATCCGATTTCAGTGGACATTGGGAGTTCGCTAAAGCACGCCGCGAAACTGATGCTGCGCAATCAGGTGCACAGACTGGTGGTGCTTGACGGTCAGCAGCGGATGGTTGGCGTGCTTTCGACGATGGACCTGTTGGCGGCGTTTATCGACGGTGGCGGTCACTAGGCCACGGCTCGCCACGCACTCCATTGCACTATGTCCGACGGACTACGAATTAAATCTCACAGGCAGACAATGACACGCAACGATTCAACACAAGACGACTCCGCTTGCGCGGCCCAAATTGCCGCAGTAGCACAGACCAACGGCGACCAGGCGGATGTCCAGAACGAACGCGCCGAATTCGAAGCCGCCTGGACTGCTGATGGAACATCCAGCGCCCCGCTCCCCGCAGGGCTTTCTCAGGCACTATTCGATGCCCGCGAAGCGGGCGCCGCCGAGTTATCACCAGCCAACGAATCCGGTGGTTTGTATTTCAGTGAAGAGGAACTCTCGGACCTGCATTCAACCCGCGACTTTATTCAGCTCTTGCGATCAAAGAAACTTGATGTCGGCAAGATCAAAGCCGCTGTCAGCTATGAATACGAGTTGGAATCGCTGCAGATTGAGCTGGTCAAACTGCAGCGCTGGGTCCAGGAACAAGGTAAACGCGTGGCGATTCTGTTTGAAGGTCGCGACGCGGCGGGTAAAGGTGGCACGATCCGCCGCTTCATCGAGCACCTGAATCCACGGGCCATGCGCGTCGTGGCCCTGCCAGCGCCCACTGAGGAGGAACGCGGACAGTGGTACTTTCAGCGTTACATGAAACAGTTACCCAATCGCGGCGAGATCGTGTTTTTCGACCGTAGTTGGTACAACCGCGCCGTCGTTGAGCCGGTCAACGGCTTCTGCACGCCGGAAGAGTACGAGCGCTACCTGCAACAAGTGCCGGAGTTCGAGCACATGCTGGTCGAGGATGGCGTCTTGCTCGTAAAGTTCTGGTTCTCAATCGGCAAGAAAGTGCAGAACATTCGATTCAGTTCGCGGCGTCGCAATCCGCTCAAGCAGTGGAAGCTGAGTCCGCTTGACGCCAAGGCCCAGGATCTTTGGGACGCCTACACCAAATACAAAGAGGTCATGTTCAGCCGGACGCACAACAGCTTTAGCCCCTGGATCATTGTCCAGGCAAATAGCAAACGCAACGCCCGGCTGGAAAGCATGCGGCACTTGCTGTCACTGATCGACTACACCGGCAAGGAGACGGCCCGCGTGGGGTTGTTCCCGGACCCGAATATCGTCACCCGATTTCACCGTGGTTCGATCAAGACGGACTAACCGCGATTCCATGTTATCGCGTGGAGTTTGCGAGCGCGCAACCAATGCGAGGACTCCGCACAGAACGTCTCCCCATCGCACGACGCCATAACCGGGCGCGTTAGCGGAATCGGAGAAGAAAAAGTGTCGCGATGCCAGGAACCGTTTCTTGCGGTTCCTGCGGCGGATTGCCATTTCGGATCACCGTGGACATCCGCTTCGGACTAAGCCAGGACCCTAGTCCTGCCCATGTTTTGTCGGCGTGCGGCGCCTTTACGACTGCAGTTGATTCCCGTCCCCTTTAATTCGTCCCATTAAATTCGTTCTCCTGGAACGCCCACAAAACCTGGGGAGGAATACGCGGAATCTCAGCTATTTTCTGAATGCTTTCGCCGCCTCAATATCTTGATTGCCCTTTTCGATTTCCTTCGCCGCGAACCAAGAGGCCGCACGCTTTTCGTAGAGTTGTGGATCGCGAGGCTCCAAGTCGATTGCCGTGGAATAGCTAATGATTGCAAGGGGGTAAAACTGAGATTGGTGGAGAATATCTCCCTCGATCATCAATGCTCGCGGATCGCCATGCACTAATTTTAGGGCCTGTTTAATATCCTTCATTGCCGCAACTTTGTCTCCCGCCAAGCTATACGCAAGTGCCCGCTCCCGTAAGCAACTCGCAAGTGTAGTCGAATGTTCCACCGTGAAGAAAGATACCGAACCGTCCTCAGCGGCGCGCCGCATCTCACGGAGTCGATCTTCGTGCCTACGCGCTTTTTGATCAACGAATGACAAAGCTCGCGTCAAATCCTCAATCCCGCAAGATAGATCCTTCATTTCCGTCTCCGCACGGCCACGCCCATACCAACCAATTGCCAGTGAATCGTCTAGCTCTAGCGCGGCGCTAAAGTCCGCCCGTGCTAGCTCATGTCGGCGAATAGCGAGTAATGCAAATCCGCGCCCGACGTAATAGTGCTTTTCGCGAGGATCAAGCCGCAGTGCCGTATTGTGGTCAAGGATTGCATCTTCGCCTCGGCCTGCGAGGTGCAAGTAGCCCGCGCGTAACGCGTAGAACTGCGGCCTCTGTGCACCGTGCTTGATGGCGGAATCACAGTCTGTGATCGCCTCGTCTATCTCACCAAGCAAAATACTTGCAGACGCGGACGCTGCGTAGGGATTGGGATTGCGAGGGTCTCGTTTTATCGAGCGATGAAAGTCAATAATCGCACCGCGATTGTCCCCTCGCTCTTGCAGGATTCTTCCCCGAATGAAAAACAATCGTCCGTCTTCTGGCCATCGATGAATCGCAGCGGTGCATTCGTCGATACCTTCGCTAAGGTTGCCCAGGCGGGCGATTGTCAGCGCCCGAGTGCTTCGAATCAAAGGATCATCGAGAGACCGTTTAAGCGCTAAGTCCAACACCTGAAGCGCACTTTGCGGATCTTCGTTTGCGAGGTGAATTGCGGCTAGCCTTGCAGCCTCCGTCGACGCCGAAGGACTAAGTGACACCAGCGACTCGAAATCCCGAATGGCGTGTGGCGCATCATCCAGTTCCAAGTACGCCGAGGCACGGCAATTCAAGGCCCATCTTGAACGATTGTCCCGACGAATTTCCTCCGTGAAGTAGTCAACCGCTCGCGAAACATCGATCAACTGCTTCTTGTCACACCAACCCACTAGATCGCGAGAACGGACATGCACCCGATCGTTACTAACGCCTGTGGCAACAAGTGGCAGTGTTAAGGTAACACCCAGGCACTCTTTTCCATCGTCCGTTACCAGGACGACGTCCGCGGAACGTGGATAGAATGCGTCTGAAGCTTCAACTAGTTCACAGCAGTTCTCTAAGACAACCGCAATTACGATAACATGGAGCAAAGGGGTGTAAGAGAGCATTGAATTTCCTTTTGAACACTTCCTCGCACGACGAGACTCGCTACGGAGGGAGGAGGAAGAAAGGCACCCGAGACTGTTTTTGCATTTGCGTCCCACGGTCCGCATCCTACCACCGACCGAATTCGCGCGCCTCTTCACGCACTTTTTTCCGAGCGAGCTATCGGATTCGCAGGCCGGCGCCCACTGGGCGCGTTACCACGTCGTCCGGCGGTTGCGCTGCGGGCGCGCTGTTGGCAGGAGCGCTGTTGGCGGGCGCTCCGCCAGCTGGTGTTGCCGCGATCAGTGGCTCGATGCTGATGTCGTCGATCCACACTTCGCCTAGTCCGGAGAGGGCGAACGTGATCGTGGCCGTGCCGGAGTCATCGACCATGCGGTAGGCGTTCCACTCTTTCCAATCGGCCGCGGGCGTCACGCGCTCCGCCAGGACTTCGCCTCCCAGCGAGTCCAAGATCAACAGCCCATCCGGACTGCCGACGATGGGAGCAGGGACAAGCACCCGCCCATGCAGGCGGACCAGCGTGCCGGGCTCCATGGGAATCGGCGGAGTGGTGATCCAGACCGGTGGCGTTTCAATCTGCGCCGGCGCCGTGGCGGGGTCGGTCGCGGCGGCCGCCAGTCGCAGGCTGTAGCGGCCGCTGAACTTTTTGGCTTCGCTCCACTGCACGCCGGCGCGAATCCCTTCCGGCGGATGCTGATAGTGCTTCCAACCAGCGTTGATCATCCGGCCCAGATCTTCGCAGTCTCCTTCCGGCAGCAAATTTTCCGCGCGGCGGGCCGTGGCGATATTCTGCGCTAAGGCAAAGTGCTGCGGCAGAGTTGCAAAGCTGACCGCCAGCGGGTCTGTCGTGGTCGAAGGCATCCGACCGATGGCCGCTAGCCACTGGCCGCGCTCAATCAAGCGCACGTTCCGATCGGCGAACTGCGAATGACGGATCGCCTCGGTGTAGCGGTTGCCCAGGTTGGATTGCAGCGCGTTCTCTGCCGCAGTCTGTTCATCGCGCGCCGTCTTCAGAACATCTGCGGCGCGGGCCATGGCGCGCATGTCGTTGCGCACGCGATTCTGTACGTCGCCAGCCACTTGCAGCTTGATGCCGGACATCGCCACGTGCAATTGCGCAGCCCGCTCGCCGGCCGCGATGGCGCGGCGCGTCAACTCGCTCGATAGATTCTGCGTGAGGATGACCATCGTGGTGATGCCAAAATCATCGAGCGTCACGCTAATTCCGCCCGCCACGCGCGCGGTCTTAATCGGTCGCAAGCCACCCGGGATGATTTCGTACGCCCTGACAGTTTCCGAGACGCCCGGCACCACGAACGATAGTGTCGTGCCGTTGGCGGCCTGTCCCGGCACGTATTGCGCGCCTTTGCCGGACCAGACGGGAAGCAACACGTGCGCGCCTCCGCCTTGCAGGACCGCCGCAAGAATATCCGGATCGTTGCTGCTGACGCTGCTGATCGGCGTGCCGCTAGCGGCCCAGGGCTCAATCAGATCGAGTTCCAGGTTCAACAGTTCCAATTGCGCGGCGCGCCAGCGCGTGTCGTTATCGTCGGCGTCGAGCGGCGCGTGCGAAGCAAAGAATAGACCGCGCGCGCCGGCGCCTAGCGCCGTGTACGTCAGCAGTCGTGTATGCTCCGTGCCGGCCATTAGGCTTACGCTGCGCCCACCTGAGAGCGTGCGCACCTGGTTGACCAGGCTGGCGGCCGGCTCGGTCGAAACAGTCGTCCAGATCGGCGTGCCGGGCCGGGCTAATCTCGGTCGCTCTTGCAGCCAGCGACGATAGTCAATCAGCTCGAACGTCGTCGCGATCGTAAAGCGATCAATCAACAGGACGTCTGCCTTGCTGCTGTAGGCGCGTAGTTCGGCGCTTGCGCCGCAGAGGATGGGGCGGGCCTTGGGGTCCGCACGACGCACCTGCTCTGCCCATTTCTTAACGGCGTCCAACTCGCGCCCCGTCAGACCTTCGCCCAAGTCCCACGCCAAAACGGAATCAAATTCGGGGGCTATCGCCGCCAGCGGGATCACCTCGCCCCGCCCATCCAAGCCCTTGGGCATGGGAGGCGGACAAATCAGCCAGATGCCAGCATTGGCCGCTTCGTTTAAAAGTTCTGGTGTTGCAGTAATGCGCGTCCGCACGCAGTTGAAGCCGCGTTGCCGGAGAAACGCCAGCGTCTCGCCCTGATGCTCGATAACGCGGGGAAAAAACGGGCGATCCCCGATCAACAGGAGCGAGCCATTCAGGCGCGGACCATCGCGACGGGGCGTCGGCAGCGTGTTTCCGCCCGGCTCGCGCTCGATGATCGGCGTCCGCAGTCCCACGCCACTGGCCGACGGGGGAGGCGTTCCCGCGCGGCGCTCGTCGCCGACAAAGCCGGCGATTTCCAAGTCGTCGATCCAGAGCCGCGTGCGACCGGGCCCCGTGTAGATGTTGAGGATTAACCGATCGATGTAGGCCTCGCGCGTGTCGACGTCGCGCTTGAGCTCCGCGCGCAGCACGCGGGCCTGATCCGCCGCGAGCCGCGGAATATCTACAAACCGTAGCTGCTCCCAGCTTTGCGCTTTCGAGTAGCTGGTGCCGGCGATCAGCGCCGTGGCAGGCTCCCCCGTCTTGGGATCCGCGCTGCGCGGAAAGACCACGCGGGCGCGCAACTGGATGCCTGGCCTGTCCGACCGCACCCAGAGCGTGGGCTGTAACTCAGGTATTAACCGGGCCGGGGCCAGGTAGTGAATCATGTAAACGAACGTGCCGTTGGCGCCGGCAACGAATTGCAGAAACTCGCAGCCGCTCCCCGAGTGCGTCCGATCGCCGGTCCGCTGGTGGGCCTCGATTCTGTAGCTGGGGTTGCCGCGGCCGTCGCGCCAACTGACCTCGGGGCCTTCGAAGTCCTGACGGATGACGACCTGAGCGCGCGCAAGCGATCCCCACAGCGCGACAAACGCGCAGAAGGCCACTTTCCAGAGTGTTGCACTTCGGGTCATCCGACTTTCGCCATCCATGGCAGGCGCCTTGCGGGAGCGCTGGTGGTGGGCGGAGACGCTCTCAAGGTCGTATGGCGATTTCGCCACACGGCCCTCGGACAGCGTTGATTTTCCTTAAACCGTGCTTGTAACAGGGTTTGCGATACGGCTCCAGATCAGTTCGTCCTCTTTTGACAACATCGGGCATCCACGCGGATTTCGTTGGAATTATCCGAAGTTGTTTTGGCCAAATGCTTTAGATGCTACCGGCCTGGCAAACTGCGGGGACTGGCACGGCGACTGCATTAAGGTCGATCCGCACCGCGAGCCCTTCAACTCAGGATCGACCCATCAATGAGCCTTCTCCCCCGTGCAACTGTCGCCGACACGACTGACATCCCCCAAGACGTCGTCCTACTCCGCGGTCTGATCGAGAGCCTCTCTCCGGACGTGCAGAATCGCCTCGCTCCGGCGCTACAACGCGTGGTCGAGAGCACGCAGCGTCGTCGCCGGATCTTGGCGTTGGTTCAAGACGCCCTCGGCCAGCTCCGCCTCGACATGAAGTACCTGATGTTTGACCTGGAAGCCACGCGTCGCGAGCGCGACGAGCTCCGCGCCCAGCTAGATAGTGGCGATTGATTCCGGGTCGACTCCTAACCGTTACGACGAAAGCCATTCCGCTACGAGGGCAGCGCCCACCCGACTTGCGTTCAGAACATCCGCCCGCATTTCTCATCCCTGTGTGCGAAGCACCCGGATCCCGTCCTCCCTCGGGGCCGGGTGCTTCTTTTTTTACTCCTTGCAAACCCGCCTTGGGCCGCTGGGGTATTCTTAAGTAGCCGAAAGCCGTGCGCGGGTGGCAGTCTGCGCCCAGGCGGCAAGCGGTCGTTTTTCGATTGGTCCAAACTGGTCGTTGCCCAGCTTTGAATGCCAGCGTACGATGCACAATTAAGGCGCAAGCCCGGCGGAGCGCAATCTTTCGGTCTGCCGGGCGAATGGGTTGGGGTTCAGCAGTGGGCCATTCGGAACTGGCTCATTCACTCCGGCGTCTGAGAAATCGCCGGATTTTGCTGAGTTGGTTTACCTGCGTGGCTTTCTAGTTGGGTTCGCAGGTGGCTACCCAACTTGGCCAACAGGGGAGAGGGAGTAAGCGCGTCATGGCCGAGCTAACCGCTGAATCTATCGCTCAGCGCGCGTTCGACCTCAATCTGCTGACCGACCGGCAGTTGCAGGAAATCTGGAGTGAGTTCGGACGAAAGAACGTCACCTCGGACGATTTCATTCAGTTACTGCTGCGCCGAGAACTGCTAACCAACTTTCAGTTGGAAAAGCTGGTCAAAGACGAGCGCACCGGCTACTTCTATGGCGACTACAAGGCGCTATACATGGTGGCCGGCGGCAGCTTTGCCCGCGTCTATCGCGCCGTGCATAAAGAAAGCGGTAAGGTCGTGGCCCTCAAGGTGCTGCGTAAGCGCTTCAGCGACGACCCCGCGCAGACGGATCAGTTTGCGCGCGAAGGGCAAATGGGCGTTTCGCTACGGCACCCCAAGATCGTGCCGATCTACGAAGTCTGCGCCAAAGGCCGGTCGCATTACCTGGTGATGGAGTTCGTGGAAGGTGGCAACCTGCGCGATCTTATGAAGATGCGCAAAAAGCTCACGCCGACGGAAGCCACCAAGTTCGCTTGCGACATCGCGTCTGGCCTGGATTACGCATTCCAACGCGGCATCTCACATCGCGATCTCAAACTGACCAACGTGCTCTTTTCCAGTCGCGGGCAGGCGAAGCTTGTCGACTTTGGACTGGCCGGCGCCGAAGGAGAACTGGCCGATGAATCTCCGTCGGCAGACGCCAACGTCCGCACGATTGACTACGCCGGTCTGGAGCGCGCCACGGGCGTCCGTAAGGACGACAATCGGAGCGACATCTATTTCATTGGCTGCATCTATTACCACATGCTCGCAGGGCAGGCGCCACTGGCCGAGACGCGCGATCGTATTCAGCGGCTTTCGAGGTCGCGGTTCGTAAGCGTTGTGCCGATCCAACAGGTTTGCCCTGGCATCCCGCGCGTCGTGGCGGCGGTGGTCAACAAGGCGATGAGCTTTGAGCCGGAAAAACGATACCAGTCCCCAGGCCAGATGTATGCTGACCTGCGTCAGGCGCTCGATCGACTGGCGGCAGGCGAGACCGACGCCGCGCCCGAGACTGAGGAACCGGCCCAAGTGGAAGCGGCCACGCTTTCGCCGGAAGAATTGGTCAAACGCCAACGTCAGCAAGCGCAATATCTGCCCGACAGTCAGCGCCGAGCGCTGGTGGTTGTGGAATCAAACTCACAATTGCAGGACCTGTTTCGCGACGCGCTCAAACGTTACGGTTACCGCGTGCTGGTTATCAGCGATCCTCAGCGGGCCATGGCGCGCTGCGCCGACACGGCTAACCCGATTGACGGGATTGTGGTCAGCACCGGCGCTCTGGGGGACGTGGGGATTGACACGTTCATTGAAGTCGCCACGGGCGAGCCCACCTCGCGATTGCCGGCGGTGGTCTTGCTGGACGAAAAGTACGTTGACCGCAAGAACCGCGTGCAATCGCATCTCTGCGATCACCGCGTGCTGGTCCCGCTACCAGTGAAGCTCAAAGAATTCCGCGACGTCCTCTTCCGTCTGATCCCACCGATCCCGGTAGAACAGGCGTAGCATCTTCGAGTCGGCAGTCGTCGCCTGCGCTCAAGTTCTCCAGCGCGTTACGCCTTCAGCTTAATACCCATCGCGCGCATCAGAATTTGCATGTCGTCCCAGCAGTCCTTTTTGGAACTGGGGTTGCGCAGCAGGTAGGCGGGGTGATAGGTGCAGAGGACCTGCATGCCCAGGTAATCGTGGAAGCTGCCGCGCAGCTTGCCGATTGCTGTCGTTGTGTTCAACAGATTCTGCGCGGCGACGGCGCCCAGGCAGCAGATAAATTCCGGTCTTAGGATCTCAAGCTGACGGTCGAGATACTCGCGGCAATTGGCCGCCTCTTGCGGGGCCGGATTGCGATTCTCCGGCGGGCGGCACGTGATGGTGTTGAGGATATAAATATCCTCGCGCCGCAGCGTGCAGGCTTCGATGATCTTGTTCAGCAGTTGCCCGCCGCGGCCGACAAACGGCTCGCCTTGCTTGTCCTCGTCCGCGCCGGGCGCCTCGCCCATGAAGACCAGGCGGGTTTGCGGGTTGCCAACGCCAAACACCGTCTGCGTGCGCGTGCGGGCCAACTCCGTGCAGCGAGTGCAGCCGGCCACTTCGGCCCGGACGATTTCGAGCGCCGCGATCCGCTGCTCGCGATTTCCGCCGCCAGCGAACTTCGTCTTGTCTGAGATCGCCGCTGCACCGGCCACCGCTTTCGCAGGGGCGGCCTTGGCCATCGGAGTTTTGGCAGCGGCGCCTTTGGGCGCCGGGACGGATGGAGCAGGCGCCTCGCCTTTCCGTGCCCCAGCGGCCTTTTCGGCCGGCGCCGACTGGGCCTTGCGCCCCTTTGCGCGGGGGAGGTGGGTCAGCCCGGCCTGTTCCAGCGAAACCAACGTCTGCCGGACGACCTGACCTGCGCTGGGGCGGGATCTACCTGATTTTTGCGACATCCGTGCCTCGTCGGTCGAGTATTTTGGCCCCGCGGCTTGCAGCGGCCAGTATAAGAATCGCCGGCCCAGACTGACAGCGGGCCGCCCGGAAACGGGTCTTTTCGCAAGCAAAGACGCTTAGACGTAGCCAACTGTGAACCGGACCGCTAGCTGCCTGTTGAAAAACGTCGTCGTGGCGTTTTTCAACCTCGCCCGGCGTAAAGCAAAGCTTCGCGAGGCTCGCAAAATAACGACTTACGTCGCTATTTTGTCCTCACATCCATGTGAGGTCGCAGCCTGTCGAGAAAATCA
>Ga0105047_10005933_pt1 | contig 20797 bp, 18 predicted proteins | sample MAT04_FD_78384 | JGI IMG/M metagenome (GOLD analysis project Ga0105047, IMG submission 78384) | Freshwater microbial communities from Lake Fryxell liftoff mats and glacier meltwater in Antarctica - MAT-04 (megahit assembly) | ecosystem: Environmental > Aquatic > Freshwater > Ice > Liftoff... | reverse complement strand
GTCCGGGGGGCGCGGTCGGATCACGGAAAAGGCCGACGATCGGTGATCGACCGCCCACCATCGCGTCGCCCGGCTCGGCCTCGCCGACCGCGATCGGAGAGAACGCATCGGCGCTCGGCGTCCCGCCCACTGCAACGTCGATCACCCAGCGCACCTTCTTGCCGCGCGCGCCGTTCACCCGGCCCAGCACGTCGAACGGCAGGTCCGGCGTGGGATCGAGCGTGGTGCCCGGCGAGGGCGAGATCAGCTCGACGATCGGCGGGATCTCGCGGGCGATCACCGCCTCCACCACGCGCCGTGCGTTCACGCGACCAGATCCCACCGCGAGCGCCCACGAGGACTGCTCGCTGGCCGGGGGCATCGTCGCGGTGATCTCGAGCAGCCGCGCGAGCTCGCCCGGCAAGAGCGCGGGCGCGAGCGGAGCGCCACCCGCTGCGCCCTCGGCCGCCGCGATCGCCAGCCCGGCCACGCCCGCCGCGATCGCCGCCGCGTCCTCATCGGAGGCCCCCGGCGCGCTGACGCCGCGCTCGATCGCGAGGCCCGCGGTCGCCGCCGGAGCCAGCGCGGAGAGCGATTTTTGCCGATCGAAAGCGTCGTGGTCGAGCGCGCTCACCACCAGCGCCGGCGTGCCTGCGAAGCTCGTCTCGCGGCTCAGCCCGCCGCGCCCACCGGCCGGCGCGATCACCAGCGCGCCGCTGATGCGGACCGCGTTCTGGAGCGCGGTCGTGGCGTAGTCGGGCGTGGTGCCAACCAGGATCGCGCGCGCGCCTTGCCGGCTGCCGAGCGCGAGGGCCTCGGCGTACAGCTCGCCGCGGGCCCCGTCGGGCGCCACCGCGCGGATCGGGATGGCGGTGCAGGACGGGCAGACCCCGGCGCCGCCCAGGCCGTTGTTGGCCTCACCGGCCGCGATCCGCGCCAGCCGCGCGCCGTGGGAGTCCGCGTCGGGATCCGTCGCGTCGGCGTCGCCGTCGACGAAGTCCCAGCCGCAGATGTCGTCGATCAGGCCGTCCTGATCGTCATCGACCCCGTCGCCGAAGATCACCTGCAGGTCCTGCGGGTCGAGGAGCCCGTTGCCGTTGGTGTCGCCGCCGTCGGGGCGCGCGCGCAGCCGATCGTCGATCACCCGATCGATCGTCGGCGCGGAGGTCCCGGTGGCCGACGTGAAGTCGAGCGGGGTCAGGACGCCGTCGCCGTTGGTGTCGCGCGCCCCCGGGAGCTCGCCGGCGTTGAGCCGCCACCGCCCGGCCAGCTCGCGATCGCCCCAGTCCGCGCCGGTGTCGACGATGGCGATCGTGACGCGGGCCTGGCCGCGGGTCAGGAGCCAGGCGCGATCGGCCGCCACGCCGCTGCCGAGATCTCGCTCGATCGCTGCGATCTCCGGGGTGCAGGCGGGCGTGTAGCCGTAGAGCTCGAGCTGGCCGGCGCAGCCGCGCGGGCCGCCCTCCCGCGGGGCGTAGTCGGGATCGCCGGGCATGTTCTCCGGGCGCGCGAGCGCCTCGGCCCCGAGGTCCGACACCCGCGGAGGCCACGCGGCGTTCTGGCCCGCGATCAGCAAGCCCAGGAGCGGCGCGAGCATCGCTCGGCAATTACCATGGCGTGACGCGCCCGCGCATCCGGGTTAGGGAGCCCTCCGGGCGATGTCCGCAAAGAGCGCCAAAGACCTGTCCCTCGCAGGTTCCGTGATCACCGTCGGCACCTTCGACGGCATCCACGTCGGCCATCAGGCCCTCGTCGCCCGCTGCGTCGCCCGCGCCCGCGCCCTCGAGCTGCCGGCGATCGCCTACACCTTCGATCCGCACCCGGCGCAGATCCTCGCCCCTGCGAAGGCCCCGGTCCTCCTCTCCTCGATCGAGGAGCGCATCCGCGTCTTCCGATCGCTCGGCATCGATCGCGTCGTCACCGAGCTGTTCGATCGCGCGTTTGCCGACGTCACCGCCGACGCCTGGATCGAGCAGTACATCGTCGCCCCGCTGGCCCCGCGCGCGGTGATCGTCGGGTTCAACTTCTCCTACGGAAAGGCGCGCGGCGGCGATCCCGCCCACCTCCAGGCCGCCGGAAAGCGCCTCGGCTTCGACGTCGAGGTGGTCGGCCCGGTCGAGCTCGACGGCGAGGTCGTCTCCTCGACGCGCATCCGCCGGCTGCTTGCCGAAGGCGACGTCACGCGCGCGGCCCGCTTGCTCGGCCGGCCTTTCGCGCTCACCGGCAAGGTCGTGGAGGGCGACCGCCGTGGCCGCACGCTCGGCTTCCCCACCGCGAACCTGGCCCCCGACCTGGAGATCATGCCCTCGAACGGGGTCTACGCCGCGTGGGCGGTGCTCCCCGGTGAAGCGCGCGTCCCCGCGGTGGTGAACGTGGGCCGCCGCCCGACGTTCGGCGGCGGCGAGGTCCGCGCCGAGGCGTTTCTGATCGATTTTTCCTGCGACATCTACGGCCAGCGCCTGCGCCTCGAGCTGATCGGGCGGGTCCGCGACGAGCGCCGCTTCGACGGCCTCGACGCGCTCAAGGCGCAGATCGCACGCGACGTGGAGTCGGCCAGGGACCTGCTGAAATGAGACGGCTCCTCGCCGTGCTCGGCTCGGATGTCTCGCGATCGCTCTCGCCGTTTCTGCATGGACGTGCCGCGGCAGAGCTCGGCCTGGATCTGGCCTACGTCCCGGTCTCGACCCCCGATCTCGATCGCGCGATCGACGCGCTGATCGCCCTGGGCGCGCTCGGCGCCAACGTCACGCAGCCGTACAAGCGCCGCGCGCTGGCGCGAGCGAGCACCGCCACCGACATCGCCCGCGCGATCGGCGCCGCGAACACGCTGACCTTCGGCCCCGGAGGCGCGATTCACGCCGACAACACCGACGGCCCGGCGCTGCTCGGGATCTTCCAGTCCTACCCGCCCGAGGCGCTCGACGCGGTGCACGTGTTGGGCGCGGGGGGCGCCGCGTGCGCGGTGGTGTGGGCACTCGAAAAGGCCGGCGCCCGCAGCGTCATCGTGGCGGCGCGCGACCCGGCGCGGTCGCTCTTGCCCGGGGTGGTCCCGCTCGCGGCGCGAAGGGGATCGCTCGTGGTCTCGACGCTCCCGGGCGATCCCGCGATCGCGCAGCGCGCGATCGACTGGGTGGACGCGCCTCTCGTGCTCGATCTGTCGTACGGAACGCCCGACGTGCCGAGCCCGCTCACCGCGCTCGCGCGCGCCCGCGGCTTTCAGGCCGACGATGGCCTGGCGATGTTGATCGCCCAGGCCGCGCTCTCCCTTGCGGCCTGGTCTGGCCTTGATTTCGCGGTGATTCACGCGTCGATGGCCAGGGGCTTTGACTCCAAAGCCAGCCGAGCATAGGCTCCGCCGTACTCATGCCCGGCCGTCTTGGTGAACTTCTCGTCAGAGAGAACCTCATCTCACTCCAGCAGCTGCAACAAGCGCAGGAAGAGCAGAGGAAAGTAGGCGGCCGGCTCGGCTACAACCTCACGAAGCTCGGCTACATCGAAGAGAACGAGCTCACGCAGTTCCTCTCGAAGCAGTACGGCGTCCCCGCGATCAACCTCTCGGAGTTCGAGATCGATCAAGAGGTCATCCGACTGGTCCCGAAAGAGGTCGCCGAGAAGCACCAGGTCATCCCGGTGAACCGCGCCGGCGCCTCGCTGATCGTGGCGATGGCCGACCCGTCGAACATCTTCGCGATCGACGACCTCAAGTTCCTCACCGGCTACAACATCGAGGTCGTGGTCGCCTCCGACGGCGCGATCCGCGACGCGATCGATCGCTACTACGGCGAGAAGTCCGAGCAGAAAGAGCTCAACTACGAAGAGGTGATGGCCGAGTTCGACGAAGACGAGATCGAGGTCGGCGAGGAAGACGCCAACGCGAACGTCGTCGATCTCGAGCGCTCTGCGGAGGACGCGCCGGTCGTCAAGCTCGTGAACCTCGTCCTGATCGACGCGATCAAGAAGGGCGCCTCCGACATCCACATCGAGCCCTACGAGAAGGACTACCGCGTCCGCTACCGCATCGACGGCGTGCTCTACGAGATGATGAAGCCGCCCCTCAAGCTGAAGAACGCGATCACCTCGCGTCTGAAGATCATGGCGCGCCTCGACATCGCCGAGCGCCGCCTGCCGCAGGACGGTCGCATCAAGCTCAAGCTCGGCAAAGGCCGCGAGATGGACTACCGCGTGTCCGTCCTCCCGACGCTCTTCGGCGAGAAGGTCGTCATGCGGCTCCTCGACAAGGGGAACCTGCAGCTCGACATGACCAAGCTCGGCTTCGAAGCGAAGCCGCTGGCCCTGTTCAAGTACGCCATCAAGCGCCCCTACGGCATGGTGCTCGTCACCGGCCCCACGGGGTCGGGCAAGACGACCACGCTCTACTCCGCGCTTTCCGAGCTCAACAAGTCGGACGTGAACATCTCCACCGCCGAAGATCCCGTCGAGTACAACCTCCACGGCATCAACCAGGTGCAGATGAACGACGACATCGGGTTGAACTTCGCATCCACCCTGCGCGCGTTCCTGCGTCAGGACCCCGACATCATCATGGTCGGTGAGATTCGAGACTTCGAGACGGCGGAGATCGCGATCAAGGCCGCTCTTACGGGCCACTTGGTTCTGTCTACGCTGCACACCAACGACGCGCCCTCGACCATCTCGCGCCTCCTGAACATGGGTATCGAGCCGTTCCTCGTGACCGCCTCGGTGAACCTCATTCTCGCCCAGCGTCTCGCGCGCAAGGTGTGCCTCGACTGCAAGCAACCCTTTGACCCGCCCGAGCAGGCGCTGCTCGAGATCCAGATCAAGCCGAACGAGATCGGCCAGTTCCAGGCGTACCGCGGCGAGGGCTGCGCGACCTGCTCCAACACCGGCTACAAGGGCCGCATCGCGCTCTACGAAGTCATGAACTTCGTCGACGAGCTCAAGGAGTACGTGATCAACGGCTCCTCCGCCGCCGAGCTGAAGGCCGAAGCGATCCGCCTCGGGATGCAGACCCTCCGCGTCTCGGCGCTCAACAAGTTCAAGGAAGGCCTGACGACGATCGAAGAAGTCACCCGCGTCAGCGCCATCGATTGATCGAAGGAACCTAGATGGCCAACCTCCACCAACTCCTCAAGTCGATGATCGAGAAGGGGGCCTCCGACCTCCATCTCACCACCGGATCACCGCCCCAGCTGCGCATCGACGGCGATCTCGTGCCGCTGAAGATGCCGCCGCTGACGCCGGTCGAGACCAAGCAGCTCGCCTACTCGATCCTCACGGACGCGCAGAAGCATCACTTCGAAGAAGAGAACGAGCTCGACCTCTCCTTCGGCGTGAAGAACCTCTCCCGCTTCCGCGCCAACGTCTACATGCAGCGCGGCGCGGTCGCCGGTGCGTTCCGTACCATCCCGTTCAAGATCCTCACGTTCGACGAGCTCGGCCTGCCGCCGATCGTCGAGGATCTCTCGAAGAAGCCGCGCGGCCTGGTGCTCGTCACCGGCCCGACCGGCTCGGGCAAGTCGACGACGCTGGCGTCGATGATCGACCGCATCAACACCGAGGAGCACTGCCACATCCTCACGATCGAAGATCCGATCGAGTATCTGCACCCGCACAAGAACTGCATCGTGAACCAGCGCGAGGTCGGCGCCGACACCGACTCGTTCAAGAAGGCGCTGAAGTACGTGCTGCGGCAGGATCCCGACGTCATCCTGGTCGGCGAGATGCGCGACCTCGAGACGATCGAGGCGGCGCTGGTGATCGCCGAGACGGGTCACTTGGTGTTCGCCACGCTGCACACCAACTCCTGCGCGCAGACGATCAACCGCATCCTCGACGTTTTCCCGCCGTATCAGCAGCCGCAGGTCCGCGCGCAGCTGTCGTTCGTGCTCGAAGGCGTCATGTCGCAGACCTTGATCCCGAAGGCGTCGGGCTCCGGCCGCGTGCTCGCGCTGGAGGTCATGGTCCCGAACCCCGCCATTCGAAACCTGATCCGCGAAGAAAAGATCCACCAGATCTACGGTCAGATGCAGATCGGTCAGTCGAAGTTCGGCATGCAGACGATGAACCAGGCCCTCGCGGGCTTGGTGAACCGCCGGACCATCAGCTTCGACGACGGGCTCCTCCGGAGCTCCGACCACGACGAGTTCCGCCAGTTGCTCGCGAGCCCGCAGATGCAGGCCAACGCTCCAAGGCGCCCACAGTAGCCCACAGCGCCATCGTTTTTGCGGGGGCCTCACTCTTCAGTTAGAGTGGCGCCTTCGAGACCGTGAGGGCGCGCACCGGCGGCCCGGATTTCGAGGGGAGATTTATCGATGGCAGTCTTCATTTGGGAAGGCAAGACACGCCAGGGCGAGGCGCGCTCGGGCACGATGGAGGCCGAGAACGCCGACATCGTCCAGGAGCGCCTCAAGGCGCAACAGATCCAGGCGTCGAAGGTCAAAAAGAAGCCGACCGAGATCACGCTCAAGATCGGCTCGGGGGTCGGGACGAAAGAGATCGTCATCCTGACCCGGCAGTTCGCGACGATGATCGACGCCGGTCTACCCCTGGTGCAGTGCCTCGAGATCCTCGGCGCGCAGCAGCAAAATCCGCACTTCCAGAAGGTCGTGCTGACGGTGAAGGTCGACGTCGAGTCGGGCTCCACGCTCGCGGACGCGCTGGCCAAGCACCCGAGGATCTTCGACGAGCTCTACGTCAACCTCGTCTCCGCCGGTGAGGTCGGCGGTATCCTCGACACGATCTTGAACCGCCTCGCGACGTACATGGAAAAGAACATGAAGCTCATCGGCCAGGTGAAGAGCGCCATGATCTATCCGTCGGTCGTGTCGCTCGTCGCCGTCGGCGTCACCGCGGTCCTCCTCATCTTCGTGATCCCGGTGTTCGAGAAGATGTTCAAGGACTTCGGCGGCACGCTGCCGGCGCCGACCCAGTTCGTCATCGATCTCTCGAACGGCCTGCGCGCCAACCTGATCCCGGTGATCATCGGCATCACCGTGTTCGTCTTCGGTATCCGCGCGATCGCGCGGACGACCAAGGGCCGTTTGTTCCTCGACGGCCTGATGCTGAAGGCGCCGGTGCTCGGTCCGCTGTTCCGCAAGGTCGCGGTCGCCAAGTTCACCCGCACGCTCGGCACGATGATCGCTTCCGGTGTTCCCATCCTCGACGCGCTCCACATCACGGCGAAGTCGGCCGGAAACAAGGTCGTGGAGAACGCCATCATGTACACCCGAGAGCGCATCTCGGAAGGTCGCACGATGGCGGATCCGCTCGCCGAGACGGGCGTGTTCCCGGTGATGGTCGTTCAGATGATCGCGGTCGGTGAGTCCACCGGCGCCATGGACGCGATGCTCCAGAAGATCGCTGACTTCTACGAAGACGAAGTGGACACCGCGGTCGCCGCGCTGACCTCGCTGCTCGAGCCGCTGCTCATGGTGGTCCTCGGTGTCCTCCTCGGCGGCCTGATCATCGCGATGTACCTGCCGATCTTCGAGCTCGCCGGCAACATCAAGTAGGGGCCACGGGCCGCGAGGCCCGCGAAAAAGAAGATGAACGCTCCCGCCGACGAGAGCGAGTCCCTATCCCGCAAGCTGGCGGTCGTCTCCGCCCTCCGCATCGCCTTCGTCACCGTCTCCTTGGCCGCGAGCTTCGCGCTCGCGGACAAGGACAATCCCAACTTCGAAGCCGGTCAGTTCACGCTGATCTCGGTGGCGTACGTCGTCTCGTTGCTCTACGCGCTCGCGCTCCGTTTCCGCATCTCGCTGACCGGCCTGGCCTACGCGCAGGTGGTGGTCGACTCGCTGCTGGTCACGGTCCTGGTGACCACCACCGGCGGGATCGAGTCGGTGTTCACGGCGGCGTACGTGTTCGTGGTCATCGGCGCGGCGATCACGCTGTTCCGTCGGGGCGCGGTGATCGCCGCGGCGGCGTGCCTCCTGTTGCTCGGCACGATCGCGTTGCTGCAGGTCGACGGCGGCTTCGGGGCGATGACGCGGACCGAGCCGAACCGCGCGGCGCTCACCATCTTCACTTCGGTGATCAGCCTGTCGCTGGTGGCCGCGCTGGCCACGACGCTGTCCGAGACGGCGCGCACGACCGGCCTGATGCTCGCCGAGCGCGAGGGCGACTTCTCGCGGCTCCAGGCGCTCCACGCGGCGATCTTGCGCTCGCTCCCCGCGGGGCTGATGACGCTCGATACCGACGGTCGCGTGCGGTTCGTGAACGAGGCGGCCTGCGCGATCCTCCACCTCGACGAGGAGGAGGTGCTCGACATGCCGATCGTGCAGGTCATGCCGATCATGGCCAAGGCGTTCAACCGCATCACCGACGGCCAGCGGGTCTTGAACCCGCGCGAGCGCTACGAGGGCCCGTATGCGCGTCCGGACTCGACGGAGGCGCGGATCGGCTTCTCCTTCGCGCCGCTCGAGGAGCCCCAGGGCTCGATCGTCGTGTTCCAGGATCTCACCGACATCGTGAAGTTGAAGGAGGCGTTCGAGCGCGCCGACCGCCTTGCCACCGTGGGAAAGCTGGCCGCGGGCCTGGCCCATGAGGTGCGAAATCCGCTGTCTTCGATGTGCGCGTCGATCGACGTGCTCAAGGTGGCGCTCAATCAGCCCCAGCCGATGCGGCGCTTGATGGACAACGTGGTTCGCGAGGGCGAGCGGCTCAACAACCTGATCACCGACTTTCTCGGGTTTGCCAGGCCGCGCGAGCTGATGCGGCGCGAGATCGATCTGAGCGTGCTCTGCGAGGAGCTGGTCGATCTGTGGCGCCACGACGCGGAGCTCGGGCGCTGCGAGATCGTGCTCGATGCGGCGCCGGACGTGCGCGCGATGGTCGACCCCGATCTGCTGCGCCAGGTCCTGTGGAACCTCGCGCGCAACGCGGCTCAGGCGATGCTGCCGCGCGCCGCGGATCGCGCCGAAGGCGCCTCGATCGGGCGGATCACCATCTCCACGCGGGGCTCGCCGCCGATCGCGGAGGTGACCGTGACCGACGACGGTCCGGGGGTGGCGCCCGATCTCCTGAAGCGCATCTTCGATCCGTTCTTCACGACCAAAGATCGCGGGACGGGCCTGGGACTGGCCATCGTGCAGGCGATCGTCGAGGTGCACGGCGGGGCGATCTTGGCCTCGAGCACGCTGGGGCACGGCACCGAGATGGTCGTCCGCATGCCGACGAAAATGGGCGTTTCGAGCGACGCGACCATGGTCACCGGCGACATGGTCGCGCCCGAATCGCTCTCGCCGGCGATCTCCATCGACACGTCGCGGGGTTGAAGCCCGGGGCGATTCGGACCATGGTAGCTCCGCTGTGGGCAGGGTACTCGTCGTAGACGACGAACAGAGCCTCCGCGACGTTCTGGAGATCCTGGTGACGTCGAAGGGGCACAACGTCGTGACCGCCAAGTCGGTCGATGAAGCCCGAGAGATCATCCGCACGCGTGATCTCGACCTGGTGATCACGGACCTGCGTCTGGAGCCTCGCGGCGATGGCCTCGACGTCGTGTCGGCGGCCCGCGCCAAGGCCGAGCCCCCCGAAGTGATCGTGATGACCGCCTACGGTGCGCGCGACAAGGCCCTCGAGGCCCAGAAGCGCGGCGCGCTGTTCTATCTGGAAAAGGGACCGCATTTGGCCACTGACATGACCGTCCTGGTCGATCACGCGATCGGCAAGCGCAGCCTGTACATCGAGAACGAGACCCTCCGTCGCGCGCTCCGCGGCCGGTTCTCGCTGGAGGGCATCGTCGGCCGCAGCGCGGCGATGCGTGAGGTGCTCGATCTCGTCGAGCGCATCGCGCCCACCAAGGCCAGCGTGCTGCTGGTCGGCGAGAGCGGCACCGGCAAGGAGCGCATCGCCCGCGTCATCCACGCGAGGAGCGATCGCAAGACCGGCCCCTTCGTGCCGATCAACTGCGGCGCCATCCCCGAGAACCTGATCGAGAGCGAGCTCTTCGGCCACGTGAAGGGCGCGTTCACCGGCGCGGACACCGAGAAAATGGGCCTCTTCGGGGCCGCGAAGGGCGGGACGATCTTCCTCGACGAGATCGGCGAGCTGCCCCTGGGGCTCCAGCCCAAGCTCTTGCGCGTGCTGCAGGAGCGGCGCGCCAAGCCGGTCGGCGCGGTCAGCGAGATCGAGGTCGACGTGCGCGTGGTGACCGCCACCAACCGCGACCTCGAGGGCGACGCCAAGGCGGGCCGCTTCCGCGAGGACCTGTTCTTCCGCCTCAACGTCCTGCAGATCGAGCTGCCGCCGCTGCGCAGCCGCCGCGAGGACGTGCCGCTGCTGGCCGCGACGTTCCTCACCAAATACGCCACCGAGTACAAGCGCGACGTCACGCAGATCGCGCCCGAAGCGATGGATCGCCTGCTCTCGTTCGGCTGGCCCGGCAACGTGCGCCAGCTCGAGAACGTCATCGAGCGCGGCGTCGCGCTCGCCACCGGCAACACCATCGGCATCCAGCAGCTCCCGCGCGAGCTCCGCGACGTCTCGGATGCCGCCGAGGTCGCGCGCGTCTCGATGGCCGCGCCCAACGAGCCGTTCCCCGAGACCGGGGTCGATCTCGAGCGGATCGTGGAAGAGTACGAGATCCGCTGGATCGAACAGGGCATGGAGAAGGCGGGAGGCGTGAAGACCAAGGCCGCGGAGCTGCTCGGCCTCAGCTTTCGACAGTTTCGCTACAAGCTCGCGAAGTACGCGGGCCGGCTATCGCGGTCATGAACACCCGCGGGGAGGACTGACTCATGGCTCACGGACATCCGATCGCGGCAGGCATCTTCATCACCGGCATCGTCTGCCTCATCGGCTACAGCTCGGTGAACGCTATCCAGCATCAGCGGATCGAGCGGGAAGAGAAGGCCAAGAAGCTGGTCGAGACGAAGCGGTCCAACATCGCCGAGGCCGTGCGCCGCGGTGAAGAGGGCGACTACGAGAGCGCCGCGGTCATGCTCGCCGAGGTCTACAACGCCGACCCGGGCGACATCGACGCGGCCTACAACCTGGGCATCGCGCTCCAGGCGCTCGGCAAGAACGACGACGCGGAGAAGATCTTCTCCGGCATCCTGGCCAAGGATCCCGAGGACTACGACGCGACGGCCGAGCTGGCCGGCGTCTACGACGCCAAGGGCGACGCCGATCGCGCGCTGCAGTTGCTCGACAAGGTCCCGGTGGGCAAGGCCAACATGACGGCGCGGCTCGAGGATGGAACGCGCTGGGCCGCGGTCCGCAAGGACGCGCGCTTCGAGGCGCTCCTCACCAAGCACGGCGCAAAGGCGGCCACGCCTCCGGCTCCGGAGGGCGAGGCTCCGGCGCCGGAGTGAGCTCTCGAGACATGACCCGGGAGCGGCTGGTCGCCCTCTGCGCTTGGGCGGTCGTCGTCATCGCCCTCCTGATGCTGTTCGGTCCGAAGCTCTCCCCCGAGAACGCGTTCTTCTTTCGTGATCACAGCTCGGTCTATCGCCGCCTCTTCACGCTGATCCGCGAGGCGTATCGCGCGGGTGACCTCCCGCTCTGGGACCCGCTTATCGGTGGCGGAGAGCCGCTCGCCGCGTTCCCGACCGCGGTGCCTTACAGTCCGCTGCACATCTTCACGGTGCTCCTGCCGCAGTCGCTCGACCCGTACGACTTCGTCATCGTCGCCCTCTACGTCGTGGGCGGCGCAGGCGCTTACGTGCTCGCCGGGGTCATAGGGCTCGATGCCCGCAGCAAGCTGACCGCCGCCCTCCTGTTCGGGCTCGGTGGCCCGCTCATCAGCATGAACAACCTCCTTCCCTTGCTGCATGGGGCCGCGTTCGGACCCTGGGCGATGGCGGGAGCGCTCTCGGTCTGGCGTCGCTCCTCGGCACGTTCGATCGCCGGGCTCGCTGTCGCCCTCGCTCTGCACGCGCAGGGGTCCGATCCTTCGTTTCTTCTGTGCGACGTCATCGTGTTCCTCGCGCTGGCCCAGCCGATCGAGTCGGAGCAGACCGTCGTGCGTCGCTTCGGAGCGCTGGGTGTGGCGGCCGTTCTCGGCGTCGCGCTGGCGATGATTCAGATCCTGCCGCTGCTCGACCTGCTCCGCAGCTCGTTGCGTGCGACCGGCTATGCGCAGGACGTCTCGTGGCCGCTCTCCCCGGGTCACCTCCTCGAGATCTCGCTTCCGGGGATCGCGGGCGACTTTCTCGAGCTGCACACGCTGTTCTCGACCGAGGGCGGGCGGCACTACATCGCGTCGATCTATGTCTCCGCCATCGCGATCCCCTGCGTGTTCATCGCACTGGCGGTGCCGCGCGCGCGCCCGGCCGTCGCCGCGATCGCGATCTGCGTACTGCTGAGCCTCGGCGATGCGACCCCGCTCGTCGGCCTCGCCAAGTCGTTCATCCCCGGCGTTTCGGCGTCGCGCTTCCCGGTGAAGTACGTCTACGGCATCGGGCTCGCGCTCCCGATGGTCGTGCCGATGGCGATCCACCACCTGCTCCAGCCCGCGCATCGGCGATCGCTGTACGTGCTCGTGGCGTGGATCGTCCTCTGCGCGCTCGGACCCCTGATCCCGGGGGCCTGGTGGCTCGCGCATGTGCCCAACTACGGCATCTCGGCGGAGGAGGTCGAGCTGCTGTTCGCCGGCGCGTGCGGCCAGGCGCTGACGATCGCGGCGGTCATGAGCGGCCTGATCTGGGCGGCGCGACGTTCACCGATCGTGGCGTGGGCGCTCCCGGCAGTGCTGGCGATCGATCTGTCGCTGGCCGCGAACCGCGTTTTGCCGACGATCGATACTCTGCCGACCGTCTCGCCGCTGGCAGCGCTGGTCAAAAAGGGTGAGCCGCGGCCGACGATCTTTCGCTACCCATCACCCGGCCCACCGCTCGACATGCGCTCGGACACGCTGCGCGGGTTCCTGTCGCTCGAGCCCATGGGCGCGTCGCCGTTCGGCATCCGGCACATCGCCGACTTCGATCTCAACGACTTCCGTCCCGAGCGGTGGCGCGCGGTGCAGGGCCGTCTGATGAGCGAGCGTGACGAGGCGAAGAAGCTGCGTTTTCTGGCCCGTCTCGGCACCACGCACCTCCTGGTCTCGACGCGTCGAAGGGACCTCCCGAACTTGCACTACGTGGGGACCTCGAGCGTACCGGCGAGCTTGCCCATCTCGGTGTTCCGCATCGACGGCGCCCGTTCGTATCTGTCCCTGGCATCGCACGTCCGTCGGGTGACCGACCTGAACGAGGCGATCGAGGCGATGACGTCATCGGTCGCGCCGGCAGGCGAGGTGACGATCACCGACGACATCGAGGTCTCCGGCGAAGGCGGTCGCGTGGAGGACCACGGACGTGACGAGCTCGAGGTCCACGCGTCCGGCCCGGGCCTGCTGGTGGTCATCGATCGCTACGATATCGGCTGGCGGGCCCGCATCGATGGCCAGGAGTCGCGGGTCGTCGCCGTCGATGCGATGTTGATCGGGGTACCGGTGCCGGCCGGCGATCATCGGATCGAGGTCTTCTATCAGCCGCGTTCGGTCACGATCGGCGCGAGCGTATCCGCCACTGCGGCGCTCGTCATCCTGCTCTTGCTGGTGTGGAAGCGGCGCGGTCAGGTCCCGCGCCAGGGCTCGATCGGCCCCTGAGGCGGGACGAGGAGCGGCGGCTCGCTCTCGAGCTCGCGCCGCAACCGGAGCAGCTCGACGAACTGCTCGCGCGTGTCGCTCACCAGCTTCACGGTGCTCGCCTTGTCGTTGCGTCGCACGAACAGCACCGGCCGCGAGTGGATCACCAGGCCAGCCAGCGCAGCCCGCGTGATGATCTCGGTGTCCCAGAACCAGTGCTGGTTCTTGCAGCGCGCGAGCACCGGGAGGATCCGTGATTTGCGGAAGAACTTGTAGCCCGACTCGGTGTCGCGCGGCGGCTGACCGAGCAGCAGCGCCGTGAGACGCACGTAGCCCTTGGTCGTGATCCAGCGGAAGGCCGTGTCGTAGCGGAGGTTGTAGAACCGGTAACCGTACGCGACGTCGGCGCCCCGCTCGATCTCGAGCGCCATCGACGGGATGTAGCAGGCGTCCACCTCGAGATCGATGTCGACGAAGCCGACGATCTCGCCGCGCGACGCGTCGACGCCGGTCTTCACAGCGCCGCCGCGGCCGGTGTTCTTCTCGTGATAGATGGCGCGCGTGCGCGGGTCGCCCGCGACGATCTCGGCGATCACATCGCGCGTGCGATCGGGGCTGACGTCGTCCACGAAGATGATCTCGTACGGATACCTCGACGAATCGAGGATCTCCGTGACGCGCTCGTAGCTCGCGCGCAGATGCCCCTCCTCGCGATAGCAGGGGACGATCAGGCTGATCATCGGCTTGGCGCTACTCATCGTTTCGCGATCCAATCGGGCGGGCCGGCACACCACCGACCGTTGCGCCGGCGGGAACCGAGCGCGTGACGGTGGCCCCCGCGGCGACGATCGCGCGCTCGCCGATCTCGACGCCGCCGAGGATGGTCACGCTGGCACCGATGAACGCGCCCCGCCGGATCACCACCGGCGCGGTCCGCGCGGGCATCACCGACTGTAGCGGGTGATCGTCGTAGCCGACGTTCAGGTGCGTGAGGATCAAGACCCGCTCGGCCAGCGTGACGTGGTCTTCGAAGTGAATGCCACCGGCGAGATCGAGCAAGCACTCCGTTCCGATGAAGCAGCGCCGCCCGAGATCGAGCGCCGCGAACCCGCCGCGGTACCAGTTGAAGAAGCGCACGTCGTGGAGAATGGTCTCCTCCCCGATGCGCGCGCCGAGCCGCCGCAGAAACATCGATCGCAACGGCGGGTAGGCCAGCCGGTTGAAGGTCGCGAGGATCGGGACTTCGGCGGCAAATCGAAGCGCTTTTCCGACGCCAATTTCGCGGACCGTGGAGAGCATCGCCCGCGGTGCTTATACACCGATTCTTGACTGGCACCCCAGGCTCGCACGAAGCTCCGGAGGTGGACGCGCCGATCCCGTTCAATCGCCCGTTCCTGACTGGCAAGGAGCTGGGTTACATCGCGCAGGTCCTCGAGAACCGGAAGCTCAGCGGCGACGGCGAGCTCACGAAGCGCGTGAGTCGGCTGATGGAGACGATGTTCTCCGCGCGTCGCGTCCTGCTCACGACGTCTTGCACCTCTGCGCTCGAGATGGCCGCGGTGCTCGCGCGATCGGACCGGCCCGACGGCGAGGACGAGGTCATCGTCCCGGGGTATACGTTCGTCTCGAGCGCGAACGCGTTCGTGCTGCACGGCTATCGCCCGGTCTTCGTCGACGTACGTTCGGACACGCTCAACCTCGACGAGACCAAGCTCGAAGCGGCCATCACTCCGCGCACCCGGGTGATCGTCCCGGTGCACTACGCGGGCATCGGCGCCGAGATGGACACGATCATGAGCATCGCCGCGCGCCACGGCGTGATGGTGGTGGAGGACGCCGCGCAAGGCGTCGGCGCGACCTACAAGGGGCGCGCGCTCGGGACCATCGGCGATCTCGGCTGCTACAGCTTCCACGACACCAAGAACATCATCTCGGGGGAAGGCGGGGCCCTCGTCGTGAACCGCCCGGACCTGGTCGCCCGGGCGGAGATCATCCGGGAAAAGGGGACCGATCGCAGCCGCTTCCTCCGCGGCGAGATCGACAAGTACACCTGGGTCGACGTCGGCGCATCGCATCTCCCATCGGAGCTCCTGGCGGCTTTCCTGCTGGCGCAGCTCGAGGGCATGGACGCCATTCAACAGCGCCGCGCCCACGTCTGGACCCGCTACCGGCGCGCGCTGGCGCCGCTGGAAAAGGTCGGCCACCTCCGGCTCCCGATCGAGGTCGCGAGCGGCACGAATTACCACATGTTCCAGATCCTCGTGGACTCGCTGGCGACGCGCACGCGGCTGATCGCGCACCTCAAGGCGCGCTCGATCTCCGCCGTCTTCCACTACGTCCCGCTCCACACGTCGCCGATGGGCCTTCGCTTCGGCCGCGTCTCGTTGCCGGTGGTCGAGGACATCGCCGACCGGCTGCTCCGGCTGCCGATGTTCCCGGAGCTGAGCGACGAGCAGATCGATCGCGTCGTCGCCGAGATCGGGCTGTTCTACGGGACCGGGGCGGACGGGACTGCGATCAGCGCGTCGTAGAGCTCGGCCTGCTCCGCGACCATCCGCCGCGCGTCCCAGGCTTCGAGCCGCGCGAGGTCGTCGGGATCCACGGGTCGCTCGATCATCGCGCGGATCATCGCGCGGGCCAACGCCTCGGGATCGCGCGGCTCGACCAGCCAGCCGTTCTTGCCGGCGTGGATGACCTCCGAGGTGCCGTCCACGCGTGTCCCCACGAACGGGCGGCGCACGACCAGCGCCTGCACGGCCGAGCGCGGCAGGCCCTCGAACAGCGACGACAGCACCACCACGTCACCCGCGGCGAGCACCGCCGGGATGTCGCGCCGCCACCCGAGCAGCCGGAAACGCTCGCCGAGACCTTCGCGGGCGATCGCCGCTTCGATCTCCGGTCGGAGCTCGCCGTCGCCCGCGTAGAGCAGCACCGCGCGCGGGCGCTCCTTCGCGACGATCGCCATGGCGCGCACGAGCGTCTGAGGATCCTTCTGCGGCTTGAGGTTGGCGACGGCGACGAAGATCTCGTCGTCGGGCCCGTAGCCGAGCGCGGCGCGGGTCGCCGGGCCCTCGGCCGCCTCGGCGCGAAAGGCCGTGAGATCGAAGCCCGATCGGATCACCACCGCCCGCTGATGCGCCGCGACCAGGCCCCGCGCGCGCGCCTCGGCGAGGTTGGCGCGCGACACCGAGATGAACGCGTCGGTCATCGCCGAGGCGGCCCTCTCCGCGTTCAGGAACAGCGCGTGGGCCTTCCAGTCCTGGCCCTCGTAGAAGCCGAAGCCGTGGATGGAGTGCACGATCACGGGCACCCGCGCCAGGCGGCCGGCCATGCGCCCGAGGATCCCGGCCTTGCTGCTGTGCGTGTGGAGCACGTACGCGCGCGGGTCGCCGCCCAGCCGCGCGTGCTCCTTCTGGTCGTCGCGCAGCATGCGGACCAGCTTGGCGAGCGCCGCGGGGTCGCTGCGTGGGCTGATCTCACGCTTCATTTCTCGGATGATCCGCCGATCCAGCGCCGGCACCTTCGCGGCCTCGTCGTCGAGCATCCCGCCACCGCCGCTCCACAGACCGACGCGGTAGCGCGCCCGATCGAGGTGGGCCGCGGTGTAGAGCGTATTTTCTTGCGCCCCGCCGAGCTCGAGCTGGGTGATGAGATGGACGATCGTCGCCCGCGGGCTCATCCGTTACGCGCCGCGTGCATCCGTTCGACGATCCGCGTGTCGTAGTCGCCGCGCACGAAGTCCGGATAGTCGAGCGCGCGGCGGTGGAACGGGATGTTGGTGCGGATGCCTTCCACCACGCACTCCTTGAGCGCGCCGCGCATGCGGGCCAGGGCCTCGGGTCGGCTGGCGTCGTGCACGATCAGCTTCGCGATCATCGAGTCGTAGTGCGGGACCACGGTGGCGTCCTGGGTCACGAACGAGTCGATGCGCAGGCCGCGGCCGCCGGGCATGTGCAGCGCGGTGATGAGGCCGGGGCTCGGCGCGAAGGTGTCGGGATCCTCGGCGTTGATGCGGCACTCGATCGCGTGGCCCTTCCAGGTCACGTCTTTCTGCTCGAAAGGCAGCGGAATTCCAGCGGCGATGTTGATCTGCAGCCGGAGCAGATCGACGCCCGTCACTTCCTCGGTCACCGGGTGCTCGACCTGGATCCGGGTGTTCATCTCCATGAAGTAGAGCTTCATGTTCTCGTCCATCAACAGCTCGACGGTGCCGACGCTGGTGTAGCCGAGCTTGCTGAGGGCCTCGACGATGCGGCCGCCCATCTCGTTCCGGAGCTCCGGAGTCATGGCCGGGGAGGGGCACTCCTCGATCATCTTCTGGTGGCGGCGCTGCACCGAGCACTCGCGCTCGCCGAGGTGGACGACGTGGCCGTGCTCGTCGGCGACGACCTGGAACTCGATGTGGCGAGGCTTGGTGATGTAGCGCTCGATGTAGACCGAGCCGTTGCCGAACGCGCTCTCCGCCTCGCTGCGCGCGATGGCCAGCGACTGCGCGAGCTCCTCCTCCTTCCACACGATCTTCATGCCGCGACCACCGCCGCCGGCGGCCGCCTTGATGATCAGCGGGACGCCGATCTCGCGGGCCAGCTCGAGGGCCTCGCGCTCGTCGTTGATCGGCTCGGAGCTCCCGGGGAGGATCGGCATTCCAGCCGCAGTCATCGCCTTTCGCGCGGCGATCTTGTCGCCCATCGTGCGGATCAGCGCCGGCTCGGGGCCGATGAACTTGATGCCGCACATGCGGCAGACCTCGGCGAAATTGGCGTTCTCGGAGAGGAAGCCGTAGCCGGGGTGGATCGCATCGGCGGCGGAGATCTCGGCGGCCGAGATGATCGCCGGGATGTGCAGGTAGCTGTCGCGCGGCGCGGGCGGGCCGATGCAGACCGCCTCGTCGGCGAACTTCACGTGCAGCGAGTCTTTGTCGGCGGTGGAGTAGACCGCGACGGTCTGGATGCCGAGCTCGCGGGCGGCGCGGATCACGCGCAGCGCGATCTCGCCGCGGTTCGCGATCAGGATCTTCTTGAACACGGGCTCTAGCCCTTCTTGAGGCGGAAGAGCGGGTCGCCGTACTGCACCGCGTGGTTGTTCTCGGCCAAAACCTCGACCACGGTACCGTCGATCTCGCTCTCGATCTCGTTCATCAGCTTCATCGCTTCGATGATGCACAAGGTCTGTCCGCGGCGGACCTTCTCACCGATCTCGGTGAAGGAGGGCAGGCCGGGCTTCGGTGAGCGATAGAACGTGCCGACGAACGGCGAGCGAACGATCACCGAGTCGGGATCGTTCTTCGCCGGCAGGCTCGTGGCGCTCGCCGTGGCGGGGGAGGGCGCCGCCGGAGCCGGCGCGTACATCAACGGCTGGGCAGGGCCTGCGCCGCCGCGGGCTGAGCGCACCAGCGTGACGCTGAGGTCCTCGTCCTCGTACGACAGCTCGTTGAGCGTCGAATCCTCGAGGACCGTCACCAGCTCGCGCAGGCGGGCGATGCGGGCGTCGGCGGCCGAGGCGCCCTTGGGAGCAGACACGGGTAAGGGGGCACGCCCCGAGGCGCGCGAAGGCTTCTTGGTCGTGGCCATGCGATCACCCGATCTGCGTGCGTTCGAGGTAGTCGCCCGTGCGGGTGTCGACCTTCACCGTGTCGCCCTGGTTGATGAAGATCGGCACGTTCACGATGGCGCCGGTCTCGAGCGTGGCAGGCTTGGTGACGTTGGTCGCGGTGTCGCCGCGGACGCCGGGCTCGCAGTAGGTCACCTTCATGGTGACGTGCTGCGGGATGTCCACGTTGATGGCGCGGCCCTGATAGAACATGACGTTGGCCTGCATCTCCGGGAGGAGAAACTTGACCACGTCACCGATCGACTCGGCGGAGAGCGCGACCTGATCGTAGGTGCGCTGATCCATGAAGTGGTAGCCCTCGTTGTCCTTGTAGAGGAAGGACATCGACTTGTCCTCGATCTCCGGATCGCCGCAGCGCTCGCCCGACTTCATCGTGACTTCTTGCTGCGCGCCCGTCAGCAGGTTGCGCAGGCGGGTGCGCGTGAACGCGTTGCCCTTGCCCGGCTTGACGTGCTGGAAATCGAGGACGATCCAAGGGACGCCGTCCCAGAGGATCTTCAATCCCTTACGAAAGTCGCTGGTCTCATAGCTCGACGCCACGACGGGCGATTAGATCCGATGCTGCCCGGAGCGCAAGCAGATACGACAGCGCCCCGAAGCCCTCGATACGACCCCGGACCACGCCCGCCAGGAGGCTCGTCTGACGGAAGCTCTCCCGCGCTTCAGGGATGCTCAGGTGGACCTCGATCGTCGGCAGGGAGGCGGCCACCGCGGCCACCGCGTCCCGGATCGCGACCGACGTATGCGTGTAGCCACCGGCGTTGAGGATGAGCACCGCAGCGCGACCCATCAGCCCCTGGATGCGATCGACCAGGGCCCCCTCCACGTTGCTCTGCGCGCACTCCACCGTGTGCCCCAGGGCGGCCGCGGCGGCGGCGAGCTCGGCGTCGATTTCGAGGAGGGTCTGGCGCCCGTAGATCGCGGGCTCACGGGTGCCGAGGAGGTTGAGGTTCGGGCCGTGGACGACCCCGATGAGGGCCCTAACGGTCGCTGCGCGACCTGGCACGATCGTCCGCTCGCCGCTCGCGGGCTCGCGGCTCGCCGCCTTCTTGGCCATTACATCTCGGCGACGAGGCGCGCGCCGTGGACCCGAAGAAGGTAGCGGCCCTTGCCGGCGCTCCCCCCAGGCTTGAGCGCCACCGCGACGAAGTACTCGGCGTTGAGCGGACGGAGCAGCGTCACGAGGCGCTCGCTCTTGATGACCAGCTCCTGCAGCGGGCCCGCGGCGAAGATCTCACCGGTCTTGTGGACCTGCGACATCATCGACGAGAACTCCACCATCAAGGACGAGACGTCGAGGCCCTCTTCGCTTTGCAGCGCCTCGGCCTCGAACGTGTCGACGGGAATACCGTCGGTGCCCATGAGCGTGGCGACCAGCGCGCCCGGGAGCGCGCTGACGATCGCCTGGAGGTGACTCTGAAATCCCGACACTAGCTTATTCCCTGATGCATATGGACTCGCTGCGCGGCACGTGCCCGGGGCCGCAGTTGCGGCACACATCGATCTCGAGCGAGTAGTCGTTCGACTGCACCACCTCGCCGTAGCCGGTGACGCCCTCCAGCTGACCGCGGAGGAAGATCGGGAACGACGGGGTCCCCAGCTTGTCGAAGCGCGGCTCCACGTCCGTCATGGTGATGTACTTGCCGTCGTAGATTG
>Ga0105047_10005932_pt1 | contig 20804 bp, 12 predicted proteins | sample MAT04_FD_78384 | JGI IMG/M metagenome (GOLD analysis project Ga0105047, IMG submission 78384) | Freshwater microbial communities from Lake Fryxell liftoff mats and glacier meltwater in Antarctica - MAT-04 (megahit assembly) | ecosystem: Environmental > Aquatic > Freshwater > Ice > Liftoff... | reverse complement strand
TCAACCTCGCCCGGCGCAAAGCAAAGCTTCGCGAGGCTCGCAAAATAACGACTTACGTCGCTATTTTGTCCTCACATCCATGTGAGGTCGCAGCCTGTCGAGAAAATCAACAGGCTGCTAGTCGTCTTCCGCTTCTGCTTCCGTTTCCGCCGGGGCTTTGGCGGCTTTTTTCTTGGCCGCTTTCTTCGTTCCCTTTTTGGCGGTCTTGGCAGGCGCGGCTTTTTTGGCGCCCCGTTTGGCCTTTGGCGGCGGCGCGACGAGAGCCCGGGCGGCCAATAGTTCGAGCGCCATCTCCAGCGTCACTTCTTCAATCGGCTGCTGCTTGGGAATGGACGCGTTGCCGACGCCATCGCTCACATACGGGCCGTAGCGCCCTTCGAGCAGCTTGACTTCTTGCTGCGTGATGGGCGACGGGCCCAAGACTTTCAGCGGCGGCTTGGCGGCGCCAAACCCTCGGCGCTGTTGCTTGGGCTGTGCCAGGAGTTCAACCGCTTGCTCAAACGTGACGTCAATCGGCGATACGTCCGCCGGCAAGCTGCGTGTCTCCTCGCCGCTCTTCACGTACGGTCCAAAGCGACCGTTGTGGGCGACGATCGGTTCGCCAGTCGTCGGATGCGGGCCGAGATCGCGCGGCAGCGTCAACAGCTTGAGCGCCACCTCCATCGTTAATTGATCTGGGGTCATTCCTTTCAGCAGAGACGCGTTCTTCGGCTTTTCTTCGCTATCCGGCACGCCCAATTGCACGTAGGGTCCAAAGCGTCCGGTCTTGATGAAGACTGGCTTGCCGGTTACCGGATCGTGACCGAGTGGCTTGTCCCCTTCGGCGGCCTGGTCCAGCAATTTGAGCGCTGCGTCAATGGTCAGTTCGTCCGGCAGCACGGCTTCTGGAATGCTGGCGCGGCGTTCGCCCTGCTCCAAAAACGGTCCGTAGCGCCCAACGCGGACAAAGATCTCTTCGCCGCCGGCTTCTGGAGTACCGAGCCGAATCCGGCTGATATCGCGGGCGTCGATCTGCTCGGCCTTGTTGGCCAGTTGCTGCTTCAAGCCCTGCGTAGCCTGGTCCGTGCCGTTCTTGCCATCACCGAAATAGAAGTTGCGGAGATAGTCCAACTGTTGACGCTCGCCGCGGCTGATGGCGTCTAAGTCGTCTTCCATTTGCGCGGTGAAACGATAGTCCACCAGGTACGGAAGATGTTCCTCAAGCAATTGCGCGACGGAGAAGGCAACCCACGTCGGCACGAGCGCGTTGCCGCGCTTGACGACATACTCGCGAGCCTGGATCGTTTCCATGATCACGGCGTACGTGCTCGGGCGGCCGATGCCCAATTCTTCGAGCGCGCGGGTCAGCGTTGGTTCGTTGTAGCGGGCCGGCGGTTGCGTGTTGTGCTCTTTGGTTTCCATCTCGCGGCAGGCGAGGGTCTCGCCCACGGCAACGTCTGGTAGGACGGTTTCCTTGTCGGCGATTTCGGCGGCCGGATCGTCCGCGCCTTCGACATAAGCTCGCAAGTAACCGGCGAAATCGATCGTCTTTCCGCCAACCTGGAACGAGGCGTCGCCCCCTTCGATGGAGATCGAAATGCGGCGGCCGCGGGCGTCGGCCATCTGGCTGGCGACGGTCCGCTTCCAAATCAGGTCGTAGAGGCGGAACTCGTCGGCGCCGAGCGTGCCGCGCAGCGTCTCCGGCAGCGTAAAAGGGCTACCGGCCGGGCGAATGGCTTCGTGCGCCTCTTGCGCGTTTTTTACCTTGGTGCGGTATTGTCGCGCTTCGGCTGGCAGGTATTCGTCGCCGTATTGAGATTTCACCAGCTCGCGGGCCGCCTCAATGGCCACGGTGGCCAGATTCGTTGAGTCGGTTCGCATGTAAGTAATGTGACCGTTTTCGTACAGGCTCTGTGCTACCTGCATCGTGCGGCGCGCGGTGAACCCGAGCTTACGATTACCCTCTTGCTGCAACGTACTGGTAGTAAACGGTGGGTACGGCTTGGTCGTGTAGGGCTTGTCGTCGATCGAAGCGACGCGGAACTCCAGCGGCTTCAATCGTCCGGCGAGCGCCGTGGCCTCGTCGGCGTTCAACAGCAAAAGCCCCGGGTCTTTCAGACGACCGGTCGTGGCGTCGAAGTCCTTGGCCGCCGGAACGCGGCGATTCTGATAACTGGTTAGGCCGGCGGCTAGTTGTTCGCCATTCTTCTTGGCAAATGTGCCCAGCAGGTCCCAATAATTGGCGGAGACAAACGCCATCCGCTCGCGCTCGCGCTCGACGATCAATCGCACGGCAACGCTTTGCACGCGCCCGGCCGAGAGCCGAGGCCGGACCTTGCGCCACAGCAGCGGCGAGACTTCGTAGCCATATAGGCGATCGACAATGCGGCGCGTCTCTTGCGCTTTGACCAGATCGTCGTCGATGTCGCGCGGGTGGTCGAGCGCTTCGTGGATCGCGGCTGACGTGATTTCGTGAAACACCAAACGCCGCACCGGAACCTTGGGCTGCAAGAGTTCGCGCAAGTGCCAACTGATGGCCTCGCCTTCGCGGTCTTCGTCCGTCGCCAGGTAGAGGTCTTGGGCGTCTTTCAACAGTCCTTTGAGTTTGCGAACCTGTTGCGTCTTGCCGGGCGGAATAATGTAGACCGGGTCGAAGTCTTTATTGACGTTTACACCCAGATAGGCCCAGTCCTCGCCTTTGAACTCGGCCGGGATCTGCTTGGCGCCTTGGGGCAAGTCTCGCACGTGGCCGATACTGGCCTCGATGATGTAGTCCGGCCCCAGGAACTTGCTGATGGTGCGCGCTTTGGCCGGCGATTCGACGATCACCAATGACTTACCCGTGCGCCCGGATTTTGCGACGGTTTTGGCTGCGGATTTCTTGGCCATGTTGCTTTCTTCCTACGGCGCGAGGTCGTCAGACGCTCGCCGGGCGGACGGGACGGAGGATCGAGCGATCGCTCTTAGTCCGGTGGGTTTGGGATAATAGCTCAAAATCTGGGGCGCCCTACGGTCTGGGTCAAGGACGCAAGGTCCACCGGTACAACCATAACATCGTCGCAGGAATCGACGGGACTCCTGTTTGGCATTGCATTTACGTCAATGAATCTTAAAATCGTCGGTTCGGCGTCGCCGGACCCCGGCGACCACTCCTAATGTTTGCATATCCCGGCTGTCAAGGCGCAAGCCTGTCAGCCGCAGCCCGTGGGGACCCTCGCGCATGGCCAGCCCGTTCGCACTTTTCCGTAGACATGAACGTCTGATGATGGCCACGGTAGGCCTGATGGCGATCCTCGCATTCGTGTTTCTTGATCCGTTCACGGGACGCGATACTCAGGATAAAGGTCAGAATCCGGTGGTGGTCACCACCAAGTACGGCAAGATCACTGTGGCCGAGTTAGAGCGGATGCGCCGGCAAAAGCAACTGGCCAATGGCATCGTTCAACAAGGCTTTGGACTGAGCCAGCGCCAAAACGTTCCTTTTTACTTCGGGCGGCCGACGGACGAAACCGTCCTCGACACGATGGTCCTGGCCCGCAAGGCCAAAGACCTGGGCATGTATATCGGCGACGACGAAGTCACTCGCTTTCTACGCCAGGTCAGTAGCGATCAACTCACGGCAGAGCACTATGCCGAGATGCTGCGTTCCTTCAACGAACGTCAACAGGGAGGGCAGCACGTCAGCAAGGCTCAACTCTATGACATTTTGCGCGAACAGATGTCGTACAAACGATTGAGCGAAATGTTTGTCAGCGGTTTGGAAGCAACTCCGGCCGAGCGTTGGGACGAGTATAGCAAGCTCAAGAAGCAGGTGTCGGCCAGTATTGTGCCTGTCATGGTCGCTGACTTTTTGGACAAGGTCAACGATCCAACGGATGCCAAGCTGACCGAGTTCTACGACAAATACAAGAACGATGAGCCCCTGCCAGGTTCCCCTACGCCCGGATTCAAGATCCCGGCCAAGGTGATGCTAGCCTACTTCAAGGCCGACTTCGAGAAGTTCAAAAAGGAAGTTACGGTCACCGACGCCGAAGTTGCGGAATACTACGAGAAGAACAAAATCCGCTTTCCGTACCGCGCGGACGCGCCGGCAGATGAAGAAGAAAAAGCAGCCGACGCCAAGACGGAAGACAAGACGGACGAAGCACCCAAGGACGCCGACAAGCCGGCCGATAACGCGGACAAGCCAGCCGATGAGAAACCGGCTGACGCCAAGCCCGCCGATGAGAAGCCCGCGGACGCCGCGCCGCAGCAGTCCGCCAGTGCATCGGCCGACGGAAACGCGGACGACGTCTCCCTCTGTCAGGACAAGGGCGCCGAAGCCAAGGCAACCGATCCGAAGGGAGAAGAGCCCGCAACTCCAGCAATCACTCCGGCCGCGACGGACGACGCGAACAAGGCCGCAGAGCCCGCCGCTGCGGCGGACGCCGCTCCTCAAGATGGGCCCGATATCCCGGCGGCTACCAAGGAAGGAACCGGTGGCGAATTAACCACGGAAGATGCGCTGAAGTTCGATCCCACGACGCTTGGTCCAGTAATGGACGTTGAGCCGCTGCCGAACCAGTTTGTGCTGCCGGACGACGTCCACGAAGGCCCAACCCCCGAGCACGATCCGCTCTGGAAGGTCGAAAAGAAAATTCGCGACGACATCGCCAAGCAAAAAGCGCTGGAGAAGATCAAAGAGGTTTTTGCTGGCATCCAGGACAAGATGCGCCGTTACAGCAACGAGCGTAATCGCTGGGAAGCGCGTCGCGCGGGAAATAAAGATCTCGCCGCGCCCAAGCCGCTGGACTTCGCCGCGTTGGCCGCCGAAGCTGGCGTGACTGCCGAAACGACGCCGGCGGTCACGGCCTTTGAGTTCTCGAAGCTGGAGGGGATTGGCTCCTCGTTCTCCGAGTCTTCGATGCTGTGGCAGTTTGCGTTTGGCCAAGGGCAGTTGTTTCAGCCCGTGGTATCGGAAGACGCAGACGGAAATCAGTACCTGAGTTGGAAAACCGAGCAGTCCGATGCTCGCGTTCCTGAACTAAAAGAAATCCACGACGTGGTCGTCCGGTCGTGGAAGATGATCGAAGCCCGCAAGCCGGCGCGCGAGCACGCCGACGCGCTGGCAGAAACCGCCCGCCGCGAAAAAATCACGCTCAAGGACCTGGCCGAGCGCGATAAGCTCACGGTCGAGGAGACCGGGACGTTCTCCTGGCTGACCCGCAGTTCCGCCGGCGATATGTTCAATCAGGCGCCGCCGAGATTGACCGAGGTCGAAGGGGTCGAGGACGCTGGCGAAGACTTCATGCGGGCAGTCTTTGAACTGCCGCTGGATGGAATCGGCGTCGGCATGAATAATCCGCAGACGATCGCCTACGTCGTGCAAGTCACTTCGTTCCAACCTGCGCCCGATGTGCTCCATCGCACGTTCTTCGTCGATCGTTACGACTACGGAATGGTCGGCTACGAACATCGCTTGGCGGCCTACTCCGCCTGGTTGAAAGCGCAGCGAGAGGAAGCCGACGTCAAATGGGAGCGCGAGCCGCAACAATTGGCGGCTATGGATGGCGAGGACGAATAGACTGCTCGCAGCGCACGCCGCTGCCGCGTCCAAAATGCTAAATAGAAGAGCCGGGCGCGATAATCGCGCCCGGCTCTTTTTTCTTTTGCGAATGGATGCCGCTTCGCCTATCAGCCTGTTGATTTTCTCGACAGGCTGCGACCTCACATGGATGTGAGGACAAAATAGCGACGTAAGTCGTTATTTTGCGAGCCTCGCGAAGCTTTGCTTTGTGCCGGGCGAGGTTGAAAAACGCCACGACGGCGTTTTTCAACAGGCAGCTATCTGTGTTACAGCTTCGCCTATCTGCGCGGCTTGAAGACCGTGACCGAGAGTGGCGGCAGGGCCAGTTTCAGCGAGTAGGGGCGGCCATGGCTGGGGATCTCGTCCGCCAGGATGCCCGGTCCGTTCCCCAAGTTGCTGCCGCCATAATACGTGGAGTCGCTATTGAGCACCTCTTCGTACCAGCAGCGCTCTGGCACGCCCATGCGGTGTTCTAACCGCGGCGTGGGAGTGAAATTGCAGCAGACCAGCAGGAAGTCGTTGGGGTCTTTACCACGGCGAAGGTAAGACAGAACGCTCTCCTCGTAGTTGTGGCAATCGACCCACTCAAATCCGCTGGGATCAAAATCGACCTGGAACAACGCCGGCTCGCGTTTGTACAAGCCATTGATGTCCGCTACGAATTTCTTCAGGCCCTGGTGCGACTCCCACTGCAACAGATCCCATTGCAGGTTGGTGTCGTAGTTCCACTCGTTCCACTGGCCGAACTCGTCTCCCATGAACAGCAATTTCTTGCCGGGATGGGTCCACATGTAGCCGTACAACAGCCGCATGTTGGCAAACTTCTGCCACAAGTCGCCCGGCATCTGATCCAGGATCGAGCCCTTGCCGTGCACCACTTCGTCGTGCGAGAGGGGCAATACAAAGTTCTCGTGGAAGGCGTAGATCAGGCTGAACGTTAGTTCGTCGTGGTGGTATTTGCGATGGACTGGATCGTGCTTCATGTAGCGGGTGGTGTCGTTCATCCAGCCCATGTTCCACTTCAGGCTGAATCCTAATCCACCCAGATACGTGGGACGCGAAACGCTTGGCCAGGCCGTCGATTCCTCGGCAATGGTCAGCACGCCCGGAAACTGCGAGTGCGATTGCTCGTTCAATTCCTTGAGGAGTGAAATCGCTTCCAGGTTTTCGCGGCCGCCAAATTCGTTCGGGATCCATTCGCCCGGCTCGCGGCTGTAATCCAGATAGATCATCGAGGCCACGGCGTCGACGCGGAGACCATCAATATGGTACTTGTCCAGCCAGAACAGCGCGTTCGAGAGCAAGAAGTTGGCGACCTCGTGGCGGCCGTAATTGAAGATCAACGTCCCCCAGTCGCGATGCTCGCCCTTGCGGGGATCTGCGTGCTCGTAGAGAGCCGTGCCGTCAAACAGTCGGAGGCCGTGCGCGTCTCGCGGAAAGTGCGCGGGGACCCAGTCCAGGATCACGCCGATGCCGTGCTGGTGGCAATAATCGACGAAGTACATGAAATCTTGCGGCGAGCCGTAACGGCTGGTCGCGGCGTAGTAGCCCACGGTCTGATAGCCCCAGCTTCCGGAGAAGGGGTGCTCGCTGATCGGCAGCAGTTCCAGATGGGTGAAGCCCATCTCCTTGCAGTAGTCGACCAACTGATGGGCCAGCTCGCGATACGTCAGCCAGCGCGTCGGATCGTCTTTGGGGCGCTGCCAACTGCCGAGGTGGACTTCGTACACGCTCATCGGCGCGTCGAGCGCGTTGGTCTTCAGCCGGCTGGCCATCCAGTCGTTGTCGCGCCACGTGTAGCTATCGAGATTGGTGACCTTCGAGGCCGTTCGCGGCGGCAGCTCGGCGGCAAAGCCGTACGGGTCTGACTTCTCAACGACCTGGCCGTTGTGCTTGACCTGATATTTGTAGAGCGTCCCTTCGCCCAAGCCCGGCACGAACAATTCCCAGAATCCACTGGGGATGTGTTTGCGCATGGGGTGGCGGCGTCCGTCCCAGGCGTTGAAGTCGCCCACCAGGCTGACGGCGCTGGCATTGGGCGCCCACACGGCAAAGTTCACACCGGGGATACCGTCGATGGTGCGCAGTTGCGCGCCCAATCTCTGGTAACTCTGCCAGTGCTTCCCTTCGTTCAGCAGGTGAAGGTCGTAATCCGTGAGGAGTTGTGGAAAGGCGTAAGGATCGTGCATCGTGGCTCGGTTTCCGCGTTCGTCCGCCGTCTGCAAAAGATACTTGTTCCCAGCCCCGGCGGCCGGAAGTGGACAAATCGCCTCGAACAATCCGGCTGGATGGATGCGACGCATTGGCTGCGAAGCGCCCGAACCTGTCGCCGGATCAATCACCCACGCCTGCGCGGACTGTGGCAAAAAGGCTCGCACGGCCAGCGCGCGGCGCCCTTCGTCGACCACCTCATGCGGTCCCAACAAACCAAACGGGTCCTCGTCGCGCCCCTCGACTAATCGCCCTACCCTATCCAAACCTACGGTCGTCCGCACAGCAGACCTCCTTGATAACGCCAATCGATTGTGGTTTTTCTGTGGTCGCTCGTCTAGCCGCCGGCGCGCGAAGGCAGGCTGAAGGCAGGCTGAAGGCGATCGTGTTTGCGCCTGGGCTAATCGAGCCAAGGGCAAGGGAGCAAATGAGTTCCGAGCTGTGCGACCGAGAGCCAAGAGCGTTCGAAACGGTCGACAATTTGCCTTCCGGCGGCGCGAATCAGACGCCCAGGCCAGCCCAACAGGCCCTGGCGGACGCCCCCCGGGACGTCGGCCGAACCGAACAGGGCCTGATCTAAGTCCGCCGCTTCGAGCTCTTCGCCAGAGGTCAGGTGGGGCAGATCGTGGCGGAAGATGGCGCCTTCCATGCGGTGGATCTTTAGCGCTCGATCCAATCGCTGCCAGAGATCCCGGTTCTTGACCGGGGCCATCTCGCCGAAGCGCTCCCACTCCCAACCGTTGCGACCCCACTCGTCCAAACCATAGCGAATGCCATGCTTCACGTAGCTGCTGGGAGTTACCAGAGTTACGCGCGAAGGCTGATCCAGGGCTTCGAGCCCACGGACCACGGCTAATAATTCGAGTCGCTCGCCGCGAGCGTCAGGCTCCGCGTCGGCGGCTTCCAAGGTGGCCGATCCATCGGCGGCTTTCAGAACGAATCTCCATTCGCCCCGTTCTTTCTCTCGGTTCGCTTGCGATACCAAGAGAAAATGCGGCGCCGGGATGCTCATAAGGGTGGATCGCCTCAGACGGTCAGGATTCTGGCAAAGCCGGCCGGCAAAGAATCGTTTGCAAGGGACCGACTTGATCTTCACGACAAACCGCACGCGACGGGCGGACCTTCGCCACGACCGCAGCCAATCTGCCTGAAGTTCGATATCGGCAACTTCTTTGCAGTCTCCCCAGTTTTACTTTTCGGTTTGCGGAAGCTATGCGGTTCAAGGAAGTAACCGCATCGCAACGACCGTATTCAACTTCAACATGCTGCGGCGATGACGCACCAGGGCGTCGCGGTATTGGCGGACCAGGTCCTGATAGTCGCGCTGGGCGATCATGTACCCGTACAGGTCTCCGCCGGCTTTTTCGGAGAGTTTGAGACTATCGTCACGGACGCGCCGCGCGGCCGGAAGGAGATGACGTTCGATCTTGATCAGCAGACTGCGAGAGACGTCGAACTCGGCCCGCGTCTCTTCGACTTCGCTCGCCACGCGGCGTTCGATCGATTCCAGCTCCAGCTTGGATTGCTCGATATTCACCGCCATTTTGCGGATATTACCCTGGTTTCGGTCGTAGATCGGTAGTGGCACCGTGGCGCCGAGCGCCCAGGAACGCGCTCCCGAAAATCCAAACGGGCTGTTGTCCTGATACGTGTACGGTTGATACAGAACGTACACGTCGGATAGTCGGTTGGCCTTTGCCAGCCGCGCGTCGGCCATCGCCCGACATAGCCCCAGCCGGTACGCGGCCAGATCCGGGCGGGCAACCAGGGCCATCGATATCAACTCGTCCGTGTTGGTGAGTTCTGGCTGTTGATCCATGAGCGTTCCGCGGAGTTCCATCCGATCGGCGTACTCGCGCGGAATATTCATCAAAGTCGCCAGGCTGCGCCGCGTGGATTGCAGACTGGCTTGGGCATCGACAAGGGCCAGTTCGATGGAATTGCGATGCACCTCAACGTGATCTCGCTGCAACTGCGCTTCGTCCGATTTGTCTTCGCTCCGATCCCGGGTGGCAATCACCACGTCGATCGCAATCAGACTCGCTTGGGTGAAACGGAGCGTTTCTCGGGCTGCCAGGACGTCGACATAGGCCGTGTAGAGGTCGTCTACTTCCTGGCGGACCGCTTCCTGGAATTGGGCCTCGGTCGTCATCCGCGCCTGATGCGCTACGGCCATCCGCGCCTGTCGCTTGCCGGTAACGTCAACGGGGTACGTGATATTCAAGTCGTACTGCGTTGGGCCGCCGGGATTTTGCTGCAAGCTGTATCGGCGATAGGGGACGAGTTGCGCGCCGCCGTATAAAAACGGATTGGCGCGGAGTGAGGCCGTGAGTTCGTCGGCCCTTGCTTGCGGAATGTCGAGATATCGGGCCCGCAGGATCAGGCTGGAGCGATTGAGATGCTCGACGGCTGCGTCCAGTGTCAGTCCATCCGCCGGGCCATCACTGAGTGGAGTGACGGGTACGTCGAGCGAACGGTGTCCAAACGTGGTGGCCTCGTTCCGGCTGCTGGGCACGCGTTCGAGTGGAATGCCGGGCGGATGCCGCGCCGGGGTCCGAGGCGAATGGAGGCGCGGTCGAGACGCGCCGGGATGCCCGCCAATGATGCTCCTGCCGCTGGCGCTCGGTGGTGCTCCGATAGCGGCGCCGGCTTCGCCAGGAGCTGGCGGAGGCAAGGGATCCTGAGCGCTGGCCAGCGAGGCCGCGAGCACAACCACCCAAGCTGCCACGAGCGCCCAACGCATGTGCCGGCTATCCCCAATTCACCCCTCCAGCGGGCGCGCAGCGGCGCCCTGACATGGAAAGATCGGCTGACTTTGCCTGATTGGATGATGGAATTGTCTGGAGCGACTTTTCCGGCGGCCCCGGTTGGAAACCAGGCCGGTTGGGCAAAACAGGCATTACGACCCCCATTTCCGTCACAGGCCATAAATCCCCGATACCTGGCCCCGCGCGAGGGGTTCAAAGCATCTGGGGAACGCTGTGAACAGCAGCGCTCTGTTGATCGCCAGGCCTTTCTGGCAAATGCGATTTTGGGTTCAGGAGATCGGGCGCGCGTCTTCTGGGATGCTCGCTTGGTTTGGGGAAGTGGACTGTGCGGACGCCGAGTCAGGGGCTTCGGCGTCCGCGCGGTCTTCTGACCAGAGAACTGCATTTGAGGCGTGGCGACCATCGAAGAGGCGGCGGCTGGGAGCAGTCGTCTTACAGAGGAGAGTGGACTTTCCGCATTTGGGAGAATCTTGGATGAAACGAGTCTTGTGTCTGGCGGCACTGGGAACAGCCTTTTGGGCTGCCCCGGCGATGAAATCGCAGGCTGACGAGCCAGCTGCGGTCGATGGGCAGTATGTCATTCAAACGGAGGCAGTAGCCGGAGACGCCGAACAGAGCGCCACCGTCGTGTTCGAGCTGGCGCAAGCGCCGGCAGGCGACCGCGGGCCGGGCCCACGTGGACCGGAAGCGCGCGACCGCCGAGGCCCAGGGGGACGTGGACCGGGTGATCGTGGACCGGGAAAAGGCGGCCCTGGTTTTGATCCGGCCAGGGCGAAGGAGATGCGCGAGCGTTTCGAGAAGCTTTCGCCCGAGGAGAAACAAAAGATTCGCGAGCAGCTTGAGAAGCGCCGCGGCGATCGTCCAGACGGACCGAAGCCAGACGCGAAGAAAGCCGACGCCAAGAAGGCCGACAAGAAAACTGACAAAAAGGATTCCGATAAGGGCGAAAAGTCGGATGCTAAGAAGTCAGCCGGTAAGAAGCACGACGGCAAGCATGGCGACAAGAGCCACGCCCGGCGCGGCGGACAGAAAGGCGCTACTCCTATGGCCCAGCGGGGTCGCAAACACGGCGACAGCAAGCACGCGAACAGCAAGGGACATCGCGCGCACGGCAAGCAGTTCGCCCATCACGGTGGATCGCATCGTGGCCATGGGCATGCCGGACATCACGGACCTGCCATTCACCACGGACCACGCGGCGGACACCATGGACCGGTGCAGTTCGCGCATCACAAGGGTCCGCAGCACGGTCACGCCCATCCAGGCGGACACCGTGGCGTAGGCGCTCACGGCAAGCATTTTGCCCACAAGGGTGGACCGCGTCACGGCCATGCGGGCGATCGTGGACACGCTGGGCATCACGCCGTTGCTGGTCATCGCGGACATGGGAAGCCATCCGCGCATGGGCACGTCGCCCATCATGGTTCGCACGGTGGATCACGTCACGGTCAGCACCATGTGGCTCACCACGCTCGTCGCGGTGGCGATCATGGCAAGCCGGCGCAGCATGACGGCAAGCCAGCCGCTGGTGCGCACGGACCACAGCACGCCGCGCACGGCCCTGCCCATCATGGCGGCCCTGCAGCCCACGGTGGTCCGGGTGGTCCAATCGCCGAGTTCCGTCGCGCAAATATCGTTCGCTCGCACGGGCATGGCGATGCTCCGGCGCACGGCACGTTGACCTTCTCGGCAGGCCCGCAAGGTCGACCGGGTGGCGATCGCATGGCGGAATTGGAAAAGAAGGTCGACTCCCTGTTCCGCATGATTTCTGAAATGCGAAACGAAGGGAAGAAAAAGTAGTTCACCGCTGCGAGGCGAGCGGACGAGGTCCATAGGGCCTCGTCCGCACCACGCCTTAGCAGTAAGAGGATGTACCGCTCCGCGACAACGGAGCAGTCCGAGGGGTGGTCACGCAGCACCGTGACCACCCCTTCTTTTTTGCGCAGTGGAAAGGCCTGGGTGCGATCAGAACCAGGTCATCACGCAAGGCTTCTGGCTGCCGAAGGGCCGACCATCGCGGGCTTTGCCTGGTCGGGCGGCTAAATACTGGCGGCCGAGCTCAAGAGCTCGCTCCCACTCTTGCGGATGGATGCTGCGCTTTCGCGCTTCGATGAAGGGCATGTCGTCTGACAGAAAATCGGCAATAAAGGGATTGAAATTGTGCCACTGTTTCAATGATCCTGGCCCGGCCGTCAGGTCTCCGGGCAAGCGGTTGCGGGGACCTTTATAATATGTGTTCACCGTCAGCAACGGAGAACCGGGCCGCAATCCGTAGTGGGTTGCTAATTCGTCGGGAAATCGCAACATCGCCACGCAATCGAATTCGCTTGTATAAGCCGCCACAAGCAACGGCTTAACAGACATCACGACCGCGGCGCGGCTATCACCATGGTACAGATGACTTCGAATCTGCCAGGCGAACGACTCGGCATTGCTGGCGAAAAAGGCCCAGATGCGTTTCAGAAATCCACTGAAACGAAAATAATCTGGATAGAGCAGTAACAGCTTTTCGCGCGACAAGCTCACCTGACCGGGATCAGTGGCTACGGACGAATTAAAACGACTAGGGACATAGGAGGGCGCGGTTTCCTGCGCCGGGGACGTCAAAGAATACTCGTCGACCGCCTCTTCTTTAAGTGTAATAACGAATACGCCGCCACACTTGGGGCACTTCACGCGTTTATTAATCGCTGCTTCAGGCGCGGACAACATTGCCTGACAGTGATCACAAGCGACCCTTGGCATACGCTGCCCTCCGAAGATAACCTTTTGAACGCCAAGGATTGTTCAAGGTCGTCCCCTGCCAATCCAAGATCTCAGCAAGATTCGACCTCAACGCATGCGCGTTGTTTTAATCGCGCTGTCATTCGCAATCCGACGCGGCCCTCTAATACGGCGCGTCTTTCAACAGCGATTCCGGAATATCGACCAGGCGAGAGCGGATGTATTCGCCCAGGCTTTTGGCCTGCGCGTCGGGCCTGGTGGAGGATGAGACTCCCTCGCCCAGTAGTCCAACGACAACGAAGTTGAGCGACCAGAGTTGCGGGAACTCGTAGCGGCGGATGGCCAGGCCGCGCGCCTCTGGCACGAGATCCAGAAAACGCTCCGTGGTCAGGAGTGACGCCAGCCATGCGTAGCCGGCCTCGCTACGAGCCCACAGGCCGACGTTGGCGTTGCCCCCCTTGTCGCCGGAGCGGGCGCCGATGATCTTCCCCAGCGGCAATCGCTTAGTTGCGCCGGACGTGGTCTTCTTCGCCGCGTCTGCCGAAACATCGATCGCCAACTCAGCCACAGGCGGTTGTTCGACGCCCGGTGTAGGAGCGATGGCGATCTTCGTTCCATCCGCCAGCACAACTTGCTGATCGACGACGTCACTCGGGACGAGCGCTGGCCAATAGACGCCGTAGGGCGTCGCATCGGCCGGGGGCGAAGTGCAGTAGAAGCCTGGGAAACTGGAGAGAACCATTTCGACAATGGCGTTCGAGAAGGCGCGGCCTACCTTCGCCGGATCTTGTCCCTTGGCAGTGACGCGGAGTTGCGCGCTCGCCTCGGCGTTGGTCGGAGCGTCTGGCTTGTCGGCGCGGATCAGATCGAAGTCGAGCGAATCGAACTTCTCGGCGCCTCCCAACATCTTCAACAACGTGCGCTGGGCCAGGTCGGCCTTGGCTTCGATGTCGAGTCCGGTGAGGATGAACGTCATCGAATTCCGCAGTCCGCCCATATAGTTGATGCAGACCTTTACCTGATCCGGAGCGGGCTCGCCACGCACACCGTGGATCCGCACTCGGTCTGGACCGTCGTCGGCCAGTTGAATGGTGTCGAATCGAGCGACAACATCCGGATTGATGTAGCGTGGCCCGTCGATCTCGTAGAGCAATTGCGCCGTGATCGTGCCGCGCGAAACCAGGCCCCCCGTGCCGGGATGCTTGGTGATGACGCTGCTGCCATCAGCGTACACTTCGGCCAGCGGAAAACCTGGATACTCCAAGCCTGGCGCTTCGCGAAAGAAGGCATAGTTGCCGCCGGTGGCCTGCGCGCCGCACTCCAACACGTGGCCAGTCACCACCGCGCCCGCCAGGCGGTCCCAATCCGTGCGTGACCAACCGAAGTGAAACGCAGCCGGACCCACAACTACGCTGGCGTCCGTCACGCGTGGGCAGATCACCATGTCCGCCCCACGTCCAAGCGCTTCGACAATTCCCCATGCGCCCAGGTAGGCGTTGGCCGTCAGTGGCGCGGCCTTGAGTTCGGACAACGGCCGGCCCGTATCCAGATGATTGAATGGGTGGCCGGCGGCCTTTAGCTCCGGCAGGCGCGGCAGAAGATCGTCCCCTTCGATGTGCGCCACGTTGAGCTTGATGCCCAATCGATCGGCCAGGCGGCTGATCTCGGCAGCGAGTCCGGCCGGATTCAAACCGCCGGCGTCAGTGACAATTTTCACGCCGCGTTCGACGGCCAGACCAAGCACTTGCTCCATCTGTTTGAGAAACGTGACGGCGTATCCCTTAGTCGGGTCCTTTAGACGCGACTTGAAGAGAATCAACATCGTCAGCTCGGCCAGGTAGTCGCCGGTCAGATAATCGATCGGTCCCCCTTCGAGCATTTCGCGCGCGGCCGACAGGCGATCTCCGTAAAATCCGGAGCAGTTGGCGATTCGCAGGGGCGTTGTTTTGTCAGCCATGCTTTCCATTCTCCGCGGCGTTTGCCGCTACGCAATGAATCCGATTATCCAACTTAACCAACGAGGCTGCGCGAAGAAGGCGCCATGATCACAGCGGCGGCGGTTACTCGGACGTTTCGTCGATCACGGCCAAAACCGCCCGCGCCTCGACGTGCCCCTTCTTTTCTACTCGTAATTCGCGCACGCGTCCGGCGACTGGCGCGGTAACCGGATAGAGCATCTTCATCGATTCGATCACTAGCAGGACGTCGCCCACCGCCACCTGATCGCCGATGGCGACGCGGATATCGTCCACCACGCCCGGCAGCGGCGCTACCAGGGAGCCGGCTTGCGTCTCTTCTTCAGGGCTTGGAAAGTGCGACAACTCGCGCAGCTCCGACGCGCCCAATGGACTGTCGACATAGATCATGTCCGCCACGCGGTGGATGTCGTACCAACGGGCAACGCCATCCGCTTCAAGCCGGACGCGGTCCGCGCCGCATTCCGTGGGGAGCGCGCGGACGCCGGCGATTTCTTGCCCGTCGACGGATAGTTGCAAGCCGTCGCGCCGCCAGGCGTACGTAACTTCGATGTCCGAATTCTCACTGCGAAACTTCGCGCGTTGAGACTGCGATGGCACATTGCGCCAGCCGGAAGGGAGCGAGCCCAGCACGCTGGCTGCGGCACGACGCTCCGCCTGCAGCGCCAACGCCGCGGCGGCGGCGTGCAATTGAGTGGCTTTCTCGTCAGCCAAGGGGGCAGCGAGTTCGGCCGGTGCGTGACGCTGCAAGAAATGCGTATCGGTCTTACCGGCTAAAAACTCAGGACTGCGAAGCACGCGGACCAATAGCTCGCGATTGGTCCGTAGCCCGTGAATTTTCGCCGCGGCGAGCGTGGCGGCCAGTTTGCGCGCGGCCTCGGCCCGTGTCCCCGCATGCACGATCACCTTGGCGATCATTGGGTCATAGTAGGAGCTGATCTGCGAACCATCGGCGACGCCGGTTTCGATCCGCACGCCCGCGGCCGCCGGAACCGCAAATCGATGGAGCACGCCAATCGACGGCACAAAATCATGCCGCGGATCTTCGGCGTAAAGTCGAGCTTCGATGGCGTGCCCACGAACGGCGCTTTGCCAGACCTCGGTCGGTAGGGCCTCTCCCTGCGCGACCAGGATCTGCAAACGCACCAGATCCAGCCCGGTAATGCATTCGGTCACCGGGTGTTCTACTTGCAGCCGCGTATTGACTTCGAGGAAATAAAACTTGCCATCTGGCGCCAGTAAGAATTCGACGGTCCCGGCGCCTACATAGCCAATCGCCTCGCCAGCGCGGACGGCGGCGGCGCAGATCTCAGCCCGCAAGCGCGCGTCGAGCGCGACCGATGGCGCTTCTTCGATGATCTTTTGATGGCGGCGCTGGATCGAACACTCGCGTTCGTGCAGATGGACGATATTACCGTGTGTGTCACCAAAAATCTGCACTTCGATATGACGTGGTTCGTCGACGTACGGCTCCAGAAACACCGCCTGATCGCCAAACGCCGAAAGCGCTTCGCGCTGCGCCGCTTCGATCGCCGCTGGCAAGTCGGCGGCGTCTCGCACAATGCGCATTCCGCGTCCACCGCCGCCGGCCGACGCCTTGACCAGTAACGGCAGACCCAAGCGGAGTGCTTCTTCCGCCAGCGCCGCAGGCGTTTGACGCAGCACTGGAATACTTTCAAGGACGGCGACGCCCGAGTGCCGCATCCGCTGCTTGGCCTCGATTTTGGAGCCCATGGCCGAGATCGCGTCGGGCGTGGGGCCGATAAAAGTCAGTCCCTGTTGACCGCAGAGCTGCGCGAACGGGGCGTTCTCGGACAAGAATCCATAGCCGGGATGGATGGCGTCCGCGCCGGCAAGTTTTGCCGCCGCAATGATCGCGTCAGCCCGCAGGTAAGACTCCGCGCTCGAATGTCCGCCGAGCGGAATCGCGTCGTCCGCCTCGGCGACAAACAGCGAGTCCCGGTCTGGCTCGGAGAAGACGGCGACCGTGGCGATGCCCATCTCGCGGCAAGTGCGCATCACGCGACGCGCGATCTCGCCGCGATTGGCAATCAGGATTTTTTGAATCGTATGACGCGACATTTGCTGCCGTGCTTTCTGCAACCCTAAGGGCGGAAGACGCCAAATTCCTTCGTGCCGCGCACCGGGCCGGAATGACACGCCGACAGCGCCATGCCCAACACGGTCCGCGTGTCGCGAGGGTCGATGATGCCGTCGTCGTAAAGCCGGGCGCTGGTGTAGCTGGCCAAGGATTCGGATTCGATCTGATGTTCGACAAAGGCCCGCTGCATTTTGTCGGCCTCTTCGTCGTACGGTTTTCCGGCGGCGGCGGCCGTGGCGCGCTGCACCAGCGACATGACCCCGGCCAATTGCTGCGGACCCATCACGGCCGTTTTGCTATTGGGCCACAGGAAAACAAAACGGGGCTGATACGCGCGGCCGCACATGCCGTAATTGCCAGCGCCGTAAGACGCGCCAATCTGCAGCGTGATGTGGGGGACTTTGCTGTTGGAGACGGCGTTGATCATCATCGCTCCATGTTTGATGATTCCGCGCTGCTCGTACTCCTTGCCGACCATGTAGCCGGTGACGTTCTGAATGAAAATCAGCGGCACGTCGTTGCGGTTGGCAAGCTGAATGAACTGCGTCGCCTTTTGGGCCTCTTCCGAGAAGAGCACGCCACGAGCGTTCGCCAGAATGCCCACCGGAAAGCCATGGATCGAAGCCCACCCGGTCACCAGGCTATTGCCGTAGAGGGGCTTATATTCGTCAAACCGCGAGCCATCCAACACGCGGGCCAGCACTTCATAAATATCGGCTGGCACTTTGAGGTCCGCAGGCGCGACGCCTAAGAGTTCTTCGGCATCGTAGCGCGGCGCTTCGACCGCGGCGCTGGGACCTGGCCCCAGCTTTTTCCAGTTCAAATTGGCGACAATCTGCCGCCCCAATCGCACGGCGTCCGGTTCATCGATGGCCAGGTAGTCACACAGGCCCGACGTCCGGGCGTGCATGTCCGCGCCCCCCAGTTCTTCGTCAGTGGACTCCTCGCCCGTTGCCATCTTCACCAGTGGCGGCCCACCCAGAAAGACTTTCGCCCGGTCTTTGACAAACACGGCGTAGTCACACATCGCCGGGTTGTAAGCGCCGCCGGCGGTGGAATTGCCAAAGACGAGCGCGATGGTTGGGATACCGGCGGCCGAGAGCTCTGTTAGTTCGCGAAAAACGGCGCCCCCTGGGACAAAGATCTCCGCCTGACGCGGCAAGTCCGCGCCGCCAGACTCGACCAGAAAGACGAGCGGCAACCGGTTCTGCCGCGCAATCGCTAACGAACGCAGGCTCTTGGCCAGCGAATAAGGATTGATCGATCCGCCGCGCACCGTGGGGTCGTTGCCGGTGATCACGCACTCGACCCCTTCGATCACGCCGATCCCGCAGACGCTCGAAGCGCCGACGTGGTATTCCGTGCCGGCGGCGGCCAGGGTCGACAGTTCCAAAAAAGGGCTGTCCGGGTCGACCAGCATCTCGATCCGTTCGCGCGCCAAGAGCTTGCCGCGTTTGTGATGGCGATCGACGTATTTGGGGCCGCCACCGCCGCGGGCTGTTTCGAGCAGGCCGTTCAGTTCGGCCAATTGCCCAAGCAGCGCCGCGCGATTCGCTTGAAAGAGCGCGGAACCGAGATCGAGTTGCGAGCGCAGTTGCTGGCGTGTCACGCTACGATTTTCTCCCCATCCCCCGCAGCGCGGCGCAACAGGCGTCCAGCGCAATGAGCTTGGAACGTTACCGGCGCGGCGCATGGGCGTCAACCGGTCAGCCGGCGGCCGCTAGAGTTTTAGCAGTGTCCCAGGCGAATTGCGAATTGCCGTGCGCGACCGTTCTTCCCCGAAAAAAGCTGCCGATGGGCGCGGAAGCATCCCAGGATCGCTCGAGAATCGAGCACTTTTGTAACGGGTAGTCTGGCAGACACGGTACATTGCTGACGTTAAACTACGGAGGATGGTTCTGCGCGGGCGACCGGCTCCGATTGAGCGGACGGAATCGCCAGGTGACTACGGTCAACGTCCGTCTTCAGGTGAGTCGCGTTGCTTATGAACAGTCCCGGTTCGCTCGAAGACTCCGGCGTACACCGGCTGTTAACGCCCAGCGCTTCCCTGTTCGGCACGATCCTGGTTTATGGATTGATGGTGTTGGGAGCTGCCAGCGCCATGCTGTTGATTCGGTCTTACGGCAACAAGCTGACCGCGCCGGACGTAGCGGACACGGCGACAGCCGAGGCTCCCCAGGCGGCCCAATCCAACGCGTTGTTAAGAGTGCTGATTGCACTGACGGCGATCGTCATCGCAGGCCAGTTCGCGGCGAAGATTTTTGCCTACATCGGTCAGCCGCCGGTGATCGGCGAAGTGCTGGTGGGAATTCTGCTAGGGCCCTCGCTGATCGGTCCGGCGAACTCCGCTTTGATATTGCCACCAAGTGTTGCGCCTCTACTGGGAATCATTGCGCAATTGGGCGTGATCCTCTATATGTTCATGGTCGGACTGGAGCTGGATCTCGATCTGCTCAGGCGCCGGGCGCATTCCACGATTGCAATCTCGCACGCCAGTATCTTGGCCCCCTTTGTCCTGGGAAGCGCACTTGCGCTGTGGCTCTATCCGCGACTTTCGTCCAGTGACATCAGCTTTAGCAGCTTTGCGCTCTTTATGGGCGTGGCAATGTCGATCACCGCGTTTCCGGTGTTGGCGCGGATTATCACCGATCGAGGGATGACGCATACGCAACTCGGCGCGATTGCCCTTGGCTGCGCGGCGACCGACGACGTTACCGCCTGGTGCCTGCTGGCGTTCGTGGTGGGTGTGGCGAATCAGCAAATTCAACAAGCCGTGATGGTGGCCGTAGGAACCGCGGCGTACATCGCCGCGATGGTCTTCATCGTCCGACCTTTAGTGACTAGGATCGTCAAGAGATGGGATAAGGAGTCCAACTCGTTGCCGCGACCAGCCACGGTTTTTGTTGTCGTGGCCATGCTGCTGTCCGCTCTGGCGACGGAGGCCATAGGCGTCCATGCAATTTTTGGCGCGTTCTTGTTGGGGGCGATCATTCCAAACAAGTCGGCCCTGGCCCAAGGGTTTGTCCGTCAGGTGGAACCGATTGTCACCGTGCTGCTACTGCCTGCGTTTTTTGCGTACACCGGCATGCGAACCCGGATTGACCTGGTAAGTGGCCTGGACTCCTGGCTGATCTGTGGCCTGATCATTTTGGTGGCCACGCTCGGCAAGTTCGGTGGCACGCTGGCAGCCGGAAAACTTACGGGACTCGGCTGGCGAGACGCCGGGGCACTGGGCGTGCTGATGAATACTCGCGGCTTGATGGAACTGATCGTCCTGAATATTGGGCTCGATCTTGAAGTCATTTCGCCCAAACTCTTCGCGATGATGGTGGTCATGGCCCTCGTGACCACAATCGGGACCGCGCCGGTTTTGCGGCGAATCCTCAAATCCGGAAAATCCCAGCCCGAACCTCGGCCAGTTTAACGCTCTCTGTATAGAATGGGCGTAGGGGTCGGCGGAGGCTCGCTTCGGCGACGTC
>Ga0105047_10005927_pt1 | contig 20812 bp, 13 predicted proteins | sample MAT04_FD_78384 | JGI IMG/M metagenome (GOLD analysis project Ga0105047, IMG submission 78384) | Freshwater microbial communities from Lake Fryxell liftoff mats and glacier meltwater in Antarctica - MAT-04 (megahit assembly) | ecosystem: Environmental > Aquatic > Freshwater > Ice > Liftoff... | reverse complement strand
ATGCGCTCGGCCAGGCGCCGGCCCACCGTGACCTTGAGCTGGCGCACCTTGTTGTCAGCGCCCAGCAAGAAGACGTAGCTGAAACCGTCGCGCAACAGCACCGCGCTCTGCGGCAGCGTCAGTGCGGCCGAGCTGCCGAGCTGGAATTCACCGCGTGCAAACATGCCGGCTCGTGCGGTGCCGGGCTGTGGCAGGTCGACGAACACCAGGCCGTTGCGCGTGGCGGCGTCCACCGTGGGCGCGACGATGCGCAGCTTGCCGGCAACCGCCGCGCCGCCGGCCGGCGTGACGCGCACGACCATGCCAGGCTGCAGGCTGGCCAGGTCGGAGGCTGAGACTTCAGCCCGCCATTCCAGCCGGCCCTGGCGGATCAGGCGGAACAGCTCCTGGCCCGCGCCCACCACCGCACCGACCGTGGCGGCACGCGCGGAGATGACACCGTCGTCCGGCGCCAGCACCTGCGTGTAAGACACGCGCAACTGCTGCACCTTCAGGCCGGCGCGCTGCGCTTCCAGACGTGCGGCGGCGGTGCGTTCGCCGGTGAGGTACTGGTTGATCTGCTGCGCGCTCAAGGCGCCGCTGGCTTGCAGGTCACGCGCCCGCTGGGCGTTGGCGGCCGCCTCGGCCAGGTTGGCCTCGGCTTCGGCGACAGTCGCCTTCACCTGGGCCAGATCGGCCTGCGACATGTCGCCCACAAAGGTGGCCAGCACCTGGCCACGGCGCACCCGGTCGCCGACGTTGACCCGCACCTCGGCCAAACGCAGGCCTGTGGCTTCGGCGCCAACGATGGCCTCCTGCCAGGCCGCCACGTTGCCGTTGGCCACGACCAGCAGCGGCAGGCTGCCGGCCTGCGGCTGCACGGTGGTGACGGTGAGGGCGGCCTTGGCGGCTGGCGCAGCCTTGGGGTCAGCCGCGCGGGCGCTGAGCGTGGCCAGGCTGACTGCGACCAGGGCGGCCGCGGCGATGGCGCAAGCGGCAGCACAGGCGGTGGCACGGGCGGTGACAGTGGCGCCTTTGCCAAAGACGTTCATGCCCAAGACGTTCAAACGAAAGACGTTCATGCAAATCCCAAACGACGGTTGTCAGGTTGAAGGGGCTGGCGGGCCGCAGGGCAGGCCCAGGCGGGCACTGTCTTTGGCGCGCTGGTCAGCGCATGGCGGCAGGGACGGTCGCAGTCGCAGTCGCAGTCGCAGTCGCAGTCGCAACCGCAGCCGCAGTCGCAGCCGCAGCCGCTGTCGGGGTCGCGGTCGCAGCTGATGAGGGCAGCGACAGCGCCGGCAAGCTTTGGCCCACGCGCGCGGCGCTGCTGAAGTCGCCACCCAACGCTCGGTACAGGCCCACCCAGGCGATGGCGCGCTCGCGCTGCAGCTCGATCAAGGCGCTTTGTGCGGCCACTGCGTTGCGGCGCGCAGCTTCCAGGTCGAACAGGGTGGCCAAGCCGCCCCTCTGACGCGCTTCGGTGGCCCGCAGCGAGACCAAAAAGTCGGCCGAGGCGAGCACCGCGTCATCAAAACGCTCTTCGGCCGAGGCCCAACTCACCAAGCCGCTTTCGACCTCGCGCACAGCGCGCCGCACCTGGGCGCGGTAGGTGGCCACTGCGTCGTCATACACCGCGCGTGCAGCCACGGTGTTGGCGCGGCGGCTGCCGCCATCGAACAGCGGGAAGCTCACCAACAAAGGGCCGATGGACCAATTGCCGCCGCTGGTGGTTTCGCTGCGGCTGCGCAGGCTGACACCGCCGACCGACCCGCTCAGGCTGAGCTGTGGCTTTTCACGCGCGGCCGCTTGGTCGGCGTCGCTGGCGGCGGCCAGCACCGCCTGTTCGGCATCGAGCAGATCCGGGCGGCGCGCCAGCAGCGCGGCGGGCACGGCTGGCAAGCCCAGCGCCGCGGGCTGCGGCACGCGTGCTGTAGCGCTGACCAGGCGGGAGCGCAGTTCCGGCTCAGCCAGGTCGGTCAGTTCGACCAGGGCTTTGATGAGGGTGTCGCAAGCCGCACGCTGAAAGGCGGCCTGGTTGCGGGCCTGCGCCGCACCCGCGCGGGCCAGCGCGGCATCGGCCGGTGCGGCGAAACCGGCGTTGGCGCTGAGCGTGGTCAGCCGCGCCGTTTCAGCGCGTGAATCTGCATCTTGCTGGCTGGTCAGGCGCTGGGCCTCGCAGCCGCGCAGGTTGGTGTAGAGGCTGGCGACTTCAGCGGCCACCGCCAGGTGGGCGTCTTGCAGCGCAGCGGCAGCGCCGCCCAGGCGGGCTTGCGCAGCACGTTGACCGGCGGCGACGGCGCCGAACAGGTCCAGTTCCCAGGCCGCCTGGGCGCCCAGGCTCAGGCTGGTGGTGGTGGCAGTGGCCTGGCCCGGCAGGCTGCGCGACTGCACAGCGCTGCCCACGGCCGTCGCCTCTGGCAGCGCTGCGGCCCCAGCAGCGACGCTGGCAGCCCGAGCCCGGGCGATGCGTGCGCCAGCCGCCGACACGCTGGCGCTGGCAACTTTGGCGGCCGCAACGAGCGGCGGCAAGGTCGGGTCGGCAAACTGCGCCCAGGGCTCGACCGCGGTGGCGCTGGAGCCTGCACCTGGACCTGCACCCGTAGCTGCAACCGCACCCGCGTCCTGACCGATCCCTGGACCTGAACTGACGTTCACAGGCCGTGGTGCTTGCCAGGCGGGGGCAACTGCATCGATTGCAACGCTTCTCACGGTTGGCGCAACGACCGGCCTGCCGAGCCCGGCAGCAACGCCCGGCCTGCCGAGCCCGGCATCAACGCCCGGCTTGCCGAGCCCGGCAGCACCGCCCAGAGGGGTACCGGCGCAAGCCACCAGCCCGGCGCTGGCCAGCACCAGCGCGGCTGTCGAGAGGTTCAAAAAACGGCTGTCAAGAAAACGAAGGGCCATTGCCGAATTCTTTTGCCCCCTCGGGGGGCGGACGACGCTTGTCACCGGTCTGGGCGTGCTCATGCGGATCACTCTTCCAACAAACGGACACCGCGGCGCTGGGCTTCAGCGCGCACCATGGCCAGGCCAAAACGCACCAGGCGCTGTGACCACACATCAATGCTTTGGTCATCGCTCACCAAGCCCGGCGCCAGGATGTCGATGACGTCGCGGCCCACGTGCATGTGCACGCCGAGGCCGGCGATGCAGATGGCCAGGCTCAACAGCTCCGTGTCAGTGCCCACCTCTTCCGGCTTGACCCGCAGATGCCGTGCCAGCACCTGCAGCAGCGCTTCGTGCAGCGGCCGGATGCCGTGGGCCATGTCGTGGTCCCACAGGCCGGTGGGTTCGAGCATTTCGCGCAAGTGCAACTTCATGCAGTGCCGCGCCATGTCGCCTTCCTTCAGCGGCTCCAGAAAGCCCGCGTAGAAACCCTGCAGGGCTGCCTGCAAGCTGAGCGTGGGGCCGTTGAACCGGGCGACTTCGTCTTCGGCAGTGCCCCCCATGGGCTCAAAAAACACCGCTCGGTACAGGCCAGCCTTGTCGCCGAAGTAGTAACTGATGGCCGCGACGTTGACCGTGGCAGCTTCGGCGAGTTCGCGGGTGGAGGTCTTGCTGAAGCCGTGATGGGCGAACAAGCGCAAGCCCGCCGTCATCAGCCGCGCCCGGGCGTCTTCAACGGGCTTCTCGCCACCGCCGCTGGCCGCAGCGTTGGGGCTTGCACTTGCACTTGCACTTGCACTTGCACTTGCACTTGCGCTTGCGCCTGAACCTGCACCTGCACTCGCGCCGGCCGGCGTGAACGAAGCGAATGAGGGGGGGCGGGCAGGCGTGGGCATGGCGGCCAGTGTAGCCGCTCAATCAAACGATTGTTTAAATCGTTTGATTTATAACCACATCGCGCTCAGGACTGAGCGCCAGGGCCCGCCCGCTGGGCGCTGACATAACGCGCCACCAGCGACAGCAGCAGGTCCTCGGAGTAGGGTTTTCCCAGGTAATGGTCCACGCCCAGCTCGATGGCGTAGTCGTGGTGCTTCTGCGCGATGCGCGAGGTGATCATGACCACTGGCAGCCCAGAAAAACGCTCGTCGGCACGCACATTGCGCAGCAGATCAAAGCCGTCCATGCGCGGCATCTCGATGTCTGACAGCAGCACCGCCGGCCGCTCTTCAGCCAACTTCTCCAGCGCTTCCAGGCCGTCTTTGGCCAGCGTGACACGGTAACCCTCGCGCACCAGCAGTCGCTGGGTGATGCGGCGCACGGTGAGCGAGTCGTCCACCACCAGCACCAACGGCGCACGAGGCACCGGCAGCGGCCTGGGCGGTAGTGGCTGACCCGAGGCAATGGAGGCTTCCATCGCCTCTTGTTCTGCGGCCAGGGCACGGCGCGCTGCATCGGCGTACAGGGAAGCCAGGGCCACCGGGTTGTAGATCAACGAAACCACGCCCGAGGGCAGCAGCGTCACGCCCACCAAGCCGGGCAAGCGCGAGAGTTGCGGCCCGACGTTCTTGACCACCACTTCCTGGTTGCCCACCACTTCATCCACGTGCAAGGCCACACGCTGCTCGGCACTGCGGATGACCACCACGGCTTGCGACCGGCCAGGTGTTTCACCGCGGTTGCTGCCCTGCAGCAACGCGGCCAGCCAGAAGAACGGCAGGTTCTGGTCCGCAAACTCGAAGTGGCCGCTGCGGTAGGCCGCATCCACCACCGCCGAAGGCACCCGGCGCACCACCTCGACCAAGGTCGACGGCACGGCCACTGACAGCACACCACAGCGCAGCATCACCACCTGGGTGACGGCCGTGGTCAGCGGCAACAACAGCTTGAAGCGGGTTCCCGCACCGGGCGTGCTGCTGGTCTCGATCCGCCCGCCCATGGCGTTGACCTCGGTGCGCACCACGTCCATGCCGACACCACGGCCGGCCAGTTCAGTCACCGTGTCGGCCGTGCTGAAGCCTGGCGCGAAGATCAGCTGGGCGAGTTCAGCATCACTGACCGGCAAGTCAGGCCCGACCAGGTGGCGCTCGATCCCACGGGCACGGATGCGCGCCAGGTTCAGGCCCGCGCCGTCGTCGCCAAACTCGATTGCCACCTCGTTACCGGCTTGAGCCAGGCTGATGGTGATGCGGCCATCGGCGTCCTTGCCGGCCGCGCGGCGCACGTCGGGCCGCTCGATGCCATGCGCCACGCTGTTGCGCAGCAGGTGTTCAAACGGGCCGACCATGCGCTCCAGCACACCGCGGTCCACTTCAATCGCGCCGCCGACGATGTCAAGCCGCACCTGTTTTCCAGTGTCCTTGGCGGCCTGGCGCACGGTGCGGTACAGCCGGTCGGCCATGCTCTCGAACTCAACCATGCGGGTGCGCAAGAGATCATCCTGCAGGCCGCGGGTCAGGCGCGCCTGGGCGGCCAGTTCGTCTTCGGTGGACTGCAGCGTGCGTTGCAGGCTGCGCTGCAGGGTGGCGACGTCGTTGACCGACTCGGCCATGAATCGGGTCAGCTCCTGGAAGCGCGTGAAACGGTCCATCTCCAGCGGGTCGAAGGTCTGCGACGCGGCCTTGGCGGCTTCGATGCGCGAGGAGATCTGCGTTTCGGCCTGCACCTCCAGGTCACGCAACTGGCGGCGCATGCGCTCCAGGCTTTCGGTCAAGTCCGTCAGCGAGGCTTGCAACTGGCGCACGTCAGCGTCAATGCGGGCGCGGGTGATGCTCACCTCACCGGCTTGGTTGACCAGGCGGTCGAGCAGCCCGGCGCGCACCCGCACGGCCGCGCCGAAGTGGTTGGGTCGATCGGTCGCAGTTGCAGCAGCCAGGTCGCCTGGCGAGGGTCCTGCTGAGAAACGGCTCCAGTCGATCGCCGCTGAGGCCTCGGCGGCTGTTGGCGCTGCCACAGCCGGCAGAGGACGGTCCACCAGCGGCAGCTCGACCCTGGGAAGGTCGGCTATGGGAAGGTCGACCGTCGGGAGGTCCACTGTCGGCAGGTCCACTGTCGGCGGGTCCACCGACGGTATTGCCGCGGCGCTGTCGTCCAGCTCCGGCCCGGCTGCGACGCGGGCCGCAGCTGGCACAGCGCCCGGTGTGGCCGGGACCTCGGGCAGGGCCTCACCGGCCCGCCACGCGGCGGCGCGCTCGACACTGGTCGGCGCCGGTTCGCGCCAGGCCGCTCTGGCATCCTGCTCAGGCTGCGCGGCGACGAAGTTCGGGTCGCACAACATGGCAAACAGCGCCGACATGTTGTCCGCGCGGGCCAGCAGGGGTTCGACGTCCGACATCCGCACCTGTTCACGCGCCACCACATGCTCGATGGCGGTTTCCAGGCGATGCGCCATTTCCCCCAGGCGCATGGCGCCGGCCAGACGTGCGCCACCCTTGAAGGTGTGCAAGGTGCGCATGCACGACGCCGGCGCATCGCGGTCGGCCGGGTGGTCCAGCCAGTCACGCAGACGGGACTGCAACTGCGGCAACAACTCTTCGGCTTCTTCCTCGAAGATCGGGAACAGCTCGTCGTCGATGCTGTCTTGCGCATCGATGTCCTGGTCGTCGTCAAAGGCATCCGCACGCGCCCCCGTCGCAGCCAGCGGCCGGGCCTGGCTGGTAACATCGGCCAATGGCGCAAAGCTCGCAGCAAACAGTGCAGGCGGCGCGGCATCTGCAACCCGGCGCAAGGCAGGGTCAGGCACCGTCACGTCGACAGCGGACGGCCCAGGCTCAGGCTCAGGCTCAGGCTCAGATTCAGGCTCAGCCTCAGACGCAGACGCAGACGCAAGCTCGGCCTGGTTCTCAAGGTCAGCCACGGGCGCTGGCTCGGGCTCCGGCTCCGGCGCCGGCTCGGGTTCGGGCTCAGACGCAGCCTCAGAAACAAGCTCGGCCTGGGGCTCCAGGTCAAGCTCAAACTCCGGCTCGAAGGCGGCCTGCTCGGGCAATTCAAACGCCGGCTCGGTCAGTGACGGCAGGGGCCAGCGCTCATGTTCAGCCAAGCGCTCCATCAAGGCCGGCACCACCGGGCGAAGGAACCCGGCGGCGAATTGGTGCAGCAGGCGCCGAATCTCATCGGCTGCGTCGTTGAACAGCGCTGCCTCACCCGGCCGACCCGCCCCTGCCGCCTGTGAGCGCATCAAGCCATGTTCCAGTGCACGGCCCAGCGCCGCCAGGTCGGTGTAACCCACCGCTGCCGAGCTGCCCGCCAAGGAGTGCGCCAAGGCGATGGTGCTGTCGAAGATTGGCGCGCCCTCTGGCTCGCTGGCCCACTCAGCCAGCTCGGTGCCCAGGCGGCGCGACAGTTCATCGGCTTCGTTCAGGAAAATGTTGAACAGAGGAATGCCGATGCGCAGCGGACCAATGACCCGCACCGGATCGTCTTCGGCCAACGCAGCCGGTTCAGGCAGCGCAACGTTCGCTACGGGTTCAGGCTCTGGCAGTGCGGCCGGCTCGGGGAGCCGCAGCAGGGCATCAGGCGCCCCGGTAGGCGCCAAGGCCGCCAGCGGGTGGGTGGGGGCTGGTGGCAACTGCGCGCCAGGGAACAAGGCCTCCAGCGCCGACAGGTCCAGCGACAACGGCTCGACCTCGGCTATCGGCAAGGCTGGCGCAGCTTCCGCCCGGGCCGGCGGGAGGGCATCGACGTCCAATGCCGGCAGCGGCGTGGCAGGCAAAGCGAGCCACTCTTCGGTGACCCCTTGCAGCACCGGCGGGGCAACACCGTCTTCACTGTCCAAGAGCGCTTGTGGCGCTTGTGGCACTTGTGGCGTTTGTGTGTCTTGTGCCGCCTGTGCCGCCTGTGGCGCTTGCACAGCTTGTGCAGCCTGGTTCGCAGGTTCGTCGAAGGCAGGCAGGTCCAGTTCGAAGGCCGGCAGCAGCGGCACTGTGGCCAAGGCCGGCAGGTCTTCCAGGTCCGGCAAGACTGGCAAGGCCGGCAAGGCTGCCGGGGCCATCAGGTCCAGTTCGGTCGCAGCCGGCAGGCCCGGTACCCGGCGCTGCAGTTCGTCGGCGTCCAGCGCCGGCAACGGGCCCCATGCCGCAGCCTCGTCCTCGAGTGCGAACAGCTCATCTTCGTCCAACGCTGCGGTTGGCGTCGCCAACCCGGGCGCGGTTGCCGGTTCGACCGGGACACCCAGGCGGCCCGGCGGCACGATGGCCAAGGTCTGGCCACGCAGGCGCAAGGCGTCAGCAGCGCTCACCACGTCGGCACTGTGGTGGCCCTGGACAGCATCGTTGGCGATGGCCTCGGTCCATTCCGACAAATAGGCCAGGGCCTCGTCAGTGAACCGGCGCAGGGCCTTGTCCATGCGCGCGGGCTGTTCAGACAGGCGGCTGTTGAAGAGTTGTTCACAGGCCCACGCGGCCATGCCGAAGTCAGTCAGGCCGACCATGCGGCCGCTGCCCTTGAGGGTGTGGAAAGCCCGGCGCAGCGTCGTCAGTTCGGTGGCGTCTTCCGGGCTGTCGTCCAGCCGCTTGAGGGCGCTATGGGCATCAGCGACGACCTCGCGCGCTTCTTCGATGAAGATCTCGCGCATTTCCGGGTCGTCTTCCAGTCCCGTGCCGGCATTGCCGGCGACGGCTGAACGTTCACCTCCGGTCATGGCTTGCCCGGTCGCCACCGCCCTTGGCAGCGCTGGTGCTGGCGCTGGCAACGGCAAACCGACCAGCGACGACGCCACCAGTCCACGCAGGCCCTCGGCCAGGTCGTCGCGCAGCCCACGCCGGGTGGCCGCGTCGCCCGCGGTGCCCAAGGCCACGCGGGCGCCGCCCAGGGTGCGTGCCAACTCGGGCTCGTCAGCCGCCACGGCCTGTTGCGACAGCTGTTCCAGCCGCTGCAGGACTTCGTCTTCGCCCACGGCGTTGCCATCCAGGGCGTTGGCCAGTCCCTGCACCTGGTCCATCAGGTCCAGCGGCGGAACGGGCTCGGCCAGGGATGCGTCTTCCAGCTGGCCGAATGCCGAATCACGTTCAGCCTGGCCCATCACCGCGCTCAGGCTGCCGCGTTCAGCGTCGAAGCTGAACAGCGACTTGGCCAACGCCGGCTGCACGCTGAGCATGTCGATCAGGAAGCTCAAGGCACCCAGGTTGTCGGCCAGACGGTCGAAGGTGCCGGTCTGGATGGCACGTTGCGGGTCAGCCTCGGTCTGCGCCAGCGCGTCGACTTCGTTGCGCATGTGCAGCACGGCTTGTGATGCCTGCGACAAGCCCAGCACCGACAACACGCCGCGCATCGAGCCCAGCTGCGCCGGCACGGGGATCAGCACCTCGCGCTCGGACGGCAGCCTGAAGTACTGGTCGATGCGCTTTTCAACCTCGGACAAGGACGCGCGCAACTCCTGCACCACGCTGCCCATGGTCTGGCGGTCGCTGACGCGGCGGTACAGCTCCTCCATCCAGTGTTCCAGCGGCGCAGGCTCAGCCCCAGCACGCACGCCATCCATCCGTTCGGCCAGGCGTTCCACACGCTGCGCCAGGGCCGGGTGGTCGAACTCGCCGTCTTCCAGACAGGCGTCCAGGTACAGCATGCTGGTGGCCACTTCCATGGCCAGGGTGGGCGCGGGTTCACGTGCCGAGGCCGCCGTTTGACTGGCCGACGCCTGCAGGGCCTTGGCCAACACCGCGCCGCTGGGGAAGAGCTTCTGAGTGGAGTCACCGACCAGGGTGAACTGCTCGTCGAGTGACGACAGGCGGTGCAGTTCACCCCCGGCCACGCTCGACCACGTGTCTTTGGCAGCGGCCACCCGTTTGCGCGCCAGGGCCACAACGGCCGGGTCGAAGCGGCCCAGGCTTGCGGTTTCGTAGTCGCCGGTGTGCTCGCGTTCGAGCTTCCAGGCGCGGCGCACGGCCGCCAGCCGCGGCGCCGGGTGGGCATCATTCGGCGGCGCGGCGTGGCTACAGAAAAACAGCAGATCGTGGGCCAGGCGATCGGACAGGATTTCCTCACCGCGCACGCCCATGCGCAGCTGCGCGAGCAGCCGCGAGGCCACCCGCTTGACGTAAACATCACCCGCCAGCAAGTCGCCGGCCTGGGCTTCAAACAAGGCCGCCGCCAGTTGCCAGAACGTCGACAAATGCCCGGCCTGGGTTGCCGCCAGGGCCGCGGTGTGGCCGTGGGTGTGGGTGCCAGTACTCGCCATGGCCATGGCCACACCGCCAGGCGCTGCGCCGCTGACGGCGCCTGCAGCCAGGTCGGCGCAGAAATCACTCATGCGCGCCAGCGTGGCGCCATCGGGTTGGCGCATCAGCGCCAGCACCAGGCCTTCCATCTCGCCACGCGCGCCGTCGTCGGCGCGGCGCGGGTGGGCCGAGCGGTCCACCGGCAGGTCGCGCCACTGCCAGGGCGTCGTCCACAGGTCGGCCGGGTGCACGCGGTCGGCGCCGGCGATCTGCTGCGCGGCGCGATAGGGCGCGAACATCAACACCGGCGACACGGGCTTGCCCGCCAGTTGCCGGCCCAGGAAGTCGAGCAGCGCAAAGGAACAACGTTCGATGGTGTCAACCGCAGCGGCCGTGGCCAGCGCCGGCCGGCTGGCCATGCGCTGAACAGCCGTTTCGCTGGCCCGCAGCACCTGGGCCGGCGCGGGCAGGCCGATCAGCTCGAGCGCGCCAACACCCTGGTGCAGGGCCGAGCGGGCGGCACGCAGGAGTGCAGGGTCAGCGGCGTCGATGTCGGAGCGGCCGATGGCGTCGCTGTCTCTGACAAAGCGGCGCAGCGACTTCTGCGCCGCCTCCAGGGTGCGCCGCAACTCGGCGTAGACCCAGGTCAGCGCGCTCAGATCGTCGCCTGCGGGCAGTGCCGACGTGGCAGAGCCATCGGCAACCCGCGCGGTTCTGTCGTTCAGGCCGGTCTCGGCACTCGTCATCATCGTCACTCGACCTTGAAGCGCGACACCGAGGTCTTCAGCTCCTCGGCCGAGCGCGACAGTTCACGCACCATCTGCGCCGTCGAACGGGTGCCGTCGGAGGTCTGCTCGGTCACCGCGAAGATGTGCTGGATGTTGGCGGCCACGACGTTGGCCGAACCGGCCTCGCGCAGCGCCTCGGCCGAAATGCGCGAGATCAGGTCTGACAGTTCGCGCACCACGCGGTCGATGTCGGTGAGCGCGTTGCCGGCAGCGTCGCTCAAGCGCGCGCCTTCCACCACACCCTGGGTGCTGCGCTCCATCGCCGCGACCGCGTCCTGGGTGTCGGTTTGAATGGAGCGCACGATGGCGGCGATTTGCCGTGTGGCGTCGCCCGAGCGTTCAGCCAGCCGCTGCACTTCTTCAGCCACCACGCTGAAACCGCGCCCGGCTTCACCCGCGCTGGCGGCCTGGATGGCCGCGTTCAGCGCCAGCACGTTGGTCTGTTCGGTGATGTCTGAAATCAGCTCGGTGATCTCGCCGATTTCCTGTGAGGACTCGCCCAGGCGTTTGATGCGCTTGGACGTCTCCTGGATCTGGTCGCGGATGGAATTCATGCCGCCGATGGTGTTTTGCACCGCCGCCAAACCGACCTCGGCGGCCTTCAACGATTGCCGCGCGACCGAGGCGGTTTCTTGCGCCTGGGCCGACACGTCGTTGATGCGCCCGGCCATTTGCAGCACCGACTCGCCGGTGTCGCGGATCTCGCGCAGCTGCTCGGTGGAAGCGGCCAACAGTTCGGTCGACGTTTCGTCGACCTGGCCAGTGGTCGCGGTGACGCGCGCCACCGTGGTCTGCACCTGCTGCACCAGTGTGCGCAACTCTTCCACCGTGTAGTTGACCGAGTCGGCAATGGCGCCGGTGATGTCCTCGGTGACCGTGGCCTGCTGGGTCAGGTCACCCTCGGCCACCGCCTGCAGTTCGTTCATCAAACGCAGAATGGCCGCCTGGTTGGCGTCGTTGACACGCTTGGCTTCCTGCTCTTGACGTTCGGCTTCCTGGCGCTGACTTTCGGCCTGGCGCGCCCGGGCGGTCTGGTCACCGACGAACAAGCCCAACAAGGCCAGGCCACCGGCCAGCATCAGCAGAGTCGACAACACCGCCGCCGCCAGCCGAAGGCCACCCAAGGCGCCCTCATCGGCCAGGCCAGTTTCCAGCGCTGCCAGACCTTTGCGCAGCGGTTCGCTGTCAGTCACGATGGCGCTCTGGGCATCGCGCGCGCCGGCCAGACCCTGCAAGTTGCCCAGGATGGCGCCGGCGTCAGTCACGGTTTGTTCGTACTGCGTCAACAACTGCTGCAGCTTGTCGCGCAGTTGCGGCTCACGTGTGCCCGGTAGGCGCAGTTCGGCACTGCCGTTGATGACGGCCTGGGCCGTGTCGCGGAAGGTGTTGAGGTCTTTGCCCAACAAGAACACGGCCTCGGGGTTGACGCCCTCGGTGGTCAGGAACTCGTTGGCACTCTTGCCGATGCGCTGCGTCAAGGTGGCCAGTTGGCTGACCACCGCAACTTCGGCGCCACTGGCGCCGGCCTGGACCTTGAGTGCTGCCACCGTCTCGGCCGTCTCCAGCAAGTCAGCGTTCTGGCGGTTGATGTTGCGCAAGGCCTGGCCGACCTGGATCAGGTTTTTTTGCTGCGTCATCACCGCAGCGGCATTCTTTTCCGCTTTGTCGACCTGCGGCAGCAAGGCGTCCACCTGCGGCATCAGGTTGCCTGGCGCGGCCGGCACGGCGTCGGCGCCGGTCTTCAGGCCACGCACGTTGCGGGCCAGAACCTCGGAGCTTTCCTTGACCTCGGCAAAAGCCGCCGGATTGCCCAGCAGCGCTTGCGACACCGACTTGGCCAGGCGCTGCGACTGCGTCTGGGCCTGGCCGATGGCCGCCACTTGCGCGGCGCTGCGGTTGCTGGCGTTGAGCGCCCACACCGCCGTGGCCAAGGTGCCAGCCAAACCCAAAGCGAACACCACCGCAGCCAGACGCTGCTGGCGCGCCAGGGGCCAGCCGCCCATCAGCGGCAAACCGCTGCTGAACGGCAAAGCCGGCGCACGGCTGCGGGCCGCCGGCAAATCGCTGTAATCCAGGGCCAGTTCCGAGGGTTCAGCCTCGGTGAAGATCGACGTGGGCCGGTCGTTGCGGGCCGTGCCTTTCAGGATGTAGGGCTCGTACGCGGCGGGCGCGACTTTGTTCGCTGCGCCGCTGGTGAAAGGGGCGGGGGCGGGGGCGGGGACCGAGGCTGAGGCGGAAACGACAGGCACTGGCGGGGTGGCGCTGGGCGGCAATGCCGTGGCCTTGCTGGTCACGGCGTCGGAGTCAATCTCTGGCGCCGGCAGGGGCATGCGGGTCGACAAGTCCAGCCGCACGGTGGCCTCCATCGATTCGACTGGTGCAGGCGTCGCGGGCGACTCCGGCCAGGCGGGCGACAGCGGTGTCAGTGGTGTCGTCGGCACGCGCGCAGTGGCTTCAGCGTCGCTGCGCTGCCGGCCGTCGGCTTTGATCTTGTCCAGAAAACTCATGGCGTCCTCTTGATGTCAGCGCCTGGCCAGTGTGGCCCAAGGTCGTCGGCAAGCCCATGGCGGTTGCAGACCGTCATGCAGCGATGCCAAGAAACTGTTCGTTGCGCGCCAGGGCCGCCAAGTCGATCTCTTGCCACTGTCGGCCGTCGGAGTCACGCCAACGGCCGCGTGCAAAACCCGGCCGCGCCGCCACGTCGTCGGCCTCGGCGGTGAGTTGCTCGCCGCTGCGCAGGCCGGCCAGGCGGTCAACCATCAACGCGCTGTGGGCGGCCAGGTTGGGGTTCAGCGCCAGCAGGCGGGCTTGGTCGCGTGTGCCTTCGGCTGCACGGGCCGTGCCAGTCCCACCACTGGCCCGCAGGCCCAGGAAGGCGGCCAGGTCAACCACCCCGTGCAGGCCGCCACGCAGGTTGGCCACGCCCATGAACCAGGGCTGGGTGTGGGGCACCGGCAGCAGCGTGCCGACGGAGAAAATCTCGCCGGCCCCGGCCAGCGGCACCAACAGGCCCAGGCCAGCACATTCCACCGCCAGCCAGGAGGCGGGTCGGTCTTCGGTGCGCGCCAATTGCAGGCGCTCGGCCAAGCGGCTTTGCAGTTCACGCAGTGCTTCGCGATTGCCCATGGTGTTGCTGGCGTCCGGTCAGTCGAAGGCTTTGATCTTGCTGATCAGCTCGTCAGCTTGACCGGCTTGACGATGTAATCGCGAGCACCCTGGCGCATGCCCCAGACCTTGTCAGTGTCTTGGCTCTTGCTGGTGCACATGATCACGGGCACGGCTGAAAAACGCGCGTCGCGGGTGATGCTGCGGGTCAGCGCAAAGCCGTTCATGCCTGGCATCACCACGTCCATCAAGATCAGATCGGGCGTGTCTTCGTTCAAACGCCGCACCGCCTCGTCGCCGTTCTGCGCCTTGGTCACGCTGTAGCCGTGCTTGCTCAGGATCTCACTGATCACATGCAACTCGGTGGCCGAGTCGTCAACCAGCAGAATTTTTTTTACGGTCATGACGACGCTCCTCGTGACAACACAGATCGGATGAGCGCATCAGCCTACGGGGCGACGCGGCGGTAAGACTCCACCACGCGCAACAGCTGTTCTTTGGTGAAGGGCTTGGTCAGATAGTCCTGCGAGCCCACCATGCGCCCGCGGGCCTTGTCGAACAGGCCGTCCTTGGACGACAACATGATCACCGGCAGGTGTGAAAACCGGGCGTTGCGCTTGATGATCGCGCAGGTCTGGTAGCCATCCAGGCGCGGCATCAGGATGTCGCAGAAGATGAGTTCGGGGTCGTGGTCGTTGACTTTGGACAACGCATCGAAGCCGTCCTCGGCCAGCACCACCTGGTGACCGCCTTGGCGCAAGAAGATCTCGGCACTGCGCCGGATGGTGTTGCTGTCGTCGATCACGAGCACACGCACCCCCGTTGAGGCGGTGGCACCCGTTTGAGCAGCGGTCTGGGCAGCGGTTTGGGCAGCGCCTGCAGCCGCGTCGGTCGTCAACCTATCCAAACGGTGGTCTCCTGCGTCAAGCATGGCCAACAATGGCCCTGCTGCAAATCAAGCCAGGGTGCTGTCGCAGCCCGGTCTACAAGAAGAAGCCCTGTCGTCGTGGGGCTCAGGCCCGGTGCTTCAGGACCCAGGCCCCAGGCCTCAGATCGCGACCATCTCGAAGTCTTCCTTGCGGGCCCCGCACTCCGGGCAGGTCCAGTTCATGGAGACATCGGCCCAGGCCGTGCCCGCGGCAATGCCATGGTCGGGGTCGCCAGTGGACTCGTCGTAGATCCATCCACAAATCAAGCACATCCAGGTCCGGGTATCTGCCACAGGGTACGGTCACACGTTCGGTCAGAGGGCGGTAGTGGCCATCCACAAAGCCAGCTGGAGGGCGGCTCACTACAATGAAAATCAATTGTAGCCACGCACTTTTGGGCCTAAGCGCGGATTTGTCTGGCCCCAGCGGCCCTTATCCAGCGGTACTCCAACCCTTGCCACCACCCTTCCCAAGGCCCGCCCATGACCCCCCAAGCCACACCGGCCACGGACTCCAACGAACCTGGCCTGGAGCCACCCGCGCCGGCCTGCGTGATGAGCTTCAACGCCACCGACCCCAGCGGCGCCACCGGCATCGCCGGTGACGTGGCCACGGTCGCGGCAATGGGCGCACACGCCCTGCCCATCGTCACCAGCATCGTGATGCGCGACACGGCCGAGATCTTTGACCACCACCCCATCGACGCCGACGTCGTCGCCGAACAGGCTCGCACCATCCTGGAGGACGTCACCGTGGTGGGCTGGAAGGTGGGTTTTCTGGGCTCGGCCGACGCCGTCAGCGCCGTGGCGGAGATTTTGTCGGACTACCCGGATGTGCCGTTGGTGTCCTACATGCCCAGTCTGGCCTGGTTGGAAGAAGACCAGTTGCAGCCCTACCTGGAGGCCTTCCGCGAGTTGATTCTGCCGGCCACCGAGGTGCTGGTGGGCAACCACAAGACGCTGCAGGATTTCTTGCTGCCCGAGTGGGACAGCGAACGCCCGCCTTCGGCTCGTGAACTGGCCGTCGCCGCCGGCGAACACGGCACACGCTACGTGCTGGTCACTGGCGTGATGTTGGCAGCCAAGGGCACTGAGCAGTTCATCGACAACGTGCTGGCCTCGCCCCAAGGCGCGCTGACGGGCGAGAAGTTCGAACGCTTTGATGCCGGCTTCATTGGCGCGGGCGACACCGTGTCGGCCGCGCTGGCCGCGCTGCTGGCCGCTGGCGGGGAGCTGCAGGCCGCCGTGGGCGAAGCCCTGGCTTTTCTCGATCAAAGTCTTGACGCTGGCTTTCGGCCGGGCATGGGCAACATCGTGCCCGACCGCTTCTTCTGGGCCTTGCCGGGGGGCGAAGAGGGCGAGGGCATCGAAGGCAGCGAAGAAGGCGGCCCCGCCGAGCCTGGCGGCGGCATCGACGACAAGCACAAGCCTGCACCCAGGCGCGTGCATTGATTACGGGCCCCCGAGCCCCTGCAGAACCCACACAAGACATGGCCGTCACCAATCAACAACTGTTCGACCGCGCCCAGGGCGTCATCCCCGGCGGCGTGAATTCACCTGTGCGGGCCTTCCGCGCTGTCGGCGGCACACCGCGTTTCATTCAGCGCGCGCAAGGCGCCTACATGTGGGACGCCGAGGGCACAAAGTACATCGACTACATCGGCAGTTGGGGGCCGATGATCCTGGGCCACGGCCACCCGGAGGTGCTGGACGCGGTCGTCAAGGCCGCTGTCGACGGTTTCAGCTTTGGCGCGCCGACCGAGCGTGAAGTGCAACTGGCCGAAGCCATCATTGCGCTGGTGCCCAGTGTCGAACAAGTGCGCCTGGTCAGCAGCGGCACCGAAGCCGGGATGAGCGCCATCCGCCTGGCGCGCGGCGCCACGGGCCGCAGCAAGATCGTCAAGTTCGAAGGCTGTTACCACGGTCATGCCGACGCCTTGCTGGTCAAGGCAGGGTCGGGCCTGGCCACCTTCGGCCACCCCACCAGCGCCGGCGTTCCGCCCGAGGTCGTTCAGCACACGCTGGTCCTGGAATACAACAACATCGAGCAACTGGAAGCCTGCTTCAAGGCCCAGGGCGACGAGATCGCCTGCGTGATGATCGAGCCGATCTGCGGCAACATGAACTTCGTGCGCGCCAGCGTGCCGTTCATGAAGCGCTTGCGCGAGCTGTGCACCCAGCACGGCGCCATGCTGGCCTTTGACGAAGTGATGACGGGTTTTCGGGTGGCATTGGGCGGCGCACAAAGTGTTTACGCCAAATTGATCCCCGGCTTTGCGCCCGACATGAGCGTGTTCGGCAAGGTCATCGGCGGGGGCATGCCGCTGGCCGCATTTGGCAGCACACGCGCTGTCATGAAACACCTGGCACCGCTGGGCGGCGTTTACCAGGCTGGCACGCTCAGCGGCAACCCGGTGGCCACGGCCTGCGGCTTGGCGACGATCAAGGAGATCAGCAAGCCGGGCTTCTTCGAGGCCCTGTCGGCGACCACACGCTCGCTGGTTGACGGTCTCACCCAGGCAGCGCAGGGCGCCGGTGTGCCGTTGGTGGGCGACAGCGAAGGCGGCATGTTCGGCTTCTTCTTTGCGCCGGAGCTGCCACAGAACTACGGCGTGGTCATGGCCACTGACAAAGAGCGTTTCAACCGCTTCTTCCATGCCATGCTGGACCGCGGCGTGTACCTGGCGCCAGCCTTGTACGAGGCCGGGTTCGTCAGCGCCTCACACACGGCCGACGACATCGCCCAGACAGTCGGTGCTGCGGCCCAGGCCTTCCACGCCTGAAAAGCGGGTCAGCGCAGGCTGCGGTGGCTTGAAACTCAGGCTGGACCCGAGCGCAGAGCGTAGGCGGAGTTGCCCAGAAAGACGTATTCGGCGCGCAGCACAGGGTCGCCCTTTTCGCCGGTGAAGGTGAAGCCCAGCAGGGCGATTCGGTCACCGTCCTGGATCGGCGGCACCTTCCAAGCCGCCAGGCGCGGCAATGGCGCCAGTTCGATCTGCCAGCGGCGGTCGCGCCGCGTCGGCAGTTGCGCGGCCTTGAGCAGCGCCACCGCGTCCACGGGAGCAGTTTGTGCCGGCAGCGCACGGCTGACCAGGTCGGCTGGCAACTTCAGATCGGCCAGCAGCTCCAGTTCCAGCTCGGCATGGGGGTTCTTCCAGGATACCTTGCGCGCCAGGCCCTCCAGGTACAGCGGCCGCGTCTGGTCAAAGCTGCTCCAGCCGTGGTGGGCCGCTGCCGGCAAACCCAGGGCTGAAGCACTGGTGATGAAGAGGAATTGACGTCGATGCATGGTCGTCCTTTGCAGGGGGTAGGAACACAGGGCTAGACATAGGCAATCCAGCGCCCGCAGGCGATGATGCTGCACCACAAAACCACTGACAGCAGGGCTTGTGCGCGTGCCACGGCGTCCAGCTTGACGAGCCCGCCGCGGGTGTGGAAGAACACCGCGTTGCAGCCCACCAGGGCCAACAGTCCCATCTTCCAGACAAAAACGCGGTTGGCCAGCAGTTGCAACGGCGCGGCAGAGAACATCAACAACCCGCTGAACAGCACCAGCGCAAAACCGGCCAGCGCCACGGGCAGCGCCAGACGCGCCAATTGCGGCGCGCTCACCGCCGCGCCGCGGCCCCACACGCGCAGCTCGAGCAACACCAGGTTGCCCACCAACAAAGCAATGCCCAGGACATGCAGTGCCTCGAGCACGGGGTAGGCCCAAGGACTGGCACTGATGGCGGTGAAGCCGCTGAAAGCGGTGTTGGGCATCACCCAACCCTAGCATCTGGTCACAAGTGCAAGGAAGGCGGGGGCGACTCCTAGAATGACCTGCATGCACATCCACATCCTCGGCATCTGCGGCACTTTCATGGGGGGTCTGGCCGCTTTGGCCAGGCAGGCCGGGCACCGCGTGACGGGCTGCGACACCGGCGTTTACCCGCCGATGAGCGAGCAGTTGCGCGCCCTGGGCATCGAGCTGATCGAAGGTTTTGGCGCCGAGCAACTGGCCCTGGCGCCTGATTGTTTCGTGGTCGGCAATGTCGTGACCCGCGGCAACCCGTTGATGGAAGCCATCCTGGACGCCGGTGCGGCTTACACCAGTGGCCCGCAGTGGCTGACTGAGCACGTGCTGCAAGGCCAGCATGTGCTGGCGGTGGCCGGCACACACGGCAAGACCAGCACCACCGCCATGCTGGCCTGGATGCTGGAATGCGCGGGGCTGAACCCGGGTTTTCTGGTCGGCGGGGTGCCGCAGAACTTCGGTGTATCAGCGCGGCTGGGTGCCGGCAGATTCTTCGTGATCGAAGCCGACGAATACGACACCGCACTGTTCGACAAGCGCAGCAAGTTTGTGCACTACCGGCCACGCACGGCTGTGCTGAACAACCTGGAACACGACCACGCCGACATCTTTCCCGACCTGGCCGCGATCGAGACCCAGTTCCACCACCTCGTGCGCACCGTGCCCAGCAGCGGGCGGCTGGTGGTGAACGCCCGCGACAGCGCCTTGCAGCGCGTGCTGCAACGCGGCTGCTGGAGCGAGGTGCAGCGCTTCGGCACCAAGCGCGAAGAACCGGGTGGCCTGTGCGCGCGCGGCGAGCCGCATGCTTTTGACGTGCTGCGCGGCAGCCTGAAGCTGGGCCGGGTGGACTGGGCGCTGCTGGGCGAACACAACCAGCTCAACGCATTGGCGGCCATCGGTGCGGCCGAACACGTGGGCGTGGCGCCTGATGTCGCGGCCAAGGCTCTGGCGACTTTTCAGAATGTTCGACGGCGCATGGAACTGGCTGGCGAGGCCGCCGGTGTGAAGGTCTACGACGACTTTGCGCATCACCCCACGGCCATGCGCAGCACCATCAACGGTCTGCGCCGGCGCATCGAAAGCCAAACCGCAGGCGCCGCCGGTGGACCGGCTCAACAACGCATCCTGGCGGTGTTCGAACCCCGTTCCAACACCATGAAGCTGGGCACGATGAAAGCGCAACTGCCCTGGTCGCTGGAAGAAGCCGACCTGAGTTTTTGCCTGCAAGGCAACTACGGCTGGAGCGCACGGGAAGCCCTGGCGCCCCTGGGCAAAACCGCGGTGGTGGCTGACGACGTCGACACACTGGTGGCCGGCGTGGTGCGCGCCGCGCGCGCTGGCGACCACGTGCTGTGCATGAGCAACGGCGCCTTTGGCGGCGTGCATGACAAGCTGCTGGCGGCGTTGAGCGCGCGCTAGCGCCGCGGTTGGCTTGAGGTCATGGCCATGGCACGGGGTGCCCTTCGAGCGAGCGGCCGCATGCTGGGGTCTTTGTCATGGGGACCCTAGCGCCTGCACCGCTCCGCCGCCCCGCCGCCCCGCCGCCAGGGCTGAGCCCGCAGCTAGGCCAGGTCCAGCTCCGGATAGCGGCGAAAAATACCCGTCTCGTTGAACGGGATGCGCCGGTCGCTGGCCAGGTAGGCCGCCACGCGCGGCAGCGCGGCCACGCGTTCGTGCAGGTCGCGCAAGGCCGGCTTGCCGCGCAGGGCGCGTTGGGTGGCGTTGGGGAAGGCGTAACGCAGGCCTTCGACCAACTGGAACAGCGACAAGTCGGCATAGCTGAGCTTGCCGCCCACCAGCCAGCGCGGCCCGGCCGGGTTGTGTTTCACGATGTGATCGAACCAGCCCAGGTACTTCGGGATGCGCGCGCTGCAGAACGCCAGCGCGCGGCGCCTGGATTCCGGCCTCTGCTCTTCGTAAGCCTGGTTGGCGTCGATCGGGTGGTGCGTGTCGTGGGCCTCGGTGACGATGTCGGCGATGGTCAGCTGGATTTGCTGAGTCCAAACCCGCGCCTGTTCGCTGCGCGCCACCAGTTTCAACTCAGTGCCCAGGTATTGCAGGATGGCCGCCGTCTGGCCGACGACAAACGTGCCGTCGCGCAAGTAGGGCGGCGCAAAAGGGCGGTGCGGGTCGGCCGGGTCGGCCAGGCCGCGCAGCAGCGCAGGCAGGCCGTGGCCGT